>Ga0137373_10008119_pt1 | contig 11108 bp, 10 predicted proteins | sample SagtaG_5_FD_104912 | JGI IMG/M metagenome (GOLD analysis project Ga0137373, IMG submission 104912) | Vadose zone soil microbial communities from Sagehorn Ranch, Mendocino, California, USA - Sage1_R_80_16 metaG | ecosystem: Environmental > Terrestrial > Soil > Vadose zone | place: USA...
AGCTGCGGAATTTCACTGGTGGAAAGCCAGCGGATCACCGCGCCGTCTGCGCCCTTCACGCCCTCAACGTCGGTGAGGAAGATCAGCGCGTTGGCCTGGCAGCCGGAGGCGCAGGCCGATGCCATCTGGTCGGCGTTCACGTTGTAGTACTCGCCATCGGAGCCGAGCGCCAGGCTGGAGATCACGGGGATGCCGTCGTTGTCCCAGATGGCCTCGATCCAGCGCGAGTCCACCGAGCTGATCTCGCCGACAAAGCCCAGGTCGCCGCCCACCGTCTTCTTCTTGCGCGCCAGAAATGCCGCGCCGTCGCCGCCGCACAGGCCCACCGCGGCCTGCCCACAGGCGGTGATTGCCGCCACAAGCTGCTTGTTCACGCGGCCTGCCAGCACCATCAGCGCCACATCGCGTGTCTCCGAATCTGTGACCCGCAGGCCGTTGACGAACTCGGACGCCTTGCCGAGCTTGGCCAGCGTCTGCGTGAGCGCTTTGCCTCCGCCGTGCACCACGGCCACCTTGTGTCCCGCGGCGGCCAGGTCCGCCATCGCCTGCGCGCACTTCTTCAGAAGCGCCTTGTCCTCCAGGGCCGCACCGCCGATCTTCACCACGAGCTTCATCGCTAGAATCCCTCCTTCTCGCCCCAGCCGAACATCACGTTCAGGTTCTGGAGCGCCTGGCCGGCCGCGCCCTTCATCAGGTTGTCCAGGCAGGACACCACGATGAGCCGTCTTCCATCCGGGGCCAGTTGAAACCCCACGTCGCAGTAATTGGTGCGCAGCGAGTACTGCACCTGCGGCAGTTTGCCGTGCCCAAAGAGCCTTACCCATTGGGCGCTGCCGTATGCCTCGCGCAACACCGCGTCGATTTCAGCCGCGCTAACGGGCCTCGTCAGCCCAAGATAGATCGTCGAAAGTATGCCGCGTGGAATCGGCAGCAGGTGAGGAGTGAAAGTGAGTTCGTCCGCATCGAGTCCCGCCTGTTCCAGAATCTCGCCCGTATGGCGATGTCCAAACACCGAATATGCCGAGAAGTTATCGGCGGCTTCCACAAAGTGCGTCTTCTGCGTGGGCTTTTTGCCCGCACCGCTCACGCCGCTCTTGCAATCGCAAACCACGCCGCGCGCGGTATCCACCAGCCCCGAGCGCACCAGCGGCGCCAGGGGCACAATCACCGAGGTCGCATAGCAGCCCGGGTTCGCCACTAGCGCCGCATCGCGGATCTGGTCGCGATGCAGCTCGGGCAATCCGTAGACGGCCGTGCGGTCCAGCTCCGCGGCGCGCTTCGCATCGCGGTCCTCGAAGCCATAGACCGCGCGGTTGGCGGCCACCTTCAACCGCCAGGCGCCGCTCAGGTCGACGATTCGCAGCCCTCTGTCGAGCGCCTCGGGAACCAGCTCGCGCGAAAGCTCATGCGGCGTCGCAAGGAACAGCACCTCGACCCCGCGGGACTTCAACAGCTCCCACGTGAACGGCACCAACGGATAGCTGCGCCCATCGTTCAGCTCCGGGTAATGCTCTTCCAGAGGCTGCGTCGCCGGCTCGCCCTGACGCGAGACAAACAGCGGCGTGGCCACTCGCGGATGTCGCAACAGCAATTTGGCGAGCTCGACGCCAACATATCCGGTTGAGCCCATCACCGCCGTCTGCAACTTCGCGCCGCTCACTGCATCATCCCTTTGATCCGCTGCGAGATCCGGTGGGCGCTCTTTTTGTTCTGAGAGATCACCAGGATCGTGTCATCGCCGCCCACAGTGCCCACGATCTCCGCCCAGCCCTCGGAGTCGATGGCCGCCGCCACCGGCTGCGCCGAACCGGCCGCCGTCTTGATCACCAGCAGGTTCTGCGCCTCGCGCACCTCGATCACAAACTCACGCACCAGCCGCCCCACCGAGTGATAACCCGGCTCGGCCTGCATCTCGCGGGGCGAGGCGTTGTAGCCGGCGGAGGTCTTCACCAGCGCCAGCTCATTGATGTCGCGCGACAAGGTCGCCTGGGTCACGTCGAATCCCTGGCGCAACAGCAGCTTGCGCAGCTGTTCCTGATTCGCAACAGACTCCTGCTGCACCAGGTCGAGGATTAAACTTTGACGCGACAGCTTCGACATAGAATTACCGGAAAAAAGCATTATTATTCATCCAACCGTATAAGTATGCAACCCTAAACCAGCTCACGTCAATAGGGTTTTCGGCGGCCAAAGCTGCAGCCGGCCGCTAGTTCCGGTTACAGAAGATGTGGAACGTCAGATGAAACACCCACGAGCGCCTCATGTCGCGCACGGATTTTCAAGCGTGCAGGGTTTTGGTGCCCCATTTCTGCCTTCTTTTGGCAGAAGTAGGGTAGTTGACGTTCGACATGCCCCAGCACGCTCGTGCGTGAGGTGCCGAGGCGAAAACAAGCCGGGCGGCCCGCAGGCCGCCCGGGCATCTGCGAAACGCTTCCGGCTAGCTGCGCAGGCTTGCCCCAGCGGTACGGGGCGCTGTTCCAACGGCTGCTTTTCCGCTGCGCGCCACGAGCCAGAGCATGTACCCCACGGTCACCAATCCGCCGACGAACAGGAGCAGGAAGAGCACGATGACCCCGACCTGCGGCTTCACCGCCAGCGCGCTCAGGTCTGCATACGGCCTCAGATACTCGATCCGCAGCAGGTAGCGCAGGCACACCATCATGAAGACCGTGAGCAGCGAGGCGCCAAAGCCCGCCTGGACCATCGGCGCCGGACGCGGCGCCATGCTGCCCAGCAGGATCAGCAGCATCGCCGCGATGGCCGTGATGAGCGCCACGCCAAACACCGCTCCGGCCAGCGGCTCGCGCAGCAGGGCCAGCACGATCTCGCGCGGGATGGCAAGCAGCATCCACATGCCGAAGAGGAACTGCAGGCCAGTGCAGGCGGCAAAGACCACGGCCGAACGCTGCATAATCCAGCGCCCATAGCCTTCGTCGGTCTTCATCTTGCGCAGGCCCAGCACCGCCAGGATCCCCGAGAAAACAGCGATTGCGCCGTTGACCATGTGCAGATAGCGCGGAAAGACCGTGTGGTCGCCCAGGTTCAGGTTCCAGCCATTGGGATGGGCCCGGTACATGCCGAGCCAGCTCCCGGGGTTCTGCATCAGCGTGAGGTTGTTCACGTAGATGAAGCCGACGGCCAGCAGCACGCAGACCGAAATGGCCAGCGCGCATCCGGCGATCCCCGTGCCCTTCGAAACCTGGTCGGAGAAGAAGTAGTAGCCGTAGTAGGCCACAATCACAAGTGGGATCACCGCCAGCCACAGCGCGCCGATCACGATTGAGCTGGCGTAGAAGAAATTGCCGTAGAGCACCTGCAGAAAGAGCAGTGCCGCCACGCCCAGCGTCACCGTGAAGGCCAAAAAGACCGGCAGCATGCCCGCCAGCTCGCCGGCCAGCCGGCGCGAGTACTCGTGGCCGCCGTGGCGCCCGCGAAGGTAGTTCCACAGCGCCCATACGCCGCCGCCAACGGCGGAGTTCATGGCCACCAGATGAAGCGTGAAGACCAGCAGCAGCAGCGCAGTGAACAGCCACACCGGGCCGGGCAGCGGCAAGGGATTGACCTGAGGAATTGGAATCGTCTGCACTAGCGCACCTCCTCCGCCCCAGCAAACCAACTGCGGGTTTCCTGGGGACCCCGCTGCCCCGGCCGGGCCGGCATCGTCATCTGCGACTTTGTGTTGCCGATCGGCATCTGCTGCGAGTTTGAGCTGGGCGGCAGCGGCCGGTTCGCCTCCTGCGCGATGTAGAAGGCAAGCGCGTCGGCCTGATCGTCGGGAGCGTTGAAGTTCGGCATATTGGGACTCATCGTGCCCAGCACCGGGAACATGTCCTTCACCTGGTTCGCCGTCTGCTTCTCAAAGACGCCGCGGAGCGGGCGGAACTTGCCGTTGATCGAGTGGCAGTGGCCGCAGCGCGAGCCGAAGACCTTGCCGCCGATCTCGGCGCGGTTGGCGTCGGTGATGGTGAACTGCCATGGCGGATTCAATCCCGCCAGATAGCCTCCCAGCGCTTTGCGGTCCACTTCATTGCCCGCGAACGGAGGCATGGTGCCGTGCATTGCAGAAAGATGCTGCAGGATGTCTGCCGCGAACTCCGGGTCCCAGCCATCCGCACGCCGGGCCATGGAGCGATAGCCCCGCGCAGAGTGGCAGCTTTCGCATTGCATTTCAAACAGGTCCTCGCCGTAGCTCGTGCTGGCCGTGTCGCTGGTCAAAGGAAACTTCGCCGTATTTGCAAAGCCCTTCGCCTTCACGGACTCGATTTCGCTGGCCATGAGGTCGTTGGCATAGACCACCTGCGTCACCGCCCACGGCTTGCGCAGGAACTCGCGCAGATACTCGGCCGAGCCCATCATTCCAAAGGCCAGGACCACGAGAACCGCGACCACGGGACCGCGCATCCAGCGCGGCTTCCACCATCCGAAGACCAGCGCAATGATGACCGCCAGCAGCGCGCTCATGACGCCGCCGCGCAGGGCGTGCTGCACCCCGATGAGCGTGCCGTCCAGGTATGCCCGCGAGTCTTTCGGAAGGTCCGCCATGTACCAGCGCAGTGCGAGGGGCAGCACCACCGATCCGGCGACGATCCACTGCGCCGCCAGGCGCGAGACCTTTTCCCGGACTTCCGTCTTGGGCAGGGTGATGTAGCCGAAGACCCCGGCCAGTACCGCGCAGATTGCCGTGCGCGCGACCAGCGAGGGCCAGAACGTCGGATTGAATATGCCGTCCCAGAAATTCTGCGTCTGCACCCAGCGTCCGGGCGAGAGCTGGAAGGTGATGATGCCGTTGATGATGAACAGGCTTATCCAGGCCGCGACGAAATAGATCCATCCCACAATCTGGTGATCGCGCGCGGGAAGCGAGTCCCACGTCTTGTAGTAGATGATTGCAGCGGCGATCTCAATGAAGAAGAAGACCCACTCGATCGCCCATCCCCACACAAACGCGTGAATCAGCGTCGCCGTGGCCTCCGGACTTACCAGCCCGATGGTGAACCAGATGCCGACGCCGGTGATGGCGCCGAAGACCAGCGTGAGCAGCGCGAAGAACTTGGAGTGGCGCTTGCAGTAGGCGAGCAGCGCGGGGTCATTCTGCTTGCGCGCCCGGGCTTCGGTCGCAACCAGAAAGAAGCCTCCGCCGACCGCGAAGTGGGAGATGAATACATGCGGCACGGCGACCAGCGCAATCAGCAGACCGCCTGGCATCGCAAGTAGCCAGTGTGGATAGTTCAAAAGGATGCTCCTTCGCCCCAGCAAGCCAAAAACGGCTCGTTCGGGACCCCGCTGGAGATAAGTTGGTGTCCCTCTATCATCTAACGCAGGACAGCCGGAACGCAAATTTCGAGAGAAGAAAAGGCATTGCGGTTCATCCCGGAGCAGGACTGCCGGGATGAACCGCTTTGAAAGCTGGGAGGCGCTTGCTCGGGGGCCCCGGCAAGCCTGGTCTTGGCTTGCGAGGGCAAGAGCGCCCTATTTCGCCCTGTTCGGGCGGAAGGTCCTAGTTGTAATACGCGGCGTTGACCTCCACCGCGGCGGCCTTGTCGGCCGGCAGATCCTCAATTGCGAAAATGGAGTTGGTCGGACACACCGAGACGCAGGCACCACAATCCAGGCAGTCCACCGGACTGATGTAAAGCTGTGGCACCGTCTCCCATGCAGGCTCATCTTTGAAGGGACGTATCGCCTCCGACGGGCAGGAGTCGATGCACAGATTGTCTTTTGTACAGGTGTCGGTAATTACGTGGGGCATTCCAACTATCTCCTTAAAACTAGTGCGGGCCGAATGAAACTCGCCTGGATTTCAATCCTCACCCGATGATTGCATCATGATAGCCAGCGGCATCACGGGAGGCAGTGATGTAGATCACTTTCCCTCCCGTTCTGCAGAAATGGCCTACAGTCAAAGACTTGCAAGTGCCGGCGTCGGCGCGTCTTTGAGTGCTGGAGCGGAAGCTCTCGGTGGCCCATTCAAGCCTTCTGTTAGCTTGAGTGGGGCTGTTTGCTTGGTTGGTATGCCATCGCGCGGACCTGCTCCGGTCCCAGGCCCCGCCCGCGCAGGGTGCGCAGGCTGAGCGCGTCATGGCGCTTGGCCAATCGCGTCCCATGGTCATTGGTGATCAGCGGACAGTGAAGATAGCCGGGCGTGGGGAAACCCAGCGCGCGCTGCAGCAGGATTTGGCGCGCCGTCGAGCGCAGCAGGTCGGCGCCGCGCACGACTTCGGTGATCTGCATCGCCGCGTCGTCCACCACAACCGCGAGTTGATATGCCGGAACATCGTCGCGCCTCCAGACGAGAAAGTCGCCGAAGTCGCGTCCCGCAACAAACGATTGCCATCCCATTCGCCGGTCGATGAACTCAATGGGCTCGCCGTCGGGCACGTGAAAGCGCCAGTTTGCATTTAGATATTTCGGATCGGGCAAGGTCTCGACGATCATTCGCCGTTCGCGGCAGGTCCCCGGATATAGCGGCTCATCGTTGTCGTCGTGCGGCGCAGTGATTGCCTGCGCAAGGTCCTTGCGCGAGCAGTCGCACGGATAGATCCAGCCGCCGTCGAGCAGCCGGCGCCACGCATTGAGATAGAGCTCGCGCCGCGCGCTCTGCTCATAGGGAGCGAACGGGCCGCCCACGTCCGGGCCCTCCTGCCACACGATGCCGAACCAGCGGAGATCTTCGAACATCGCGCGCACGAACTCGGCACGGCAGCGCTGCGGGTCCAGATCTTCATTGCGAAAGATGAGCGTGCCGCCACGCTCGCGCGCTCGCTCGAAGGCCGTCCAGAACGTGGCTGCGTGGCCCAGATGCAGATACCCGGTCGGCGAAGGCGCAATGCGGCCGCGATAGCTGTGACCAGTGTCCATGGGTGTAAGTTTATCGCAGCGTGGGTGGTGGCCCACATTTGCCCTCTGTTGGCAAAATGTGGGAAACGTGCGGGCGCATTACCGATCTTGCTTATCGGGTTGGTCACTGCCGATGCAGCATCGTCCACGCTTCGCCCACCGCGGGAAGGATCTGATCGAAGGAGTTGATGGCAAAAAGGCGCTTATGGATCTGATCAACCTTGACGCTTGTGTTCAGCACGCGCTCCACGCTGAAGTCCACGATCTCGCACCCTCCCGAGAGCACGTTGGTGCACTCCTTGTGCGAGGAGGCCACGCCCGAGCCGTAGACGCGCACCTCACCCTGCTGCCGAATGAGGCCGAACTCGAAGGTGTACCAGTAGAGCCGCCCCATGACCTCCAGCTTCTCTTCCTCCATCGCATGGCAGACGCGACCGTACTCCTGCATCGCATCGGCAAATCTCTGGTCGCCGAACATCGGCAGGTGCCCCAGCGCGTCGTGCAGCATGTCGGGTTCCGGAATGTAGTCCATCGAGTCGCGGCCGCGCAGCCACGTGGTTACAGGAAACAGCCGGTTCTTTAGCATCTCAAAGAAGGCCCGCTCGGGCATGAAGCCGGAGACGGGCTGCGCTCGCCATCCGGTGCGCTGGTGCATGCGCTCGCTGATCTCGGGATAAAAAGGAATTTGCGCGCCGCTCAAATTCAGCGCTTCCCAGCCCTCGAGGTACTCGTGGCAGGCCCACCGCCGCAGTTGGCTCATGCGGCGTTCCACCAACTCGCCCCACTCCGCCTGCTGGTCGTCTGTGTATTTGGAGTAGTCCTGTTCGATCAGATAGGGCTTGGCGTCAATCAACTCCGAGCACCACTCCGGTGTTGTCTGGAGCCATCGTCCGCCATGCTCGGGCTCTCCGCTATGAAGGTCTCCGTGCTCGATCCGCATCGGCCACCTACCCAATGCTGGGGATGCAGAAAGCCGGGGTCGAGATGCACAATCTGGGCTGCTTGGATAAGCGTCGCTTCCGGCACACAAAATTGGGCGGCCCGTCTGCTGTTGGCGTGTTGCGGTGGAGCGTGCCATCCGGCGCAAAAGTTGTTAGGCTGATCTCTGGTCAAACTCCATCTCAATTTCACGCTGCTTCCGGCGCAGCTTTCGCAGGCAGCTTTTCTTTATTTATTGCTATCAGGCTATTCGGGAGACCAGCCATGTCGAGCATCAATCAACAACCCGAGATCCGCATCCGCAACCGCGAAGACTATCGCGAAAGCTATGCCAACAGCGTGCAGGTGCGCATGAGCGTCTGGGACTTCTTCCTCAACTTTGGGACCGCCGTGCCCGGCAGCGGCTCCGACATCGAGCTGCTGAACTTCCAGGGGATCTATCTCAGCCCGCAGCAGGCCAAGGCGATGTCCCTGATGCTGCAGCAGAACCTGGCCAACTACGAGCAGACCTTCGGCGAGATCAAGCTGGATCCGCAGTTTGCGCAGAACGGCCCTGTCCACTAAATCAGCGTCTGCTCGCGAGGTGAACGCGGCAGCTCCGGCGTCCCCGGCCCAGGGCTGGAGGAAGTCCGCTGCGTGGTACCCCATCTCTGCCCTGGTTTCCGAATTACGCCGCCAGAAGTGGGGAAGTTTCGCCATCCTCTTCGGCGCGCTCTGGCTGGTGCACCTTCCGCTGCTTCGGCTGCCATATTTCTGGGACGAAGCCGGCTACTTCATTCCCGCCGCGCGCGATCTGCTGCTCACCGGCGACCTGATCCCGCACACCACGCTCTCCAACGCGCACCCGCCGCTGGTGATGATCTGGCTGGCGCTCTGCTGGAAGCTCGCCGGCTATTCGCCGCTCATCACCCGCACGGCGATGCTGCTGGTCGCGGCCTTCGGCTTCACTGCGCTCTGGCTCCTTTCCAGGCGCCTCGCCGGCCGCGCTGTGGCCATCGCGACCGTGCTGCTCACCGCGCTCTCGCCCACGGTCTTTGTGCAGTCGGCGATGGCGCACCTGGACATCGCCGCCTTCGCCTTGGTGCTCTGGACCCTCTACGCGTATCTTTGCGGCAGACGATGGCTGGCGATCCTTTTTGCAGCCTTGGCTGCGGTCGCCAAAGAGACCACTGTCGCTGTGACGCTGGCGCTGTTTGCCTACGAGGTGCTGGGATGTATTGCTTGGCAATTGCGGCCGGACTGGGCGTCGCAGTGGTGCTTCGGAACAACAGCCCCACTCAACCAAAAGAAGGTTGAATGGGGCACCCGCTTCAGGCCAATGGCCTGGCTGCTCGCGCTGCTGCCCCTCGTGGGCTGGTATGCCTACCACTTCCACCGCACCGGACACGTGCTGGGCAACCCCGATTACCTGCGCTACAACGTGGGCGCCACGGTGACGCCATGGCGAATCCTGATCGCCTTCTGCATGCGGCTGTGGCACGCGGCCGGGTACATGAACCTGTTTGTGCTCACCGCATCGGCACTGCTGTTCTGGTGGAGCGCGCGAGGCATGGCTGCGGGCAAATCATCGCATGAGGGTGCCCCACTTCTGCCTTCCTCTGGCAGAAGTGGGATCGCCGGTGGAATCCCCCGCCAGATCCAGTTCCTCTTCGCGTTCATTATTCTGGCGCAGGTTGCGGAGTTCTCCATCGTAGGCGGCGCACTGCTGGCGCGCTACATGATTCCCGCGCTTCCGCTGGTGATTCTGATCTCGGTGGACGTGCTGCGCCGATATGCTCCGCGCTGGCAGTGGTGGATCGCCGCCTCTGCCGCAGCGTTCCTTGCAGCGCTCTTATTGAACCCGCCGTGGTACATCGCGCCGGAGGACAACCTGACCTGGACGCACTTCGTCCGGCTGCACCAGCGCGCGGCGCGCTACGCCGAGCTGCACTACGCCGACGACCGCATCCTGACCGCGTGGCCGGCCTCGGACGAACTAAATCGGCCCTTTCTGGGTTATGTAGGACAGGGATACGTGCAGCGGCCGCTCACGGTCGTAAGCGTGGAGAACTTCACCGCCGAGGAGATGCTGCGCGCCCGCGATCAGGAAGAGAACTTCGACGTGGTGGTGGCCTTCTCCACGAAGTTTGAAGCGCGCCGCGCCTGGATGTCCCGCATTCCTTACATTGCCGGGTGGACGCGGGCGCAGACGCGTTACTTCGACTTTCACCAGGACCTGCCGCCGGCAGCGATCGCGCGTTTGCTGCAGGGTCAGATTGTCTGGCAGGAGTCGGCGCCCGGCGAGTGGATCGCACTCATCGAGCTCAACAAAGTGCGGAATGCGCAGCTGGTGCGCCCACACTGACTTCCCCAGGTGCCGCATTCAAGCCATCTGTTGGCTTGAGTGGGGCTTTTGCAGTTGCAACTTCGGGCAATGTGGACCACCTGTCGGCTGACTCAACCTTCAATGCGAGTGGGTGGCCGCGGGCTTCACGCTGCCGCAGTCGGGGCCTTTGTAGGACGAGATGTACTCGGTGGTCCATTCGACCGGCAGCGAGTCAGCCCCGGCCTGCATGGACCCGAGGAAGTGGACCTTCCCTTTGCTTCTGCCGTCGTCCAGCCAGGCGGCCTCCACGGTCGCCTTGCCTGTCATTTCGCCCGTGCACTCCATCTCGGCGGTCATGCCTTTGGCGTGCTTGGTCACGCTCGTCATCCGGCAATTGCGCTGGTTCTCTGGCGGCACCGTGCCGTAGTGTTCCAGATCGCCCGCTGTCAGGCAGGTCATGCTCGTGTGCTTGCCGCCGCCGAACGGCGAACTCATGCCGGGAGGCAGAGTCATGCCCGGCGGCAAGGGCGACTGCTGCCAAGTCATCTCAGAGACGGTCTCATAGAGGCCGGGCCGGCGGCCTTGGGCTTCGGCAACGACCGCCAATGCAAAGACGCAACAGATGAGGGCAAGCGAAACTCGGGTCAAGCGCATGCGTTTCTCCTCGGGAACCGGACGCCAGACTGCGCGGCGTGGAGAGACACTCTAATTCAGCGCCGAACTGCTGTCCAATCGCAGCGCGCTGGTTTTTCGGAACTAAGCAGAAGAATTCTTCTTCCGCATCGGGCGGAACGCGTCTAATCAAGAGCTCACCCACAACAGCGAACGGAGAGAAGCGATGCGAGTGATGGTCCTGGTGAAGGCGAACAAAGACTCTGAGGCGGGCGTGCTGCCGAGCACGGAGTTGCTGGCCGAGATGGGGAAGTTTAATGAAGAGCTGACCAAAGCAGGAATCATGCTTGCGGGCGAGGGCCTGCACCCGAGTTCGAAGGGCGTGCGCGTCCGCTTCACCGGTCATGGGCCGGAG
>Ga0137373_10008120_pt1 | contig 11108 bp, 11 predicted proteins | sample SagtaG_5_FD_104912 | JGI IMG/M metagenome (GOLD analysis project Ga0137373, IMG submission 104912) | Vadose zone soil microbial communities from Sagehorn Ranch, Mendocino, California, USA - Sage1_R_80_16 metaG | ecosystem: Environmental > Terrestrial > Soil > Vadose zone | place: USA...
GAACAACCAGGCCGGTAGCGCCGTCGGCCAGGCGTTCTTCGAGTACATCTACAACTATCCGGGTGGTAAGCCATTCGCGAGCATGTATCCGGGGTCGAAGAACGCGTACGCGGACATGACCCCGATGTTTGCGAGCAAGCAGGGCCTTGCTGTGATCAACCTGTTCAAGCAGCTGCTGTCCTACGAGCCGCCCGGCGCGTTGAAAATCGCGTGGGGTGATCGTCAGAGCTACTTCAACACGGGCAAGATCGCCCTCGTGAACCAATGGGATGTCACCACGCCATCGGCCTCTGACCCGAAGACATCGACGGTGGTCGGCTCGTTCGCGACCGCGCCGTTCCCGACGAACGGCAAGCTCGTAACCCAGGTCGGCGGCTGGTCGATGGGCATCAACAAGTACGGGACGCAGAAAGACCTAGCGTGGGACTTCATGAAGTGGTTCACGAGCCCAGAGACGTCGGTGCAGTTCGCACTCGCCGGCGGCTTCCCGCCCAGGACATCCTCCCTCTCGAACAAGGCGCTGCTCAGCAAGTACACCTGGTACAAGACGTTGAAGCAGGTAATCCCGACCGCGTTCGCTGACTGCCGGCCGCGGATCACCGAGAGCTTCGACATCATCAACACCCTCGGCACCTACATCTCCAAGGCGCTTACGGGCTCGATGACGCCGAAGGCGGCGATGCTCGCTGCCGACCGCGCGATCGGAACAATGCTCAAGAAACACGGCTACAAGGTCAGGTCACTCACCAGCTGATCACCCCGACCGCCCGCTTGTCCCGAGATTGCCCTCCTGTCTCGGGACAAGCGGGCACCCGGTCCGGTTCCGAGCGCCCGGGACTGCGACGCGGTGTCATGATCAACGAGTTACCTCGCACAGAGATCAGGATCGGTAAGCCATCGCGATGAGCGGCGGGACGACGCTGACAGAGGTAGAGCCGGAGGCGCTCGAGGAACGGCCGACCTTCCGAGCGCGAATCCTCGACGGAGAGCTCGGCGGCTACGCGCTGCTGGCGCCCGCGTTCCTCGTTCTCCTCGCGCTCGCGATCTGGCCGCTCGTCTACTCGATCGGAATCAGCTTCACCAACTACGAGCTCGCGGCGAGCAAGGCGCTCAAGTTCGTCGGACTCGCGAACTTCCGGCAACTCGCCAACGACTCGATCTTCCTCGGCTCGCTCTGGACAACGGCGAAATACCTGCTCGTCGTCATTCCGGCACAGCTGATCCTCGGCTATGTCTGCGCGCGGATCCTGGTCGCCGCCTACGGCATGATCGGAAGCCGCTTCCTGCGCACGTGCTTCATCGTCCCGACGATGATCACCTCGCTCGCCGTTGGTCTCTTCTGGGCCTACATGCTCGACCCACTCATCGGCGTCGGCAACTACATCCTCGCCGAGCTCCACCTCTCGCAGCAGCCGTGGCTCACATCGCCGACGTCCGCCTTCTATACCGTCGCCGGCATCTATCTCTGGCAATGGGTCCCGTTCACGGCTCTCCTGCTCATGGCGGGCCTCCTGTCGGTCCCCGCTCAGATCTACGAGGCAGCGGCGATCGACGGCGCACGCTGGTATCACCGCGTATTCCAGATCGACATCCCGCTCCTGCTCCGCGTCGGCGCAATCGCAGGCATCCTCGCCGTCATCGAGGTGATTCGGCTGTTCGACCTCATCTACGGCTCGACCCAGGGCGGCCCGGGCACGGCGACGCTCACCAACGCGGTCGAGATCTACCGGATCGGGTTCCAGAACTTCAACACGAGCTACGCGGCGGCGACGTCGTTGCTGATCCTCGTCGCCACCATCCTGATCTCGCAGCTGTTCGTCCGAGCCCTGCGTGAGCGAGAGGCATGAGGATGAATTCCATTCGCGTCTGGGTACGACCCGCCAAGAGGACCGGGATCTGGCTGCTCGCATTGCTGCTGGCGCTCGTGAGCACCGTGCCAATCATCTGGATCGTCCTCACATCCTTCAAGACCTACGTGCAGACGCAGCGGGTACCCCCGGTGGTCTGGCCGGACCTCCACCACGTCGACAACTACACGTCGCAATTCGCAAGCCGCGGCGGGACGATCGGCAGCGCGGTCGGGCCGCTAGAGCGGTCGCTGATCATCGCGACAGTCACGACGGCGATCGTGCTCGCACTCGCCATCCCCGCCGGCTACGCCCTCGCCCGCTACCGGATCGCGCGCAAGCGGGACATCCAGTTCTTCATCATCAGCACGCGGATGATGCCCATGATCGCCGTCATCGTCCCGCTCAGCGTACTGCTCAAGAAGCTGAGCCTGACCGACACGATCCCCGGCCTGATCCTCGTCTACGTCGGGATCAACCTAAGCTTCGCGATCTGGCTGCTCTCGATCTTCTTCCAGAGTGTCCCGCCCGAGGTCGAGCAGGCCGCGCAGATCGACGGCCATAGCCGCCTCGGGGTGCTCTGGCACGTCTCGATCCCGCTCGCCAGGGCCGGGATCGTCGTCGTCGCCGTCTTCACCTGGATCTTCGCCTGGAACGAACTCCTGGATGCGCTCGTGCTGACGACAGGAGCCACTGAGACGCTGCCGGTCTTCCTGTCGAAGTTCTATTCGCAGAACCTGCTGCCCTCCTACCAGGAAATGGCCGCAGTAGCCACCGTCCAGATCCTGCCCGCGGTACTGGTCACGTTCCTGGCCCAGCGTTACATCGTCACAGGCCTGTCGATGGGCGCGGTCAGTGCCGAATAGCGAGACCCCAGGAGGCGAGCCGAAAATGTCAACCGAAGCCATGCAAGCAGTCGTCTGCCACGCCCCCTACGACTACCGAGTCGAAGAGCTGCCACGGCCACAACCTGGACCCGGCGAGCTGCTCGTGAAGGTCGGCTCAACGGGGATCTGCGCGAGCGACATGAAGTGCTTCACGGGCGGCGAACTCTTCTGGAAAACGACGGGCTGGCACTGCGAGGCACCGGTAGTGCCCGGCCACGAATTCGCGGGCATCGTCGCGGAGCTCGGCGAAGGCGCGGCCGAACGCCACGACGTGCAGGTCGGCGACCATGCGATCGCCGAGCAAATCGTCCCGTGCGACCGATGCCACTTCTGCAAGAGCGGCGCCTACTGGATGTGCGAGCCACATGTCACCTTCGGGTTCAACCGCGACGGCGGAATGGCTGAGTACATGCTCTTCCCGGCAAACGCGCGCGTACACCGAATCGCCGACGGCGTCTCGAAACAACAGGCAGCCTACATCGAGCCGCTCGCCTGCGCCATGCACGCGATCGACCGGGGTGAGATCGCGCCGGGAGACACAGTCGTGATCGGAGGCACGGGCAACATCGGCCTCTGTGCGCTCCAAGCCGCGAAGCGCTTCAACCCTGGCCAGATCATCGCGCTCGACGCCAATTCAGCCAGGCTCGAGCTGGCGCTGCGGCTCGGAGCCGATGTCGCGATCAATCCGCTGGAAGAGGATGCTCCGGCGCGGGTGAAGGCGCTCACCGACGGCTACGGATGTGACGTCTATGTCGAGATGAGCGGCAGTGCGAAGGCGCCACAGCAGGGTCTCGACATGATCCGGCGCCTTGGCACGCTCGTTGCGTTCAGCGTCCTCAACGAGCCGGCGTTGATCGACTGGAATCTCGTCGGGGATCAAAAAGAGCTGAACGTCCATGGCAGCCACCTCGGTCCCTACTGCTATCCGAAGGCGATCACGGCGATCGCCGACGGCACCGTCGACGTAACGAGGCTGATAAGCGCCGAGTTCCCGCTGGCAGAATTCGACGCGGCCATGGAGGCGGCGCGAAGCGGCGAGAACCTCAAGACGCTCCTCACGCCATGACCAACGGGAGCGAGTCGACATCCGGAATCAACCTCCGAGACGTCACGAAGGTGTTCTCCGGAGGCGTCCAGGCCGTCGACCGCGTCTCCCTGACGATCGAGGAGGGCGAGTTCGTGGTCCTCGTCGGCCCATCGGGCTGCGGCAAGACAACCCTGCTGCGAATGATCGCCGGCCTCGAGCCGGTCTCCAGCGGACAGATCCTGATCGGGAACAGAAACGTCACGCACCTGCCGCCTCGGCGACGCGACATCGCGATGGTCTTCCAGAACTACGCGCTCTATCCGCACATGTCGGTCAGGAAGAACCTCGGCTACGGCCTCCAAGTGCGGGGGATGCCGAAGCGCGAGGTCGCGCGGCGGGTCGACGGAGTCGCACGGATGCTCGGGCTGGAAGAGCTGCTCAACCGCCGCCCGGCGGCGCTCTCTGGCGGCCAGCGGCAGCGGGTCGCGATGGGACGCGCGATCGTCCGCGAGCCTGCCGCGTTCCTGATGGACGAACCGCTCTCCAACCTGGACGCGAAGCTGCGCGTGGAGATGCGCGCCGAGCTTACGCGCCTCCACAATCGACTCGGCATCACGACGATCTACGTGACGCACGACCAAGTGGAGGCGATGACGCTCGGCCAGCGCGTCGCGGTCATGCGCGACGGGACGCTCCAGCAGGTCGACACGCCGCAGAACCTCTACCGGGACCCGGCGAACCTGTTCGTCGCCGCTTTCATTGGCTCGCCGTCCATGAACCTCGTCGATGCCGAGGTGGCTGACGGCGCAGTGGCTTTCGCACGCTTCCAGCTTCCGCTGGCGCCAGACCGGAGACCGGAGGGGGTCACGGCGGGACACGTCATCCTCGGCATCCGCCCGCAGAATTTCGAGGATGCCCGTTTCGCCGACCCCGCGTTGCCGACGATCTCGATCGAGCCGGCGGTCGTCGAGGAGCTCGGATCGGCGACGCACGTCATCTTCCCGATCGACGTGCCGCCGGTCGAAACGGAGTCCGTCCGGGCCGCGAGTGACGAAAAGGAGGCGGTGGCGGTGTTGCTCGCCGAAGATCGGCGCGCGCTCTTCACGGCCGAGGTGAGCGAAGCCACGGACGTGCGCGTCGGCCAGCAGGTCCGCCTCGCGATCGATCCGTCACATTTCCACTTCTTCCACCCGGAGACAGGTGAAAGCCTCCGGAGCACGTAGCGTCGGTCGCCTCCCGCAATTGCGCGGACACGATCCGACTCTAGGCACAGGTTGGCTTCTCCTGGCTAGATGCCATTCAACCGGTCCGCGCTTCGCGAGCGGACACGATCAGGTCCACCGCCACGTCCTGCTGGGGTGTGCGCTTGCGCCCCGTGCCGGTGCTGTCTCCGTGATGGCGCGAGCCGCTCACGCATTCGAAAGACGCTGCTCAGGAGCGCTTATTCGACATCCGATGGGTTTGTAGAGTGTCGCGGCGCCGAGCGCGTCGACCCTCTAAAGCCATGTGTTCAAGCCATTTCGGACGGTTCGCGGAACGGCTCGGCTACTCATTCCTGATGCGTGATCGCCTCTCGTCGTAGTGACAGACTCGCGGCGCTTTTTGGACGTGAGAGGCCTGTTGCTCGCAGATGGTGTTGTCCTGGTGATGTCACGGCGGGCAGCCCGTCACTAGCGCTGGACGTTAGGCAAGCTCACCGACCGACTCGGTGTCGCCGGCTGATTACGGCGATGAACCTCTGCCTGCTCATCGTGCGGTTGTCCGCCGTCTCGGCCGGTTTCAGAGTCGCGTGCGCAGCGGAGGCTGGCGCCGCCGCCGAGGGAGTAGCCCGGCAGGTCAGCTTGTTCCAGGCGGAGCTGTTCGATCCGGCTGGCGATGTGGTCGCTGAAGGCCTCGAAGGCTCGTAGGCTCCTCGCTCACGGCCAACCAGCTGCCGTGGCGGGGGCCTCGATGGTGAGCACCTGGCCGGTCCGCGATCCGTCCGTCATGTGCTCGGTGCCCCGCCATTCGGTCGCGACGATGAACAGGGTTCTCCTGTTCGCGCCGCCGAGGGCGCAGGCGAAGCAGCCGCGGTCGAGCTCGATCGTCTGCAACATCTGGCCGCCTTCGCGAACGCGGACGCAGCGCTTGTTGGGGACGTCGGCATACCAGGCGGCACCGTCGGCGTCGAGGCAGATGCCGTCCGGGACGCCGCCGTCGAGGTCTGCCCAGACTCTCCGGTTGGAGAGGCCGCCGTCGAGTGCGATGTCGAACGCGGTCAGCTTGTTGCCGTACGACTCGGCGATGATCAGCGTGCGGTTGTCGGGCGTGACGGCCATACCGTTGGGAAAGGCGATGGCGTCGGCCACTTGGCGTGCGCGGCCGTCGGGCGTGAGCAGGGCGATGGTTCCGGGGGCGAACTCGCCGCCGGGAAAGTCGAAGCCTTGGTTGTTGACGTAGACGTTCCCACGGCCGTCGACGACGACCTCGTTCCACGGATGAGCCTCCTCGGCCAGACCGCTCAGGTCGGCGTGCGTGACCAGCGCGCCGTCGGGCTCTCTGCGCAGGAGGAGCGCATAGGGTTCGCAAACTCGGGCGGTCGGGTTCGGCAGGTGTGCTGTGGCGGAGCCGTTGTTGGGCAACGGCAGGCATAACGCCGAAGTGATTGCGATCAGGTGCGTGAGGTGAGCTGGCGGGCGACGAGTTCGATCGGGCGGACGTATTCGCCGCGGTTGCGTAGCGTGCGACGGAGCCCGTGGTTGAGGACGTCGATGTCGCATCGTCCGAGGCCGCCCGCGTCAGCGATGAGGTATCGAAGCTCGAAGGCCATCTCGTTCATGAAGCCGAGGGTGCTGCGGCTCGCGGTCTTGGCGAGCTGAACAGTGTCAGGCTGGAGCTGGGAGAACGTGTCGGTGGGCAGGTTTTCGGCGCGGAGCTCGCTCTCGACGGCCGTGACGAGATAGCTCCCGATCGGGCGGAGGTCCGCCCTCCGAACATCTGCACGGAAGAGGGAGAACAACGTGCCGGCGTGGGTGAGCAGGATGCACTTCTGCCGGTCGATCCAGAGCAGGTTCAGATACCAGTCGTCGTCGGTCGGCGGAAGTTCGCTGAGCGTGAGTGAACGGGCGCCGAGGAGAACGAGCATCGTCTTTGGGCAGCGCACGATCACGCGGCGAACCTAGCACCCGCCGCCCGCGAGTTCAGGCTGCTGCTTTCGTATTCGTGAACCAGTCCCCCGAGAAGGTCGCGGCGGCGTACGCGTAGCGGCAGCGTCGCCTCCAGAATCGGTCTCGAGCGGTCGGGCGGCACAAGCCCGAGGGCGCGGTGAGGGCGATGCTCGTGTAATGCCGCACGTAGACCCGCACCACGCGCTCGAGATGGCGGCGGCCGACGATAAGAATGCGGTCGAGGCAGTCGGCGCGGACGGTTCGCACCCAACGTTCCGCGTATGCGTTCGCGTTCGGCGCTCGAACCGGCGTCCGGATGACCTTCACTCCCTCAGAACGGAAGACCTCGTCGAACGCTCCACCGAACTTCGTGTCGCGATCGTGGATCAGAAGCCGGAACGGCTGTTCATCACCGAGATGCATCTTCAGGTTGCGCGCCTGCTGCGCTGTCCACCCGCCGTCGGGGTCCGAAGTACAGGCGACGTACTCGATCCGTCGCGTCGCCAGCGAAATGAAGAACAGCACGTAGATCCGCTGCAAGAAGGCGGTCTCAACGGTGAGGAAGTCGCAGGCCAGCGTGGTTGCCGCCTGCTGACGCAAGAACGCTCGCCATGACAGCCGAGCCCGCTCCGGCGCCGGACGTAGGGCAGCTTCGACCAGCACCTTGCGCACCGTCGTCGGCGAGACGACGAGACCGAGGCCCTTGAGCTCACCGACGATCCGTCGGTACCCCCAGAGTGGATTCTCCCTCGCGAGACGAAGGATCAATGCTCCAATCGACGGCTCGAGCGGCGGCCTTCCCGGCCTCGTATTCGGTTAGGTCCAGCGACGGGCGACCAGCTGCCGGTGCCAACGCAGCAGCGTGTCCGGCCTCACCAAGAAGCTCGGCCACGTCGAGCGCGGCAGCGAGCGGCTCAAAGCAGCCAGGAACGCCCGATCAGCTCGCGTCAATCTCGGCCGAGCCGACTGCCGCTGCAGAACAGCCAACTCGTGACGCAGCACAAGAATCTCCAGGTCCTTCGAGCCGCGCTGCCGCCCCAGCAGCAATACCAGCGCGAACAGGTTCCGCACAACGAGATACACAAGCGACCAGAGCAATCAGCCCTCCTTCGACCACGACAAGAGCGCCGAACCTACAGAGCTGGACGCCCCGGAGAGCCGCGGACGAGTTTGCGAACCCTACGCGCAGCTCGGCAAGACGCACGCAGGCCTGCTCCGGCAAGACGAACCGCCACCGGCTCAACCGCGGCGGCAACCGCCAAGCGAACGCCGCGCTCTATGGGATCGTCCTCGTCCGCATGCGCTATCACCAGCCGACCAGGGACTACGTCGTGCGACGCATCAGCGAAGGCAAGAGCAAACGCGAAATCATCCGCTGCCTGAAACGCTACGTCGCCCGCGAGGTCTACACACTGCTCAGACAAGCCGGCGAACAGAAACTCGCCCGCGCCGCTTGACATCTATAGGAGCATCACCCTTCAGGGTGGCCGCGCGGCCACCGTTGCTAAAGCCTTCCTGATGAGAGAACACTTGCCGCGTGCAGGGCCGGGGGATTGCCGGCCCCGCACGCGGCACAGCAGTTGCGCGACTACTTCTTCTCGCCTCGCTTCTGCTCGCCGTGCTTCTCCTTCGTGCCCGGCTCCTCCGGTGGGCCCTTCAGCACGACGTCGAGCAGCTCGTCGATGTGTCCGAGCTCGAACTGCTGGGCGGGACGCGGGAGGTGCTGCATTACCTCCTGGATCGCCTCGCGCGCCCGGGCGACAACCTCCGCCGGGGCGCCTTCACCTCGTGCTTCCATCACGCGCAATGCGACGTCGAACAGGATGCCGCAGCGGTGAGCGCTGGGCGTGAACAGGGTCACGCACGTCTCCTCGCCACAGCAGACGTGTGCCACGGCATGGTCGGTGAAGTGATTGCCGTAGATGATCCCGCCCGGGCCGACGGCGAAGCTCCACGTGGCGAGCACGGTGTAGCAGCCGGGTGGCAGCTCGATGTCGAGGTGACCGCATCGCGCCGGAATCGCGACGTAGCGGCGATCACACCACTCGAGCACCCGGCCGTCGCAGTCATAGATCGTTACGTACCACGTCCGACTGTCGACCTTGCACCCGTGATCGAGCTGGCTGACGAACACGTTCAGCCTTCCGAGAGCCATTGCTGTGCTCCTCTCTCCGGTTGCCGCAGTCGACCGGCGTCGATGTAAAGACCAGAGGCGGGGCGAGGGGAGCTCCGCGAGGCCCGCGATGCCGCACTGCGTGGAAGAGACCCCACACCATGCCTTCTCCCTTCGGTCGAGCACGACGATCTCACCGCCGACAGCATCTGTCAATCCCCTGCACTGGGACGTCAGGCTGGAGAGTCACCGCGTGGACCCGACCACTTGGTTTCTTTTTTGAGCAGCTGAGGGGGGACGGCCGAGACGTTCGTGCGAGCGTTTCAGCATCGAGGATGCCGAGCGGGCACCTAATACTCGCTTATATCTGGGAGGCTCTTACGAAGACGCAGTGTTGTCCAACCAGCTAACGGGGTGGTTTCTGTCAAGGCCGGTTGAAAACGGACCTCGTAGGGTTCGTAAATTCGCTCGTAGCGGATTTGCAGGGGAATCGTGCCGGAGCCCGGGAGGCGTGACTACAGGATCGAGGTGGCCGCCGTGACGCTGACCGACGGCCGCTCCACCCGTCTCCCTGATGGTCTCGAGCGGCAGACGCGATCCGCCGAACGGCTTCGCCTTCGAAGAGCTGAGCATCTGCTCGGCCGAGAACCTCAGCAGCGACGGGAGGCGAGCCCCCGCCAGAGGGCGGAGAAATCACTGGCCAACGCTCGCGCACCCCTGGAATCACTCTCCGCTGTCCGCCGCGATGCAAAGTTGCGGCCGAAATGCCGGAGGCACTGGTTCAGGATTTCCCTGGAAATCCGCTACGATCGAGTTTACGAACCCTACGCGGTCGGGCGTCACGGAGTAGGGCCAGGTTGGCCTCACGGTCTGGGATGCGTGACCAGTCGTGATCGCCGTCGATCAAGGTCACGGGAGTCATGACGCGACCGTAGAGTGCGCGGGCGGCGATCATGCTGTCCACATTGCGGAAGACTTCGCGCGCCACGCGCGGATAACCGTGGCGAGGCCAACTCGACGCAGTTCGTCGAGATAGTGCGCTGGCAGCTTGCTCCCATCGACCAGACCGCCCCGGAGCACAAAGGCCCAGGACGGGCTTGTTCTCCATGCTCGTGACCGCCCGCCCGATTGTCGGGAAGCGGGCACTGCCGGCATAGATTAAGGCGACGCGATTGGCTCGGCCGACGCCTTTGGAGTAGTCGTACGTGTTGAAGGCCACGACGCGTCGCACGTGGTCTTCGAGTTCGGTTGAGGCCGTCAGCGACTCCGTCGCGCCCGCCCGCACTCCGGCCTCCGCTACCGAACCCAAGCGAGGTGCGACGAACCTGGGAAGATGGCCAACGACTACCAGAAAACGGCGGCCTGAACTGTCGAGCGCGACGGGTCCAGGCCACGTGGACGGGACGTTGGATACGCGCGGCGGCGGCACAGGCGAACCTGAAGAGCTACGCGAAGTGTGTATCTCCCGCTATGTCCGGCCGACCACGGTCCTGTTGCTTCATGGCGCGAAGAGGCGCACGGCGTAGATCGTGTCGCGCGGGGGCGGGAGGATCGGGTGGGGAAGGAAGAGGCGCGGCCGGGTGAGCTGGCCGATGAGCTCCCGGAATGCCGTGTCGGCGGCCGCGGGAGGGTTAGCGAACCGGGCGAGCAGCGCCGGTGCGTCGATGTTTGCGAGCAGGTCGTCCCGTTCGAAGATGACCCAGACCGGCTTTGCGGTTGGGAGCGCCACGATGACGAGGCTCACGGACGTCTCCATGAAGGTGCGGAGGGCGAGCTCGAGCGCCTCGTCGCGAGGCAGGAACGCGTCTGCGGGCCATGCTGCTGATCGCCTGGGGTAGGGGCACTTGGCGCGCGCAGAGCAGATCGCGAAGTAGATCCCGTTGTCCGCCGGGACGACGCGCGGCGGCTCGAGCCAGTCGGTCACGAGAGTGAAGCTCTGGACGACTCCCGTGCTCGTCGCCTCGGTGACAACAAGCGTGCGGCCGGGCATCAGCCGGTAGCGGGCGTTGACCTCGGCGCGGATCACCCGTGCCCGCGTGAGCGCCTCCGGTGCGAGCGCGGATGCGGTCGTCGACGAGTGGGCGGGTA
>Ga0137373_10008122_pt1 | contig 11106 bp, 9 predicted proteins | sample SagtaG_5_FD_104912 | JGI IMG/M metagenome (GOLD analysis project Ga0137373, IMG submission 104912) | Vadose zone soil microbial communities from Sagehorn Ranch, Mendocino, California, USA - Sage1_R_80_16 metaG | ecosystem: Environmental > Terrestrial > Soil > Vadose zone | place: USA: California...
GAGTTTTTTTGCGATTATCGAGCCCGGCAGTTGCTTCGCGGGTAACTTACTCGAACTAGCGCTCGCGTCCGATCGCGGCTACATGCTTAACAATCCCGACGAGAAATTAGAGATTGCGACCGGGGAGCTAAATGCGGGGGCATTGCCGATGAGTAATGGATTTACGCGCCTGCAATCACGGTGTCTGGCTGAGCCTGAAAAAGTCGATGAGCTATTGAACGGAAATGCGCAGGCCGAAAGCCCGCGAACCGCCGGCAAGATGCCGGCGCGGCGATACGATACCGAAGCGGCGGAAGAAGCAGGGCTGATAACTTTCGCGCCTGATGATCTGGATTGGGAGGACGAGATCCGCCTGGCGATTGAGGAGCGAACTTCCCTTTCGCCCGACGCTCTAACGGGCATGGAAGCATCGTTAAGATTTGCCGGCCCCGAAACTATGGATACAAAAATCTATGGACGATTGACGGCGTGGCAAAACTGGATCTTTCAACGACCGAATGCGGTGGGGCCAAATGGCGCTTTGACCAACTATGGCAAGCCGACCAAAGCACGTTTCGACTACAAACGGACCTAATAGTTTAGAGGCGGGATACCACCCGCCCTCGAGCGCAACAGAGTATGGCGGGCAGTGACCCTGCTCTAAACACTATGGAAGTTGATTCATGAATCTCAACGAACGCATTCCTAATAACGTAAACCTCTCCGAAGACAAACGCCTGCAGCGGGCGCTGGAAAAGTGGCTGCCAAACTTTCTCAGTTGGTGGCATGACATGGGGCCGGAAGGATTTCAAGAGAAAGATGTCTGGCTGCGCACCGCAGTCGATGTCGGATCGGAGGGCTGGGCGCATTTCGATTATGTGAAGATGCCCGACTATCGTTGGGGCATTTTTCTCGAGCCGGCGGAAGCAGACGCGCAGGTCGGGTTCGGCGACAACTACGGACAACCTGCTTACCAGGAAGTCCCGGGCGAATTTCGGAACGCCCTGCGTCGCATCATCGTTACCCAGGGCGATACCGAACCGGCTTCAGTTGAACAGCAACGACAACTCGGCCACACCTGTCCTTCCCTTTATGACCTGCGCAATCTTTTTCAGGTGAACGTTGAAGAGGGCCGCCATCTTTGGGCGATGGTCTATCTGCTGCATCGATATTTCGGCCGGGACGGGCGCGACGAAGCGGACGCCCTGCTTGAACGGCGCAGCGGGAATCCCGACAAGCCGCGCATCCTCGAAGCTTTCAACCAACCTTGTGATGACTGGCTCAACTTTTTTGCCTTCACAATGTTCACCGATCGCGACGGCAAGTACCAACTGTCGGCCCTGGCTGAATCAGGATTCGAACCTCTGGCCCGCACCTGCAAGTTCATGCTGACCGAAGAAGCGCACCACATGTTTGTCGGTGACACGGGATTGAGCCGGGTCGTGCGACGCACGGCGCAGCTAATGAAGGAAAGTTCTGATGGCGATGTTCGCCCGCTGGGCGGAATTCCGCTCGACATCATTCAGAAATATATCAACTTCTGGTTCAGCTATTCGCTGGATTTGTTTGGCGGCGAGATCAGCTCGAATTCCGCGGATTTCTTTGCCGCCGGCTTGAAAGGACGATTCAAGGAGCAGGACCAGTATACAGATCACATTGCTACCGAAGGGTCATTTCAGATACAGGTGATCGAAAACGGGAGACTTGTGCCGCGCGAAGTGCCGCTGCGCAATGCTCTGAACGAAGTCCTGCGGCGCGAATACGTAAAGGATTGCGAGAAAGGGCTGGCCCGCTGGAACAGGGCACTGGCCGATGAAGGATTGACGGAAAGGTTGTGTTTACCCGACATCCGATTTCATCGGCATGTCGGCGAATACGCCGGACACTATTTCGATCTCGATGGAAAGCTGATTACCGAAGCCGAGTTCGAGCAAAAGAAATTCGAATGGCTCCCGACGATTGAAGACCGCGAGTATGTTCGAAGCTTGATGAAACCGGTTACCGATATCGGCAAAATTGCCAACTGGATCGCGCCGCCGGCGGCCGGAATCAAAGGGAAACCGTTCGAGTTTGAATACGTGAGACTGTAATCTCAAAAATCGAATTTCCAGTTTAGATTCGGATGAGCATGACCAGATCGATTGGTTAGAGCAACCAATGGCCCACAATTCGAAATCCGCGATTCGCAACTCGCAATCGGATCTTTCCCGCTACGATCAAAAGCTCGAGCACATTCTGCGCACGGCTGCCCGCATCTTTGCCGAGAAAAGTTATCACTCAACTTCGATGCGCGACATCTCGCGGGCGACGGGCGTTAGTCTTGCCGGCCTTTACCACTACTGCAAATCAAAAGATGAACTTCTCTTTCTGATCCAGGATCATTGTTTCGGTCGGGTGGTGGAAAGACTGGAGACGCGTCTGAAAGCGACCCCTGACGCAATCGAGAGAGTGCGCATCTTTATCGACAATCATCTATCATTCTTCGCGGCAAATATGTCCGAGATGAAAGTGCTCTCGCACGAGGCGGATTCGCTTGAGGGCGAGTTGAGTGACCACGTATCGGATCAAAAGCGCAGATATACACGACTCGCGCGTCGAATTCTCGCGGATGCGCAAAGACACTCGGGAGCACCTCGCCATGATCCGGGCGGCTTGACCGTGGCGACCTACGCATTGTTTGGCATGATGAATTGGATCTACAACTGGTACGACCCAAAGGGAACGTTGTCAGTGGCCGAACTCGTGGATAGTATTACCAAGTTGTTTTTGACCGGCTTTCTGTCAAACGCAGGCGACGCGCGATTTACTGTTAGCTCTTCTACATCCACTGAAAATCTGAGCGTATGGCGCGCGCCCAAAGTAAAATCCATCACGCGAGGAAGATAGAACAAAATGAAATCCAGACAAATAGCGTTTTGTTTGCTAATCGCTGCGGCGACGCTTGCGGCTTGTCAAACGAATCCGCCCGCCTCCAATCCAGCTCCAGGAGGGCCGTCGGCCGCGGTTAAACCGCTTCCTGCCAACGAGGCCGAGTTGCTCAGGGTGGCGGGAACCGGCGACCTAACGAGGGTGAAACAACTGCTCGAGCAGGGCACAAACCCGAATGTGAAAGACAGCGTCGGTCGCACGCCGTTGATCGAAGCCAGTTATAACGGTCACGCCGATGTGGTTCAGGCGTTGTTGGAGAAGGGCGCCGATCCGAACGCCATGAAGAATGACGGCGCTACGGCGATGGGATTTGCCATTAGCGGGAAGCACAACGATGTAGTTGAGCTGTTGAAAAAGGCGGGGGCGAAAATGCCCGCCAGCTATCAGGATCGCGAAGCCTTATTCAAAGCGGCCGCCACAGGGAATAACGATCAAATCAATGCACTACTCGCCAAAGGCATCGACGTTAACACTCGAGATGAAGCCGGCCGCAGCGCTCTGACGGAAGCCGTGTATGCGGGCAAGGCTGACACGGTTAAGCTCTTGTTGGAAAAAGGTGCAGATCCTAACGCGAAAAAAATCGACGGGGCAACGCCGCTGGGGTTTGCTACCAACGGAAAGCGTCCAGACATCGCCGAAATGCTGAGGAAGGCCGGCGCCAAATAATCCGTTCGTTTCGGAAATGTATGAATGCCGGCCTGGCCCGAGGAATAGAATCGTACCTGCAAAAATGTCGCCACCTGGATTGACTAAAAACCAGATAGAGCTCGTGCAATTCCAAGTTGAGGATCGAGCCGCGATTCTGACGCTCAATGACCCTCCGGCTAATACTTATTCGTACGACATGATGCATCAGCTTGACGCGCGTATTTTGGAAGCGCGTATGGACGAGAATGTGCAGGTAATTATCATCACCGGCAGCGGCGAAAAGTTTTTTTGCGCGGGTGCTAACATTCAGATGCTCACCGAAGTCACTCCCGAGTTCAAATACTATTTCTGCCTGCACGCCAACGAAACGCTTATGCGTCTGGAACAAACCCCGAAGCTGGTAATCGCGGCAATCAACGGTCATTGTGTCGGCGGCGGATTGGAGGTAGCGATGGCTGCAGATATTCGCTTGGCGCGCCGCAATGCGGGCAAGATAGGTTTGCCGGAAGTTTCGCTGGGAGTGTTGCCGGGCACGGGAGGAACGCAGCGCCTGGCGCGCATCGTGGGCAAATCGAAAGCCATCGAGCTGATGGCTACAGGGCAGTTGTTTGATTTCGAAAAAGGACTGCAGCTTGACCTGATCAATCAAGTCTTTGACGCTGAAACCGGCGCAGAGTTTATGAATCAAGTCATGGATTACTCGCGCCAATTCACCACCCCGAATAAAGCATCGCGGGCCGTGGGACGAATCAAACGGGCCGTCCAAACAGGCGCCGAAATTCCTTTCGAATCGGCTCTCGCGCTCGAACGCGAGTTGCAACAGCAGCTTTTTTTGTCGGCAGACGCAAAAGAGGGACTGGATGCTTACGTAAGCAAACGGAAAGCGGAGTTCAAAGGAAAGTAGTTTTGGAGCGCGGTGGCGATCCCGATTCATCGGGAGACACCGCTTTGGACAAGACATCAAAGCGCCGTCGTCGCTTTGTTCTGCCAGCGCACTCCAAAACTTCATTGCAATGACAGAAGAGCTAATTAAGGTCGGCGAGGATTCCGGAATCGTAACAATCACCCTGAACCGGCCGGAGCGTTTGAATGCTCTTGCCGGTCACATGCGGCGCGATTTGGCCGAGGCTTTGGAAGAAGCCGGCAGCGATCCACATGTGCGCGTGGTCGTGATTACCGGCGGGGGCCGGGCATTTTGCGCGGGCGGCGATGTTCATTTCATGGCTCAACTGGTCGAGCGCGGCGATAGCGCGGAGTTCGAACGCATCCTCGGGGCCGCCAAACGAGTGATCCTGGCCATCCGTCAAATGACCAAGCCGGTTATTGCCTCGATTGCGGGCCCTGCCTCAGGCGCCGGATTCAACCTGGCCCTCGCCTGTGATTTGCGGATCGCTTCAAACACGGCGACATTCAGCCAGTCATTCGTGAAGCTTGGTTTTCATCCGGACTGGGGCGGCACGTATTTCCTGCCTCGGATGGTGCCTTCGAATATCGCCTGTGAAATGTTTTTCCTCGGAGAAACGATCGACGCTGAAGAGGCTTTGCGGCTGGGTCTGCTTAATAGAGTTGTAGCTCCTGAGCAGTTGGAAGTCGAAACGCGCAGGCTGGCCGAACGGCTGCGCGACGGGCCGGCAGTTTCAATCGCCGCGGCAAAGCACGCGGTTTATGCGAGCGAACATGACAATCTGGAAAAAATGTTGTCATACGAAGTTGAAGCGCAGGTTCGATGTTTTGAATCTGAAGATGGTCGCGAAGGAGTACGCGCGTTTTTAGAAAAGCGGCCGCCACGATTTACCGGAAGATGAAGTCAGTTTCAAGTTCAAAGTTTCAGGTTTCAAGTTAAGATGTATCCTTGTCTTAGACTTGAAACCTGACACTTTAAACCTGAAACTTTCGTGCGACTTAAGAATCGACTTGCTTTAATCACCGGCGGCGGGCGCGGGATTGGCCGGGCCATTGCTCTCGCATTCGCCCGCGAAGGCGCGGCAATGGCCGCGGCGGCGCGCAGTCGTGACCAGGTTGAAAAGGTCGCGAGCGAAATTCACGATCAGTTTGGCGTAAGGAGCCTGGGGATCGAATGCGACGTCGCACAGTCCGAGAGCGTCATGAATGCCTTCGATAGGTTCCGGGCGCACTTTGGCCGGGGGCCCGACATCGTTGTCAACAATGCGGGCATCGCCGAGTCAGAGTTGTTTGTCAAAAGCGATGAGCAGATGTGGGAACGCCACCTTAACGTGAATCTCGGCGGAACATTTCGTTGCACCCATGCCGCATTGCCTGAAATGATCGAACGGAAATGGGGGCGCGTTATTAACATCGCTTCGATTGCCGGCAAGGTTGGCGCACCCTATGTCTCGGCTTATGCCGCTTCAAAGCATGGAGTGCTGGGACTCACCCGCTCCGTGGCGCTGGAAGTCGCCGAACAGGGCGTGACCGTGAACGCAATTTGTCCGGGCTACGTCGATACCGAGATGACTTCGCGGGGGATTGAAAACATTGTGGCCAAAACCGGCAGGCCGGCTGAAGACGCGCTTAAGACAATCAGGCGCATGAACCCGCAGAACCGAATGGTCACCGCGGAAGAAGTCGCCGCCCTCGCCTTGTTGCTGGCTTCTGAGGATGGACGTGGAATCAATGGGCAGGCGATTAATGTCGACGGGGGGACAGTTCTGTTCTAGCTGGGAGGTTTTGTACTCTGTGCTTTGAACTTTGTACTTTGTTCGCTGGGTAAACGGGCAAGTCAGACTCGATGAGAGACTAAAGTCAAAGTACAAAGACCAAAGCACGTTTTTCTTATGATCGAAAACCTGGGAAATCTTAAGCGGACGCATTCATGTGGCGCCTTGCGTTCGACGGATGCCGGCGAGCGCGTAACGCTGATGGGTTGGTGCGCGCGGCGCAGAGATTTCGGCCCGCTGACGTTCATTGATTTGAGAGATCGCGGCGGCATTACTCAGATCGTAGTAAACCAGGAAAAAGCGCCGGCCGCGCATGCGAAAGCAAAAGACGTTCGTGGCGAATTCGTCCTGGCAGCGATCGGCGAAGTAGTCTTGCGCGACGAAAATGCGCGTAATCCGAAACTCGCTTCCGGCGATATTGAAGTTCAGGCCACTGAGATTATTATTCTTAACGACGCCCGCACGCTTCCCTTTCAACTTGATGCCTCGGACGAGTCACTGGCGGCTGAAGATCTACGCCTGAAGTATCGCTATTTGGATCTGCGCCGGCCGCAGTTGCAGGCGAATCTGCGCCTGCGCCATCGATTGATTCTGGAAATCAATCGTTACATGGACGAGCAGGGTTTCACGCAAATCGAAACTCCTAACCTGATCAAGTCAACTCCGGAAGGCGCCCGAGACTACATAGTCCCTTCGCGCGTTCAGCCGGGAAAGTTTTTCGCCTTGCCCCAGTCGCCGCAGATTTTTAAACAAATTTGCATGATTGCGGGGCTCGACAAGTACTACCAGATTTGCCGGTGCTTCCGGGACGAAGACCTGCGCGCAGATCGCCAACCCGAGTTCTCGCAGCTCGACATCGAGATGAGCTTTGCGACTCCGGAACAGATTTACGCGCTGGTCGAAGGATTATTTGCGCGCATTTTCCGGCTCATCAGCGCCGATTTGGAGATTCCCTTCCCGCGGTATACGTATGCGGAGGTGATGCGGCGCTTCGGATCAGACAAACCCGACCTCCGTATCGAAGGCATGGAGTTGCAGGACGTTTCATCCGCGCTCGCCGAAACGACATTCGCGCCGTACGCCTCAGCGCTTTCCAGCGGAGGCGAAATCAAAGGAATTGTGGTGAGCGGCGGCGCCTCGATGTCGCGCAAGACACTTGATGAATTGCAGGACTTTGCCAAACGATACGGCGCCGGCGCGCTCGCATGGATCAAGCTCGGCGACGAGCTTTCGTCGTCATTGCTTAAAGCACTGGGCCACGACAAAGTTGTCGACATCGCGGGAGTTGCCGGAGCCCAGAAAGGTGATGCCGTCTTCATCGTTGCCGGCAAACCCGATATTGTCGCCGCCAGCCTGGGTGCTTTGCGGAATGATCTCGCACGACGTGAAAAACTGATTCCTGAAGGAGTATTCGCGCCTTTGTGGGTAACAGAATTTCCAATGTTCGAATTCCATGAAGACGACAGCCGCTATTACTCGATGCATCATCCTTTCACGTCGCCATTGGATGAAGATGTCGGACTGTTTGAACGGGCAGTAAACGGTGAAGCCGCATTGTTTTCCAGACTGCGCGCCAAGGCTTATGACGCCGTCATCAACGGCATCGAAGTCGCCGGCGGATCGATTCGAATTCACCGTCGCGATATCCAGTCGATCGTTTTTAAGGCCCTGGGGATGACGGAAGAGAATGCGCGCGCCCGTTTTGGTTTTTTCCTTGACGCCCTCGCTTTCGGAACACCGCCCCACGGGGGAATTGCTTCCGGCATCGAACGTACGATGATGGTCCTGGTGCCGACTGACAATATTCGTGACGTGATGGCGTTTCCCAAGACTGCTTCAGCTCAGGATCTGATGATCGACGCCCCGGGTGAAGTCGATCCAAGACAGTTGAAAGAGTTGCACCTCGAGATCGTAAGACAAGAATAAAATGGTCCCTCGCGATAGTGCGGCTTCGCCGCCTGATGTGTGGTAGCAAAGCCTTACCGCACGACGATCTCTTGAACTTCCTGCATTTGGTCGCCGTTGCTTCCCTGCTAAAACTCGTGATTATCTCCATTCAAAAAGCGCACCTTGACGAAATCATCGCCCATGCCCGCGAAGCCGCCCCTTACGAATGTTGCGGCTTGATCGGTGGAACGGACAGCAGGAGCCAAACCATTTACCGGACGGGGAACATCGCCGCTGATCGGGTGGTCGCTTATGAAGCCGCGCCCGAAGATCTTTTCAAAGCACAACGCGCGATGCGCGAACGCGGCGAACAATTGCTGGCCATCTATCATTCTCATCCTCGGTCGAAAGATCCCCTGCCGTCGGAAACAGACGTGCGGCTTGCCTACTACCCTTCGGCGGTTTACTTTATTGTTGGACTCGGTGGAGAAGAACCTGTTTTGCGCGCTTTTCGTATATCTGAGCGCGCGGGAAATTGGCAAACCGCCGAGTACGAAATCACGGACCCGGCCTCAACTTAATCCGAAGCGCAGGTGGTCTCTTCATGAAAGCAAAGCGCGGCAAATACGATACTAATCCGCTGGATGAGAATGTGGCGAAGCGCGCGGACGAATCGTGGAACCAGGAGCGCGAAGGGCCCGGCACCAGAGGGGTTGGATCCGCTACGTCAGAAATCGGCGCGACTCGGCCGATTGGCGAGCCGAAAGACGCGGCGCATAACAATTCCGAAGACGATACGCCGACTCGTTTGATCAGTGATAAGGCACCGACTTCGTACCCGTCAGTCTTTATTCCGCCCAAACAACCGCCAGCGGACGTCTATCAACCGCCACGACCCGCTCAACCCATCTATCAGCCGGTTCACCCGGCGAATATTTATCAGCCGCCTCCGGCTCTGCCGCCGAATATCTATCAACCTCCGCCTTTCCCGGCTCAGGCGTCACGGAGCGTGGCGGGGGTGGGCATCTCAGAGAAATGGGCGAATCTGCTGCCGTACATTCCCGGCCACATAGGTGCCGTTGCCGCAGTAATAGAGCTGCTGCTGGTTCCGCGCACCGAAACGCGGGCGCGCTTTCATGCGGCGCAGGGTCTGGCGCTGCAACTCGCCATTTTGATTATCACGGGATTATTTCAAGCCGTGAGTTTCATCTCTGGTAGCCGCTTTGGCGCCGGCCTTTTCGGCGCGGCCTCGACGGTGTTTCTAATCATCTCAATGATTCGGGTCTTTCAGGGTAAGCCGCATCATATTACCCCGCTCGATGAGGCGACGAAATGGCTTAACGAGAAGATTAACCCACGCAAATAGTCAGTTTCGTGGACACGCAACGAAGATGGGCAGGGAAATTGACGAAATAGTCTGTTCTCGAACGAAATCGCAGGGTGGTACCAGCCAATCAATATTTTATTGAGCCTGGCCGTCTTCTTCGTCTGAAGAACTCAACCCAAAATCCCCCGTGAACACAGACTGAAAAAAGTCTCGTTAAAATAACATTCACGATTATCAGATCGGGCCTGAGTGGCATCGGAATTGACTAAGCCTTGAGAGCAAACCGAGCTTCTTGAGTCCTCATCGAAAAGTTCGGCCGCTGCATGTGACCTTATGCAATCCAGTTTTTAGAGGAGTACAGATGAAAACACGGAAATATCAGAATGTAACCAGGTGGGTGGCCTGGTTGATGATGGCCGCGATTGTCGCGATGCCGATAACGTCCTTCGCCCAAACAAAGATTACCTATCACGGCAACAGATATACGCCGCAGGATGATGTGAAAGTGGGCCGCCAGGCGGCCGCGGAAGCCGAACGGCAATTGCCGATACTCCGCGACGAGGAAGTAACCGCTTATCTCGAAAGCGTCGGCCAGCGACTCGTGGCCGCAATCCCGGAAGAATTTCGGCATCCTGAGTTTCGCTACTACTTCAGAGTTGTCGAGAACCGTCAGATAAACGCTTTCGCACTCCCCGGCGGGCCAATGTATGTGAATACGGGCACGATTCTGGCAGCGCACAAAGAAGGAGAGCTGGCCGGTGTGATGGCCCACGAGTTGAGCCACGTCGCACTACGTCACGGGACGGCGCAGGCCACGAAGGCGCAGAAGTATTCGATCCTTTCGGGCATCGCGGGAATCGCGGGCACTGTTCTGGCTGGTCCAACCGCCGGACAACTTGCTCAGCTACCGGTGGCTGCGTCGTTTCTCAGGTTCAGTCGAGAATACGAAACCGAAGCCGATCTGCTCGGCGCGCGAATTATGTCACGGGCCGGCTATGATCCACGCGACCTCGCGACCATGTTCAAATTGATCGAATCGCAGGGCGGCGGCGGGGGCGGATTTTTGAGCGACCACCCGAGTCCGAAAGATCGCTACGCGCGAATTAACAACGAAGCGCAGGTTCTGAGAGTCAACAATCTCATCAACGACAACACCGCGTTTTATCGCGTCCAGGAACGACTCCGGGGATCTCGATACTCTACATCAAACCGGAGCGGAGGTCGAAACTATCCGTCGTCGGGTAACAACTACCCGTCGTCCGGAAACGACTATCCGTCGGCGCCGCGTGGACGGGTGGATTCTCCCTCGAGACGTTATCGCTCGTACTCGGAATTCGGAGTTTTGCGCCTCAGTGTTCCGGACAACTGGCGCGAATTATCGGAACAGGGATCTGTCTGGTTTGCTCCCGAAGGCGGCTATGGTTCGACGAATGGCCAGAGTGTTTTCACACACGGGCTGAGCCTTGGCACTGCGCAAACGCGCAGCAGCAATCTGCAACAGGCCACGAACGAGTTAATTAATAGTCTCGAGCAGAGCAACGCAAGTCTGCGCGCCCGCGGCAATTATCAGCGCACTACTGTTGGCGGCCGCAGCGCACTGACAATCGGCTTCAGCAACACCAACGAAGCAACCGGCCGGAACGAGATCGTCACGGTCAC
>Ga0137373_10008126_pt1 | contig 11103 bp, 10 predicted proteins | sample SagtaG_5_FD_104912 | JGI IMG/M metagenome (GOLD analysis project Ga0137373, IMG submission 104912) | Vadose zone soil microbial communities from Sagehorn Ranch, Mendocino, California, USA - Sage1_R_80_16 metaG | ecosystem: Environmental > Terrestrial > Soil > Vadose zone | place: USA...
CCCCGCCCCCCCCTCGTCGCCCGCCTCCCCCCCCGTCCCCCCCCCCCCCGCCGCCGCCGCCCTCCCCGCCTCCGACCGAGCCGCGTCCGCCTCCACCGCCGCCGCCTCCGCCTCCACCTGAGAAGGCAACCCTCACGGGCGTGAAGTTCAACGACCGCAACCTGAACGGCGAGCGGGACCAGCAAGAGCCCGGCCTGCCCGGCTGGACGATCTACGTCGACTACAACGGCAACGGCGTGCTCGACACCGACGAGCCTTCAGCGGTGACCGGTGCCGGCGGGAGCTACGAGATCGACGCCGTCGACGCCGGCACCTTCGACGTCCGAGAGGTCGGACAGACGGGCTGGACGTGCTCGGCACCGAGCCCGTGCCGCTACAGCGTTACCTTCGCCGGCGGTGGCCAGATCGCGGGCAAGGACTTCGGCAACTGGGCCTTCGCCGCCGTCACCGGCTTCAAGTTCGAGGACGCGAACCGGGACGGCGTGCGCGACCCGGCCGAGGCTCCGCTCGGCGGCTGGACGGTCTACGTCGACTACAACGGCAACGGGACGCTCGACGCCGGTGAGCCCTCGGGGGTCACCGAGCCGAACGGCCATTACGGAATCAGCGAGGTCGCGGTCGGCACGTACGACGTGCGCGAGGTCGGCCAGACTGTCTGGACCTGCTCGCTCCCGAGCCCGTGCCACTACACGGTTGCCTTCGGGCCCGACACGCTCGTCAACGGCAAGGACTTCGGCAACTGGAGCCCGGCGCGAATCTCGGGGACGAAGTTCAACGACCAGGACGCGGACGGCTTCCGCGATGCCACCGAACCGGGGCTCCCCGGCTGGGTCATCTACGTCGACTACAACGACAACGGCCGCCTTGACCCGAGCGACATCTCGACGGTGACCGACGCGAATGGGAACTACTCGATGGGCGTCGACCTCGGCAACTACGCCGTCCGCGAGGCCGGACAGGACCGGTGGATCTGCTCGTTCCCGAGCGTGGACTGCTCGTACCGGCTCGCCTTCACCTCGGGCTCCAACTTCTCAGGGCAGGACTTCGGCAACTACAGGCTCGCGCGGCTGTCGGGGACGGAGTTCAACGACTACAACAAGAACGGCATCCAGGATCCCGGCGAGCCCGGCCTCTCGGATTGGAGGATCTTCGTCGACTACAACGGAAACGGGGTGCAGGACCCTGGAGAGCCGTTCGACACGACGAATGCGGGCGGCCAGACGTCGCGGAGCAGTCGCTCGAGTGCTGGCGGGTCGGGCAAGCCTGGCTTCTACACGATCACCGGGATCGAGCCGGGGACATACGAGATCCACCAGGTCACGAAGCAAGGCTTCCCCTGCACGCTCCCGGCCACCTGCGTCTATCAGCAGACGTTCCAGTCGGACTCCGACGTTCGGGGTAAGGACTTCGCGACCTTCAAGCCGAAGCCGATTCGCGGCCTGGCGCGGCTGCACGGGCCCGACGGGTGCGTCAAGCGCTCGTTCGTCGCCTGGGTGAGCGGACGTCAGATCCAGGGCGTCCGGTTCGCAGTCGACGGCCGCGGAAGCCGAATGCTCGCGAACGCCGACCGCAGCGGCCACTTTGCGATTCGGCTCCAGCCGAAGAAGATGCACGTCGGCGTCCACCACGTGATCGCGAGGGTGTACTTCACCAAGTTCAGCCAGACCAAGCCGAAGCGGCTCGTCCGCTCGTTCTACCGCTGCGCTCGCGCGACGCCGCCGTTCACGGGATGAAAACCGTCGCGCTCGCGCTCGCCGTCTCTGTCGCCGGAGTGGCTGCCGGCTCCGCCGTGGGCGGCACCTCTCCGATGACGAAGGTGATCTCCAACGAGACGACGCTGACGCGGTGGGCCTATCCCAACGAGGCGGGGATCGTCTATGCCTCGCCTGATCCAGCTGCTCACCGGATGGCACGGCTTCATCCCTACACCGAAGACGGCCGGCCCGAGATCTACCTGGCCCTTCGCCTGCGCACGGATGCCGGCGGTGAGTCGTGGGTGCAGGTGCGGCTGCCGATGCGGCCGAACGGGCTCCTGGGCTGGGTCCGCCGGGACGAGCTCGGCCCGCTCCACACCGTCGTCACCCAGCTGCGCGTCAACCGCGGGACGCTCCGCGCGACGCTCTACCGGCGTGGGCGAGCGATCTGGAGCTCGAGAATCGGAGTCGGGAAGCGGGGCACTTCGACGCCGGCGGGACGTTTCTACGTGCGCGAGAAGCTGACGAAGTACGCGTCCCCCTTCTACGGTCCGATCGCATTCGGCACGAGCGCCTACTCGCACCTCAGTGAGTGGCCCAGGGGCGGCGTCGTCGGAATCCACGGGACGAGCGAGCCCGAGCTGATTCCCGGCCGCGTCTCGCACGGCTGCATTCGGGTCCCCAACGGCGCGATCAGGCGTCTCGCCCGCCTGATGCCGCTCGGGACGCCGGTCCTGATCCGCTAGGGCGCCGCATAGGATGGCCGGATGGCGGGCCGGCGAACGCTGCTCGGAGCATTCGCGGGACTCCTCGTCGTCGCGCTGATCGCTGCGTCGGGCAGCTCGGCGCGCAAGCGGCCGAACTGGCACCTGCAGCACGTCTTCGTGATCATGCTCGAGAACCACTCGGACGAGAGTGTCGTCGGCGACGCGAGCGCCCCGTTCATCACCACGCTCGCCGGCCGGTACGGCCACGCCGCCAATTACCTCGGAGTCACGCACACGAGCCTGCCGAACTACATCGCCCTCACGAGCGGCTCGAACTGGTGAGTGAACGACGACGATCCCGGCAACCGCTTCGGGCACACGAACCTGGTCGACCAGCTCGAGGCGCACCACCTGACCTGGGCCCCCTACATGGAGTCGATGCCGGCGGCTGGGTACCTGGAGCCGTACTATCCGCCCACAATCGGGCTGTACGTGAACCGGCACAACCCGTTCATCCTCTACACCGACATCCGCTCGAAGGCGTCTCGCCGCGCACACATCAAGCCGTACGCAAGCTTCGCACGGGACATGCGCCGCAGTCGCATTCCGAACCTCGTCTGGATCAGCCCCAACATCTGCCACGACATGCACGGCGGCGTGACGGCCACCGTCGCGGCCGGCGACGAAGCCCGTGCCCCAGGGGCTACGACGATCCGAACGACGTCGCCTTGAAGCAGAAGGGAGATGCCTTCGTCCGGCAGGCGGTGAAGACGATCATGGCGAGCCCGGCCTGGAAGCAGCCCTCGGCGATCTTCATCGTCAGCGACGAGACGACCGAGACCGGCCAGCCGCGCCTCGACGGGTACAAGGACGCGACCGGGTGCTGCGACTCTCCGGTCCTTCCCGCCGGCACAGAGCTCCTGACCGGGGACATCTGGCCGGGAGGGCCGTTCGGCGGCGGATCGGCCGTGGGAGTGATCGTCGCCAACCGCGGTAAGCGGCAACCACTACTCCCTGCTCGCCACGATCGAGAAGAACTGGAGCCTTGGTTACCTCGCCTATTCCGCCGACCGGGCGCAGGTGCCGACGATGGAACGCTTCCTGACGCCTTAACGCGGGCGCGGGACGAATCCGACAACCTTCGACACCGGTCTCGCCCCGACGGCGAGCCAACTAGCGCAGCGGCGCACCGCTGTCCGCGTCGAACACGTGCACGTTTCCGACGTCGACCGCGATCGGGATCTCGTCGTCGAGCTTGAGATCCATGGCATCGCGCGCCGACATGGAGGCGACGAGGTTCGGCCGAGTCGAGGTCACGCCCTCGCCCACCTCTTCCTCCTCGGGCTCGCCTTCCGGCGTATGCGTCTTGAGCGCGTGCGCCTCGACGTAGAAGTACGCGATCGACTGCGAGCCGAGGGCCTCGACGAGGCTCAGCCTGCCGGTCAGCTTCGGCAGGTCGGGGTTTGTCGCCGCGGGCCGGAGATCGTCGCTGCGGATCCCGAGCACGACGTCCTTGCCGGTGCTCCTCTGGACGCCTGGGTACCGCGAGAGCGTCGCGTCCGAGAGCCGAAGGATCTGGTTGCCGACCGCGAGCGTGACGTCGCCGTTCTGGGAGTGGACCTGGGCCTCGAGCAGGTTCATGGGCGGCGTGCCGATGAAGCCTGCGACGAACAGATTCGCCGGCTGGTCGTAGAGGCGCTGGGGCACGTCCACCTGCTGGAGGCGGCCCAGATTCATGACGGCGACGCGGTCGCCCATCGTCATGGCCTCCACCTGGTCGTGCGTGACGTAGATCGTGGTCGTGGCGAGCTCGCGCTGCAGCCGTGCGATGTCGGCCCGCAGCTCGACGCGGAGCTTCGCGTCGAGGTTCGAAAGCGGCTCGTCCATCAAAAAGGCCTGCGGGTGGCGGACGATCGCGCGTCCCATCGCGACGCGCTGGCGCTGACCGCCGGACAGCTCCTTCGGCCGCCGGGCCAGGTAGGGCGTCAGATCGAGCAGCTTCGCTGCCCATTCGACTTGCTTGTTGATCGTTTCCTTGGGCGTCTTGCGCAGGCGCAGACCGAAGGCGATGTTCTCCGACACGCTCATGTGCGGGTAGAGGGCGTAGTTCTGGAAGACCATCGCGATGTCGCGCTCCTTGGGCGTCAGGTCGTTGACGACGCGCCCGCCGATCGAGATCGTCCCCTCGGTGATGTCCTCGAGCCCGGCGACCATCCGCAGGGCGGTCGTCTTCCCGCAGCCCGACGGTCCGACGAGCACGAGGAACTCCCCGTCGTGCGCCTCGAGGGTGAGGTCCTGCACGGCCTGGACATCGGTGCCGTAGACCTTGTCGACTTCCTTGAACGTTACTTCCGCCATCTACGCCTCCAGTCTCCAAACGTGAAAGGTCGGGCCGTCGCCAGGAAGAACGACGTCGTCGCCCTCCCGCTCCGGCTCCGAGCCGACCAACGTGTCCAGCTCGCTTGCGCCCAGCTCCGAGAGCGGCAGTCGCACCGGCTCGTGCTCGGCGCGGCTGGCGAGGCAGAGGAGCCGCTCGCCGCTGGATTCCCGCAGGTACGCGATCGCGTCGCTCCCGACGGCGGCGTACCTGATGCCGCCTTGCGCGAGGGCCTCGCTCGATCGGCGGAGCGCGATCAGGCGACGGTAGTCGGAAAGCACCCCCTGGTCCCAGCCCTCCGGGCTGTCCCACGGCATCGTCCGCCGGCCGTCCTCGCCCCAGACGCCTTCGAGCCCGAGCTCGTCGCCGGCGAGGATCATCGGCACGCCCGGCGTCGTCATCTGCAGCCCGATCCCGACGACGCGCCGCGCCGGAGACGCAACGACGTTGCGGAAGCGGGGCGTGTCGTGGCTGTCGAGGAGCGTCCACGAATGGATCGTCGATTGCCACGGCACTCCCGCCCGGAAGACGCGCATCGCCGCGACCGCTTCGGTCGCAGGGCGCGAGTGGGTCACGATGTCGTAGAACGGATCCTCGAGCTCCATCTCCCTGAGCCAGCTCCAGACGGGACGGAGGAAGCCCGCGTAGTTCATCGTCCCCTGCCACTTTCCGGGCTCGAGATCGTGGCGCGGGTCGTGGCCGTGCTCGGACATCAGCAGCGCGTCTTGCTTCGCGGCCGCGACCGTCCTGCGCGCCCAGCGCGCAACCTCGGCATTGACGTCGATGTCGCGGTAGCGACCGGTCATGTTCGCGACGTCGATCCGCCAGCCGTCGAGGTCGAACGGCAGGCTCAGCCAATGCGACATCACCCACTCGAGCCGGCGGTGGAGCTCGGCCGAGCGGTGGTCGAGCTTCGGCAGGTGGGGGACGCCCATCCAGGTGGCGTAGCCCGTCTCGAGCGAGTCGTCGAAGTAAAAGAACTCCCGCTCGGGCGCATTCGGGTCGGCGAGCGCCGCCTGGAACCACTCGTGGGTCGAGCCGATGTGGTTGAGCGTGAGGTCGCCGACGATGCGGATTCCGCGTGCATGCGCAGCGGCCGTCAGCGACGCGAGCGCGTCGTCGCCGCCGAGTAGCGGATCAATGTGAGCGAAGGTCGTCGAGTCGTAGCGATGGGTGGTCCCCGCCGGGAAGATCGGCGTCAGGTAGATCGCGTTCGCACCGAGCGACTCGATGTGGTCGAGGTGCTGCTCGATCCCACGCAGGTCGCCGCCGAACCACTCGTGCTGCGTCTCCGGCCCGCGCCCCGTCGGAAGCTCGCCCCACGCGCGCGGGATCGCCCAGTCCGGCGGGTCGACCTCCAGGCCGCTCGATGCGAATCGGTCGGGAAAGATCTCGTAGACGACCGAGCCCAGGTGCCAGTCGGGGCCCCCGCGTTCGACCCCGATCACGAAGTCGTCGTCGTCCGGCACGTCGTGGAGGACCGGGCCGAGCCCGTTCACCCATCGGAAGTCCGAGCCCTCCTGGACGACCCAGCGATAGCGCGTGACGGGGTTCCAGACGGGGAAGCTCGCCCGCCACCAGACCTCCGTTCCGTTCTCCTCGTCGAGCTCCGCCTGCACGACCCGCGGCTCGCCGTCGCAGGTGTATCGGAGCATCACGTTGTCGGCCGGCGTTGCGCGCGGCACGCGGATCCGAACGACTGCCTCTTCGCCGAGCTCCTCGGGCCCTTGCAGGAGGTAGGAGCCGTCGTGATGCGGCTGAGAGAGCAACGTTGTGGACTCGGCGACCGTCATCCCTTGACGGCGCCGCCGGTCAGGCCCTCGACGATGAATCGCTGGAGTGCGAAGAAGAGGGCGGTCGGAGCGATTGCGGTCAGGAGCACGCCGGCGGCGAACGGGCCCCACTCACGCGCGTACTGGCCGCTGATGAACTGCTGCAGGCCGACGATCAATGTGTACTTGTGTGTCTCTTGCAGAACCGTGCTCGCGATGATGAACTCGTTCAGCGCGCCGATGTAGGAAATCAGGGCGATCACCGCCAGGACCGGCGTTGCGAGCGGCAAGATCACGCCCCAGAACACCTGTGCCGGCGTCGCGCCGTCCACGCGGGCAGATTCGTCCAGCTCGGATGGGATCGTGTCGAAGAAGCCCTTCATCAGCCACGTGTTCACCCCCATCGCCCCGCCGAGGTAGACGAGGATCAGGCCGACTCTCGTGTTCAGCCCGGCGAAGTGGAAGACGTCGCCGACGTTCAGCAGGATCAGGTAGATGGCGACGACCGACAGGAACGCGGGGAACATCTGGATCAGGAGCAGCGTCATCATCCCCATCCGGCGCCCCTTGAAGCGGAACCGGCTGAAGGCGTACGCCGCCAGCGCCCCCATGAAGACGCTGAAGATCGCCGCGACCCCGGGGATGATGATCGAGTTCGCGTACCAGGCCAGGAAGTGCGGGGTCGGGAGGGTCGGGTCGATCTGCTTCGTGGTCAAGATCTGATGGAAGTTGTGCAGCGTCACGTCCTTGGGGATCACCCGCGCGTCGGCCAGTGTCGGCACCTTGTTGAACGCCGCAGAGAAGATGTAGATCACCGGGAGCAGCACGAAGGCCGCCGCCAGGATCCCGACCGCGTGACGCCACCAGTTTGAGCCGCGCTTCGGCCTCCAGTCGCGCCGCCGCCGCTTCGTCAGGGCAGTGGTGACGCCGAGCTCGGATTGCTCGACGGTCGTCATCTCAAGGTCTCCAGGGCCTTCGTACGCCAGAACGCGACGCCGCTGATCGTGGCGACGATGAAGAAGATCAGGATCGTGACTGCGCCGGCGAGGGCGTAGTCGCCGCCCTTGCCCGATTGGAAGGCGAGCTTGAACGTGTAGCTGATCAGAATGTCGGTCGTGCCCGCGATCGATTGGTCTCCGGCAGCGGGGCCTCCCTGGGTGAGCAGGTAGATGATGTTGAAGTTGTTGAAGTTGAAAGCGAACGAGGCGATCATCAGTGGCGCGACCGCCACGAGCAGGAGCGGGAGCGTGATCTTCCGAAAGACCTGCCAGGCGCCGGCCCCGTCCACCCGCGCAGCCTCGACGAGCTCACCGGGAATCGACTGCAGCGCTCCGAGCGAGACGAGGAAGAAGTATGGGAATGTCAGCCAGATGCTGACGATGATGATCGACACCCGCGCCCACCACGGGTCGTACAGCCACGGGATGTTGAGGTGGAGGTGCGTGAAGGGCAGGCTTATGTGGTTGAGGATGGCGTCGTGAGGGTTCATCAGGCCGCCCCAGATCAAGATCGTGAGGAAGGCCGGGATCGCGTAGGGAAGGATGAGGACAGCCCGGTACACGCGCTGGAGGCGAAACTTCTTCTGCAGCGTGATCGCTAGGAAGAGCCCGAGTGCGAACGAGAGCAGAACCGTGAGGAACGCGAAGACGATCGTCCACAGCAGCACCCGTAGAAACGGGTTGCGGATCAGCGGGTCGTGGATGATCTTGCTGAAGTTGAGGAAGCCGACGTAGGTCTTCCAGCCCGGCTCGAGCTCCTCTTTCTTGCCGTTCGCCGTCGCAATGAACGAGCCCTTTCCGTTGTCACGGTAGACGAGCCCGTCCCTGATCCTCGTGAAGGTGTCTGTCTTCGGGTCGTAGCGAAGCGTCGGTGCCAGCTGAACGGCGTTGTCAATTCCTTCGGGATGGATTGCGGACCCACCCGGGGTCGGGACGCGGAAATGCTCGAGCTCCTGGTCGAGTGAGAACAGCCGCGCGCCGGTGATCAGCTTGTAGCCGGAGGCTCCGGTGATCGCGCCGTCGGAGACCTTGACGCTGCTCCGAGGAAGGGGCGTGAGGCCCTCGCGGGTTCCGACGAAGGTCTTGCCGGTGTCCGCGTCGGCCAGCAGCAGCACGAGGTTCCCGTCCTTGTCCAGCGCGGGCGAGAGGTTGTACGTCTTGCCGTTCGGCGGAGGAGCGAGTGCGTTGATCTTGACCTGCTCGATCGCCTCGCTCTTCGACAGGATGTGGCCGGTCGAGTAGTTGGTGAATGCGACGTTGATCGTGTAGATGATCGGGATCACCGAGAACGCAATCAGGAAGATCGTCCCGGGCACGAGGAACTTCAAAGGGACCTTCCGCCTGGCGAGATAGATCGCGTCGATCGCGAGCGCAGCAGCGATCGTCACGATCACGGCGACCCACTTGTGCTGGCTGACGAGAACGGCCGCTGCCCAGACGACGAGCGCGTTGAAGAGTCCGAGGAAGACGAACTTCAGCGCCACCCCGGCCGGCCCCGAGAACGTGGCGACGAGGCGCGACGTCAGCGACCGTGCTCTGATGGTCGAGAGCCGCGAGACGGGCGGGGCTGGGACGGCTGCGTTGCTCAGATCAGTCTCCGAGACAGGCATTTAGACACAAACGCCCCGCACGAGGCGGGGCGTCTGCGTCATACGTCGTGTTGCTCTAGCCTCCGGCGATCTTGGCCTTGATGTTCTTGGCCGCGGTCTGGAAGGCTTGCTTTGCTGGCGTCGCGCCCGAACCCTTGGTCGACTTGACCCAGGCGGTGCCGAGGTCAGTCCACACGGATTCCATCTGCGGGATGTTCGGCATCGGGACGCCGCCCTTGCTGGCGAGCCCGATCTGGCGGAGCGCAGAGTCCTTGACCCGCTTGGCGGCCGCGGTGTTCGCGGGATAGCGGCCGTTCAGCACGGTCAGCTGGTACTGAGCGTTCGAGGTCGCCATGTACGAGCCGACGAAGTCCTTCGCCGCGCTGGCGACGCCGTGCGTGGCGGCGAACTTCGTCACCATCAGCCCCTGGACACCCAGGAACGGCACCGAGCTGCACTTGATCTTCGGCACCTGAACGATCTTGAAGCTGATCCCGGCCTTCCGAACGGTGTCGATGTTCCACGGGCGGTGATCCAGTAGGCGGCCTTGCCCTTCGTGAAGAGGTTGGTCGCGGTGTTACCGTCGATCTTCGAGTCGACCAGCCCCTCCTTGTTCCACTTGTCGATCAGCGACGCGTTCTTGATGAACTTCGAGTTGGCGATCCCGAGCTTGTTCTTGTCAAGCCTGCCGTTGGTCGTCCCGAAGACGTAGCCGCAGAGGCCAGAGAAGAACGGGTACATGTGGTACGCGTCCCCGCCTGTGCCCTGCTGGACGTCGATTGCAACGTTGCCGCCGCCCTTCTTCTTGAAGGCGAGCGCCTTCTTCTCGAGATCGGCGAAGTTCTTCGGCACCTTCGCGAGCTTCGTGTTCACGAACAGGCCGACGTTCTCGAGCGCCACGGGCATGCCGTAGAGCTTCCCGTACGTGAACGCCTTCAAGGCGTAGCCGGGGATCTGCTTGAGCGCCGCCTTCTTCGGGAACAGCGGAGCGACGAGGCCGTTGGCGGCGAGCTTACCGGTCCAGTCGTGCGCGGCCATGATCACGTCGGGTGCGTTCTCGGCCTTGACCGTTCCCAGGTCGTCGCGGATGTTCGTGTTCCGCTGGACGACCTCGACCTGGACTCCTCGCGAGGAGGCCCAAGCCTGCGCCACCTTCTTGACCGCGGCCAAGCGGTCGGCGTCCACCCAGATTCGAACCGAAGTGGCCGCCTGCTTGTGGCTCGCGGCCGGGGCGACCGAAGCCGCCACGAGCGCAGCCAGCACGCCGACGGCAAAGAGCACCGCGCCGACGCGCCAGGTGTGTTTCCTCAACATGCGATTCCCGTCCTTTCCTGACGAGTTGACCTTCCTCCGCCCCAGGTGACTCCTGCCGGGGCGAGGAGCGGGCGGCCGGCGATCGCGCGCATCGCCCCAACCGGGGCGGGCGAGTTGATCGCTGATGTGAAACAGGTTTTCAGCTTCATGAGAGAAACCGAGGTGTCACCTTAAAAGGCGCTGCAGGAAAAGTCAAGCCTCCACCCACGAATTCCCCGCTCGTTCCTGGTTTTTCCTTCGGCACGAAGTTGCGTCCGCGCTGAAAACCTGTTACATAGACATGCATCGTGTCGACTCTTCGCGACGTAGCGCAGCATGCGGGCGTGAGCGTGGCGACCGCCTCGCGAGTGGCCCGCGGCTCCCTGGCGGTCAAGCCGGACACCCGCGAGCGCGTCGAGCGCTCGATGCGGGAGCTGCTCTACGTGCCGCCCTGCCGGCTGCCTGCAACCGGGGTGATCGGTCTGCTGCTGCCCAACTTCGAGAACCCGATCTTCCCCACGATCGCCCAGGCGCTGGAAGCGCGCACCTCGGCCACCGGCTATGCCTCGATCCTATGCACGACCGGCAGCGCCGCATTCCGGGAGGTCGAGTACGTGCACATGCTGCTCGACCGTCAGGTGGACGGGATGATCTTCGTCTCCTGCGAGATGAC
>Ga0137373_10008129_pt1 | contig 11102 bp, 20 predicted proteins | sample SagtaG_5_FD_104912 | JGI IMG/M metagenome (GOLD analysis project Ga0137373, IMG submission 104912) | Vadose zone soil microbial communities from Sagehorn Ranch, Mendocino, California, USA - Sage1_R_80_16 metaG | ecosystem: Environmental > Terrestrial > Soil > Vadose zone | place: USA...
AGACCGAGCGGCTCCGCGCTCGCGCGCTCGCGCAGGTCTCCAGCGGCGGCGCCTCGACCGGCGCGCTCATCACCGACGAGCGCGAGGCCGCCGAGGTCGCCGAGCCGGAGGCACCGGCCGAGGCACCGGCCGAGCCACCGACCGCACCGGCGGAAGGCGAACCGGCCGAAGCTGAGGGAACAGGCGGCGACTCGTCGGAGCAGGAGGCCGAGGCGAGCACGAACGCCGCCGCCGACGAAGAGCCGACGGGGCCCGCCGCCGAGGCCGCACCCGACGGGGAGGCGCTGGCCTGATGCTCGCCCCGAAGAAGGTCAAGCACCGCAAGGTGCATCGAGGCCGTCGGCGCGGTCGCGCCAAGGGCGGGACCGAGGTGCATTTCGGCGACTTCGGCCTGGTCGCGCTCGAGGCCGCGTGGATCACGAACCGCCAGATCGAGGCGGCCCGTGTCGCGATCACGCGTCACATCCGCCGCGGCGGGAAGGTGTGGATCAACATCTTCCCCGACAAGCCCGTGACGAAGAAGCCGGCGGAGACCCGGATGGGCTCGGGCAAGGGCAACCCGGAGGGTTGGGTCGCCGTCGTCAAGCCGGGGCGAGTGATGTTCGAGCTGTCCGGGGTCTCCGAGGCGCTCGCGCGCGAGGCGATGTCGCGGGCCGCGCACAAGCTGCCGATCAAGAGCAAGTTCATCACGCGCGCAGGCATCGGGGGGATGGAGTGATGGCAACCATCCAGGAGCTCCGAGACCTCGGCGACGAGGAGCTGTTCGAGCGGCTCGAGTCCGACAAGGAGGAGCTGTTCAACCTGCGGTTCCAGCTCGCGACGGGGCAGCTCGACAACCCGATGCGGATCAAGGACGTCCGCCACGAGATCGCACGGATCCTCACGATCGTGAGCGAACGCGCATCCGAGCAGCGGAACGAGGCCCCGGGAGCTGAGGCGGAGGCATCATGAGCGAACGAACCGAAGAGACCGTGACGGACCAGACCACGCCCGACGCCGCGCTCGGCGAGGCCTCCGAGTCGGCGATCCCGGCGCGGACGGCACCGGAGGGCTCGGCGGGGGACCGGACCCGGCGCAAGGTCCGGGTGGGCGTCGTCGTGTCCGACAAGATGGACAAGACCGTGCTCGTCCGGATCGACCGGCGCGTGCGACACCCGCTGTACAAGAAGACCGTCGCGCGCTCGAACAAGCTCGCCGCGCACGACGAAACGAACGACGCGCACGTGGGCGACACCGTTCGGCTGATGGAGACGCGACGGACCTCCAAGAGCAAGCGCTGGCGGGTGGTCGAGATCGTGGAAAGGGCCAAGTAGGTGATCCAGCAGGAATCGCGTTGCAAGGTGGCGGACAACACCGGGGCCAAGGAGGTCCTCGTGATCCGCGTGCTCGGCGGGAGCGGCCGCCGGTACGCGCACGTGGGCGACGTGGTCGTCGGCTCGGTGAAGGACGCCCTACCCGGCGGCGGGGTCAAGAAGGGCGAGGTCGTCAAGGCCGTCGTCGTTCGGACCGCCAAGGAGCGACGCCGCCCGGACGGCTCGTACATCCGGTTCGACGACAACGCGGTGGTGATCCTGACGGCCGACTCGAAGAACCCTCGCGGCACACGCATCTTCGGACCCGTCGCGCGTGAGCTTCGCGAACGCCGCTTCATGAAGATCATCTCGCTCGCCCCGGAGGTGTTGTGACATGCCAGGCGTGAACATCCACAAGGACGACACCGTGAAGGTCCTGACCGGCAAGAGCGCCGGCCACACCGGCCGCGTGATCCGCGTGCTCCCGCGCGACGGGCGGGTGATGGTCGAGGGTGCGGCGATGGCCAAGAAGCACCAGCGCACGTCGGGCAAGCGCTCGGCGAGCGGTTCCCAGCTCCAGCAGGGCGGCATCATCGACACCGAGCTGTACATCGACATCTCGAACGTGATGCTCGTCTGCAACTCGTGCGGCCAGCCGACCCGGGTCGGTTACCGCATCGAGGGCGACGGCTCGAAGTTCCGCGTATGCCGGAAGTGCGGGGCCGACCAATGACCGATCAGCAGACGCCTCGCCTGAAGGAGCGCTTCAACCAGGAGATCCGGACCCGGCTGCAGCAGGAGCTGGGTTTCGCCAACCCGAACCAGGTGCCGCGACTGGAGAAGGTCGTGGTGAACATGGGGGTTGGTGACGCCCTGAAGGATGGCCGTATGCTGGAGGCCGCGGTCGACGACCTCACGATCATCACCGGCCAGAAGCCGGTGATCACGAAGGCCCGGAAGTCCATCGCCGGGTTCAAGCTGCGTGAGGGCAGTCCGATCGGCGCCAAGGTCACCCTGCGGGGCGACCGGATGTGGGAGTTCATCGATCGGCTCGTCTCGATCGCGATCCCCAGGATCCGGGACTTCCGAGGGCTGAACCCGAACGCGTTCGACGGGCACGGCGACTACACGCTCGGGCTGACCGAGCAGCTGATCTTCCCGGAGATCGACTACGACAAGGTCCTGAAGATCCGGGGGATGGACATCACGGTCGTGACGACCGCGAGGGACGACGACGAGGGCAGGGCGCTGCTCGTGGCGCTGGGGTTCCCCTTCGAGGGGATCCCGATGGCGGCGGCGTCCTGAGCCGGCAGGCGCAGATCGCGGAGTTGGGTAGGAGAACGGACATGGCGAAGAAGGCGTTGAGGAACAAGCAGGAGGCGCAGGCCAAGTTCAAGGTGCGCGAGTACACGCGCTGCCGGCGCTGCGGCCGCGCCCGAGCCGTCTACCGGCGGTTCCTGCTCTGCCGCATCTGCTTCCGCGAGCTCGCGCACGCGGGGGAGCTGCCGGGGGTGACGAAGGCCTCATGGTGAAGCTGGCGACCAACGTCAACGACCCGGTCGGCGACATGCTGACGAGGGTCCGCAACGCCAACCTCGCGTACAAGGACGATCTCGTGGTCCCTGCATCGAAGATGAACGAGGCGCTCCTGCAGATCCTGACCACCGAGGGCTACGTGAGCGACTTCGCCGAGGAGGGCGAGGGGATCGAGCGCGTGTATCGCGTGACGCTGAAGTACGATGCCAGGCGCAAGCGCACGATCAGCGGGATCAGGCGCGTGAGCAAGCCCGGCCGGCGCGTCTACGCGGGGCGGGACGACCTGCCTCGGGTCCTTGGCGGGCTCGGGATCGCGATCATCTCGACCTCGCAGGGCGTGATGACGGACCGCGACGCGTCCCGCAAGGGGATCGGCGGCGAGGTCCTGGCGTTCGTCTGGTGACCGGAGAGCAGAGGCTATGAGTCGGATCGGTAAACAGCCCATCGAGATCCCGAGCGGCGTCGACGTCACCGTCGGCGAGGACGCCGTCGTGGTCGTGAAGGGTCCTCGTGGCGAGCTGACCCAGCGGGTGCACCCCGAGATGCGCCTCCTCCGCGAGGACGACGTCCTGCGGGTCGAGCGCCCGACCGACGAGGGGTTCCACCGCAGCCTCCATGGGCTGACGCGATCGTTGATCGCGAACATGGTCGAAGGCGTCACGAAGGGCTACGAGAAGCGGCTCGCGATCGTCGGCGTCGGATACCGCGCGGCGATGAAGGGCAAGGCGCTGGAGGTCCAGGTGGGGTTCTCGCACCCGGTCACGGTGCCCGCGACCGAGGGGATCGAGTTCGAGACCCCGACGCCGACCCAGATCGTGGTGCGGGGCAACGACAAGCAGCTCGTGGGGGAGGTCGCGGCCAACATCCGGAAGATCCGAAAGCCCGAGCCCTACAAGGGCAAGGGGATCCGCTACGAGAACGAGTACGTCCGCAAGAAGGCCGGCAAGGCCGCGAAGGGTGCAACCGCCTGATGGATGCCAAGACCAGACGGGTCCGCCGCCACGTTCGCGTGCGCAGGAAGATCGCCGGGACCGCGGAGCGGCCGCGTCTGGCCGTGTACCGCTCCAACCGGCACATCTACGCGCAGCTCGTGGACGACGATGCGGCGCGCACGCTGATCGCCGCCTCGGATCGGGACGTGCGGGTGGGCGGGGCTGAAAAGGTGGGCGGGGCTGAAAAGGCGGGCGGGGCTGGAGAGGCGGGCGGGGGTGGTAAGGCGGGCGGCCAAGGCAAGACGGCGCCGGCCAAGGCCGTCGGCGAGTTGCTGGCCGAGCGAGCGAAGGCGGCGGGGATCGACCGCGTCGTGTTCGACCGCGGCGGCAGGCTGTTCCACGGGCGCGTGGCGGCGCTCGCCGAGGGTGCGAGGGAGAAGGGACTGCAGATCTGATGCGGCGCTACGACTCACAGGGCGAGAAGAGCATCTACGAGGAGCGGGTGATCTCGATCAACCGCGTGGCCAAGGTCGTCAAGGGTGGCCGCAGGTTCTCGTTCGCCGCGCTCGTCGTGGTGGGCGATGGCGCCGGCCGCGTCGGTCTGGGCTACGGCAAGGCCAAGGAGGTGCCCGCGGCGATCGCCAAGGGCGTCGAGGAGGCCAAGCGCAAGATGTTCGAGGTGCCGATGATGGGCACGACGATCCCGCACCAGGTGACCGGTCGGGACGGCGCCGGCATCGTGCTCCTCAAGCCCGCGGCGCCGGGGACCGGCGTGATCGCCGGCGGCGCGGTGCGGGCGCTCGTCGAGTGCGCGGGGATCAAAGACATCCTGTCCAAGTCGCTCGGCTCCTCGAACGCGATCAACATCGTGAAGGCGGCGATGACCGGGCTGCAGAGCCTGCGACGCCCCGAGGAGGTCGCCCGTCTGCGCGGGCGCGAGCTCCACGAGGTGGCGCCCAAGCCGATGCTCGACGCGGTCGCGGCGGCGCAGGCGCGCATGTCGGCCACGCGCGCGGCCAAGCTCGAGGAGGTCTACGGCGATCAGGCCCAGGCATCGCCCGATGCGGGTGGCCGACGATGACGAAGCTCAAGGTCACCCAGGTCCGGAGCGTGATCCACCGCCCGAAGGACCAGAAACAGACCGTGCGGCGCCTCGGGCTGCACCGGATCCGCGACAGCGTGATCAAGGACGACCGCCCTGAGATCCGCGGCATGATCGCCAAGGTTCACCATCTCGTCCGTGTCGAAGAGGTCCCAGGGGTCGCAAAGGACGAGGGCGGCGCTCAGAGCCGGGGTCGGGAAAGGACGTCGTCGTGAAGCTGCATCATCTCAAGCCCGCCGAGGGCGCGAAGAGGGACCGCACGCGCGTGGGCCGCGGCCGCGCCGGCACGCGGGGCAAGACCGCGGGTCGCGGCACCAAGGGCTGGGGCGCGCGCCACAACCCGAAGCCCGGGTTCGAGGGTGGCCAGATGCCGCTCCAGCGCCGCGTGCCCAAGCTCAAGGGCTTCACGAATCCGAACCGCGTCGAGTACGCCGTCGTGAACGTGGGCTCGCTCGGCGAGGTGTTCGAGGGCGAGGTCGACCCGGAGGCTCTGCTCGAGCACGGCCTCGTCCGCAGGGGTCGGCCGGTCAAGATCCTGGCGCGCGGCGAGATCGACAAGGCACTCACCGTCCGCGCGCATGCGTTCAGCGAGGCGGCCAGGGCGAAGATCGAAGGAGCCGGCGGCAGGGCCGAGGTCCTGGACCAGGGGTAGGATAGGGACCCGTGCTCCGCGCCTTCGTCAACGCGTTCAAGGTTCCGGACCTCCGGAACAAGATCCTGTTCACCCTGGCCATCATCGCCGTGTACCGGTTGGGGTCGCACGTCCCGGTCCCGGTCGTCGACATCAACATCCTGACCGACGCGCTGAACGCACAAGGGAGCACCGGGTTCCTCTCGTTCATCGACCTTTTCTCGGGCGGTGCGCTGACGCGCATGGCGATCTTCGGCCTCGGGATCATGCCGTACATCACGGCCTCGATCATCATGCAGCTCCTCACCGTCGTGATCCCCAAGCTCGAGGCCTGGCACAAGGAGGGCGAGTCCGGCACCAAGAAGATCAACCAGTGGACCCGCTACGTGACCGTCGTGCTGGCGTTGCTGCAGTCCACGGGCCTCGTGTTCCTGTTCCACTCGCGTTCGCAACAGCTGGGCGGCGTCGACATCTTCCCGGCGGGGACGTTCACCGCGGCGAACATCGCATTGATCGTCCTGGTCATGACGGCCGGCACCGCGATGATCATGTGGATGGGCGAGCTGATCACCCAGCGCGGGATCGGTAACGGGATGTCGATCCTGATCTTCTCGAGCGTGATCTCGCGATTGCCCCAGGAGGGACGGGCGATCCTCCTGCAGGCCGGCAACGCCAAGTTCGTCGTCGTCCTGCTCATCGGGCTCGCGATCATCGTCGGGGTCATCTTCATCGAGCAGGGCCAGCGACGGATCCCCGTCCAGTACGCCAAGCGCGTGGTCGGCCGGCGGATGACCACCGGCGGGAGCACGTACATCCCGCTCAAGGTCAACCAGGCCGGCGTGATCCCGATCATCTTCGCCAGCTCCGTGCTGTACTTCCCGACGCTGCTCGCGAGCGTCTACCACGCGGACTGGTTCACGAACTTCGTGAACAACTACGTCACGAACCAGCGGAGCTTCGTCTACATGATCTTCTACGGGCTCCTCGTGATCTTCTTCGCCTACTTCTACACGGCGATCGCGTTCAACCCCGTCGACACGGCGGACAACCTTCGGAAGTACGGTGGGTTCGTCCCCGGGATCCGACCCGGGCCGCCCACGGCCGACTACCTGAGCTTCGTTATGACCCGGATCACGCTCCCGGGATCGATCTTCCTGGCCACGGTCGCGCTGCTGCCGACGATCGTGCTCGCGTTCTGGACGATCCAGCAGTTCCCGTTCGGAGGTACCTCGCTGCTGATCACGATCGGCGTCGCCCTGGAAACGATGAAGCAGCTCGAGTCGCAGCTGTTGATGCGGCACTACGAGGGCTTCCTGAAGTAGGCCGGCGTGCGGATCATCCTCCTCGGACCTCCGGGCGCAGGCAAGGGCACGCAGGCCAGGAGGTTGTCCGAGCGCTACGGGCTCTCGATCATCGCGACCGGCGACATCTTCCGGGACCACATTTCGCGCGGGACGCCGCTCGGGTTGCAGGCCAAGGATTTCTACGAGCGTGGCGAGTACGTCCCCGACGACTTGACCACGAAGATGGTGCTCGAGCGGCTCGACCAGCCGGACGTGCGCGAGGGCTTCATCCTCGACGGGTACCCGAGGACGGTCCCCCAGGCGCAGGCGCTCGAACGCGCCCTCGCGGAAAGGGGACACCCGCTCTCGGCCGTGCTGAACTTCAAGATCTCCGACGCGGTCGCGGTCAAACGCCTGATGGCCCGGCAGGTCTGCCCGAACTGCAAGCGGACCTACAACACGGAGTTCAAGCAGCCCCGGGTGCAGGGGATCTGCGACGTGTGCGGCCACGAGCTCGTCAACCGCGCGGACGACGACGAGGCGACGGTCCAGAGGCGGCTCGAGGTCTACCAACGCGAGACCAAGCCGCTGGTCCTGTACTTCTGGGAGCGGGGGCTCCTTCGCGATATCGACGCCGAGGCGCCCGAAGAGGTCGTCGCCGACCGAACGATCGAGGCGATCGCCGACCTGCTCGACACCTACGAGTGATCGCGTGATCGTCTACAAGTCGCCGGAGGAGATCGACAAGATGCGGCTCGCCGGCCGCATCGTCGCGGGCACGATCGAGCGCGTCCTCGCGGCCGTGCGACCGAACGTCACGACCGCCGAGCTCGACGATGTCGCCGAGACGTACATCCGCGAACAGGGGGCGACGCCGTCGTTCAAGGGCTACGGTGCAGGCCCCGGGCGTGTCCCGTTCCCCGCGTCGATCTGCACCTCGATCAACCAAGAGATCGTCCACGGGATCCCCTCCGCTGAGCGCTCGGTCGCGGAGGGCGACCTGCTGAAGCTCGACTTCGGCGCGATCTGGGAGGGGTTCCACGGCGACTCGGCGGTGACCGTCATCGTGGGCGAGCGAGCGTCGGCGGAGGCCGACAAGCTCGTGCGGGTCACCGAGGAGGCGCTCGAGGCCGGGATCTCGCAGATCCGCCCGGGTGGCCGCCTCTCGGACATCGGCGCGGCCGTCGAGCAGGTGGCGCGGGGCGCCGGGTTCGAGGTGGTCCGCGAGTACGTCGGCCACGGGATCGGACGCAACATGCACGAGGACCCCCAGATCCCGAACTACGGTAGGCCCGGCCGCGGGCCGGTGCTGAAGCCCGGATTGGTCGTGGCGGTCGAGCCGATGCTCAACGCGGGCGGCTGGGAGACCAGCCTGCTCCCCGACGGCTGGACCGTGGTGACGGAGGACGGGTCCCTGTCCGCCCATTTCGAGCACACGATCGCCGTGACCGAGGACGGGCACGAGGTGCTGACGGCCCGCGGCTGAACGCCGTTCAAACCCGCAGGTCAGCGGGTGTTTCCGCAGGTCGTGGACGGGGTTTGTGCCTGGCCCGTATACTGGCTGCCCGCTTCCATCCGGAGGCGGTTCCGTTTCGCCCCTGGGCGGGTCGGACGTGCCCGAAAACGAGGATCACCCGGAGCTTGCCGAAGAAGGACGCGATCGAGGTCGAAGGGACGGTGACGGAACCGCTCCCGAACGCCATGTTCCGGGTGGAACTCGAAAACGGACACAACGTGTTGGCCCACATCTCGGGGAAGATGCGGATGCACTACATCCGGATCCTCCCGGGGGACCGGGTGCTGGTGGAGCTGTCGCCGTACGACCTGACACGCGGCAGGATCGTGTACCGGTACAAATGAGGGGTTCGGGGCTCGAGAAGCGAGCGCGAAAGCGCGAGCGGCAGCCCCGATGAGAAAGGCGAGGTTCGATGAAGGTCCATCCGTCGGTGAAGAAGATCTGCGATCGCTGCAAGGTCATCCGCCGGCGCGGCGTGATCCGCGTGATCTGTTCGAACCCCCGGCACAAGCAGCGGCAAGGATAGAGGAGGGTTAGCGTGGCTCGGATCTCCGGCGTCGACCTCCCGCGCGACAAGCGCGTGGACATCGCGCTCCGCTACATCTACGGCATCGGACCCACCCGGGCGTACCAGATCGTCGAGGGCTCGGGGGTCGAGGGCGGCACGAAGGTGCGCGACCTGTCCGAGGACGAGGTCAGCAAGATCCGCGAGTTCATCGACCGAACCTACAAGGTCGAGGGTGACCTGCGCCGCGAGGTCGCCCAGGACATCAAGCGCAAGATCGAGATCGGTTCGTACCAGGGGGTTCGGCACCGCAGGAGCCTCCCCGTGCGCGGGCAGCGCACGCACACCAATGCGCGGACCCGCAAGGGCCCCCGCAAGACCGTGGCCGGCAAGAAGAAGGCGACGAAGAAGTAGGGAGCGCGGGATGGCGAAGCCGAAAGCCAAGAAGACCAAGCGTCGCGAGAAGAAGAACGTCGTCCACGGGCAGGCGCACATCAAGTCGACGTTCAACAACACGATCGTCACGATCACCGACCTGCAGGGCAACACGATCTCGTGGGCTTCCGCCGGCAACGTGGGGTTCAAGGGCTCCCGCAAGTCCACCCCGTTCGCCGCCCAGCTCGCGGCGGAGTCCGCCGCCCGCAAGGCGCAGGAGCACGGGCTGCAGAAGGTCGACGTGTTCGTGAAGGGCCCCGGTTCGGGTCGCGAGACCGCGATCCGCTCGCTCGCGGCCACCGGCCTGGAGGTCGCGGGGATCCAGGACGTCACGCCGGTGCCCCACAACGGGGTCCGGCCCAAGAAGCGCCGGCGCGTCTAGGACGCACGGCTGGCCCGCACGTCGAAGCGGGCGTCATGCGGCGGGGAGGAATGGATGATCCCCCGTCGGAGGAGGAGCAGAAGTGTTCATCGTCGCGAGACCGCAGATCCAGGAGGAGTCCCTCTCGCCGACCCGCTCGAAGTTCGTCATCGAACCGCTCGAGCCGGGGTTCGGCTACACCGTGGGGAACTCGCTCCGTCGCACCCTGCTGTCATCGATCCCGGGCGCAGCGATCAGCTCAATCCGGATCGAGGGCGTGCTGCACGAGTTCTCGACGATCCCCAAGGTCACCGAGGACGTCACCGACATCATCATGAACCTCAAGGAGCTCGTGGTCCGCAGTGAGTCCGACGAGCCCGTCACCGTCTACCTCAAGGCCAAGGGACCTGGTTCCGTCACGGCCGGCGACATCGCGCCGCCCGCCGGCGTGGAGATCCTGAACCCCGACCTGCACGTGGCCACGCTCGGCAAGGGCGGGTCGCTCGAGATGGAGATGAACATCGAGCGCGGGGTCGGCTACCGGATGGCGGACAAGAACAAGAACCCCCGCGACCCGATCGGCGTGATCCCGGTGGACTCGATCTTCTCGCCGGTGCGCCGCGTGTCCTACGCGGTTGAGAACACCCGCGTCGAGCAGATGACCGACCGCGACCGGCTGATCCTGGACGTCGAGACCGACGGCTCGATCACGCCGCGCGAGGCACTCGCGTCCGCAGGTGGGACGCTGCTCGAGCTCGTTCAGCTCTTCGGCGACCTAGCCGACGCGCAGTCGATGCAGGTCGGACCCGCCGAGGATGACTCGGTGCCCTCGGACTACGCGATCACGGTGGAGGAGCTCAACCTGTCGGTGCGCTCGTACAACTGTCTCAAGCGCGAGGGCATCAACACGGTCGGCGACCTAGTCGAGAAGTCCGAGGCCGAGCTGATGGACATCCGCAACTTCGGCCAGAAGTCGATCGACGAGGTCAAGGCCAAGCTCGAGGAGCTCGGCCTGGGGCTGCGGGAAGAGTAGGGATGCCCAAGCCCAAGAAGGGTCCCCGCCTGGGCTCCGGCCCCGCCCACCAGCGTCTGATGCTGAACGGCATCGCCGCCCAGCTGTTCGTCCACGAGCACATCAACACGACCGAGGCCAAGGCCAAGGCCGTGCGCCCGGTGGCCGAGAAGCTGATCACGTTCGCCAAGAAGGGCGATGTGGCGGCGCGCCGCGAGGTCCTGAAGCAGATCCCGGACCGCGACATCGTCCACAAGCTGTTCAGCGAGATCGGCCCGCGCTTCGCCGAGCGCAACGGCGGCTACACGCGGATCCTCAAGCTCGGCCAGCGGCAGGGCGACGGCGCCCCGATGGCTCGGATCGAGCTCGTCGGGTCCAGTAGCGGCCATCCGGCCGTGATCGTCCGCCTCGGGCTCGCCTACGACGGCACAGGGTTCCGGGGGTGGGCGAAGAACCGAGGGCAACGAACGGTGGAGGGCGTCCTCTCCCAGGCGCTC
>Ga0137373_10008130_pt1 | contig 11101 bp, 7 predicted proteins | sample SagtaG_5_FD_104912 | JGI IMG/M metagenome (GOLD analysis project Ga0137373, IMG submission 104912) | Vadose zone soil microbial communities from Sagehorn Ranch, Mendocino, California, USA - Sage1_R_80_16 metaG | ecosystem: Environmental > Terrestrial > Soil > Vadose zone | place: USA: California...
GCCGGCGACCCGCACACCACCACCGTCCAGCTTGGGGACATCGTGGCACTTGCTGCCGCCGGGGTCCGCCGGATCGCGCTCGGGTTGTCGGCGACCGCGTATTTCCCAGGCGCGGCCCGCGAGCACCTCCACGCTGAACCGACCTACGCCATGACCGACGCCGCCGAGGGTGCATTCACCACGCTCGCCGGCCAAGCACTTAACGCCGAGTTCCAGCCGTTCTCGGTGGGCGGGCAGCTGGAGAGCCGCAAGCCCGAAGTGATCCAGGACATCGGTCAGACGCTATGGGAACAGCGTCTTGATCCGCACCTGCGGCAACTGGCGGCCAGCGACCCCGACAGGGAGCTGTGCCTGCTGATCGGCAACTCCTACAACCACGCAGCCTTCCTGGCCGCCGGCATCGCGCGCGCGGTTCCAGATCCCAGCTGGGTGGCCGTGGTGGTGCCCAAAGACGACCGGCCCGCCCAAGTGCCGTTGCCCAACGGCATCATCCGGATCACCGTCGAAGACTTGGAGGACCTGCCGCGGACCCATCCCGCGGTCAAGGTGTGCACGGCGCCGTTGAGCCTTGTCGCCAGGGGCTTGAACATCCTCGTCCCGGGAGACCACCGCTCTGCGCTGTCGTCGATCTGGGTTTGTGTGCGGCCGGTGATCCAGCTCAACGCCCCAGCGGAGATCCTCGCCAGCGTTAACGCCTGTGCTCTGGGCGAAGGCGCACCCGGCCCAGACCCGGCATTGATCCTCAGCCAGCAGGTCCGTGCCGCCTACCGCCGTCTGCACACCCTGCTCAGCATCGATCCCCGATTCAGCCGGCTGCCGCGCCACCTCAAGGCCGAGGCAGTCGCCGGGATGCTGGTGGATCTCATCCAGCTCGCTGGCCGCGCGCGGCGCGGTGGAACACGGGTCGAGCTCTACCTGGTCGACAACGCCTTCCACGACTCCACGCTCGGCAGCGACCTGCCCAGCCTCCTGCGGTTCTACTACGACAATCTGACCGCCGACCAGCAGCAGGCGTTGCGCCGCATCTACGGCTCGACACTGGGCTCCTGGCTGGAATTCGCCGGCATCGACCCGACCCGATCGCTCCAGGAGAACCGGTGACCACTGGACCCGACAAGCTGACCCTGCTGGCCTATCCCCTTTCCCCTGACCTACTCGGTCAGGTGCACGTCTATGAGTTCCCGGACAAGATCCGCGAGGGCTGGGAGGAGGCCCTCGCGGGCTACCGCGACGCCACCGGGTCGCAAGGCAACCTGCCATACGCGGGTCTGGCCACAGCCCTTCGGGCAATCGGCAGAACCAGTCTCAACTTCGACCCCGTCCGCAAGAACTCCTCACCGTCTCGCATGATCACCCGCAAGCCGCTCAAGGCCGCCGACATCCACGACGCGGTGACGGTCTGGCATCAGGTGCTGATGAAGGTCCCCGACGACGACATCCGCTTCTCGTTTGCCAGCAAGCTGGCAGACATGATCAGCAACGTGCGGCCCAAGGCTGTCGGATTGGCCGACTACGTCACCTATCAGGGAACCCAACCCGACGCCCCATCCTGGGTATTCGACGCGGCGACCTGGGAAGTCGCCCAACGCATCGCACACGCGGCCAAGCCCGGGGTGGTCGACGGTCGCGCCGTAAGACTGTGCGCCGACACCAACGGCGATCTGATGGCCTGGGATCCCGAACTGCTGTGGGAAGGACGCTGGAAGCCCACCGATACGCCGTCGTATGCGACCCTGCGGGTCCAGTTGCGAATGAAGACGCTGCCCTGGATCAGCTCTCCGATTGTGGTGCTCGACCCACAGGTCTCGCGGTTCACCCAGTGGTCGCACTTTGCCGGCAGCGCGTGGCTGGAGCAGAACGACCCGAGCGCGCCGCTGCTCACCGTTGGACTGGAGAACTTCACCCTCGAGTACTCCTCCCGCATCGCGCTGAAGGTTTGGGCACAGCTCAAGGGGCGGGAGCCGGTTGTTGCCAGCGAATTCGATCTGACCGACAAGAACAGCCCCCTGCGGGCCGTGGTTCCCAAGTCTGTGCGATTCCCGGTTGGGCGTGGCGTCGGAATGCACCTGATCCGGGAACTCAGCACTCACGTCACCGCGATGCTTACCGTCCCGCCTGTGACGGCGCACAACGTCGCCGGCCACCAGTTCTCAGAGGCCAACCGTCGCCTGCTTGATCGGGGACGCGACGCTGAACTCCTGCATCCCGATGAGCTCCCGGCGATCATCACCGCCTCCGGCTGTCAGAAGCTGCGGATCCTCGTCCTCTACCGCTGCGAGCACACCCGCGGACGCCTCCAACGCCTCCTCGCCTGCCACTTCGAACGCCCTGACCTGGCGGAGGAAGGCATTACCGACGGCAAGGCCGTTCCGCTCGCCGACCGAGTCGAGGTCATCGTGCAGCCAGCCGTGGACCTGCTCAAGCACGGCGACCACGACAAGCGAGCGGCGCTGGCCGACGACCTCATCGGCCTGGATGCCCCCGACGAGACTCGCGTACTGGCTCTGTGTGAGACCGAGTACGACGAGAAGGAATGGGCCCGGCTGCGCAAACTGTCCCGCCGCAAGGGCAGTGGCGTGATCAGTCCCGACGTCGCCGACGCCAAGCATCCCGTCAACTCGCTCCTGGCACGGCGCAAGGTTGCAGCCCAGTTCCTGGTCACCGGCCCCGACAGCATCAGCACCACAGAAGATGAGCACCGCGGCGACCTCGACGGCGACCCTACCGCGGGTGAGGCCGCAGCGGCCTCCGAGCCGGCCGATCCGCTTGAGCGCTTGTCTGAGCAACTCAAGCGCGACCATGCCGGCCACAACGCCATCGCCGATCTGCTGCGCGTGGGCGGCCTGGTGCACCCGCGCCTCGGTCGAGCCCTCGCGCACGGCCAGCATGGCATCAGCGAGCCGCTGGCCTATGTCGGCCTGCATGTCCGTCAGCAGCGCGGAGAGCGCTACATGCAGGGCAGACAATTGCTGAGCTGGTCGCTTGTGGCGCTCATTCCCGACGGCGAGTACTGGCGGGTTAAGGCCTACGTGGTCCAGGCACACCCCGGCGGTGGGGCGACTGGCTGGCAGGACTACACCCCCGCCAACCTCGCATTTCGTGCCAACGACCTCCCCTTGGGCAAGCGCAAGGACGCCGCGTTCGTCAGGAGCGTCGATATCGCGCTCGGGCAGCTCAAGCATGAGCTACAGGCGACCAGTGGCTACGTCTTGTTCGTCTCCGGGGACAGCGTCCGGACGCTGTGGCCGTGGCTGGCCAACAAGAACCTCGAATGTGAGCTAGACGACGCAGGGCTGTTCCAAGGACGCGTCCCGTTTCCAGGACTGAGTCAGCTTTGCGGCAACCGACCGCGCGCAATCGTGCGGGTTACCTCCGGGTCGGACGACATTCCCAGGCCCGTCCAGATGACTCGGACCAAGCTCGTCGGCGGGAAAGAGGTTGTCGAGGTCACCAAGACCACCCGCGGGCTCTACCAGCTCGACGGAGCCACAGCGACCTGGATCCTGTCCAACGTGCCCCGGCAGTTCGATGGCGCAAGACTCCACAGCCGGGCTGGGAGCAAGTACAGCCGGTGGAGCTCCAGCGGCGCTGAACAGCGCAAGACCTGGTACGCCCACACCGCCACCGAGATCTTCGTCGCCTACTGCGACCGCGACCCGCTTCGCTACGCCGTGGCCGCCTCCCGCCTGTGCCACCATGCCCTGTTCTGGGAGGGCCGCACCAGCTACCCGGCACCCGTGCATCTTGCTATCCAGATGGACAAGAACCACCCGCAGTACCGGCGCACGATCGACATTGAAGAGGAGATCGACCCCGAGGATTCGACGGATTAGGTTCAGCCACTGCAGCAGCGATACTCCAGCCGCGCCTTGCTTGAGGCGACTTTCCCGGCTGCCGGCCTACCCGATGACCTGCGGTACGCATCGCAGAAGGGTCGTGGCAGGCCAGGCGCCGGGAGAGACGGTGGATCTCCATGGGCAGCGTCTCGACGGGCAGTAAGCGATGTGGCGCGGGAGGAGTCGTCCGGGGTCGCGATAGCTGCGCTTGCCGCGGGATTCGAGTCACCGTCGCTGCATATGCCTCGACGGGGTGCGGCCGCGGAACTGGACTGTGGCTCGGGCCTGTTCGCCAAAGGCACGTAGGAACGTGGGCACCGACCGGTGGCTTTGGTGATTCCTGGACGGTGGTGGGCCAGGGCGAGCTGTGGCAGGGTGTGAAGCGTCAGAAAAACGTCAGTCGATGCGCCGCAGAGATGTGTCCGCGAGGCTTCGCGCCAATTTCCGTTCGATGTTCCTCAGGCGCCGAGACTCGACGTTGAGCAAGACTTGGCGACACTGCCTATTGAGTCCTCGATGTCCCCTGCGGGGACGCCCCTGCTGGGCTGAAAATCGGGCTGGCTGCCCGCCGACGTCGAGACACCCTGGCGCTGGCCAAGGCCGTCATTGAGTCTGACGCTGGGAGCCGTCTTAGGGGCCCTGCATTGTCGCCGCGAGCACGAGAGCCCGGTTCTTATCCGTCCCCGCTGGCTCCCTGGGCAGCCATGTCGTTGTCCGCCGAGACAAGGGGATCGATGTGGAGGAGACCGAGGAGCCGGTGGAGTTGGTGGAGCGGGTCTGTGCGCTGGACATCGGCAAGGCCAGCGTGACGGCGTGTGTCCGGGTCCCGCACGAGGACAAGCCAGGACGGCGCCGCCAGGAGGTCCGCGAGTACGCCACGTTGGTGCGCGGGCTGCTGGAGCTGGTCGACTGGCTGCGCAGCCAGAGCGTGACCCGGGTGGTGATGGAGGCCACCATGGACTGCGTGCGACATGAGGGTGCATGAGTTCAAGTGGGGGCCACCGGAGGAGGTCCGGCTGATGCCGAAGGGGTAGTACCCAGGCCAGTGCGTGGTGGCCTGTCTCCGCCTCGGCGTGCGTCGCGGGTGACTGCGGGGTGCGAAGCCCGGGGAAGAAGCCCAAGGGCGCCCGTCCCATCCGGGGGCCACAGGCAAGGAGAAGACCGGCGGGGAGTGACCTCCCCGGCTCCGGCGGCTGGGAGGCTGCCGGGGTGATGGGCGAACGTGAGTGAACCTCCGATGATGCCTCGTGACGGTTACCCCCGCCGATGGGATGGTGCAGCGGGGTTGTAGGGACTGGCCGTTGGGAAGCGGCAGGTGCCGGCTGGAGAGTAGTCGCCGGTCGGGAGCGCACCACCGTCCCCGGGGTCAAGGAGGCGTCCTGCCCGGTCGCGGCTTGCTCATGCGCAACATGGCAACCCCGTTGGGGTCCGGCCTGGTGGCCGGTCAGCCGACCGTAAGGAAGGCCCAGCTCCTCAGCGGGCGAACGATGACCCAACAAGCGAATGCCGGTGGCCGAAAGGCGGCAGGAAACCGGGACGGTGGCCAGCTCCTCCGCTGGCGGTCCCGTCCCGCATAACTGGCCGGATACCGGGCCTGGTGCCCGGGCTCGAAAGGGCGCTGACGTGGGTCAGGTGAGCCTGTGACGACCAGATGACCCGAAGCGATTGGAACCGATGGGCATGTTGGACACCAAGCGCCTGCTGGTGCGGTGGTGAACGGACCTGAGGGCGAGGCCCTCGACTGGGACGCCGTGGACTGGCGGGCCGTTGAGGACGACGTACGACGACTTCGGCAGCGGATCTTCACGGCATCCAAGGCAGGGGACCTGAAGAAGGTCCGCAACTTGCAGAGGCTGATGCTGCGCTCCCGCGCCAACACGCTGGCAAGCGTGCAGCGGGTGACGCAGGTCAACGCCGGGCGCAAGACCGCAGGCGTGGACGGGATGGTGGTGCTGACCGCCCGGGACAAGGCCGCGTTGGCCAACTGGGTGCAGCACGGCCGTGGTTCGTGGACGCCGAAGCCGGTCAAGCGCGTGGTCATCCCGAAGGCGGGTGGGAAGCAGCGCGCGCTGGGGATCTCCGTGATTGCCGACAGGTGCCTGCAAGCCCTGACGGTCAACGCGTTGGAGCCCGAGTGGGAGGCCCGGTTCGAGTCGAGATCCTATGGGTTCCGGCCCGGCCGGGGCTGCCATGACGCGATCCAAGCCGTCTATATCACCGCCCGGGGAGCAACCTCCCGGCGGCAGTGGGCGCTTGACGCTGACCTGGCGGCCGCGTTCGACAACCTCGACCATGATCATCTACTGGGGTTGCTGGGCGCCTTCCCCGCCCGAAGGCTGGTCAGACGGTGGCTGCGGTCGGGCGTGCTCGACCGGGGCTGCCTTGTCCCCACCGAGCGGGGCAGCCCGCAGGGTGGGGTGATCAGCCCGCTGCTGATGAACGTGGCCTTGCACGGGATGGAGCAAGCCGCCGGGGTCCGCTATCACGCTGCCGGGCACAGGGATGCCGGCAGCGCGGTGCCGGGCTCACCGGTGTTGATCCGCTACGCCGACGACGTGCTCGCCTTCTGCCATTCCCGGCAGCAGGCCGAGCAGGTCAAGGCGCGGCTGGCCGACTGGCTGGCGCCCAGGGGTCTTGCCTTCAACCAGGACAAGACCCGCATCACCCACCTCGACGACGGGGTGGACTTCCTGGGGTGCAACGTCCGCCGCTACCACGGCAAGCTGCTGATCAAGCCGAGCAAGGCGGCCGTCAAGCGGGTCCGGCAGCGGCTGTCCGCCGAGATGAAGGCCCTGCGCGGCGCCAACGCCGAGGCGGTCCTTATCCAGCTCAACCCGATCATCCGGGGCTGGGTGGCCTACTACCGGGTCGTGGTGTCCAGCAAGGTGTTCAACGCGCTGGACGACCACATGTGGAAGCTCACCTACAAGTGGGCGAGGTTCGGCCATCCGAACAAGTCGAGACGCTGGGTGAGCGCCCGGTACTTCGGCGTGTTCAACACCGCCAGGCGCGACCGGTGGGTGTTCGGCGACCGCGACAGCGGTGCCTACCTGCTCAAGTTCGCCTGGACGAAGATCGTGCGGCACACGATGGTTAAGGGTGGAGCGTCCCCTGACGATCCCACCCTGGCTGGCTACTGGGCGCAACGGCGCCACCGCGAGCAACCACCGCTGGACCGCAGCCGCCTGCGCGCGCTCACCGCGCAGCACGGCCGCTGCCCGCTCTGCGACGGGCTGCTGCTGCACGCCGACCACCAACCACAGACCCCACACGAATGGGAGCAGTGGTCGATGGTGACCCGCACGGCGATCCGCAAACAAGCGATCACCGCCGACACCGGGTCAGGCGCACCGCACGACACCACCACATTCCGCCTGATCCACGCCCACTGCCGACGCCGCCTTGGCAGCGGCAGCGGCCCGGCGCTTCTGCCTGCCGCGAGCCCTTGGGGCTTGCCCGAGCCGGATGCGGGGAAAGCCCGCCTGTCCGGTTCCTAGGGGGCGGCGGCGCAGCGATGCGCCGCCGCTACCCGCGTGGCGTGCCCCGTTCTACCTGCTGGAGCAACGCTTCGACTGCTGGCTGCTGAACGCCAAGCACGCCCAGGAACGTCCCCGGTCGGCCCAAGACCGACCGGCTGGATGCGGTGTGGCTGGCCAAGGTCGTCGAGCGTGGCATGTGCCGGCCGAGCCTGGTGCATCCCAAGCCGATCCGCCACCTGCGCGACCTGACCCGCTACCGCAAGCTATGCCGATGTCGGCATAGGCGCCGTTATGCCGAGGCCCGGATTATGCCGATGCCGGGTCAGGCGGCCAAGGGAGCGGCCGTGATCGGGGTGCAAGCCTCGGCATAATCCGGGGGCCTGTCAGGTCAGCTGCTCGAGGAAGGCGAGCAGGGTGTCGGGTGGGCGGTAGCGGCCGGGGCGGATGCCAAGCGGCGTGGTCCGGTCGAGAGCCCGCTGTTTGAGCGTCTGGTCGGCGTGGAGGTAGATCTGGGCTGTTTCCGCGCGCTCGTGGCCGAGCCAGAGCGCGATCACGGTGATGTCGGTTCCGGCGTGCAGCAATGACATGGCCGCGGTGTGCCGGAGCACGTGGGGCGAAAGGGTCTTGCCGCGGAGTGTGGGGCAGGCAGCCTGGGCTGTTTTGGCGTGCCGGGCGAGGAGCAGCTCGACCGCGTCGCGGCTGAGGGGCTGTCCGCGGCTGGTCGGGAACAGTGGGCTGTCCGGCCCGCCGCCGCGCTCGTCCAGCCAGGCCCGGAGCGCCCGGGCCACCTGCGCGGTGAGCGGGGTGCAGCGTTCCTTGCGGCCCTTGCCCACGCACCGGACGTGCGGGCCGGGGCCGAGGTGGATGTCGGCGCGGGTGAGCGCGGTGAGCTCGGAGACCCGCAGCCCGGTCTGGATGGCCACCGCGAGCAGGGCGTGCTCGCGGCGCCCCACCCAGCGGGCCCGGTCCGGTGCGGCCAGCAGCGCCGCAGCCTCCCCGGAAGTCAGGAAGGACACCGTGGCCTTCTCGAAGCGTGTGGGCGGGATGGCCAGGACCCGCTGGATCAGGGCCGCGTGCTCGGGGTGGCGCAGCGCGGCGTAACGAAACAGCGAGTGGATCGCCGACAGCCGCGCGTTGCGGGTGCGCGCGCTGTTGCGCCGGTCGTGCCGCAGGTGCTCCAGGAACGCGCCGATGAGCGTGGCGTCGAGATCGTCCAGGCGCAGGTCGCAGGGTGCGGTGCCGGCGCGGTCCTGGGCGAAGGCCAGCAGCAGCTTGAAGGTGTCCCGGTAGGCGGCCACGGTGTGGCCGCTGACCTGGCGCTGGGCGATCAGCCGCTGGGTGAAGAATGCTTGCAGGAGTGGGGCGAGCGCGGTCACCGGGCACCCCCGGGCGTGGTCTCCAGCCGCCCTGCCGCCAGGGCGAGCAGCTCGGGGGTGGCCGACAGGTACCAGTAGGTGGCGGCCGGGCCGGCGTGACCGAGGTAGGTCGACAGGGCCGGCATGCGGGCCTGCACGTCCTGCCCGTCCTGGTACCAGCCGAGCAGGGTCTTGACCGCGAACGTGTGGCGCAGGCCGTGGATGACCGGGCGGGGCCGCGGCGTGCCCTGGCCGATCCCGGCCTGGCGCAGCAGGCGGCGGAAGACCGGCTGCACGGTGGCCTGACACAACCGCGCCCCGGTGGTGGACACCAGCAGGCTCGCCGTCGCCGGTGCGGGGCACAGCTGCTCGCGCAGGGCCTGGTAGTCGGCCAGCGCCCGCAGCGTGGTCGGGTGCAGCGGCAGCTGCCGGGATTTGCGGAACTTGGTGGCGCGGATGGTCAGCAGCCCGGCGACGGCATCGAGATCGCCGCGGTCCAGCCGCATCGCCTCGCTGCCGCGCAGCCCGGTCACCGCAAGCAGCCCGATCAGCGTCTCAAAGGTCGCCGCCTTCAGCGGGTTGCGCAGCTTGCGGGCGGTGGCCAGCAGCGCGGCGATGTCAGCGTTGGAGTAGATGTAGGGCGTGACGCGGCTGGTCCGGGCCGGCAGCAGGTCAGCGGGCAACACCTGGGCAGCCGGGTCCACGGTTTGCAGGTAGCGGGCGAAACCGCGCACCATGCTCAGCCGCTGCGCCGCCCACACCGGGCTCGCACCCTCCGGCAGGCAGCCCACCTGACGGCCAGGTCGACGGTGACCGTGCCCGCGCCGGCGGCCTCGGCGAAGGCGGCGAAGTCCGGCAGAAGCCGGCCCTGCTTCTCCAGCTTGAAGCCCAGCGCCCGCCGCAGGGCCAGGTAATCCCTGATGTGGCAGCTGAGCTGGCTCATCGCGGGCTCCCCGGCCAGGGGCGTGCCAGCGGGGACAAGGCGAGCACGTCGGCCTTGGCATAGATCGCGGTCGTGCCGGGCCGGGCGTGCCGGAGGACCTGCCCGATCTCGGCCAGTGTCCCCCCGGCCGCCAGCATGCCGGCCGCCGCGGCGTGCCGCAGCCGGTGCGCCCCGGCCGCGGCGATCCCGGCCCGGGCGCATGCGCGGCGGACCACATACGACACGCTGGTGGAGGCGAGCCGGCCATGCGGAGGGCGCAGCCGCACGAACACCGCCGGGCCAGCGGTGTCCCGGGGCCGGCCTTCGGCCAGCCAGCCGGCCACCGCCTCGCCGACATCGGCGGGCAGCGGCAGGCTGTCGCGGCGGCTGCCCTTGCCGCGGATGGTGATCTCGCCTTGGCGCCAGTTGATGTCGCCCAGCTCCAGAGCAGCGACCTCCCCGGCCCGCAAGCCCAGGCGTGCCAGCAGCAGCAGTATCGCGAAGTCCCGGCGGCCGGCCAGACTGCGCCGGTCGCAGCTGTCCATGATCCGGGCCAGGTCCGCCGGGCTGACGGCCCGGGGCAGCGCCGCCAGCTGCCAGCACGCCGCCGATGGCACCGCGCCGGCCATCGGCACCGTGATCTGCCCGTCCAGGTAGAGGAAGCGCAGCAGCGCCCGCAGGCCCGTCACCGTCGCCTTCGCCGAGGCCACGCCCCGGCGGCCGCATTCGCGGCGGACAAACCCGGTCACGGCGGCGGCCGTCAGGGTCCCGGCGCCATCGCCGATGGCCACCTCGGCCAGGAAACGGCTGGCCACCCCCGTATAGCTGCGGATGCTGTCCGCAGCCAGGCCCCGCTCCCGGGCCAGGTATTCCGCGAACCGCCCGACCAGCCGGTCACCAGGAGCCTGCGGCGCTGGCATCCTGGCTGCCGCCGCCACGCCCAGGCCGCGCAGGTAACCCAGCAGCGGAGCTAGCGCCCTGGCTGACCGCAGCGCCGCGTACCCACCGGCGCGGCGCGCGGCAAGGAACTGCCCGGCAACGCCGTCGTCCAGATCGGCGGGTTCCAGCCCACTGGCCTCCAGCCAGCGGCTGACGTGTGCCATCAGGTGGATCTGATGCGCGGCCGAGCCCTGCGTATAGCCCTGGCCGAGCAGATCCTCCCGGAACCCCTCGGCATAACAGGCCAGCGGCCCTCTCACATGACCGCGTCCTGATCTGCTCACCAGCCTCTCCTCTCTCGTTGCGGAGAGAAGAGGCTCCACCCAGGCCCCGAATTATGCCGAGGCTTGCACCCCGATCACGGCCGCTCCCTTGGCCGCCTGACCCAGTATCGGCATAATCCGGACCTCGGCATAACGCAAGAAGCTGACGGAGGCGCGCACCAGTGAGCTGCAGCGGCTGTGCAAGGTCCTGGAGGACGGCGGCGTGAAGATCGACTCGGTGGCCTCCAGTATCACCACGGTGTCGGCGCGGGCGATGGTGGAGGCGCTGGTCGCCGGGGAGCGTGAC
>Ga0137373_10008132_pt1 | contig 11101 bp, 14 predicted proteins | sample SagtaG_5_FD_104912 | JGI IMG/M metagenome (GOLD analysis project Ga0137373, IMG submission 104912) | Vadose zone soil microbial communities from Sagehorn Ranch, Mendocino, California, USA - Sage1_R_80_16 metaG | ecosystem: Environmental > Terrestrial > Soil > Vadose zone | place: USA...
CTCAGCCCCTGAGCCGCTCTCCGGCGGGATCGAAGAGCGGCTCGGGGGCGACCTCGCCCGCGATCCACGCCCCGAAGATCTCCACCTCGACCGGTTGCTCAGGCTGCGCATAGCCGGCCGGGACGTACGCGTACGCGATCGAGCGCTCCACCGTGTAGCCATAGCCGCCGCTGGTCACGCGGCCGACTAGCTCGCCGTCGATGCGCACGGGCTCCGATCCGAGGGCGACGGAACGGGGATCCGAGAGCACGAGGCAGGCGAGCCGGCGCTCCGGCTCCTGCGCCCCAAGGAGGGCCTCGCGGCCGATGAAGTCACCCTTGTCCAGCTTGACGGCGAAGCCGAGACCGGCCTCGTAGGGCGTGTCGTCCGGGGTGACGTCGGCGCCCCAGACGCGGTAACCCTTCTCGAGGCGAAGCGAATCGATCGCCTTGTAACCTCCGGCGAGGAGGCCGTGGCCACGCCCCGCATCCCAGAGCGCGTCCCACAAGGCGAGCCCAAACTCCGTCGGACAGTAGAGCTCCCAGCCGAACTCGCCCACGTAGGTCACGCGGAGGGCCAGGCACGGGACGGGGCCGACGGCGATCTCGCGCGCGCGCATGTACCCGAAGGCGAGGTCGTCGCTCGTGGTCGCCTGCAGGATCTCGCGCGCCGCCGGCCCCCAGAGGCCGAGGCAGGCGAGCTTGGAGGTGATGTCCTCGACGAGCACCGAGCCGTCCTTCGGCGCGTGTTGGCGGATCCAGGCAAGGTCGTGCCGGCCAAAGGCCGTGCCGGTGACGATGCGGAAGCGTTCGTCGGCGAGGCGCGTGACGGTGAAGTCACACTCGATCCCCCCGCGCGCGTTGAGCATGGAGGTGTAGGTGATCTGCCCGACCTCGCGCGCGACCCGGTTGTCGCAGACGCGCTCGAGAAAGGCGGGGGCGCCCTCGCCCGAGACGTCGATCTTGGCGAAGCTCGTCTCGTCGAAGAGGGCGGCGCTCTCCCGGCAGGCGCGGTGCTCGGCGCCGATCGCGGGCGACCACAGCCGCCCCGCCCAGCCGCGCGGCCGAAGCGACTCGTCGCCCGCCGCTCCGTTCGGCTCGAGCCAGTTGGCTCGCTCCCAGCCCGACTTCTCCCCGAAGGCGGCGCCCAACTCGACCAGGCGCGGATAGGCGGGCGAGAGGCGAAGGGGCCGTCCGGCTTGCCGCTCGTGGCCGGGGTACTTGACGTCGTAGTACGTGGAGTAGACCTCCAGGGTCCGGGCAAGCGTGTAGACGCGGCTCGCGTAGTGGGCGCCGAAGCGGCGGGAGTCCATCTCCCAGACGTCGAACCCGGCAAGACCGTCGACGATCCACTCTGCGACGAGCTTCCCCATCCCACCCGCGCCGGCCAAGCCGTGTGCGCAGAACCCGGCCGCAACCCAGAGCCCGCGCAACTCGGTGGGACCGAGGATGAACTCGCCGTCCGGCGTGAATGCCTCCGGACCGTTGACGAGCCTGATCACCTCGGCTTCGGCAAGCTCCGGCACTCGAACGAGAGCATTCGTCATCAGCTCCTCGAAGCGCTCCCAGTCCTCCGCGAGCAGCTTGCCGTTGAAGTCCGGTGGAATCCCCTCCAGCCCCCACGGCGCCGGGTGGCGCTCGTAACCGCCCATGACGAGGCCGCCCGACTCGCCCCGGAAGTAGACGAGCAGCGTTGGGTCGCGCAACGTCGGCACGTCGAGCGGGACCCCGTGCGGCCTCGTGATCAGGTACTCGTGCGCCATCGGAACCACCGGCACGTTGACGCCTGCCAGGCGGGCGATCTCGGCGGCGAACATGCCGCCCGCGTTGACCACGACCTCGGTCTCGATTGACCCCTTGTCGGTCTCGACTCCGGCGACGCGCCCCCGCTCGACTCGGATACCGTTCACGCGTGTCTGCGTGGCGATCTCCGCCCCGCCGCGTCGGGCGCCCTCGGCGAGCGCCATGGTTAGCTGGCTTGGATCGACGTATCCGTCGGTAGGGAGGTACGCGGCGCCGAGCACGCCTTCAATGGACATGGGCGGGAAGAGCCCTTGTGCTTCCTCGGCCGAGATCAGCTCGAGTGGCAACCCGAAGGTCTTTGCCCAGCCGGCCTGCCGGCGAAGCTCCTCCATTCGCTCCTCGGATGAGGCCAGGCGGAGCGAGCCCACCTCGTGCCAGCCGGTCTCGAGGCCGACCTCCTGGCCGAGGGTCCGGTAGAGGTCGACCGAGGCCATCATCATCCGTGTGAGCGAGAGCGAACCACGCAGCTGACCGACGAGGCCTGCGGAGTGGAAGGTCGAGCCGCTCGTCAGGTCGGCCCGCTCGCAGAGCACCACGTCGTCCCAGCCGAGCCGGGTCAACCAGTAGACGACAGAGCAACCACCGACGCCGCCCCCGATCACGACCGCTCTCGCCCATTCTCTCATGCGAATTAGCTCTTCAGCGCAACCCGGAAGCGGGCCTCGGAGGCCGTGCGCCACAGCCGCTCGAAGTGCTCGTCCGCGTAGGCCCGGAAGTCGAAGTCGAGCTCCGAAATCGCCTCCTGGACGACTCCCCACATCGCCTCACGGAAGTCGGACATGAAGCGCATGAGAGTGAGGGCTCGCCTGTCCGTGGAACCGTAGGCATCGAGCAGCGCGCTCTCACTCTCCTCGTCGAGCTCGTTGTTGACCGAGAAGTTGGCCAGGTCGAAGAACGGATCGCCCAGGCCGGCGTACTCCCAGTCCACGATCCAGAGCCTCTCTCCGTCGTCGATGAAGTTGGCCGCAAGCAGGTCGTTGTGACAGGTGACGACCGGCGCGGCCGAGCGTCGAGCCTCGATCTCCTGCGCGAGCTCGTGCGCTCGCTCGAAGGCGTTTGGGACGGAAAGCCCATGGCCGGTCGCGGTCGCCGCGTAGGTCTCGACCACGCGGAACGAGTTGAAGCGGCTCGCGATGGGCGGGGCCTCATGCAGCCGGCCTATGAGCGCTCCGACCGTCGCCGGATCGGCACGGCCCACGTCGCCCGCGACGAAGCGGGTGACGAGTAGGCCGTCGGCGAAGCGAACCACCTCCGGGCCGATGCCGAGCTTCGCGGCCATGAGCGCAGCCTCGTGCTCGTGCTCCCGGTCGATTCCGAGCAGAGCCGTGTCCTTGCCGCCGATGCGCAAGACGAGCGTCTCGCCGCCCACGAAGACCTTGAAGTTGTGATTGGTGATCCCCCCGCCGAGCCGCTCGACCTCCACGGGTTGTCCGGGCCAAAGCCGCTGCACCGCCTCCTCGACGCCCATGCGCGATCCTAAACCCGTGGAAGCGCTGCTCTTCGACTTCAACGGCACGCTGTCAAACGACGAGGGCGTTGATCCCGACCGACTCGCGGAGGCGCCGGGCACCCCCGACCCAGACACGGTTCGCCGCTTCGTGCTCGTGACGAAGGTGGCGTTCAGACCGAAGTTAACTGCGGTTCTGTGATAGCGGCGCGCTAGCAGCTCGCCGCGCTGCTAGGCGTCGGGCGAGCGGCGCGCAACAGTTGACCGCTCATATCGACGGTAATGTATCGACTATTGTCGATTTGTCAACCGCCTGTCATACAGGTTCCGCGCGGGTCAAGCGTGGGCCCGGTGATGGTGTCGCCCTGCCCGCAAGGCGACGCTGCCTGCACCGTCAGGTGTTGCATCCCTCGGCGGCCCCCTCCGTCTCCATAGGTGTGGAACCCATCAACGCGACTGGAGGCTTAGCGTGAACGAGACCATCGAGACCGTGTCGGCGGAGGAGCCCGTAACCGAGCCGACCCCCGCCGCCTGCTGCGACGCGAGCGAGCAGGCGGTGTGCTGCGAGCCGTCCGAGCAGGCGAGCTGCTGTTCACCTGAGGCGGCCGCGGCGGGAGAGTGCGGATGTCGGTAGCGCGCGCGAGTTCCGCTTCGCTCCGTCCGCAGCGTTCGGTGGCGGAGGCGGTTTGGTCGGAGCTGCACGGGCGTCTGCGCGCGTTCGTGGCGCGGCGCGTACCCGATCAGGTCGTCGTGGACGACCTCGCGCAAGACATCCTGCTGCGGTTGTACACGCAGATGGGGCGGCTGCGCGAGCAGGAGCGGTTGGACGCATGGGCATACCAGGTCGCCCGGAACGTGATCGCCGACTACTGGCGCCACCGCGCCGCCGGCGGTGAGCTGCCGTTCGATGAGAACCTGACCGACCAGCTCGCCTCGCTGCCGGAGGTCGAGAGCGACGAAGAGGCGGATCAGCTGCGCAGCGAGATCGCCTCGTGCCTGGCACCGATGGTGGAGCGGTTGGCCGAGCCGTATCGGGAGGCGATTCGCCTCACCGACCTCGGCGACTGGACACAGGCGAAGGCTGCATCGGCGCTGGGTCTTTCGGTACCGGGGATGAAGGCGCGCGTGCAGCGAGGGCGCGCGCAGCTGCGCGAGCTGTTGCGGGACTGTTGCCGGATCGAGCTCGACCGCCGCGGGCAGATCACCGAGCTCGAGCGAAACGATCCGAGTCGCGGCGCCTGCGGCTGCTCGGCTGGTCAAGACTCCGAAAGGCGGCCGTGAACCCCGCTGAAGCACCGTCGTTCCTAAAGAGCGCCGCGGCGCCCTGACGCTCGCGCTGCTGCTGCTCGTGCAGTTCCTCGGCTTCCTCGATGTCTCGATCGTCAACGTCGCTCTGCCTTCGATCAAGCACGACTGGGGTTCTCCGAGCAAAGCCTGCAGTGGGTCGTGAGCGGTTATGAGCTCACCTACGGTGGCTTCCTCCTGCTCGGCGGGCGCGCCGCCGACGCGGAAGCAATGCTTATCGCCGCCCGGCTCGCCCAAGGAATCGGCGCCGCCATGATGTCCCCGGCCGCGCTCTCGATCCTCACCACCACATTTACCAATCCGCGCGATCGTAACCTCGCCCGCGGCGCCCGGGCCGCCATCCCGGGCCTCGCCGGCGCCTCCGGCGTGGTGCTCAGCGGCGCCCTCACTCAGCGACCCGGCTGGCGCTGGATCTTCTACATCAACGTGCCCGTGGCCACGATCGCCGGCATCGGCGCGCTCGCGCTCATTGCCAGAGATCCCCGCGAACGCCGGCAGAGCAGCTTCGACCTCTCGGGCGCCGTGCTCGTCACGGCCGGCATGCTGCTTCTCATCTACGCGCTCGTCCAAGCACCCATCACCGGCTTGGGAACAACGCAGACCATCGGCGAGCTCGCCGCCGCGATCGTCATCCTCGCCGCCTTCGTCGGCAACGAGCTCCGCGCCCGCAACCCGCTCGTCCCCTTCTCGATCTTCCGCATCAAAGGACTGGCCGCCGCCAACCTGACCCAGCTCATCACCTTCAGCGGCCTCTACTCGATGTTCTTCTTCCTCAGCCTCTACATGCAGCAGGTCCTGAGCTACTCGCCATCCACACCGGCCCTGCCTACCTCCCGTTGACCGTCGGCTTCATGATCGCGGCCGGCATCGCAACACCGCTGCTGCCCCGCATCGGCACCAAGCCCGTGATCATCGCCGGCGCCCTGATCGCAGCCAGCGGCATCTACTACCTCTCCTACACGCCGGTCGACGGCGCGTTCCTCAGCGACCTGCTGCCCGGCATTGGCGTCGTCGCAATCGGAATCGGCGCCGTCTTCACCGGGGTCACCACCGCCGCCACGAAGGCGTCCCACCCGACAAGGCCGGTATCGCCTCCGGACTGCTCAACGCCTCGATGCAGTTCGGCGGCGCCCTCGGGCTCGCCGTCCTCTCCGCCGTCGCCACCGACCGCACCAACAGTGTCCTCCAGACGGGCGGCAACCCCCCGCTCGCACTCACGCATTCCTCATCGGCACCGGCCTCGTCCTCGTCGCCGCACACATCGCCTTCACGGCGACCAACACCCGCGCGGGCCAACACGCAGCACGACTCGAGCCCGTCCCCCCGATCCCAGAAGAAGCCTGAACGGGGCAAGTACCCCCGACATCACGGTTCCGCGCTAGTGGACAGACAGCGACGACCGCGTACGGCTTCAGGTTCGGTCTGCCATTAACGCGGCAACGGTCTATGCCCGTTACCTCTCAGCTCCACCCGATGCGCGGGGTCGGGATGCCGAGGCCGAGCTTTACAGCGTCGAAGACGGGAAGCGTTTCGCAGCGCTTGATGCTTGGATCGTCGAGGAACAGGCGAGCGACGAGCTCGCGACAGTGCGGCATCCCGTTGGCTACCAATACGACGACATAGTCCCACTCGCCGGCTACGTCGTAGCACTGCTGCACCTCCGGCGCGGCGAGCAGTCGCGCACGCAAGGCGTCGTGGCGTTCGGTGGATTCATGCCCCAGCGTGACCAGGACGATCGCATGGAGCGTGCCGCCGACCCTCCGGGAATCGAGGACCGCCACCTTGCGGGCCATGAGGCCTGTCGCCTGGTAACGGCCGATCCGCCGCTGAACTGCACTGGGCGAGAGGCGGACGGCCTCGCCGAGCTCGCGCAGTGTCCGGCCGGCGTCCTCCTGGAGGAGCGCCAGCAGCTCATGATCGATCTCGTCCAACTCGACGGAACGAAGCCGCCGCACGCAACGATTTTGCGCGTTAGCGGAATTCTTTTCAATCGGCATCACCGAGGAAGTACCTAGCTTCGGATGCAACAGCAACCAACCCAGGCAGCTGGACGCCGGCTATGGCGGGAGGCGAAGGAGATGACGCAATGACCACGGGAGCGCACGCTGTGATCTTCACCAAGGACGCCGAGGGCCTTCGCGCTTTCCTCCGGGACGTGCTCGAGTTCCCCTCCGTCGACGCGGGACGCGGCTGGCTGATCTTCGCCCTGCCGCCTGCTGAGCTCGCCGCACACCCGACCGACGAGGATGGCCACCATGAGCTGTACCTGATGTGCGACGACGTGCACGCAACCGTCGCGGAGCTGAAGGAGAAAGGAGCCGAACTCGGCCCGAAGGTCAGCGACGAAGGGTTCGGCCTCGTGACCTCCATCAAGCTCCCCGGAGGCGGAGAGCTGGGCCTCTACGAGCCGAAACATCCGAGCCCGCTCACCTCGACGAGCTGAGGTTCCCGCATCCCAGGCGGCGCGAGAGGGTTGCCTGGCGCAAACGCTTTCGAAGACGTCAAAGGCGCCGAGAGGCGCCGCCGCGAAGACGAATCGGGTTCAATCGGCGTCAACCGATGGCGATCGAGCGGTCAAACCGTCCCGTAGCCGCGGCGCGACTAGCGGCAACCGCACGGCAACTCCTCGACGCGTCGACACTCTGCGCGATCGCAACAGTTACCGCCGACGGCCGCGCCCACCTCAACACCGCCTACTTCGCCTGGAGCCGCGACTTCGACATCGTCTGGATGTCCGAACCGCAGGCCAGACACTCACGCAACCTCCGCGCGAACGAGTCGGTCGCGATCGCCGTATATGACTCGAGCCAGACGTGGGGCAAGCCCGACCGGGGAATCCAGCTCTTCGGCTCGGCGCGTGAGGTCGGGGGCGAGGACGCCGAACAGGCGCAGGGGCACTACACGAAGCGCTTTTCGGACTTCACCGAGGCCGATCTCAGCGCTTACGGCTTCTACGTCTTCAGACCGCGCCGCCTCAAGCTCTTCGACGAGCGCGCACTTGGCGCCGGCACGTTCGTGACCGCGCGCCTCACTCGCGACCGGCGGCTCGCATGGGAACGGACCGAGATCTACCGCTCCGCCATCTAGCGCACGAGCCGATCGGCCCTAGCCGCGCTTGTCGGAAGGGTGCGACATATCCTTGAGGCGCGCGAACCATGAGCGACTACGTTCACGGCTACGGCACGCCCGAGCAGGAGCGGCTCGTGGAGCAGGCGGAGCACTGGCGGCACCGGCTGATCTGCGACGGCACGCAGCTCGAGCCCGGGACGCACTTGCTCGAGGTCGGTTGCGGCGTGGGCGCGGTACTAGCGGTACTCGGGCAGGAATTCCCGGGTGTCCGTCTGGTCGGCGTCGACATCGAGCCGAAGCAGCTCGACTTCGCCCGCAGGCATCTTGCGCGGGCCGGGGTCGAGGCAACCTTGCTCCAGGCCGATGCGCGCGTGCTCCCGTTCGGAGACGAGTCGTTCGACCAGATCTGGATGATGTGGCTGCTGGAGCACATCGCCGATCCGCCTGCCGTGCTGCGCGAGGCTAGGCGCGTCCTCGTTTCGGGCGGCGTCATCACCGCGATCGAGGTCGACTACTCGACCTGCCACGCGGAGCCGTCCACGCCTGCGATGGAGGCGTTGTTCCGCGCGATGGTTCAGGGTATGGCGGCCTCGGGCTGGAGCGATGCCGGTACGCGCCTGCCGGGTTGGCTCCGCGAGGTTGGCTTCCGTCAGGTCGACGAAGGCGAGCGGACGTACTGGTGGCAGGACGAGGAGCTGGCTGGCCAGGCGCGCTACGCGGCCGACGTGATGGAGAGCGCGCTCGGCGCGCTCTCGCAACTGCCGGGCGTTTCCGAGGAGGACCTGCGCGCAGGGCTGGAGGACCTGCGCACCCTTCCGAGTCGATCCGGCGCAGGCCTCGGCTGGGTCATGCACAAGTCAGCGGCTCTGCGCTAGCGATTGCCTCGTAACAACATCTGGCTCGCAGTCAAGCGACGAGTAGCTGTGCGAGGCTGTCGGAGCCAGTCGCGGTACGGCGGCGTGTCCAGCCGCGATGGGGTGAGCAGCTTGCAGCTCAGGGCCCGTTAGCACCGCAGCCGGGGCTAACCCAGGGCCGGAGCGTAAGTCCCAAGGATCGCCCCCGTGGTCGTCACCTGGCTGTCGACTAGCCGCAGCGGCCTGAGCACACCGTCGTCGCGGAAGATGCGCTTGCCGCCGCCCAGGACGAGCGGGTCGATCATCATCCGGAACTCGTCGACCAGGTCCCGCTCAATCAGCGTCTGGGCGAGCTGCGTGCTGCCGATCACGTGCACGTCGTCGCCCTCCTCCTGCCTCAGCGCGGCCACGGCCTCGGCGACGTCGCCCTGGAGCAGCGTCGAGTTCTGCCACTCGAGCGGCTCGGCGAGCGTCGTCGACACCACGTACTTCGGCTTCGTGTTCAGAGGCTCGGCGATGACCCGCTCCTCCTCGCCGGCGTTGGGCCAGTACGCGGCGAAGATCTCGTAGGTGCGGCGCCCGAGCAGGAAGCCGCCCGCCTCGACGATGCTCGCGAGCACCCACCTCTGCGCGAGCTCATCCTCCATGTAGCGCATATGCCAGCCGCCGTGTGCGAAGTCGCCGGATGTGTCCTCGTCGGCGCCGCCGGGCGCCTGCGCGACTCCGTCAAGGCTCATGAACTCATTCACGATCACCTTGCGCATCTTGGTCTCCTTTGCGGTCGGGGTTCAGACGGGGCGGCCACGGCGAAATCATCGGTCGGCGCGGAAGCTCCGCGAGCGCGACCGGGCCGGCGAGAAGCATGACCAGGTGTAGGAGCCAATGCCTGGCCTTGTAGGAAACAGGCCCTGTTTCCAGGGCCTGTTTCTGTAGCGGGGGCGCGATTCGGTCTCAATAGCGACCTTGCGGGTGCCCTCGAATGCGAGGTTCCCGGGCCTGGGTCGGTAGACCTATGAATCCGCGAGCGTGTGCACATGCTTAGGATCGGTCTCATCGCGGGCACCGACGGAAGGACAAAGGAGCGAGATGGCTGAGGTGTTGTTGTTCCACCATGCGCAGAGCCAGACGTCGGGGTTCCTCGCGTTCGCTGACGAACTGCGACGAGCCGGACATATCGTGCACGCCCGGACGTCTACGACGGCCATACCTTCGACAGTCTCGATGACGGTCTGGCGTACGCCGGGGAGATCGGTTTCGGCGAGGTCCTCGAGCGCGGGGTACGTGCCGCGGACGGGCTCCCCAGCGAACTTGTCTACGCCGGTTTCTCGCTCGGGGTCATGCCGGCGCAGAAGTTTGGCTCAGACCCGCCCGGGAGCTCAAGGGGCGCTCCTCTTCCACTCTTGCGTGCCGACTTCGGAGTTCGGGTCTTCGTGACCGGCGGATGTGCCGGTGCAGATCCACGCCATGGACGCAGACCCGTTCTTCGTCGACGAGGGCGACCTCGACGCCGCCCGCGCTCTCGTCGAGTCGGCCGAGCATGCGGAGCTGTTCCTCTACCCCGGCGATCAGCACCTGTTCGCCGACGCCAGCCTGCCGTCCTACGACGCGGGCGCAGCTGCACTGCTCAGCCGCCGCGTGCTCGAGTTCCTCGAAACCCGCTAACTGAGCCTCGCCGACATGCCGGTAGTACCAGCGAACGAGGCACGCAGGAGCCGCGACGAAAAGCGGCTGCGGTCACTCGGCGTTGCCCGCCCGCAGATCGTCGGCGATGCCGGCATGCCGGCCGAGGTCGAAGGCACGTCCGGCCTGTCGCGAGTCGACTCAGAGGCGACCGCCGAGGGCTTCGAGGGACGCACCGTGCTGCTGTCCCTTTCGACCGACTGATCCACGACCGGGTCCGCGCCCTGGACCTGTTCGAACGCCATCCCCCAGGGCCGCGGGGTCGCCTCTTGATACGAGAAGTGGTACAAGATCCAGCTTCTCGCGCCAGCGGAATGAGTGGGCGCGGTGGTGGTCACGCGGCGTTGCCGAGGTCGTCGACTGCGGTGTGTCGGGCGACGGTCGCAAGCCGCCAGTGCAGTTGGTCGAGCGTGCGCTCCTTGGCCTGGAGCTCTGGATCGGCTCCTTTGTCCTGTCGAAGCTGGTCGCGCTCGAGCGTGAGCGTCTGGATCCGGCGAATGAGCCGGGCGAGTTCGCTTCGCTTGCCGCCCGGCTCGAACTGACTCAGGTTGCGGTTGGTGGGCATCGCCTGGTTCCTTCTTCTGAAGAGGTGAGTCGATCAGATAGAGCGGGTTGGTGGGGGGTTGGGGGGAGCCGCGTGCGCGGGTCCCCCCACCTGTTCAGGCTGCGAGGTCGAGCGCCGGCTCTTCCTCGATGACGGGTGCCGACGTCCGGCGGGTGTTCCGCGCCAGGAGCGCGACGACGCTGGCGGCGAGCATGAGCGCGGCGCCGGCCATCAGAGCACGCTGGTACCCGTGCGTCGCCGCCTGGGCAACGGTCTCGTGGCCGCCGTCCAGCAGCGAGCTGGTGCGGGCGGTGGCCAGGGCGGAGAGGATCGCCAGGCCGAGGGCGGCGCCGAGCTGCTGCCCGGTGTTCAGGAGTCCGGCGGCGAGCCCGGCCTTGTCCTCGTCGACGCCGGCGTTGGC
>Ga0137373_10008133_pt1 | contig 11101 bp, 10 predicted proteins | sample SagtaG_5_FD_104912 | JGI IMG/M metagenome (GOLD analysis project Ga0137373, IMG submission 104912) | Vadose zone soil microbial communities from Sagehorn Ranch, Mendocino, California, USA - Sage1_R_80_16 metaG | ecosystem: Environmental > Terrestrial > Soil > Vadose zone | place: USA...
GACCCGGCAGGCGCGACACCGCCCGCGGCGGCCAGCCGGCGAATCGCGTGCAGCCCGCGGGATCCGGCATGAGGACGGGTCCGGGCCGCGGGGATCGGGGATTACCGGTTGAAAGGTCGTGGCGGTCGGTATTGTCCGGGTAACGCACCGATGCGAGCCGGGCGGGCCGTTCCGGCACGCACGCCGGTCATCGGGCCGGCCGCGGTCGGCCCGGCGGTTGCCGGCACCGTGGTCCTGGGTCGCACCTGGGGCACCGCGACCAGTCCGGCTCGGTCAAGCTCAGCAAGCCGGGCGAGTACTTTTACAACGGCTGCGCCGGATTCCCCTGGAACGTCGGGGAGATCGTCGTCTCGTAGCCCGGCTGGCCGGGTCACAGCGAATTGACCCGGACCGTTACCTCGCCGGCGCCGGTGATGGCCGGCCGGTCGGCGCGGAAGGCGCTGATCGGGAACCGGCTGGCGCCGTCGATGGCCAGCTCGGTCAGGATCCGCCCGAGCAGCGCGGCGAACTTGCCCGCGTGCCCCGCGCCGGCGCAGACCAGCACCCGTGCCGAGCCGGGCACGTAGTCGACGATGAAGTCGCGGTCCGGCGGGAAGTCATAGCAGCAGACGCGGGTGTAGAGCTCAGGTCCGAGGGCGCCGGGCAGGTAGCCCTCCAGGAATGCCCGCACCTGTGCCACCCGCTGCGGATCGGCCGCGTCGGTGCGGGTCTGCGGCGTCACCACCGGCCCCGCGCCATCGAGACCGGCCTTGACCGCCACCTCGCCGTACACCGGGAAGCCGTAATACAGCAGGCCGTCCTGGGCGATCAAGCCGAACACGGTGAAGCGCTCGGGGGTGAAGTCGCGCACGTTCGCCGTGGCGAAATACGTGACCTGCTCCTGCGTCAGCGTGATGGGCAGGCTGGTGCCCAGCAGGTTGAGCAGGGTGGGGTTCCACGCTCCGCCCGCGAGCACGACCCGGTCGGCGGTATAGCTCTCGCCCGCGGCGGTGACCGTGACCCCATGCGGCGACTCGGCGATGGCCGAAACGGGCGCGCTGGGCCGGATGGTCGCGCCGCGCGCCCTGGCCAGCGCGATATGCGCGGCGGTACCCCGGCGGATGTCAAGGATCCCGGCTTCCGGATCGAACAGCGCGGTGTGCTGGTCGCCGAGCCGCCACTGCGGCCAGCGCTCGCTCACCTGAACGCCGCTGAGCAGCTCGAACGGCAGGCCCCTGGCGGCCATCGCGGTCGCGGCCGCATCGACGTACTCCATCCCGGCGCTGCCCCGCGCCGCGATGATCAGGCCGCCGGTCCGGTGCACGAGCCGCAGGCCGGTTTCCCGCTCGGCGACGTTCCAGCACTGGTAGGCGGCCGGCGTCAGCGCGGTGAAGTCCGCCCGGCTGTACGCGTGCCTGATCACCCGGGAGTGATCCTCAGAAGCGCCGCGGCCGTGCCCGAGGTCGTACTGCTCCAGGGCCAGCACCGCGCCGCCGCCCAGCCGCCGGCTCAGCCAGTAGGCAGTGGCCGCGCCGATCGCGCCGCAGCCGATGACGATCACCCGGTACTGCTGCGGCACGCGTCCTCCATCAAACCCAGGTACCACTCGTAATAGCGGGATATGACCGGGGCCTCGCTGGGCACCAGCACCCCACCGCGCCGGTAGGCGCGCGAGCTCATGTTCGGCTGACACCACTGCGCGGCCCCGAAATCCTGCTCGTTGACCTTACCGAACAGGGCCACCGCGTCGGCCACGTCATACCGCCCGGCCTCGAGCGTCTGCGCCGGAAACAGCCACTCGCACACCGCCCTGGTCCGATCCGGCGCGACCGGCTCGAACCTGTGCACGATCACGTGATCGCTGATCAGCGAGATGAAACAGTTCGGACGCAGCACCATGCCGTAAAAGAGCCGGTCGTCGGCGGGCAGCAGACCAGGCAGCCTGGGCAGCACGGTCTGCCCGGTGAGCGAGAACGACGGACGGCCGGCGGCGATCGGGTAGCCGCCGGGATCGTAGCCATCGGTCCCGATGGCCGGCGACTTGAACTGCGGGATCGTGATCACCAGCTCCGGGTGAATGTTCCGGCAGTGATAGCACTCCTGGAAGTTCTCGTAGATCAGCTTCCAGTTCGCCGCCACGTCGTACTCGGCCCTCGCCCCGACCCTCAGCTCGCCGATCCGGTACCGCTCGAACTTGCCGTAGCCGGCCAGCCGGGCCTCAATCTGCGGCCGCAGTTGCTCGGGCAGTGGCCCCGGCTGCTCGGCGAGGCTGACCCAGATCAGCCCTTCCCAGCTCGCGACGTGCACCTGGTGCAGCCGGTAGCGGCCGCGGTCGAGGCCGTCCAGCGCCCGCCAGTTGGGTGCCGCGACAAGCTGCCCATCCAGGCCGTAAGTCCAGGCGTGATACGGACAGCGGATTGTCCTGCCGACCTGGCCGCTGTCGGTCAGGCACAGCTGCGCGCCACGGTGCCGGCAGACGTTCAGGAAACCGCGGATCACCTGGTCCCGGCCGCGGACCAGCACGACTGCCTCGCGGCCCACCCGCCGCCTGATAAACCGGCCCGGGGCAGCAATCTCGTCGGCGCGGCCGGCGTAGTACCACTCCCGCTCAAAAATGCGCTCGAACTCGGCGTCCAGGATGCCCGGATCGGTGTAATAGCGGCCATCCAGCGTCGGTGCCAGCACACCCGGTTCGACACTCACGCGGGCCTCCCGTTCACAAACCCCATAAGCCGAAAGCTGCGGCCCGGCCGCCCGCGGTGCGAAGCCGCCAGCCGGACCAGCTGCCTGACCGCCTGGCCGGCTCGGCCAGCATAACCAGCCGGTGGCGCCTGGTTCTTCGGCCAGCAGCCGGAGATTTCTTGCCGCGATTCCTACATCTGTAGGATGGCGCTGAGGGGGAGAGGCGCGTGTTCGAGCAGCGGCTACAGCTCATCGCCGAGCAGCTCGCGGACGCCCTGGCGCGGTCGGTGATCATCGACGACGCCGCGCTGCGGCCGCTGGCGGTCAGCGCGCAAACCGGGCTGGTCGAGGCCAGCCGAGTCGAGGCGGTGCTGCAGCGGCGCACCAGCGCGCGGCACCGGCGGATGCTCGCCGAGCACGGGATCTTCCAGGCGCGCGAGCCGGTGTCCATCCCGGCCACCGACGCCGCCAGCCTGCCCCGGCTGTGCCTGCCGCTGGTGCACCGCGACAAGCTGCTCGGCTTCCTGTGGCTGATCGACCAACCGGCCCTGACCGCGGCGCAGATCGAGCGGGCCGAGGCTGCCGCGGCCCAGGCCGGGCGGCTGCTGCAGCAGCGGGCGGCGCGCCAGGCCGCGGAGTTCGACACCTTCGGCACGCTGGCCGACGCGCTGCTGCGGGCCGATGCGCGAGACCGCGGCGCGGCGGCGCGCAAGCTGACCGACGAGGCCGCGCTGACCGGCTCGCCGCCCTATATCCTGGCCGTGATCCGGTACCTGGCGGATGCGGCCGGCGGGCGCGACGATCTGCCGCGGGTGGCCGGCGACCTGCGCCGCCGCGCGGCACCCGGCGGATTCGTGCTGGCCAGTCCGGGGCAGGACGAGCTGGTGGCGATCACAACCCGGGACGCGACCGGGCTGCTACGCGGCGCGGTCCGCGCGGTGGCCGGGCCACCCCTGGTGATCGGCACGGCCGGCGCAGCCTCGACGCTGGCGGCGATCCATGCTCGGCTGGACGACGCGCGATACGCGGCCGAGGTCGCCGCTCACGTGCCAGCCTTCGGCGGGACCGCGGACTGGGGCGAGCTGGGCAGCTACGCCGTCTTCCAGTACCTGCCCCGCGACAAGGCGGCACCCGAGCGGATCTGCCCGGGGATCACGGCGCTGCTGGCCGAGCGGACCGGGATGTACCAGGCGACGATCCGGGCTTACCTGGATTCCGGCGCGAACGCCCAGCAGACCGCGGCGCTGCTGCACATCCACCGGACCACGTTGTACTGGCGCCTGGCCCGGGTGGCTGACCTGCTGTCGGTCGATCTGAGCCGCGGCGAGGACCGGCTGAAGCTGCACCTGGCCCTCAAGCTCGCCGCGCTGACGCCGGCGGGCCGGACCCGGATCGGCGAGTAGCGCGCCTTCCATCAGCCGAGCCGCGTCGCCGGCTCCGGCCACAGCGACAATGGGATTTACCCCGGGCTGCTCGACTGCAGTGATATCGAGCAGTCTATTGGCCGCCTCTTCTGGTCTCCCGGGAGTCAGCCCGAGCAGTCCCAGCGCTGCCCGGGCCGTGGTGGTGAGAAACGTTCCGCCGCTTCGCTGCCCTAGAGCGAGCACCTGCTCGGCCAGAGCGACGTCATACGGTTCGATGGCCTGCGTGACCAGCTCGCTGCCGGGCGGCCCGTCAATGCGACGAATACCGGCCGCAACCGCGATATCCAGCTGGCCCACCAGCTGTCAGAACGCCAGATCGCGATGGTGCTGGCCGGGGGCAGAATCCCGCTGGCGGCCCGCCAGCTGCACGGCGCGCAGAACTCGCCGTGAAGCTGCACCAGCGGACTTCATTCGCGGACCCGGGCTGCCTGCCGGATCAAGGCCCTCCGGGATCTAACTTGGTCAGCGCAGGAGTACATCTGCCCGGCCGGGGGAGTCGGAATGGCCAGGCACGGCCGAGCCTGCACGGCCAGCCCAAGTCCCGGGGGCGAACATGAGCCTGGCCGAGCAGCGCTCGTCAGCGAATGGATTACTGGTGGCCATCGAAATCCGGCTCTGGCGCAAAGATCGTGATTGCTGGCCCTGCGTGGTGTTAGGTGCTGAGCAGGATTCTCTTCGCAGCAGGTCGAGGTTGGCGCGGCCGAGCGTCTGGCGTTTGGACCCCGGCCACCGCCGCCGACATGATCTGGTTGCTGATGTCGCCCGACCTGCTCAACCGGCTCATGCGCGAGCGGCGCTGGCCGCCCAGGCGGATCGGCGATCACCTCGCCGTCCGGCTCACATCCACTTTCGCGCGCAGCCAAGGAGGACCATCCGATGTACGCGATCATCAGGAAGAACGCCTATGACCCCGCAAAGCTCGCTCAGGCCGGGCCCGCCCTGGCCGAGTTCCAGGAGCTGCACGCGGCGCAACCGGGTTACGCCGGCAGCATCGACGTCGACGTCGGTGAGGGGCAGCGCATCGTCGTCAACCTCTGGCACACAGAACAGGACGCGCGCGCCGGGCTGACACAGCTCGTGCCGCACCTGCAGCGCCTGCTCGAACCGCTGATGACAGGCCCCTCGCAGCTCATCGGGGTCGGCGAAGTAGCGGCAACCGACCTCGCGCCGCCACGCTAAATGCCGCCGCGCTGAATAAGGCGCGGAGCGCGGCAGCCGGTGATGGGACCGTAGCCTGGCCTGGTGACCGGCCGTGGTGCACCACTAACCCCGCCGCAGTGCCCACCGGCCAGGCCCTCGCAGAAACGCGCAGGCCGGGCCGGTGCTCTGCCCGCTACGCCGGGATGGCCGCCGGGTGGCTTGCTCCAGAGCACCTCGACTACGCCGCCCACGCGGCTTGCCGACGGCCGCAGCGCGGTGCCGAGGCGGTAAAGGCCGGGCACGCCGTCGCGAATGCGCGGTGCACGTGCGCGTACTCGCCGGTCAGCAGGTTCCCCCGTACTACGGGTCAGCGAGTGACTCCCTCGCTCATTGACAGTGCGGTCGTCGCCCTCTATTGTCCTCCAAAACGATAGAAATAGTAGACGACCTTGGCCGTTGACCGGAGCGAGAGGAACGCGGATGTCGTTGAAACGGGTCTCAGCCCGTCATGTGGCCGGAGGCGCCGCGGTCGGCCTCGTCTTGCTGGCGGTGCCGGCGTGCGCCAGGACCGCCGCAAGCACCACCTCGGCGGGCGGCGCGTGCCAGCCGGCCAAGTCGCCGGTGATCACGCTGGCCGCGTACAGCACTCCTTACGACGCTTACGGCAAGCTCATCTCCACCTGGCAGAAGGAATGGGCGGCCGCGCACAACAAGCAGCAGGTCATCTTCCAGACCTCGTTCGGGGCAAGCACCGCCCAGGCCCAGAACGTCGCCGCCGGGTTCCCCGCCGACATCGTCGCCCTCTCGCTCGTACCGGACGTGCAGATCATCCAGAAGGCCGGGCTGATCACCCACGACTTCACCACGGACACGGACGGCAGCATCGTGTCCACGACGCCGGTCGCCTTCGACGTGCGGCCGGGCAACCCGACGCACATCAGCAACTGGAACGACCTGACTCGCTCCGGCCTTCAGATCCTGACCCCGGACCCGGCCCAGAGCGGCGGGGCCAAGTGGAACATCGTGGCCGCCGACGGCGCGTCGCGGCGGGGTAAGGTGCCCGGCTACGCCGCCAGCAGCCAGAGCAGCGCCCAGAAGCTGCTGACCGGCATCTTCAAGAACGTCACCGTGATGGACAAGAGCGCCAACGACTCGCTCAAGAACTTCCAGTCCGGAAACGGCGACGTGGCCATCACCTACGAGAACCAGATCCTGCTCTCGAAGGCGGGCGGCAGCTCGGACCAGGAGGTCCTCCCGGCCTCTACCGTGCTGATCGAGAACCCCACTGTGGTGGTCGACAAGAACGCCCAGAAGCCGACCTGCTGCCGATCGCGAATGCCTTCGTCAAGTGGCTGCACACAGCGGAGGCCCAGGCGATCTTCCAGCAGGTCGGCTTCTTCCGTCCCGTCAGCCCGGCGCAGGCGAAGCAGGGCGACAAGAAGCTGGGCCAGCCGCCGGTGACCGACCTGTTCACGACGAACGACATCGGCGGGTGGAATCAGCTGATCAACAACACCGTCTTCGGTCCCAACGGGGCCTTTACCCAGGCCTTCAAGGCAGCGAAGGGCTAGGGCCTTCGTGAGCTCCAGCGGGCTTGATGTCGCGCAGATCGCCCCGGGTCCGACATCGCCGGGCCCGGGGCGCGCCCGCGCGCGCCTGCGGCCGGCGTGGGGCCGGCTGGGGCTTCGAGGGCTGGCCCTGCTGTACCTCGGCCTGATGGTGGTCCTGCCGCTGTCTGCGGTGGTGACGAAGGGGTTCGGCGGCGGGATCGCATCGCTCCAGGACGCCTTCTCGCAGCTGGGCGCCCGGCAGGCCCTCATCCTCACCATCGAGATGGCCGCGCTCGTCGCGGTGATCAACGCCGTGTTCGGGACGATCACCGCCTACGTGCTGACCCGGTACCGCTTCGCCGGCCGCAACGTGATTGCCACGGTGGTGGACATCCCGTTCGCCATTCCCACGCTGGTCACCGGCGTGATGCTGGTTGCCCTGTACGGGCCGAACTCCCCGGTGGGGGGATTCCTGGCGCGTCACGGAGTTCACATCATCTTCGCCAAGCTGGGCATCCTCGTCGCGCTGCTGTTCGTGACGCTGCCGCTGGTGGTCCGGACCGTGCAGCCGGTCATGCAGGAACTCGACCGCGGCGAGGAGGAAGCGGCGCAGGTGCTCGGAGCGCGCCGGTGGAGGACGTTCCGCCAGGTCATGCTCCCTCACCTGCGTGCTGGCATCGTGGCCGGCAGCCTCCTTGCGTTCGCCCGGGCGCTTGGCGAGTTCGGCGCGGTCGTCATCGTGTCCGGCAATATCGCGAACAAGACGCTGACCGCGCCCGTCCTGATCGCCCAGCTGATCAGCGGGTTCAAGGACCCGCGGGCGGCCGCGGCGATCGGGACTATCTTGTTCGGGCTCGCGTTCGTGCTGGTGCTCATCGTCGAGCGGCTGGTGGGGCACAAAGAGCTGCGGGAGCACGCGGCATGAGCGCGACGGCCGAGCGAACCCCCCGCCTGTCCGCCGGAACGCGCCGCCGGCTCGTCCATGGCGGCCTCATCACGGTGACCTTCGCGTACGTCGGCGTGCTCGTCGTTGCCCCGCTGATCGGCATCGCCGTTGCCGCCCTGAAACCGGGACTGAGCGCCTGGCGGACGGTGTTCGATGACCCGTTCGCCCGGCACGCCTACGTGCTCACCGGGTACATCACCGCGGAGGCCCTGCTGGTCACCACGGTGATGGGCGTGGTCGTGTCGCTGGTTCTTTCCCGGGACCGCTTCCCTGGCAAGGCGGTGGTCAGCGCTTTGGTCGACCTGCCGCTGGCCGTGTCGCCCGTGGTCGTCGGACTGGCCGCGGTCCTGCTGTTCGGGCTGGGCGGGTGGTTCGAGCCCTGGTTTGCTGCGCGCGACATCCAGATCCTGTTCGCGGTGCCGTCCATGGTGCTGGTCACCATCTTCATCTCGATCCCGTTCGTGATCCGCGAAGTGGCACCGCTGCTACAGGAGCTGGGAGCAGAGGAAGAGCAGGCCGCACGGACCTTGGGGGCCTCCCAGCTGCAGACGTTTTTCCGGATCACGCTGCCGAACATCCGATGGGGCTTGCTCTACGGCATCGCCCTGAGCACCGCCCGGGCGATTGGCGAGGTCGGGGCCGTCCTGATCGTCAGCGGCACGATCGCCGGGCAGACCGAGACCTCGACGCTGTACATCCTCAGGGCATTCGACGAGGGACAGGACACCTCTGGTTACGTCGTCGCCCTGACGCTGGCCATGGTGTCGATCGTCATGCTGTTCGGAATCGAGTTCTTCAGGCGCAGGCAAGATAAGGGGCACAGCGCATGAGCGAGGGGATCGTCGTCCAGGGGCTGTGGAAGCGGTTCGGGTCGTTCGACGCGGTCAAGGACGTCGGCTTCGAGGCGGAGGACGGGAAGATCACCGCGCTGCTTGGTCCCAGCGGCTCGGGCAAGAGCACCGTGCTTCGCATGATCGCAGGGCTGGAGCGCCCCGACGCCGGCCGCATCTGGGTCGGCGGTGAGGAGCAGACCGGAAAGAGCGTGCAGGAGCGCCGATTCGGGTTCGTGTTCCAGCACTATGCCCTGTTCCGGCACATGACCGTCAGCCGGAACGTTGCCTTCGGGTTGTCGGTGCGCAAGGAATCGAAGGCCGTGCAGCGTAGCCGTGTCAACGAGCTCCTCGAGCTGGTGGGCCTCGCGCCGTTCGCCAGCCGCTATCCCGATCAGCTCTCCGGCGGCCAGCGCCAGCGGGTGGCCCTTGCCCGGGCGCTCGCTCCCCAGCCCCGGCTCCTGCTGCTTGACGAGCCGTTCGGCGCCCTGGATGCGCGCGTGCGCCAGGAACTCCGGCGCTGGCTGGATGACCTGCACCGCGAGCTGGGCGTGACCAGCCTGCTGGTGACCCACGACCAGGACGAAGCCCTTGAGCTGGCTAACGAGGTTGTCGTGATGCACCAGGGCCGGGTGGAGCAGATCGGGACGGCAGACGAGGTCTACAACCGGCCAGTCACGGCGTTCGTGGCCGGGTTCGTGGGGGCGACCAACATCGTCAACGGTCACGTCTCAGGCGGCCGGCTGCGGTTGGCCGACGGTGAGCCGACCGACGCCGGTCACCTGAGCGAGGGGGAGAAGGCCCAGGCGTACGTCCGGTCGCACGACGTCCGCCTGACCAGTGCGGCCGAGAACGGGGCGGTGTCGGCGACCGTCGAGCGAATCACGAACATGGGCTGGACCTCGAAGATCCACCTCCGGCTGGCCGACGGCCAGGTTCTGCTGGCCCAGCTTCCCAACGAGGAAGTCGACTGGATCCGGCCCGGGGCTCAGGTGTTCGCCGGCCTTCGCGACCCGAAGGTGTTCTCCGCCGCCAGCGCAGAGGACGCCGCCAAGGACTCGCGGCCGGCGGAAGTCTCCGACGCAGTCGTGGTGCCGTCGCGTGAGGCGACGCCGCAGGCACCATGACCATCACCGGTGGCAACGCTCCTCCGTCACCACCGCGGCTGGCGGTGCCCATCCGGATCTCAGCCAGTGCTGACTATGCGACCCGCGCATGCGCCGAGCTCGCCGCCGACCCGGCCGCCAGGTTGAGCGGGGATCAGATCGCGGCGGCCCAGAACATTCCCCTGAAAGTTCCTTCTGAACATCCTGACCGAGCTTGGCCGCGGGAACATCGTGCGCAGCCACAGAGGTAACAGCGGGGGTACCAGCTCACTCGCCCGGCGAGCCAGATCACCATCGCCGAGATCCTGCAGACGTGCGGGCTCGCCGGCCCGACTGCGACAGCAGCGAGAAGCCAGCCGGCGGACAGCAAGCTATCGATCATTCTGGTCCGGATACTGCAGGCCGTGCAGGCCTGGTTCGTGAACCAATGCCCGCTCGCCGCTCGCGTTAGCGGATCCCGGCGAAGCGCTGCCGCCGGCCTAGCGCGACTCCGCGGGCGCCGACGCGGGGTCTGGCTTCCGCCAGAGCAGGCTGATCTGTGTGCGGTCAGCTGTCCGCGAGGGCTACTCGACACCTGCAAATACTCGCCAGGGAGAGCCTCGCGCACGACATCAGGCTCTGCAAGGCGCCGGCCTTTGTAGCAGGGCTGGCCGCCCGAGGTCGCTGCGACCTGCTGACGAAGCCAGCCAGCATCGTGGCGCTGAGGGTCGAGCTGACGTCCGTGCTAGACAGTCATTTCCCGGACAAATGGACGGAGAACCGCGGACATGTCCGCTGTTGTTGTCAAAGGTAGAGCCGAACGACCTGGGTCCCCAGGACTTCGGCCCGCTGTGCTGGCCGGCCGCAGCGGTGCATCGTGGGAGGGAGTACATGATCGCGGCGGAATCGCTGTCCGGGATTTGCGCGGGCGGGCGGCCGCAGCGCCGGAGGTTGACAATGCCAGGACATCCGATCGACCACGCTGGGCTTGAGATCTTGCCGTTCGAGGCGTGTCTGCGGCTGCTCGCCTCGGTCCCGCTGGGCCGGGTCAGCTTCTGCGCAGACGGCGAGGTGGTGGTCCTGCCGGTGAACCATGCCGTGGACGCACAGGACGTGGTCTTCCGCACGGCCCGCGGGTCGAAGCTCGCCGCAGCCGGGGAACAAGGCCTGATCGCGTTCGAGGCCGACGACTACGACCGCCAGACCCGGTCCGGGTGGAGCGTTCTGCTGACCGGCCGCGCAGCGGTGGTGGACGAGGAAGCCGAGATTCACCGCCTCGGGCGCCTCGGCCTGCACCCCTGGGCCATCGCCGTGGAACGTCCCTTCTGGGTCCGGATACGCCCTAGCTCGGTAACAGGGCGGCAGATACCAGGGACTAGGTGCTCCTCCAGTTAGACGCACGCCGCCACCCGCTCCGGCGGCGGTCCCTGAACTGGCCGGGACAGCCTGGAATGGCCAACTCGGC
>Ga0137373_10008137_pt1 | contig 11096 bp, 4 predicted proteins | sample SagtaG_5_FD_104912 | JGI IMG/M metagenome (GOLD analysis project Ga0137373, IMG submission 104912) | Vadose zone soil microbial communities from Sagehorn Ranch, Mendocino, California, USA - Sage1_R_80_16 metaG | ecosystem: Environmental > Terrestrial > Soil > Vadose zone | place: USA: California...
AGCACCTGCGTGCTTTCTTCGAACGCTGCGGACAGAAGCTATCAGCAGAACGGACACGTACGCGTCTTAGTCACACCAACAGCTCTCCGACAAACCCGGGGTGGTTCAGTCCTTTTTTGACGCAATTGAGAACCTTACACACTTGTGGGTCTGCCTCCGTAGCGCGGCCGCCTTAACTGATGAGGCCGATCGCCCGTCTGTAGCTGTGGGCTGCGTGCTGTTGGCCCACGAGGTCATGCGGCGTACCGCCCGCCCTTGCACCCCTGCGACGGCCCGGAAGAGCCGGAGACATCACGTCGAGTCACTGCTGGAGCTACTCCGCGATCAGCATACGAATCCACATACAGCACTGACATCGTTATCGGCGCGCCTCGGAGTCAGCCACGCTTATCTTTCTCGCCTCCTCGCTTCAGAAACCCGGCAGCCATTTCACGTGCACCTTGCAGGTTGGCGCACTCTTCACGCCATCGTTGCGCTTTCCGCGTCGGTTTGTTCAGTGAAGGAAGTCGCCTATTCGCTGGGGTATGTCGGGCCTTCTGAATTCGACCGCCAGTTTAGGGGGTGGCTGGGGATGACACCGACGCAGTTCAGACGGGCGCTCTCTTGCCGATCGGCCACGCCCGGCGCGCTTGCATTACCTCGCCACAACACGAACGATCGGACCTAAAACTCGACGCTCCAGCGCGTGGGCTGATCGGTATGGGCCCGATTCGCGTGCGGGGAAGGTCTCGTGTCATCCGGAGCGGCGGCAAAACACCACCAGCAACCGCTCATGTGACATGACAACACGCGCCGCGACTTCGCCCCACGCGCCGAGCGTACCTGAGATGCAGAGGCGAGGCAGCTAACACATGCGGCTGAACGGTCATGGGCTCGTAGTGCTTCGGCGAGGGCGCGCTTTTCTGGTCGAGTCCGCAGCAGCTCACGGAACTGCACACACGCGGTGAACGATTGGACCAGAAGCGTGTGCAACTGGTGCGCCCGAAGGCGAGGGCGAGTTTCAGTTCCTTCAGACGATTCTCGCTGTCGCCGCGCGCGCAATAGACGTGGGTGTAGATCCACTCGGGCGTCTGCCGCAGATTGGTGATGACGAAGCGCCGGTTATCGCGCGGCTCGCGCCCGTGGTGCCACACGACTTCGGCTTTGATGAGCGCGCGCCGGGGCGCCGCCCAGGTGCCCGCTTGATAGGCCGCCTCGCCATACGTGGTCGCGGTGTCCTGCGTCGCGACGACCACCGGCCGGAGCGGCGCGACGTACGGCTCGGCGTGCCGCGCGAGAACGGCGTTATTGCCCATCGCCACGACGTACTCGACCCCCACGGCCTCGAGGCGGGCAAAGAGCTCCGGCGTGGCGAAGCCGGCATCGAGCGGCACGCGGAGGCGGGCACCGGGAAAGGCGCGCCAGAGTTTCGGGAGCAGCCGATGCAGCAGGCTGACCACGCCGGCCGTCCCCGCCGCTTTGCCCGGGCGGAGGATCGCGGCGACGAGGTATTGCCGCGCCTCGTCGTCAAACGTCAAGGTGCCCACGAGCGGCAAATAGCACCAATGATCGTAGAAGCCATTGAAGAAGGTCAGTTGCTGGGCGCCGTGGGTCTGGTCTTCGGTGACATCGAGATCGATCGTGATCAGGCGCACACCCCGTCGACGTCGGCGATGGCGCGCAATCACCGTAGCGGCGAGCGCCTCGCTCATCGCGAGCAGCATCCGCGGGGCGGCCGTGTGCTCGAAGCGCGAGATCGTGGGCTGCGAGGCCAAGCGGCCCCCCTCGATCGGATCGCGCCCGAGCAAGAGCTTGTGGATCGGATCGTCGGCGAGCCGGTCCGCGTCATTGCCATCGGGATGACCACACGCGATCGCGAAGACCCGTTGGGCGATCAGATCGCCGACGCCGTGGGTCACGCGGGCCGACGCGCGCGCATCGGGCACCGTCGCGGTGAGCGCCGCCAGCAGCCCCAGGTGTCGGTCCGCCGCGTTGAACAGCAGCGCGCCGCCGTCCGAGCTCGCGTGGGGCTGATCGAAGGTGGCGACCACGGGCCGATCACCCAGGTCCGCAAAACAGTACAGTCTGTGTTATCGTCGGCTCGTTCAACGCAGGCGCCTCCTGTGGGAAAAAGCTCGTCTAGCAACGGCTTTGTACCACGTGGAGGCGTTTGTGTTTCTACCGATTCACGCGCGGTGATGAATTATCCGGGCTAGGAGTGGTTTCAAAACCCGATAAGCGGTGACTACTGTTTCTTCTCCGCGGGCGGCAGCATCGCCATCAGCTCGTCGTGCTTCCACGGACGGGTGCGGCCGGCCACCATCTCCCGCGTTTTCGCGACGGTCCCAGTGTCGACGGGTGACCCGTCGTTTCCCCACTCGCGGCGGATGTAAGTCAGCACCGCGGCGATCTGTTCGTCGTTGAGCGTCGAGCCCACCGGCGGCATCAGCCCGATCGGGCCTTCCTTTCCGTTGATGACGATGCGGGCCGGGATGTCAGGCGACGCAAGCGCAAGCGGCGAGCCGAGAAGACTTGCCGCCACGCGATCCTGTCCGCGACCATCCGGCTGGTGGCAGGCCTGGCAGATGTTCCGGTAGACGTCGCGCCCCGCCTCGAACCGCTTCTGCTCTTCAGGCGTCAGCGGCGTGATGGGCGCGGACGCGCCAGGTTTCCCCGGCCATTCGAGCTTCGCGAGCAGGGCCGCGGCACGCGGGCCGAGATCCGTCGTGGTCACCGCAAGCGCCGTGAACGCGGTGGGCTCCCTGCTCAAGCGCGTCGGACGCGGCGCGACGGGCGTCGGCCTCGGCGTCTGCGGGAACGCATACGCACCGCCGGGACCCGCGCGACCGCCAGGACACGTCGGGCACGGCGCGTTCGGCAAGTTCGGCCCGCCGCGTCGCGCGGGCGTTCCTGGCATCGCCGCGCCGAGCAGCGCCACTTCCGCGCCTCTCAGCAGCGCCGATCGCTGCCACTGCGGCCGGTTCGGATCGGCCGCCGCCGCGAGGACGCTCTGAATCCCCTCGTCCTGCCCCGAGCGCACGATCGTCGCGACGATCATGATGATGGCCGTCTCGCGCGGCACCGACTGCTCGGGCGCCGAAATCAGCTTCTGCAGGATCGCCCGCTCGCCGCCGCGCGCGCCGCTGAGCGCCGCATCGAGCGCAACAGGATCGCCGCCGTACCGGTCGATGAGTGTCGCCAGCGCGGGCTCCCGCTGCCCCGCCGGCAGCGCGCCGAGCGACGCCGCCAGCTGCTGACGCACATTCCAGTCGCCGTCATCGATCCGCTTCAGGATCGCAGCCTGGAGCGGATGGTTTGGCTCCGCAAGCCACTTCTCCGAGAGTCGAATCGCGGAGATGCGGACATCGCGTGACACATCGTCGAGCGCCTTTGCGACGACGTCAGGCTGGAGCGCGTCGAGCCCCTCGAGCGTCCACAGCGCGTGCGCACGCGTGCGGGGATCCTTTGCGCCGGTCGCGAGCTTCGACAGCGCGGCGGCGGACGTGCGGTCCCCCCGCTCGATGAGCAGCCGCTGCGCCGTGTCGCGCCACCAGCCGTTCGGATGCGAGAGCAGATCGACGAGCTGCGCCGTCGTATACCGCGGCTTCGGCGTCGCGACATCACGCTGCGTGGTGTCGTGCATCACGCGGTAGATGCGCCCGAGCCCCGTCGGCTTCTCCAGCTTGTGCTTGATGATGTGATCGCGCAGATATTCGGTGATGTCGGCGCGCTGCTGGATCACCCCGCGGTACATGTCGACGATGTACAGCGTGCCGTCGGGAGCGTTCGACACCCACACGGGACGGAAGCGTTCGTCGGTCGACGCGAGGAATTCCGCGTTGTCGTACGCCTTGCGCACGCGCAGCGTCGAGCCGGTGTCGTCGATGAACGCGCGCGAGACGAGATTCGCGGCTGGCTCGGCGACGAACGCGTTCCCGTACAGGTCTGCAGGCAGCCGATCGCCGCGGTAGATCATCGGCGCGCAGACGGCCGTGAAATGCGCGAGCGTGCCGTCCTCGCGATCGATGCCGAGCTGGTAGGCCCGGTTCGTCCCCGCGTTCGGCCGCACCGGCCACACGACGTTCGCCACGTTCTCGTCGTCCGCGAGCCGCTCATAGCTGCCGCGCGTGCGCAGAAGGTTCGGGTTGCGCATGTAGTACGGCGTCGGGACGAGATCGGCGTGGATGATCGATTCGTTCGTGTTCCGATAGATTCGCCCAGCGTCGTCGTGAGTCACGCCCCACTCGCCGCGCGCGAGCGTCTTCCTGACCTCGAACTTTCCGTCCTTGAACCGGAGCATCACGTCGCCGTCTGACGTATGCATCCAGTTGTCGAGCCCCCAGTAGAAGCCGTTCGCGTTCTGCTCGACGCGCGCTTCGCGGCGGCCGTACTGGTCCGTCACGAGCTCCTTCTTGTCCATCTTCAGATCGCCGTCCGTGTCCTTCATCAGCCACACGTTCGGCGGCTCCGCGACGAGCACGCCCGCGTCGAGGACCTTCAGCGATCGGGCGAGCACCAGGCCGTCGACGAACACGGTCCGCTTGTCCATCTTCCCGTCGCGGTTCGTGTCTTCGAGCACGACGATCTTGCCGATTGGATCGAAGTCCGGCTCGGGTGTGATGAGATCGGGCACGAAGCCCGGCATCTCAACCGCCCAGAGGCGCCCCTGCGGATCCCAGTCGATGGCGATAGGGTCCTGGATGAGCGGCTCGCTCGCGACGAGATCGAGGTGGTAGCCGGGCGGCATGTAGAACGTCTTCAGCGCTTCCTCCGGCGAGAGCGCCGGCGAGTCGGGCGAGACCTTCTGCACGCCGGCCGGCCACGGGCGATTCGACGGCGAGCTCTGGCCGTAGCCGGTGGCGACAGCGCCGGCGATCAGCAGCGCGATGATGCGGAATTTGGAGATGGTCATGGTGATGGTTCAAAAAAAGAGCGGAAGGGATTGTACCCTTCCGCTTGTCGTCTGATAAAGGCGGGGTTTTAAAAACCCCGCCCTACACGCTAGAACGAGAACCGAACCTGCGCCTGGATGGTGCGCGGGTTCTGGTAGCCGGTTGCGACGCCGAAGCCCGCGCCGCGGGGACGCGACCGCGAGTCGATCACATTCCCATTCGCGTCGTACGGCAGGTTGGTGATCGTCGTCGGATCGTTCGGGTTCACCAGGTTCATGGTCGTATTACGCGCGGTGATCGCGGACTGGTTGAACGCGTTGAACATGTCCAGGCGGAGCTGGATGTTCCGCGCGCCGCCGAACCGGACGTTCCGCGCGATGGCGAGATCCAGCTTGCTGATAAAGCAGCCCTTCAGGTAGCTGTTCCCCGATTCGAGGCCAACGCTGCCCACCGCGGGACCCTGGAAGGCTGCGGTGTTGAACTGCTTCAGCGGGTTGCTGCTGCAGCCGCTGCCCGGATCGCCAATCACCTTGACGCGCGCGCCGTAATCCGGCGAACCGGTGAGGTTCGTGGTGCTGCCGCCGTTCTGGTACCCGAAGCCAACCGTGTAGGCGGAGGTGAGGCTCGCGTTGCCGGTTTCGGCGGCCCGCCGGGCGCCGGCCCAGATACCCGACACCTGCCAGTCGTTGACGATCAGGGCGAGAGCACGCCAGGCGGTCCCGCCGGACTTGAGGTCCGGCATGTCCCACACGAAGTTTCCGCGCATCAGGTGCGGCGGCGCATTGTTGTTCCCGAGGAGCCGATCCGCCTCTGCCTGGTCGGGGCGGAACGTGAACGAGCCGTCGGGATTGTGCTGCAGGCGCGCGCCGGACTGCTGATGGTCATACAGGCTGATCGTGTCGTTGAACCCGAACGACAGCCCGTTGCGGAAGCGGCGGTTCAGGGATGCCTGGATCGAGTGATACATCCGATACCCGCGGTTCTGCTGCTGCGTGATAGTGCCGTAGCCGCGGATCGCGCGCAGCGCGTTCGTCGGCAGAATCGTGGAACCGAGCGTGCCGGGATTGACCGTCGGATCCTGATACTGCGGCAGGAATGCCGTGCCGAAATCGATGGCGTTGATGTTCACGCTGGCGCTGACGTTGGCGTTGGCGAAGGTGTTGTAGCTGTGCTGCCCCACGTACGACACGTCGAGGGAGGTCGACCATGGGAGTGCCGCCTGCACGCCACTGTTCCACTGCACGGACGTTGGAAGCTTGATGTTCCGTGGGAATGCGTTGAGGGTGGGCGCACCCTCGGTCGTCAGCCCGCTGCTGCCGAGCGACTGCAACTGCGAGTATTGCACAGTGATGTTGCGTGAGGTCGGAGGATTGGTGACGCCGCCCGAGAACGTCGTCGAGCTCGGCCGATCGTAATAGACACCCACGCCACCGCGGAACACCGCCCTCTGCTGGCCGGTGATGTCGTACGCCATGCCGAAGCGCGGTCCGAACGCAAGCGCGGGCGCCGAGTAGGTGGCTTTGGGCAGCCGGTCTTCGCCGGGCAGGTACAAGCCGTTCAGCCTGTTGCCCGCGTTCGGCACGAGCGTGCCGAACGCGTTCGCCGTATTGGGCCCGAGGAACTGTCCTGTCGACGGGTTCATCGCCTGACGGTTGGCGCCCGAACACGGATACATGCCATTCGCGCAACCAGGCAGATACAGGACCGGCGCCGCGGTCAGCGACCACTTGTCAGGCAGGAAGTTCGACGCCTGTCCCAGCTTGTCGTACTGCGCCTGCTGGTGCACGAAGCGCATGCCGTAGTCGAACGTGAGGCGGTTCTTCACCTTCCAGTTGTCCTGGATGTACGCCTCGGTGTTGTTGTAGATGGACTGCGTCTCGACGTACTTCTGCGCCTGGTTGAACGAGCTGAACGTTCCGAGGGCCGCGTTGGAGAACCCGAAGGACGTGTCGAACGGATTGGTGCCGACGCTGTCCTGCTGGAAGTTGATCGTGCCGAACGCAGCGTTGCTCGTCTGCTCGGCCTTGTAGCTGTGCGTGTTGTAGAAGCCGGTCTTCAGCGTGTGCCGGCCGCGCACGTTTGTCAGGCTGACCGCGACGTCATTGGTCGCGTTGATATTGAACCAGCCAGGAAACCCGATCGTGGGAGGCGCATTCGCAATGCGGCCGCCCCACTGGAACGTCGGAACCTTGCTCATCCGCGTTCCGTCCCAGAAAGCGGGCTCGAGCTCGTTGAGCGCCTTGACGGCGTAGTAGCCGCCGGGAAGCACGGTGGCGTCCGGGAAGAGAAACGGCAGCCCTCCAAGACCGGTCGCCTGCAGGCTCGCGCGGTCCGTAAATGGCACGCCGCCGCCGCCGTCCGCCCTGTTGCAGAAGATCGCTCCGGTCGACGACTGTGCCTGCGCGCACCCGGCAAGCTCGTTCTGGCTGTGCCCGAACGTCCCTTCGAGAAACATCCTCGGACTCATCGTGTAGTTGACCGACGTCGTCCAGTTCGTGACGGGGGCGTGCTGCATCCTCGTGTCGTTGAAGCCCGGGATCGTCCCGAGGAACGTCTGCTGGCGCTGCTGCCATGCGGAGTATTTGAACGTTGCACGGAGGTTCTGTTTCGGCTGGTAATCGAGACGGACCGCGGGCTGCCAGGACAGCACGCTCTCGTTGGGCCGCGTCAGCTCGTAGTTGTAGTTGTTCTTGCCGGGGTTATCAATGTTCGGCAGCGGATACAGCTTCAGGATGTTGAGGCCGGTCTGATACAGGCGATCAGCGGGGATCCTGCCGACGACGCCGCCGTCCTGAAAGCAGCCGCTTGTCACGATCACGTTATTCACGACACCGCACGTGTTCACCGCCGACAGGGGATCCTTGATGTACGGATACAGGTTGCCGTTGTTGTCGGTCGACTGCGAGAAGTCGCCGGCACGCTCGAGCGCGGTAGGCATGCGGTAGCGCACGACGTTATTGCCCGCGGTGCGCGGGGAGAACTCCTGGCTGTAGAAGAAGAACAGCTTGTTCCGGGCGCCGGACTTCCCGACGGGGCCGCCGATGGAGTATCCGAGGTCCTTCTCTTTCAGCGTCGCCTTGGGGTCGCCGTTGATCTTGTTCGTCTTGCTGTTGGCGTACCACTTCGAGTTGCGCTCGACGTCGTACACGGATCCGCGGAAGCGGTTCGTTCCGCTCTTGGTCACCGCAGTCACCTGCACGCCGCTCGCACGGCCGTACTCCGCCTGGTAGCCGGAGGTGAGCACCTTCACTTCGGCGATCGACTCGACGTTCATCTGGAGGAGCGGGCGGTTGCTCCCCGTATCCATCGTCGAGACGCCGTCCATCATGATGTTGGGGTCGCCGCCGCCTCCGATGCGCTGCGGCGTGTTATTGCCGTCCTCGGTGACCCCGGGAGCAAGCAAGGCAAGGGCGGTGAAGCTGCGGTTCGCGAGAGGAAGATTCTCGACCGCTTCGCGGCTGACGCTGAACGACCGCTCACCGCTCTCCGCCTGGACAATCGGCGATTCGGCCTTCACCTGCACAGTGTCGGTCAGGCCGCCGACCTCAATCGTCATCGCGCCGAGCAAGGTCCGCTCTCCTGCGCCGACCACGATGCCGGTCCTCCTCAAGGTCTTGAATCCCTCCATCGTGATCTGGAGGGTGTAGCGATCCGGCCTGACGTTGGCGATCGTGAAGTCGCCGTTATTGTTCGTGAAGACGCCGGACATCTGTGTGCCCTGCGTTTCACTGATGAGCGACACCGTCGCGCCGGGAATGACCCCGCCTTGCGGGTCCTTCACGGTGCCGGTGACCGATGCGGTCGTAATCTGCGCCGAGGCAGGCAGCGCTACGACGAGCGCAGCGATGGCCACGAGAAGTGCCCTCACACACTTACTGAACATGGGCTGCAGACCCCCTTGGGTACGGAACGGCGCGCGCAGAGAGAGCCGCGCCGGGATGAACGGCGACGAGGCACAGGAACGTATTTAACGTCCGCGTAATCGGTTGCGAGATTTAACGACAACCGTCACGGTTTTGTCAAAGCTTTGTCACGTCCGGTATGACTTCCGACGAGAATGTCGGGATGCAGCGCAAATGGCGGGTGGCGATCCTCGGCCTCGGTCACTGGTATTCGGCATTCAACCTCGCGCGCGCGCTGCCTGAGTATCCGCGCGCCGAGCTCGTCGCCGCATGGTGGCACCATCCGATGCAGCTCGCCGCCTTCAGCTCCAGGTTCGGAATCCGCGCGCACGCGGATTACCGCGAAGTGCTCGATCGCGACGACGTGGACGTCGTGCATCTTGCGGCGCCGGTGTCGGAGCTGCACGATCTGACGGTTGCGGCGGCGCAGGCCGGCAAGCACATCCTCCTCGGAAAGCCGATGGCGATGAACGTCATACAGGCCGATCGGATGGTGGAAGCCGTCGAGCGCGCCGGCGTCAGCTGCATGCCGTTCCAGGCGATCACACGGCTTCGCATCAGCGACCTGAAGACCCGGATCGAGGCAGGTGAAATCGGCGACATCGCGGTGCTGCACCAGACCTGCCGGTGGTCCATCGCGGAGGACTGGGCGAGCTCGGGGCGCCCCGGCTGGTTTGCCGATCCCGTGCACGTGCCCGGAGGCGCGTTCATCGACGAGGGGATCTACTGGATTGACGTGTTTCGATGGCTCACCGGCAGCGAGATCACGCAAGTGGAAGGGAAGATCGCAAACCTCGTACACAAGGACATCGCGGTCGAAGACTGGGGATTCGGCACCTTCACGTTCGCGAACGGCGTCGTCGCAACGCTCGAAGCGGCGTGGACGATCAACGCACCGAGGAAGACCGGACCCTCACCGAAACAGAACGCGGTCGTGCGCCTGGAGATCGTCGGCACCCGCGGCGAGATCATCGATCAATGGTTCCGATCGCCCGGCCGCGCGGCAGGAGCGGCCGACTGGGTGTTCGAGCGGCAATCGGAAGCACGGTTCGCGGCGACGTCGCCGGTCGTCCTCGATCACCTGATCGATTGCCTCGAGGATCGCGCGAAGCCAATCGCGACGATTCGCGACGCGCGTGCGTCGTTTGTGGCGGCGATGGCGGTCTATGAGGCGGCGAGAACAGGGCGCGCCATCAGTTTTGCTTCCGCCTGAAGGCGGAAGCCACGGGTTCAGGAATTTTCGTGGTTCAGGAATTTTCGTGGCTTCCGGCTTCAGGAATTTTCGTGGTTCAGGAATTTTCGTGGTTCAGGAATTTTCGTGGCTTCCGGCTTCAGCCGGAAGTTCCGCTGTCCGCCGGAAGATCTCATACCACCGGCGTCGGCGACGTGAGCGCCGCGAGGACTTCCTTATATAAATATTTCGCTCCTTCGACGCCGTTGAGCGGCCCTTCCTCGTACTCGAGCGCGAACGTTCCCTTGAATCCGCCGGCGAGCATGATCCGTACGGACCGCTGCACGTCGTTCCTGTCGCCCCAGCGATCCCAGTACTTCGCGTGCACGTTCGTGTGCGAGTACGGCGCGAGCGCCTTCAGCCCGTTGAAGAGCATGTACTCGTGCTCCCAGTTGCAGAAGTCCGGCGACGCCTCGCAGTAGGGATGGTTGACGGTGTCGATGATGATCCGGATGTTCATCGGATCGGCGGCGAGCCCCCAGTGGTTCTCGAGGGTCACCTTGATGCCCAGATTGCCGCCGAAGTCCGCCATCTCCTTGTATGACTCGATCGCCTTGTCGAGCAGCGGGACCAGATCGAGGTTCCGCGGATACCCGTCGCTCGATCGCGGGATCGCGTTCGGCCGGATGCTCGGGCCGAGCGCCTGCGGCGAGTTCATGCGCATCGATTTGACGCCGAGCACCGCGCATCCCTCGAGCCAGCGCTTCGCGACGTCGACGCCGGACTTCCGCAGCGCTTCATCCGGTCCCGCGAGGTTCGTGGGCGCGTTGTTCGAGATGTGCTGCACCTTCGTGCCGGTCTTCACGAGCGTGTTCGCGAGCGTGTCGAGCCACTTCCGCCCTGACGCGCTCATGGGATCGAACGTGCGCCCCGCGAACATGCTGTCGTCGGTCACGTCGCCGAAAAGTCCCGAGAAGATGTCCATGTGGATCACGCCGGGGAACGTGTCCTTCGTGAACTGCGGGAAATCGAGCATCGTGATTTCGCCGTACGTCGCCTTCATCTTCTCCGTCGTCCACCCGCCGTTGACGACGCGCGGCGGCGTCTGCGGCTGCGAGGCATCGGGCGCTGCCGCCGGACGCGGCTGCGGCG
>Ga0137373_10008140_pt1 | contig 11093 bp, 9 predicted proteins | sample SagtaG_5_FD_104912 | JGI IMG/M metagenome (GOLD analysis project Ga0137373, IMG submission 104912) | Vadose zone soil microbial communities from Sagehorn Ranch, Mendocino, California, USA - Sage1_R_80_16 metaG | ecosystem: Environmental > Terrestrial > Soil > Vadose zone | place: USA: California...
ACACAACGAGGCGTCCGACCAAGGGCAACGGCCGGAATCGGTCGGCTCGGTGCACGGCGTGCAGGGGCCGAGCGGTGGGCGTGTCGTCGACCCCAGGCCTTGCACCGGGTGCACAGACGCGGACCTCTCGCGCACCAATGGTCTCGACGTGTGCATCGGGTGTACCGGCGCACGACGGACGTGCACTGGGTGCACAGGGCGGCTCTGAACGTCGGGCCGAATTCTCGTCAGGCGTGCCCGAGCAGCCCGCCACGGCGGCTCCGGGCGCACGGTGGGCCTGCGGTAGACTTCGCGTGCCCACCAACACGACGAGACTCCACCAGGAGGCCGGCAACCGATGTCCGCCGAGGACCTGCGAGCAAAGATCCGGGAGATTCCGGACTTCCCCAAGCCGGGCATCCTGTTCTACGACATCACGACGCTGCTCAAGGATCCGAACGCCTTCAAGGAGGCGATCGATCTCATGCTCGAGCCGTATCGCGATGAGCACGTCGACCTTGTGGTCGGCATGGAGTCGCGCGGCTTCATCTTCAGTGCGCCCATGGCCTACCAGCTCCACGCAGGCCTGGTGCCGGTGCGGAAGCTCGGCAAGCTACCTGCCGAGACGGTGACCGTGGAGTACGCGCTGGAGTACGGCTCCAACACGCTGGAGATCCACCGCGACGCGATCGCCGCCGGCCAGCGGGTGCTCATCGTGGACGACCTGCTCGCGACCGGCGGCACGGTGGGCGGGACGATCGAGCTCGTGGAACGGCTCCAGGGGGAGGTGGTGGGGCTCGCGTTCCTGGTCGAGCTGGACTTCCTCAAGGGCCGCGACCGGCTCAAGGGCCGGCGCGTCACCAGCGTCATCATGTATTGACCGAGGTCGCGAGCGAGGTCGATCCCGTGCCCGATGCTCCGTCCTCCGAGGCGCCACGTCTGAACGGCAGCCAGCCGGACGAGCGCGCCCCGATCGAGGAAGCCCGGCAGAGCCTCAACGCGCCGACTGGCGACGACGCTCGGTCCGGCGGTGGCCCCGACATCGCCCGGCGCCACTTCTTCCGGGCCTTTGCCGATCAGATCGTCCACACGGCGGCGACCGTCGCCGGCGTTGCCGGTGAGCTCCAGCGGACCTCGGCAGAGGCCGCGGGCGTCCTCCTGCGCGGCGATGCGGGCCAGTACGTGGCGGGCGCAGGCTGGACCGGAGGCGCGGCTGCCGGGACGACGTACGCGGGCGCGGCGGACGCGAGCAATCCAGCGGCAGGCGCACCGGCCGGCTTCCGGACGGCGTTCCGCTGGGAGGACCGGCGCCTGATTCTCATCGATCAGCGGCGGCTCCCGAACGAGCTCGTCGAGGTGACCTGCGAGTCGCCGGGCGACGTCGTCCGCGCCCTCCACGACATGGTCGTCCGGGGCGCGCCGGTCATGGGCCAGGTGGCGGCGATCGCGCTCGCCCTCGCCGCGGAGGAGCTGAGCGATTCCGCCCCGGCGGTCCGCACGGCGACGCTGATCGGCAACGTCACGGCCCTGCGGAACGCCCGGCCGACGGCGATCAACGTCCGCTGGGCCCTCGATCGATGCATGACCGCGGTCGACGCGGCCGGCGGGCCCAAGGCGGACGGCTCCAGGGTCGCCGAGGTGATCCGCCTGGAGGCGGAGGCCATCATCGCCGAGGCGGCCGCCGACCACGAGCGCCTGGCGACCCTGGCCCTGGCCGACCTGCCGGCCGAGGACGGCCGGCGACTCGAGCTCCTCACCCACTGCAACACGGGTCCCCTGGCCTGCGGCCAGTTCGGGACGGCCCTCGGCGTGGTGCAGGCCGCCGTCCATGCCGGACGGGACGTCCACGTGTTCGTCGACGAGACCCGGCCGTACCTCCAGGGCGCTCGACTGACGGCCTGGGAGCTCAGCCAGGCGGGCGTCCCCCATACGATCATCGCCGATGGGGCCGCGGGCTGGGTCTTCGCGACGCGAGGCGTGGACGCCGTGCTGGTGGGGGCTGACCGAATCGCGGCGAACGGCGACACGGCGAACAAGATCGGCACCTATCCGCTGGCTGTCCTCGCCCAACGCCATGGCGTTCCGTTCTACGTCTGCGCGCCGACCTCCAGCGTGGATCTGGCCACCCCTGACGGGTCGCTCATCCCGATCGAGCAGCGCGTCGGCGCCGAGCTGACCACGATCCGCGGAGTCGCCATCGCGCCGCCCGAATCGCAGGCTCTCAACCCCGGCTTCGATGTCACCCCGGCCGAGCTGATCGGCGCGATCGTGACCGAGGAGGGCCTGCTCCGGCCGCCGTTCGGTCCCGCCCTGGCGCAGGCCGTCGAGGCAGCCCGGGCGCGGCGACGGCCGGTGGGGATCGAAGGCTGATGGCAAGCGTGGTATTGACGGGGCGTCGAGACCGGGAAGGCGTGGTCGCTCGCGCCATCGCCGATCGCTCCGCTCTGCGGGCGTTCCTGGAGAGCGACCGGCTGTACGCCGCGTACGCCATCGGCGATCTCGAGGATTACGAGTGGGCACACAGCCGGTGGGGCGCCGCATATGCCGGCAATCGCCTGATCGCCGTCGTGCTCGAATATGCCGGCCTCTCGCCCCAGCCGCTCTTCGTCATGGGCCGGAGTGACGGCGTGGAGGCGATCCTGCGCGACGTCATCCGCCCGCGCGCCGCCTATCTCGCCGCGCGGCCGGAGCAGCTGCCGGCGGTGGAGGCGCTGTATCGGGTCGAGCCCGGCGTCCCGATGGTCCGGATGTGGGTGGACCGGACCCGGTTCCGGCCGTATCCGTCGGACGTTCGCCGCCTGTTCCCGGCCGAGATCGGTGAGCTCAACCGGCTGTATGGCCTGGGCTTCGCGTCCTGGCTCCCCTCGAACGCGGTGGCAAACGGCGTCTACTTCGGCATGAAGGTGGGCGGCCGGCTCGTATCGGCGGCGGGGACCCATGTCGTCAGTGCGACCGCTCGGCTCGGAGTCGTGGGCAACGTCCTGACTCACACCGAGTACCGTGGGCGGGGATACGCGACCGCAGTGACGGGCGCCGTCACCGCGGAGCTCCTCCGCTACTGCGACCAGGTCGTCCTCAACGTCAGGACGGACAATCCGCCCGCCATCAACGCCTATCGCCGCCTGGGCTACCAGGAGCACTGCCAGTTCGAGGAGCGACTGGTCCATCGCCTCGGCTCTCCGTGGCCCGACCTGTCGGGCGCCCTTCGACGGCTCTTCGGCAACAAGGAGACTCCCGCGTCATGACCGCGATCACCCGAGCCACAGCCGGACTGCCCGCCCACGACGTGACCGATCTCGGCCTCGCGGCGGAGGGCATTCGACGGATCGAGTGGGCGGAGCGCGAGATGCCGGTCCTCCGCATCATCCGAGACCGGTTCGAACGCGAGCGACCCCTCGAGGGGCTCCGGATCGGGGCGTGCCTGCATGTCACGAGCGAGACGGCCAATCTCATGCGCACACTCCAGGCCGGCGGCGCGGGGGTGACGCTGGCCGCGTCGAACCCACTGTCGACCAAGGACGATGTGGCCGCTGCCCTGGTCGCGACCTACGGGATCAGCTGCTTCGCCCGGCGCGGCGAGGATCGCGACACGTATTACGCCCACCTGAACGCGGTCGCCGACACCCATCCGAGCATCACGATGGACGATGGCTGCGATCTCGTCTCCCTGCTCCACAGCGAGCGGCCGGAGCAGCTCAAGGAGGTCCTCGCCGGCACCGAGGAGACCACCACCGGGGTCATCCGACTGAAGGCGATGGCGGCCGACGGCGCTCTCGGCTTCCCGGTCGTGGCCGTCAACGAAGCCCAGACCAAGCATCTCTTCGATAACCGCTATGGGACCGGCCAGTCCACGGTCGACGGGATCCTCCGCGCCGCCAACATCCTGCTGGCCGGCCGGAATGTCGTCATCGCCGGCTACGGCTGGGTGGGGCGGGGGATCGCCGCCCGGATGAACGGCATGGGCGCCCACGTGGCGGTCGTTGAGGTGGACCCGGTCCGGGCGCTCGAGGCGCTGATGGACGGCTACCGCGTGATGACGGCCGGCGAGGCCGCGCCATGGGGCGAGCTGTTCGTGACGGCGACGGGCAACGTCAATGTCTTCCGGCGCGAGCACTTCGCGGCGATGCGCGATGGGGCCATCATGGCCAACTCCGGCCACTTCGACGCGGAGCTGGATCTTCAGGCGCTGCGCGAGATGGCGGAGGGCCATGTCCGCAGCGTGCGGGACCACATCCAGGAGTTCGACCTGGGTGGCAAGCGCCTCAACCTCATCGCCGAGGGGCGCCTCGTCAACCTGAGTGCCGCCGAGGGCCACCCCGCGGCCGTCATGGACATGAGCTTCGCCAACCAGGCCCTGTCGGCCGAATATGTCGCGGCCCACCACCAGGAGCTGGAGCCCAGGGTCTACGTCGTGCCGGAGGCGATCGATTCGGAGGTCGCCCGCCTCAAGCTCGTCGCGCTCGGCATCGAGATCGACGAGATGACGTCCGAGCAGAAGGCCTACGTCTCGTCGTGGCAGCACGGCACGTGACGACCGGGCGCACGGCGAAGGAAGCGGCCAGCGTGCCGTCCACCGCGACGACAACCGCGCCGTACGGCAGCTGGAGCTCGCCGATCCGGATCGACGACGCGATCGGCGGCTCCACGACACTTGCCGAGGTCTGGGTCGACGGCTCCGACGTCCTGTGGGTGGAGGGCAGACCGTCCGAGGCCGGCCGCCGCATCCTCGTGCGGAGGACCGCGGACGGGATCGTCCGCGACGTGACGCCGCCCGAATTCAACGTCCGCAATCGCGTCCACGAGTACGGCGGCGGCTCGCTGGTCGTCGCCGCCGGCACGGTCGTTTTCTCGCACTTCGGCGACGGCCGGCTGTACCGGCAGCGAACCGATGGCTCGGACCAGACGGCGCCGATCACGCCCGAGGGGCAGTGGCGCTATGCCGACCTGCGTCATGATCGCGCTCGAGGTCGCCTGCTGGCGGTCCGCGAGGACCACACGGGGGCAGGTGAGGCGGTCAACACGATCGTCTCGCTGCCACTCGATGGCTCGGCGGGACCGACCGTGCTCGTTGGCGGGCACGACTTCTTCGCGGCGCCGCGGCCGTCGCCGGACGGCCGCCGCCTGGCGTGGTTGAGCTGGGACCACCCCAACCTGCCGTGGGACGGCACGACGCTGTGGCTGGCCGACGTCGCGCCGGACGGGACCCTGGGCGAGCCACAGGCCGTGGCGGGCGGTCGCGATGAATGGATCTGCCAGCCGCGCTGGTCACCGTCCGGGCAGCTGTGGCTCGTCGCCGAGCGGGACGAATGGGCGACGCTCATGTCCCTGTCCGGCTATCGGGCCGGCGAGCGGAGCCGCCTGCCGATCGACTTTGCCCCGCCGGACTGGATCTTCGACCGTCCGACATATGCATTCCTCGGCAACGGGAGCGTCGTTGGTGCCGCGCGCTCGCACGGTCGTGACAGGCTGTGGCTCATCGACCCCGACGCCGGGACCCCGCGAGAGATCGAGTCGCCGTTCACCGAGATCGCATATCTCGTCAGTTCGGGCGAGGATGTCGTCTTCGTCGGTGCCCGGCCAACCGATCCGAACGCGGTCGTCCGCCTGGACCCGGTGACCGGCAACTGGCAGTCGCTCCGATCCGCCTCCGACCGCGCGCTCGACCCTGCCTACCTGGCCCAGCCGCAGCCGATCGCTTTCCCGACGACGGGTGGCGTGATCGCCCACGGCCTCTACTACCCGCCCACGAACCCGGACGTCCAGGCGCTGGACGGGGAGCGGCCGCCGCTCGTGGTTCGGTCGCATGGCGGGCCCACGTCGTCCGCCTCGACCGGGCTCAACCTGAGCACCCAGTTGCTGACGAGCCGGGGGATCGCGGTTGTCGACGTCGACTACGGCGGCAGCACCGGCTACGGCCGGTCCTACCGGAAGCGGCTGGAGGGCCAGTGGGGCGTCGTGGATCTCGACGACAGCGTGGCGGCTGCCCGATCCCTCGTCGACCGCGGCCTCGCCGATGCGGCCCGACTGTGCGTTGAGGGCGGCAGCGCCGGCGGCTACACGACGCTGGCGGCCCTCGCCTTCCGGGATGCGTTCTCCGCCGGGATCTGCTATTTCGGAATCGGCGACCTCGAGACGTTCATCCGCGACACGCACAAGTTCGAGGCGCGCTACCTGGACCGCCTGGTGGGGCCATATCCGGCGCAGGCGGCCACCTACCGTGACCGATCGCCGATCCACCACCTGGACCGCCTGTCGAGCCCGCTGCTCATCCTCCAGGGGCTCGACGACCGCGTGGTGCCGCCCAACCAGTCGCAGATGATGGCCGATGCCCTCCGCCACAAGGGCATTCCGTACGCTTATATCGCCTTCGAGGGCGAGGGTCACGGGTTCCGCGGCCAGGCGGCGTTGCGCCGCTCATTGGAGGCGGAGCTCTCGTTCCTGGGCCAGGTCTTCGGCTTCACGCCCGCCGACAGGATCGAGCCCATCGAGCTGACCCGTGCGGCCGAGCCGGCCCGTCCGACCGAGCCCGCCAGGAGGTGACCGCCGCCGCGGCATCGCTGCCGCGCGGGCCGGGGCCTGACTACTTCGTCGCGCCCGGCAGGAGGCCCCAGCCGGCCAGATGAACCTGCCGGCCGTTCGGGTCGTCCGGGACCAGGACGGCGGTCGTCCCGTCGGCTACGTCGATCATGACGGCCTCGTCCCAGTACGGCTGGCCATCGGCCGTGGTCTGGCCGGCGTCGGCACCGATGCCCAGCAGGGCATAGCCGTTGCGTACCCCGAGCAAACCGGCTCGATAGGTGCCGCCTGCGAGCTTGAAGACGGCCGCCCCCACCTCATGAACTGAGGCGGCGGTGGCCAGCGTGAAGCCGTTCGGTCTTCCCCCCGAAGACGCGGCGAGCTGATCGATGACGAGCATCCCCGCGGATCCCCAGACGACCGGTTGCCCTTCCGGCCCGCCGCCCACGGCCGGTGTCAGGGGCGTTCTCGTCGTTCCCTCGTGCGTCTCCCAACCGCCTTCCTTCGCAGTTCCCCCATCGACCACGCGACCGGTGGCCGAATCGACCTGGTCGGCCTTCGTGGTGCCGTTGGTGATCGCCACCCCACCGTTGCCGGCCGGGTAGGTCTTGAGGTCCGCGTAGGCGCCCGTCTTGAGGTTGAGGCGAACCGGCCGCTCCCAGAAGTCGGCCTCGACCTGGGTCTTGTAGCCGTACAGCGATGCCCCGTCGCTGGAGAACGCGAACAGGGCCGCCGGCTCATCGGTTGGCTCGTAGGTGCGCACGGTCCACGCGCCGTCCGCCTGGGCCGTCGCGACGGTCCATGGCTGAGGCAGGATCGCATATGCCACCCGGCTGCCGTCGGCGGCCCAGACGATCGTCCAGTCACCGAGACCCTTGACGGCCGGCCGGATCGCCCCGTCGGCATTGACGATCCGGAGCTGCCCGTTGCCCGAGCTCATCGTCTCCGCGATCGCGAACGCCCGCCCGTCCGGCGCCGCGACGACCGTGCGGCGGACGTCATTCGCCGAGCCGGGGAGGCCACCGGGCACGACGAGGAGCGCCTTCAACGGCTGGCCCGGCGCCCAGAGCCAGATGCGGATCGTGCCGTCGTCCGCGGCGGACCAGAGGTAGAGATCCGGCGCCTCGGGCAGGGGAGTGCTGGCAACCGGCGGGATGTTCGCGGCGGCTGACGTCGAACGGGGCGATGCGCTAGCCACGGGCGACGGGCTGGCCGTGCCGGGCAGAGTGCCGGACGGGAGCGATGGCACGACCGCCACGAACGACGCGCTCGGACTCGGGCTGGTCGCCACCTGCGGCAGCAACTGAGGACCGACGACGACGAGCGCCACCACCACGACGGCCGCGGCGAGGAGGGCACCGATCGGCGCGAAACGCGATGGCCGGGGCTCGGCGCGGCGTCGAAGTCGCACGTCCTGGCGATCAAGGCGCTGAGCGGTCACTCCCATGGATGCGGGCCTGGCGGCCGGATCCGGTGCCGCGCCGTACGCATCCCGAAAGGCGTCGGCGTGGTGACGGACCGCGCGGACGGCTGCGAGGAGGTCATCGAACTCCGTGATCGACTCCTCGGCCTGCCGAGCGTCCGGTGCTGCCTCGCGCAGGGCGGCCTCCGCGGCCGGAGCCGACAACCGTCCGGCGGCGACGGCCTCGGCGAGGGCCAGAGGATCGGTGGGAGGCCGGCGGTCCAGGTCGTCCACGGTCAGCGCTCCACGTCGCCGAGCTGGCCGGCGAGCTTCTTGAGACCTCGGTGGACGAGCGTTCGCGCCGTCACGGCCGGGATTCCCATCACGGTTGCCACGTCCGCGTACTCCAGGTCCTCATAGAAGCGGAGGTAGATGGCGGCCCGCTGGCGACCCACGAGCGTTGCCAGCGCGGCATCGATGCGGCGCAGCTCCTCGCCCCGCATCGCCCGCTCGGGAAGGCTGGGGGCGTCGTCCGGCCGATCGAGGAGGGTCGCCAGCGGCGCCAGGAAGCGGCGCCGTCGGTAGTGGTCGATGACCGCGTTGTGGGCGACCCGAAACAGCCAGGCCGGGCGGGCGCCTGCGTCGATCGGGACGGGGGAACTGAGCACGCGCCGGAAGACCTCCGCGGCGAGATCTTCGGCGTCCTCCGGGCTGCGCACCCGAAAGGCGATGTACCGCCGGATCCGCTCGCCGTAGGCCTCGAACAGGACGGCCGCCTCGTCGGGTGTCGCCCGGGTGGCTTGGTGGGAGATTGGCGTTACCTGGACGGTCTCGTCCAGGCCGTCGCCGTCATCGCGGCCAAGGCCGGCTCGCCCGTTCAGCTCGAGCGCTCCGAAGCCCAGCATCCGACCCTCCAGCGGGGGTTGTCGGTATCGGGGGACGCAGGCCGGCGCGATTCGTTGCAGTCGGATCCGCCTCGACGCATCAGCTCAGCTCGCGCAGCTGAGAAAGGCCGTCCCAGACGTCCGTGAATCGCGTGGTGAGGGGCGAGAGTCCCAGCCGGATGCCGTCGGGCGGGCGGAAATCCGGCACCACCCGAGCTGCAAGGAGCGAGCGTGTCAGCAGTTCCGCGTCTTCGCGGCGCAGCGAGACATGAGCTCCTCTTCGCCTGGCTTCTCGGGGGCTGCCGAGGCGGAAGCCGGCGCCGGCGAGCCAGGCGTCGTACAGCTCGATGGCGTACTCGGTCAGGGCCATTCCCTTGCTGCGGATGGCGGCGATCCCGGCCTCGACCACGAGCCCGACGCCCTCTTCGACTGCGGCCAACCCGATGATCGGTGGCGTTCCGACCAGCCAGGCGGCGATCCCCGGCCGGGGATCGTAGGTGGGGCCCATCGCGAACTGGTCGCGCTGGCCGAACCAGCCCTGGATGGGGTTGCTGAGGCGATCCTGGAGCTCGCGGCGGACGTACAGGAATGCCGGCGCGCCGGGGCCGGCGTTGAGGTACTTGTAGGTGCAGCCCACGGCCAGGTCCGCCTGGGACCGCTCCAGCTCGATCGGAATCGCGCCAACTGAATGGCAGCAGTCCCAGAGGGTCAGGGCCCCGACGTCGTGGGCCGCGCTGGTGATGGCGGCCATGTCGGCGATGGCCGCGGAGCGGAAATCGACATGGCACATCGTGACGAGCGCGACCTGCTCGTCCAGCCTGCCGGCGACCTCGGCCGCCTCGGGTCCATCGTCGGGCCGGCCCTCGAGCCAGCGAATCTCCAGGCCTCGATCGCGGGCTGCGCCCTCGAGGACATAGCGGTCGGTCGGAAAGTTCCCGCGGTCCGTGACGATGGCACGTTGGCCGGGCCGGGCGTCGAGGACCGCCGTGACGAGGCGATAGAAGTTGACGGTCGTGGAATCGGCCACGATCACCTCGCCGGGCCGGGCGCCGAGGAGGTTCGCCGCCAGCAGGTCGCCGACCCGGGCCGGCATGTCGAGCCAGTGGTCCCAGGCCCGGATGAGCTCGCCGCCCCACTCGTCGGCAATGACTCGGGCCAGCCGTTCGGCCGTGGCCCGCGGCAATCGGCTGAGCGAGTTGCCGTCCAGGTACACGAGATCGGGATCCGCGATCAGGAACCGCTCCCTGAACGACGCCAGCGGGTCGTCCCGATCGAGCGCTTCGGCATGCGAGCGCGACGTGTCGACGGAGGTCTCCACGGCCCAGAGTCTACGGGCTCGGCCCTCCGTCCCGGCCGAGCCTCCCCGCGATCAGGCGCGTTCCCTTGACATCAGTCCAGAGGAGCCCGGTGGAAGCCGGCATCGCCGCGGCTGGATCCTCGAGCGCTGCCAACCAGGCGATCGCGGAGCCGGCGAACTTCGACGCGAACAGATCGTGGAGCTCTCGCACCAGCTCGCGGTTCCGCCGCGTGCCCCGAACGACCCACAGACCGCCGACGCGCCAGGCTTCGTTGTCGCCGTCGGCGTCTGGGCCCAGGCCCCGGCGCACCGCCGCGACCTTGTCGTCGAGCCCGCGCATGGCGGCTCCGACATCGTTGAACCAATCCCAGATTTCGACCGCGGCGGCTTCACGGCGGTAGCGTCGCGCGAGGAAGACATCGATCGAGCGCGAGCGGAGTGCGTTCGGGTCGATCGGCGATTCCGGCGTGGGCTCCCATCCGCCCCTCATCGCCGCACTGACCACGAGCTGTTGACGCTTGAGATGCTCATAGTCGCGGGGAAGTGAGGCGCCAGATACGTGCTCGAGGAAGGCAACGAGCTGTTCGCCGAGCGCTTCGGCAGCCGCCGTCCATGTCGCCAACGACGCGGACGCCCCGAGGCCACGCTCAAGCTCGCTGAACCGAGGTTGGGACACGCCAGCCTCGACGGACGCCTCGCGCTGCAGGCGCCCGGACGCCCGCCGCGCCTCGCGCAGGGCTGCACCGAGTCGGCCGGCGAGTGCCACCGATCGCGCGTGAGCCCTCCGCTGCGCGGCAGTCGGCCGAGAACCACCTTGTCGCGTTGGCATCGACCGCATCATTACCGATCGTCGTTCGCCGGCAGTTATCGGGTGGCGACGTCCAAAAGGCCCATCTTCTCGCGGCCGCCACTGATCCCATCGATATACGAGTGAAGAGCGGGCGTCACCGAGGGTGAAACCAGGTTGACGGGCAGGCAGCCGACCCGCTGTGCGTTCTGCTACTGATGGAGTCGA
>Ga0137373_10008141_pt1 | contig 11093 bp, 7 predicted proteins | sample SagtaG_5_FD_104912 | JGI IMG/M metagenome (GOLD analysis project Ga0137373, IMG submission 104912) | Vadose zone soil microbial communities from Sagehorn Ranch, Mendocino, California, USA - Sage1_R_80_16 metaG | ecosystem: Environmental > Terrestrial > Soil > Vadose zone | place: USA: California...
CGGCCCGCTCCACCTGCGCGGGCAGCTTGGTCTCCGCGACCAGGCGCTCCTCCGCCTGCGGCCGGCGGCCGCGTCCCAGCTCGGCGGGGAGCGCCGGCCCGACCCGGGCGTCGCGGCTGACCGCGACCACGTCGGCGCCGGCGAGCAGGAAGGTGGCGGCACCGGCGGCACGGGCGCTCCGCGGTCCGACCCAGACCGCCACCGGCACCCGCGCGGCCTCCACGGTGCCGACCAGGTCGGCCGGGTCGACGCCGAGGCTGCCGAAGCTGTCGAGCTGGATCAGCAGCACCGCCGCCCCGCGACGCTCCGCCCCGGCCAGGTCGCGCCGGAGCGCGCCGAGCACGCTCGCGTCGATCACGCCCGAGGCCTCGAAGACCTCGACCCGGGGAGCGCTCTGGGCGGCGCCGGCTCCCGCCGGCGCGACCCCGCCGAGCACGAGCACGCCAAGGGCGATGAGCAGCAGCATGGAGAAGGAACGTCGCATGGCGCGGGCCATTCTTCACCACGCCGGCGCACGGCCGCCAAGACGGCGGCGATGACCCTCCTACTAGGATGGCGTGATGCTGACTGAGCTGCTGGACCGGGCGCGGCTGCTGGTGGTGACCGGCAAGGGCGGCACCGGCAAGACGACGGTGGCCGGTGCGCTGGCCACGGCCGCGGCCCGGCGCGGCAGGCGCACCCTGGTGGTGGAGGTGGAGGGCCGCCAGGGCCTGGCGGCCCTGTTCGGCCGGCCGCCCCTCGGCCACCAGGAGACCAGGGTCGCCGACGGGGTCATGGGCCTCGCGGTCGACCCCGAGGAGTCGCTGCGCGAGTACCTCGGCCGCTACGGCGCGGCCCCGCTGGCGCGCCTGCTCTCCTGGGCGCGGCTGACCCGCTTCATCACCGCGGCGGCACCCGGTCTCGGCGACATCCTCCTGGTCGGCAAGGTCTGGGAAGCCACCACGCGGCGTCCGCGACAGGGCGCCCGCTTCTACGACCTGGTGGTGCTCGACGCGCCGCCGACAGGGCGGATCGTTCCCTTCCTGCGCGCCCCGGAGACGGTTGCCGAGCTGGCCAGGGTCGGGCCCATCCGCCACCAGGCCGAGCGGGTCAGGGAGCTGCTCGACGACCCGGAGCTGACCCGCATGGTGCTCGTCTGCCTGCCGGAGGAGCTGCCGGTGACCGAGACGCTCGAGGGCGCCTCGCTGCTGCGGGCGGCGCGCCTGCCGCTCGGCCCGGTGGTGGTCAACCGGGTCAGCGCCGACCACCTCGGCGACCGCGGCGGGCGGCTCGCCGCCCTGGCCCGCGAGCCCGGGCCCCTTGCCGAGGCCGCCACGCAGGCAGGCGCCGAGCTGGACACGAAGGCCCTCGCGGTGCTGGTCGGCGAGGCGCGCGACCAGCGGCGCCGGGTCGAGGCCGAGCGCCGCATGCTGCGGGAGCTACGCGCCGGCCTGGCCGGCCTGCCCGTGGTCGAGCTGCCCCTGCTGCTGGACGGCGTCACCGGCGCGGCCGAGGTCGCCACGCTGGCCGAGCGGCTGACGTCGGACGGCCCGACCGGGCGCGCCGACCCGGCGCCGGCATGACCCCCGCCAGGGCGCGCAAGGCGCGCGGCAGGGCGGGGAGCAAGGTCGCCGGCGGCTCCCGCCTGGACGAGGTCGTCCGCACCGCCCGCATCGTGGTCTGCTGCGGCTCCGGCGGGGTCGGCAAGACCTCGACCGCCGCCGCGCTGGCCGTGCGCGCGGCCGAGCAGGGCCGGCGCACCTGCGTGCTGACCATCGACCCGGCACGCCGGCTCGCCCAGGCGCTCGGGCTCGACCTGCTCTCCAACTCGCCGAGCCCGGTCTCCAAGGGGCTGCGCGGCTCGGGCAGCCTCGACGCCATGATGCTGGACATGCGGCGCACCTTCGACGAGCTGATCGAGCGCTACGCGCGCGACCAGCAGCAGGCCGACCGCATCCTCGCCAACCGCTTCTACCAGCGGGTCTCCTCCACCCTGGCCGGTACCCAGGAGTACATGGCCATGGAGAAGCTCTACGAGCTGCACGAGTCGCGCCGCTGGGAGCTGCTGGTGGTGGACACGCCGCCGACCCGCTCGGCGCTCGACTTCCTCGACGCCCCCGACAACCTCAACGAGCTGCTCGACGCGCGCATGTTCCGCCTGCTGATCGCCCCGGCGCAGCGCATCGGCCGCGGCTACCTGCGCGGGCTCAACCTGGCCACCACCGCCATGGCCAGGATGGTGCGGCGCCTCACCGGCTCGGAGCTGCTGGCCGAGGTGGGCGAGTTCTTCGCCGCCTTCGGGGGCATGTACGAGGGCTTCCGCAGCCGCGCGCAGCACGTCTACGACCTGCTCAAGGACCCGGGCACGCAGTTCGTGGTGGTGGCGACGCCCGACGCGCCAGCCCTGCGCGAGGCGGCCTACCTGGCCGGCCGGCTGGCCTCCGACCGCATGCCACTCGGCGCCCTGGTGGTCAACCGGGTGCACCGGGCCGGGCCGGTGCCGGAGGTGCCACCCGAGGTCGTCGCCAAGCTCGCCGCCGGCGCCGACGACGCCCGCCTCCTCGCCGACCTGCTCACCCAGCACCAGACGCTCGAGGCGCTGGCGGCGGCGGAGCAGCGCCGCGTGCGCGAGCTGACGGCCTCGGTCCCGTCGCTGCCCACCGTGCAGGTGCCGCTGCTGGCCGACGACGTCCACGACCTGCCTGGCCTGCGCCGCCTCGGCGCCCAGCTGTTCGCGTAGGCGGCCGCGCGTGGGTGAAGGGCGCCTCGCCGGGTAACGATCGAATTACCTTTCGTGCACGGGGGCTCCTGGACGAGGATCGTGATCACCACGAAACGAATGACCGGTGAGATGCCCGAGTTGCCCCTCGCCACCGCCGAACCTATCATCCCTGCTGGTCCGGCCGGGCAGGACCGTCCCGCTATCGTGGCCTGTGATGCCCATGGCTGATGTCTCAGCTCCGCACCCACGCTTCCCGCGCCTCACCCCCGTGCGGCTGGCTGGCCTGGTCGGCAGCCGCTTCGTGGTGTTCGCCGCGTTGATCACCGCGCTCGCGCTGCTGTCGACCCTGGTGATCCTGCCGCTGGTGGTCCCCGCCGGGGCGCTGGTGCGCGACACCAGCACCCAGCTCGGCGACGTGCCTCCCCTGGCCGACGCGCTGCCCAAGCCCGCCGCCCGCTCCGTGGTCTACGCCGCCGACCGCAAGACCCAGCTCGCCACCCTCTTCGGCGACGAGAACCGCAAGGTCGTCAAGTTGCGCGACATGGGCATGCGCATCCGCCGGGCGGTCATCGCCATCGAGGACTACCGCTTCTACGAGCACAGCGGCATCGACTACCGCGGCATCGGCCGCGCCCTGATCGAGGACCTGCGCCGGGGCGACGTCCGCCAGGGGGGCAGCACGCTCACCCAGCAGTACATCAAGAACGTGCTGACCGGGAACGCCAAGACCATGGACCGCAAGATCCGCGAGGCGATCTACGCGGTCCAGCTCGAGAAGCGCATGAGCAAGAGCGAGATCCTCGAGGCCTACCTCAACCAGGCGTACTTCGGCGAGGGGGCCTATGGGGTGGCGGCGGCGGCGGAGCACTACTTCTCCAAGTCGCTGAAGAAGCTCAGCTTCTCCGAGGCGGCGGCCCTGGCCGCCGCCATCGCGGCGCCCGAGCGCTACAAGCCGACCAACGAGAAGGAGAACGGGCCCCGGCGCAAGCTGGTGCTCGACCGCATGCTGCAGCTCGGCTACGCCAACCAGCGCGAGGTCAACCTCGCCAAGCACCAGCGGCCCAAGATCCGCATCAAGAAGCTGCAGACCCGCCAGCCGTACTTCGTGGAGTTCATCAAGCAGCAGCTCCTGCACGACCCGGCCTACGACCGCTCGCTCGGCCGCGCCGGCACGTCGGCCAGGCGCAGGGCCGTGTTCGAGGGCGGCCTGTCGATCTACACCACCCTGCAGCCGGTCGCCCAGTCGACGGCCGAGCGGGTCGTCAGGAACAAGCTCGCCGGCAAGAGCCCCGACGGCGCGCTCGCGTCGGTGGAGCCCAACACCGGCAAGATCATCGCGATGGTCAGCGGCAAGAACTTCAAGCAGAACCAGGTCAACCTCGCGGTGCTGGGGCAGGGCGGCCTCGGCTACGACTCCGGCTCGACGTTCAAGGTGTTCTACCTGGTGAGCGCCCTGGAACAGGGCCTCAAGCCGAGCCTCACCTTCCACGCCCCGCCCCGGATGACCATCCACGACCCGTCCTGCCCGGGGGGCTGGAACGTCGGCAACGCCGAGGCGCGCGAGGGCGGCGTCTTCAACATGTACACGGGCGTGCAGAAGTCCGTGAACACCTACTTCGCCCAGCTCATGACGAAGGTGCGCCCGCGCAACGCGGTCGAGACGGCGCGCCGCATGGGCATCCAGGTCGCCAAGGCGGGCACCGCCGACTACGCCAACCACTGGAACATCTGCTCCTCGGTGCTCGGCACCGGCAACATCAGCGTGCTCGACATGGCCAGCGCCTTCGGGGTGCTGGCCAACGACGGCGTCCGCTGCAAGCCGTACTCCATCGCCGAGGTCCGCGACCGGGACGGCAAGGTGCTGCTGGACCGCAACGGCAAGTCGAGCTGCGAGCGGGTCATCAGCCAGGGCGTGTCCCGCCAGGTGGTGGACATGCTGCGCACCGTGATCCAGGGCGGCACCGGCCACGCCGCGTACCTGGGCCGGCCGCTGGCCGGCAAGACCGGCACCGCCCAGTCCTTCACCAGCGCCATGTTCACCGGCTTCACGCCGCAGCTCGCCACCTCGGTCTGGGTCGGCCACCGCAGCGGCTCGATCCCGATGTACAACGACCACAACGGCGGGCCTGTCTACGGTGGCACCTTCCCGGCCGAGATCTTCCACGACTTCATGGCCGAGGCCCTGAGGAACATGCCGGTGGTGAACTTCCCGCCGCCGCCGGAGGGACGCCCGCAGGCTCCCAGCGCCGACAAGGTCCCCAACGTGGTGGGCAAGAAGCTCGGCGAGGCGACCCAGATCCTCGCCAGGGCCGGCTACGGCGTCTCGGTCACCCAGGTCAACAGCTCCGCCCCCAAGGACCAGGTGGTCGGGCAGAGCCCGCGCGGCGGCTCGGACGCCGCCAAGGGCACGACCGTGACCCTGATGGTCTCGCGAGGCGGTGGCGGCGGCCCCGGGGGCAACGTGGTCGTGCCCGCGGTGGTCGGGCACAGCGCCAGCGACGCGGCCGGGGAGATCCGCCGGGCCGGGCTGCGGCCCCGGACCGTCTACGCGTTCACCACCAACCGCGGCCAGGTCGGCAGGGTGATGAGCCAGAGCCCGGGCGGCGGCAGCCACGTCCCCCGCGGCAGCGAGGTCATCCTGGTCGTCGGCAGGCGCATCGGCATCTAGCGGCGCCCCGCCCGGTGCGGGGGACCTTCAGGCGCCGCCCTGCAGGCGCTCGAGCACCAGCCGGCGCACCTCGTTGCCGTCGGCGCGGCCCTTGACCTTCGGCATCACCTGGCCCATGACCTTGCCGAGCTCCTTGGGGCTGCTGGCGCCGCTGGCGGCGACGGCGTCGTCGACCAGGCGGGCCAGCTCGGCCGGGTCGAGGTCCGTGGGCAGGAAGCGGCCGATCACCGCCAGCTCGAACGCCTCCTGGTCGGCCCGCTCGGTCCGGCCCGCGTCGCGGTAGGCCCGCTCGGCCTCGCGGCGCTTGCGCGCCTCGCGCTGCAGCACGGCCACCGCCTCTTCGTCGGAGAGGTCGTGGCGGGCTTCGATCGCGGCCGACTTGAGCGCGGACAGGGCCAGTCGCAGGGCGGCCACCTCGTCGCCGCGGCGCTGTTTCATCGCCGCGTACATCGCCGCCTGGACGTCGCCGGTGAGCATCGGGATCGGGGCCTCCTTTGCTAAAACGCTCGGTGAGCCTACCGGAACCACCCGGCTGGTCGCGGCCCGGGCGACCGGAGCGAGCAGTCCGTCGGACGCGTACAATCCATCGCTCAGCAGCAGCGACGAGGTGCGCACCGCGCCGTCCCGGCCGCTCGGCCCACTCGGACGGCACCCGTTGGCCAACCGCGCGCCTCACCGGTCCGTCAGAAGGAGGGGTGCCTTCCGTGCGCACGCCCATGGCCGTCCAGGCACTCGGCACGCTCGCCGCCGCCGGCGCCGCCTGCGTGGCCTACGGCGTGGTGGTGGAGCGCAGGTGGTTCCGGCTGCGCACCGAGCGCGTGCCGGTGCTGCCGCAAGGGCACGAGCCGCTCACCCTGCTGCACCTGAGCGACCTGCACATGGTCACCGGCGACCAGGTCAAGCGCGGCTTCCTTGCACGGCTGGCCGGCGTCCCGACCGACCTCGTGGTGCTCACCGGCGACCTGCTCGGGGAGCCCGACTCGCTCGGGCCCGTGCTCGACAGCCTCGGCGCGCTCCAACCCCGCCTCGGCGCCGTCGCCGTGCTCGGCTCCAACGACTACTGGGCGCCGCGGCCCAAGAACTACCTGGCCTACTTCCAGCGTGGCCGCAAGCTGCGCGTCGGGCGCGACCGCAACCCGCACGAGGAGCTGGTCGACGGCCTCAGGGAGCTGGGCTGGCTGGTGCTGTCGAACGCGCGCGGGCGCCTCGGCGAGCTGGAGCTGGCCGGCATGGACGACCCGCACATCCGCCGCGAGGACCTGAGCGTGCCGGTGCCGCCGGCCGCCGGCTCGGATGGCCTGCGCATCGGCGTGGTGCACAGCCCCTATCGCCGCGCCCTCGACGCCTTCGAGCGCAACGGCTACCAGCTCGTGCTCGCCGGCCACACCCACGGCGGCCAGGTGCGCCTGCCGGGGATCGGCGCCCTGGTCGACAACTGCGACCTCCCGCTGGACCAGGCCCGCGGGCTGTCGCGCTGGGGGTCGAGCTGGCTGCACGTGAGCGCGGGCCTCGGCACCAGCAAGTTCGCGCCGTTCCGGTTCGCCTGCAGGCCCGAGGCGAGCCTGCTCACCCTCGTCCCCGCCGCCGCGGAGAGGGGGGATCTCCATCCCCCGGTACCCACCTCGCGGGCCGAGGCCACGACTTCGCCGGGCGGGTTCCCGGGTAGCCACGGGCGGTAGGCGACGACCAGTTCCGTCGGGGCGGCCCTGGGCGAAGAACAGCGCCCGGGCGAGGGGGTGCATCGGGGCCGCCGCTCCCTTCCGCACCTGCCCTCAGCCCGGGCGCCGCACGGTGGTTGCATCGTCCTTCCAGCCCAGCGGCGGATAGTCCATCTGGGTGGTTCGCATGTGGTCACGAATGACCAGACTAGGACCTCACTCTCCACCGCCCGGGGCCTTGCCTGACGGTGGAAAATCGACGTGTCGAGAACTGCCACGAGGGGGGACACCCGTTGACAGTCGCGTTGTCCGAGGTCATGAAGGAGGACGGCAGCAAGCTCTTCGACGCCTACGAGACGGTGGACGTGCTCGTAGGCATCCCCTCGTACCAGAACGCGGCCACCATCGGCCACGTGGTCCTGGCGGTCGAGGCGGGCCTGCGCAAGTACTTCCCCGACCGTCGCTGCCTGATCGTCATCTCCGACGGCGACTCCAGCGACGGGACCAAGCAGGCCGCGACCGAGGCGACCACCGCCGGCGACGAGGAGCGGCTCCTGCTCGACCCCAAGACCGACGTGCCCGACAAGGTGGCCTTCAACTACACGGGGACGTCCGGCAAGGGCTCGGCGTTCCGCGCCATCTTCGCGGTGGCGCAGCACCTCGACGCGCGGGCCTGCGCGGTGTTCGACGCCGACCTGCGCTCGGTCAGCCCGGCCTGGGTCGACCGGCTCGTCGGCCCGGTCCTCTACCACGACTACGACTACCACGACTACGACCTGGTCGCGCCGGTCTACGCCAGGCACAAGTTCGACGGCACCATCACCAACTCGATCGCCTTCCCCATCACCGCCGCGCTCTACGGCCGGCGCCTGCGCCAGCCCATCGGCGGCGACTTCGGCTTCTCGGGCCGCCTGGCGGGGCACTGGGCAGCCAAGCACGTCTGGCACACCGACGTGGCCCGCTTCGGCGTCGACATCTGGATGACCACGGTGGCGCTGTGCGAGGGGTTCAACGTCTGCCAGGCCCACCTCGGGGCCAAGCTGCACCAGGCCAAGGACCCGGGGCGTGATCTCGGGCCCATGTTCCGCCAGGTGGTCGGCAGCCTGTTCGCGCTGGCAGGGCGCTACGTGGACAACTGGATGGGGAGCGGCTCGATCCGGCCGGTGCCCACCTTCGGCTTCCGCTCGGCCACCTCCACCGAGGAGATCAAGGTCGACACCAACCGGCTGGTGTGGCGCTTCATCGAGGGCTACGTCACCTGGGAGAGCATCTGGACCCAGGTGCTCACCGAGGAGAACTGGGCCGCCGTGCAGGAGGCGATCCGCGCGGCCAGCGAACGGCCGGAGGGCTTCGTGCTACCGATCGAGCTGTGGGCGCGCATCTGCTACGACTACCTGCTCGCCTACAACACCCAGGTGATCGGCCAGGACGAGCTGCTCGCCTCGCTCATCCCGCTGTACTTCGCGCGCACGGCCACCTTCGTCGAGGAGGTCCGGACGGCGGCCGCCGACGAAGCCGAGGAGCGCATCGAGTCCTATTTGGAGGTGTTCAGCCGGCTCAAGCCGTACCTGGTGCGGCGCTTCGCGGAGACCGGCCGCACCCGCCGCCTGGGCGAGCAGCGCGTCGACGGCGAGAGCGGCCGCGGCGACGAGGACACCAGCGAGTTCCTCGCGATCCGCTCGCCCTGACAGAAACGGTCGGTGGCCCTCCGCCGCTCGATGCGGCTACGGGCCACCTCCCTAACCGCGCACGTAGCGGCGCAGGTCCTCGCGGCCGACGGGGGCGAGGCTGGGCCGCCTGCCGAGGCGGAACGGCACGATGGTGACGTTGACGTTGTCCATCTCGCCGAGCACCTTGAAGACACCCAGGGCGGTGCGGTCGTGCAGGATGCGGTGCCAGAACTTGGCGTAGCCGCGCTTGGGGATCAGCACGGTCACCTCGGTGTCCGGCCGCACCAGCTCGGCCACGGTCTCCTCGACGGCCGCGAGCAGGTTGCGGTCGGGGCTGTCGACCACCTCGAGCGGGATGGGGATGTGCACCTTCGACCAGAGTTGGCAGAGCCTGCGGGCGTGGTCCGGGTCGATGGCGATGTGCACCGCGGTGATGCTCAGCGGGTTGAGCTGGCGGGCGTACTGCAGCGCGCCGATGGTCGCCTGGTCGAGGTCCTCGATCAGCACCACCACCTCGTGCCGGGGCTTGGGCGGGGCGAGCCCCTGCGAGGCCTCGACCTTCAGCTCTGAGACCTCCTCCCGGTAGGCCTGCTGGATGCGCAGCAGCACCAGCACGATCGCGGGGATCGCGACCACCACCATCCAGGCGCCCTGGGTGAACTTGCTGACCACGATGACGCACAGCACCATCAGGGTGATCAGCCCGCCGATGCCGTTCACGGCCAGGCCGTAGCGCCAGCCGCTCTCCCTGAGGCGCAGGTGGCGCCGTGTCATGCCCGCCTGGGCCAGGGTGAACGAGGTCACCACGCCGATGGCGTACAGCGGGATCAGCGCCGACACCTTGGCCTGGAAGGCGACGATCAGGGTGATCGCCACCGCCGAGAGCACGATGATGCCGTTGGAGTAGACCAGCCGGTGGCCACGCTTGCGGAGCTGCCGCGGCAGCAGGGCGTCCTCGGCCGCGAACGAGGCCAGCAGCGGGAAGCCCGAGAACGAGGTGTTGGCGGCCAGCACCAGGATCAACAGGGTGGCCGCCTGGACCAGCAGGAAGGCGAGGTGGCCGATGGGGCTCGACTCGGCCGCGAGCACGTAGCTGGACAGCTGCGAGAGGACCGTCGGGAAGCCCGAGGTGTAGGGGCGCACGCCGAGATGGCCGGCCAGGTAGCTGATGCCGAGGAACAGCGAGCCCATGATCAGGGCCATGGTCAGCAGGGTGGTCTTGGCGTTGCGCGCTTCGGGGCGGCGGAAGGCCGAGACGCCGTTGGAGATCGCCTCCACGCCGGTGAGCGCGGTGGTGCCCGACGCGAACGCGCGCAGCAGCAGGAACAGCGTGACCGAGCCGGCCGCCTCGCCGGCGTGGTGCAGCCGGGCGGCCTCCTCGGGGGTGTAGTCGATGGCGTCGAGGTCGCCGGAGGCGATCCGCCAGATCCCGACCAGGATCATCACGCCGACGCTGGCGACGTAGACGTAGGTCGGGAGGGCGAAGATGCGGCCCGCCTCCTTGAGGCCGCGCAGGTTGCCCCAGGCCAGCATCACGACGAGGGCGACGGAGATCTCCACGACCCAGGGCTCGAGCTGATGGTAGACGCTGACCATCGCCGCCACCCCGCCCGAGACGCTCACCGCGACGGTGAGCACGTAGTCGACCAGCAGCGCGGCGCCGGCGATCGAGGCGAGGAAGTTGCCGAAGTTGTCGCGCGCGACCACGTACGCCCCGCCGGCCGAGGGGTAGGCCTCGATCACCTGCCGGTAGGAGGTGACCAGGAGCAGCAGCAGGATCGCGATGGCCAGCGAGACCGGCAACGTGAGCTGGGTGGCGGCGGCCGCGACCAGGACGATCAGGATCTCCTCGGTGGCGTACGCGGTCGAGGAGATCGGGTCGGAGGAGAACACGGCCAGGGCCACGCGCTTGGTGATGCGCTCGTGGACGAGCTGGGAGGTCTTCAGGGCCGGGCCGAGCATGATCCGCTTGGCGCGGTAGCCGACCGACTGGTAGCGGCTGGACTCGCGCTCGCCGGCCGGCTTGACCTGCTCGGTCTGGCGCTCTGCCTCGGTGGGCACCGTTGCTCCTCGTCGCACTGCGATCCTGGTCGTCCCAGGCGTCGTTCCCCCAGTATCGTCCTTCCGGCAACCAGTTGCGTTCGGTTGCACCGCGCAGCGGGCACGCACAAGATGACGCGGACCCACGAAAGGAGCGCCGTGCACGTCATCATCATGGGTTGCGGACGGGTGGGCTCGGAGCTGGCGGCGCGGCTCTCGGCCCGAGGCCACACCATCGCGGTGATCGACAAGAACCGCAACGCCTTCCGCAACCTGCGCTACGGCTCCGACGCGCAGCAGGTGCACGGCTACGGCTTCGACGAGGCGGTGCTGGACGAGGCGGGCGTGCGCAAGGC
>Ga0137373_10008142_pt1 | contig 11093 bp, 7 predicted proteins | sample SagtaG_5_FD_104912 | JGI IMG/M metagenome (GOLD analysis project Ga0137373, IMG submission 104912) | Vadose zone soil microbial communities from Sagehorn Ranch, Mendocino, California, USA - Sage1_R_80_16 metaG | ecosystem: Environmental > Terrestrial > Soil > Vadose zone | place: USA: California...
CTGATCTGGCGGCTCGTGACGTAGCGTCCCTCGCGCCCGGACAAGGGCGAGGTGTTGACGCCGAACTTCATCCGCAGGCTGGGTGCGTCCACGTCGAGGCGAGGCAGCGGTCTCGGGTCGGCCGGGTCGGTGAGCGTGTCGCCGATCGTGACCTCGGGCAGCCCAGCGACGGACACGATGTCGCCCGCGCTCGCCTGCTCGATGTCGACTCGCTCGATGCCGTGGGCCGTCTGGAGGCTGGTGACGGTACCCGTGAGCGTGACGGTTCGGCCCGGCTCCACCTCGCCGGCCGTGTTGTCCGCCTCCTCGCGGACGACCGCGATCCGCTGGCCGAGCCGGATCGCCCCGTTCCGGATCCGGCCGATGGCCATGCGGCCGACGTAGTCGTTGGCCGACAGGTTGGTCACGAGCAGCTGGAGCGGATGGCCCGGCTCGAACGCCGGTGGCGGCGTGACCTCCACGAGCAGGTCGAGGAGCGGCCGCAGGTCCGTCCCCGGTCTGGCCAGGTCCTGCGTTGCGGTGCCCGCCTTCGCGTTCGTGTACACGACGGGGAATTCGATCTGGTGCTCGTCCGCTCCGAGGTCCATGAAGAGCTCGTAGACCGCATCAAGGACCTCCGCCGGGCGGGCGTCGCCACGGTCGATCTTGTTCAGCGCGACCACGACCGGCAGCCGGCGGGCCATCGCCTTCTGGAGGACGTAGCGGGTCTGGGGCAGCGGGCCCTCCGCCGCGTCGACCAGCAGCAGGACCGAGTCGACCATGAGCAGGCTGCGCTCCACCTCGCCGCCGAAGTCGGCGTGGCCGGGCGTGTCGACGATGTTCAGGCGGACGCCCTGGTAATCGACGGTGGTCTGCTTGGCGAGGATCGTGATGCCCTTCTCCCGTTCCAGGTCGCCTGAGTCGAGGACGCGGTCGACGAGCGCCTGGTTGGCCCGAAACGCACCGGTCTGGCGCAGCATCGCGTCGACCAGGGTCGTCTTGCCGTGATCGACGTGGGCGACGATCGCGACGTTGCGGATGTCCTCACGGACGGCGGACGTCGCGACCGACGCGGTCGGGCCACCGACGACGGGCACGGTGGAACCGGATGGGTGGGTCATGGGCCGGGCATTGTCGCATGTTGACCGGAAGTTGACCCTTGGGACGAAAATCAACCGATGGACGGGCTGACCTGGATCGTGTTCGGGTGTGTCGCCGTGGCCGCGCTCATCCGAGGGTTAGCGCCCATGGTCGAGTCGGGCATGCGTGCCCACATCGCCGCGCTGGGCCAGCTGTTCGGCGGCTGGCGACCGCTTCCCTGGCCACACGGTGTCCAGGAGGACGACCCCGAGGTCGCATGGGCAAAGCACGGTGAGCGAACGGGCAATCCTGCTGCCCAGCTGCCAACGGCATCCTCACCTCCCATTGCCTCGATCGAATACCTCGACTGAGGTCGGCCGCGATGACCGGCGGGCGCCACCCGCCGCGACGCTGGTAGCATCCGGTCGTGACCGTCGCGGCCGTGATCCTCGCCGCCACCCCGGAGTCAGCACTGGCCGACGCCGAAGGACTGCCCCGCGTCCGGCGGCTCGCCGACGTCGCGTGGTCCGGAGGTGCTCTGCCGATCGTCGTCGTCACCCCCGACCCCGCGGGAGCCGTGACGGCCGCCCTGGCCGGAGCTCCGGTGACGCTCGCGGAGCCCGCCCCGACGGAGGACGGGCCGGTCGGCCAGATCGCCCGCGGGTTCGACGTGGCCCGGGAGGCCGTCCGCGAGATCGACGCCGCGCTGATCTGGCCGGCCAGGATGGCATGGGTTGGACCGGAGACGGTGACGTCCCTCATCGAGGCACATGGGACGAGCGGCAACGCCGTGCTGCGGCCCGTCTTCGACGGCACCGCCGGCTGGCCGGTGCTCCTGCCGTTGGTTCGACTACCGGCCCTGCGGGCGCTCGGCTCCGATCGGATGCCGGACGAGCTGATCGCGGAGCTGGTGGCCAACGGTGCCCACCTGGTGGAGCTGGACCTCGGCGACCCGGGGTCCACGCACGACGGCTCGATCTCGCGGGCCGACCTGCCCCCCTATCGAGGCCCCGCCGAACCGGCGGCGGCTCATCGTCACGAATGGGAGGCGGCCGTCGCCGACACGGCGGAGGGCCCGCTGGAAGGTCCCGGCCTGGCGCCGTTCGAACCCGCCCGCACCGGCGACTGAAGGCGGACGATCGCTCCCCGCCTGCGAGACGTACAAGTCTAGGCCGGCTCGACCGCGCCCGGTTCGATGGGCCTGGCATCGTGCCGCGAAACGGCGATGAGGACGCCGCCGAGGATCAGGCCCACCCCCGCCAGCTGGATCGGTGAGGGCGCCTCGGCCAGGAGGATGGCCCCGAAGACGAGCGTCGCCACCGGCTGGGCGAGGAGGATGATCGACGTCAGCACCGCCGCCAGCCGCGGCAGCGAGAGACTGATGAGCCCGTAGCCGACGACCTGCGAGGTCAGCGCGAGGGCGATCAGCCAGGCGTGGGCCGGCCAGGACGGCGCGAGCACGAGATCGCCGCCGACGAACCCGACGAGGCCCGCGGCCACGACGGTGGCTGCCGACGCATCGAGCAGCGTCCCGAATCCGCGCCGTCCGTCGCGATTCACCTGCCGGATGATCAGCAGGTAGCCCGCGTAGCTGGCTCCGGCGGCGAGCCCGAATACGACCCCGAGGGGCGCGTTTCTGCCATATGCGCCGTGCTCCAGGAGTCCCGAGATGAGGAGGGCGCCCGCCACCACGACCGGAAGCGCGAGCAGGGTCCTCCGCTCCGGTCGTTCGCTGAGCAGCAGCCAGCCCGCGATCGCCACGATCACGACCTGGAGATTCGGGATGACCGTACCAAGGCCGGCGCCGACCTCTTCCACCCCGTGGTGGTAGAAGACGAGGTCGCTGGCGAAGAATAAACCGGCCGCCAGCGCGATCAGCCGGCTGCGTCCAGTCCGGCGGTCGAGTGCCCGACCCTCAGCGGTCGCCAGGACCAGCAGGAACGGCAGCGCGTACAGGCAGCGGAAGACCGTCGCCGTCGACGGCGACACGCCGGAGAAGCGGAAGAAGATGCCACTGAAGGCGATGCACATCGCCCCCAGAAACGCGGTCAGCCGCGGCTGCCGGGCGAGCCATGTAGAGCCGGCGCGGACGGCCTCCGTCACACCCGGCTAGGGCTTGGCCGGCTTGCCGGGCCTGTCGGCGACTCCCACGAAGCGCAGTCCGAGCTCCGCGTACTGGGCCGGGTCGGGCGGCGACGGGGCCTCCAGCATGAGGTCCGACCCCGACTGCGTCTTGGGGAACGCCATGACCTCCCGGATGTTCGTCTGATCGGTCAGCAGGGCCGCCCAGCGGTCGATCCCGATCGCGATCCCGCCGTGGGGCGGTGCGCCGTACTCGAAGGCGTCCAGCAGCGCCCCGAACTTTTCGCGCATGTCCTCCAGCGTGTAGCCCTGCAGGGCGAAGCTGAGCTCGAGCTGGTCCCGGCGATGGATGCGGACCGAGCCGCCGCCGAGCTCCCAACCGTTGAGGACCACGTCGTACTGCATCGCCCGGGCGCGACCGGCCGGGTCGTCAGTGGACGGCCTCAGCGGATCGCCCGACAGGGTCGCGAGGAGGTACGCGTCCTCGGGCACGACCCCACTGAAGGGGTTGTGGGTGGCGTCCCAGCGGCCATTCTCGGCGTCCCACTGGTACATGGGGAAGCGGTGCACCCAGCCGTAGGCGAGTTGGCCGGGATCGGCAAGCCGGAGCTGCCCGCCGAGCTCGGCCCGGAGCCGGCCCAGCACATCGTTGGCGATCTCGGAGCGGTCCGCGACGATGAGGATGAGATCGCCGGGCCTGGCCGTGGTCTCATCGATGATCGAGCGCCGCAGATCCTCTGACAGGAACTTCGCGATCGGGCCCGCGACGTCGGCCGCGGGTCCGAGGGCGAGATGCGCCAGACCCTTCGCTCCGAAACTTCTCGCCCGCTCCGTGAGCACGTCGATCTCGCGACGCGTCGCTCCGGCCATCCCGGGTGCGGCGATCGCCTTGACCCGGCCCCCGGCGGCGAGGACGTCGTCGAAGACGCGGAAGCCGGAGGCCGGCGCGCCGGTCGAGTCCACGAGTCGCGGCCCCAGGTCCACGAGCTCCATGCCGAACCGGAGATCCGGCTTGTCCGATCCGAAGCGCTCCATGGCGTCTTCGTACGTGAAGCGGGGAAATGGAATCTGCCGGATCGGCCGTTGCGGCGTCGCCGCCCGCGACACGGCGATCGTCATCCTTTCCACGAAGTCCATCACCGCGTCCTCGGTCACGAAGCTCATCTCCAGGTCGAGCTGCGTGAACTCGGGTTGCCGATCGCCGCGGAAGTCTTCATCGCGGAAGCAGCGGGCGATCTGGAAGTAGCGGTCCACGCCGGCAACCATGAGCAGCTGCTTGAGCTGCTGGGGACTCTGCGGCAGGGCGTAGACGGTCCCCGGCTGGAGCCGGGACGGGACGATGAAGTCGCGGGCCCCCTCGGGCGTGCTCTTGATGAGGTCGGGCGTCTCCACTTCGACGAAGCCGCTCTCATGGTGGACCTCGCGGATGGCCTGCACCAGCCGGCTGCGGAGGAGCAGGCGCTGTTGCATCGGCTCCCGCCGGATGTCCAGGTAGCGGTACCTGAGCCGGAGCGTCTCGTCGATCGGAGCGTCCGGCTCGTTGATATAGAACGGCGGGTTCCTCGCCTCGGCCAGGATGTCGATCGACGCGGCCCGGAGCTCCACCTCGCCCGTCGCCAGCCGTGGATTCACCTTGTCCGCGTCGCGCGCCGAGACCACGCCGTCGACCGTGAGCACGAACTCCGAGCGAACCCGGCTGGCGATCGCATGCGCATCGGGCGCTTCCTCCTCGTCCACCACGACCTGGGTCAGGCCGTGCCGGTCGCGCAGGTCAAGGAAGATGAGGTGGCCGTGGTCGCGGCGGCGATGGACCCAGCCCGAGAGTCGCGCCGTGCCGCCGGCGTCGCTCGCCCGGAGCTCGCCGCAGGTGTGCGTCCGGTACGGGGTGGAGAGGTCGGTCATGGCCGCCGTATGGTAGATGACAGAGCGTGGCGATCGCCCAAGGGTCAGCGACAGGCGCTCAGCCGCGACCCGTCTGGCCGTGCCGATGGCTGGCCGCCGCCCGGCGCAGCTCGCGCGTCAGGCCCTCGAGCCGCACGGTTCGCTGCGTGCCGGCCTGAAGGTCCTTGAGCTGCACCTCGCCCTCGGCGAGCTCGTCGCCGACGATCACGGCGAAGTGGGCGCCGTCCCGTGCCGCGCCCTCGATCTGCCGGCCGAGCTTGCGGACGCCGAGGTCGGCCCGGGCACGCAGGCCCTCTGCACGGAGGATGGTCGCGATCCGCAGCCGTTCGACCGTGGCGGCCGGGTCCGCGCCGACCACGACCGCCAGCGGCGAGGGCCCGGCCGGCCTCGGGACGCCGGCCTGCTCGAGGGCGAGGATCACCCGGTCGAGCCCGAGCCCGAATCCGATGCCGGGCGTGGGCCGGCCGCCGAGCAGCTCCACCAGGCCGTCATACCGCCCGCCGCCCCCGATCGCGGACTGCTGGCCGGCCGCACCGATCGGATAGACCTCGAACGCCGTCCGCGTGTAGTAGTCGAGCCCGCGCACGAGCCGGGGCTCGAGCCGGTAGGCGACGCCCAGGGCATCGAGATGGGCCCGAACACCCGCGAAATGCTCGGCGCAGGGCGCGCACAGGTGATCGGTGATGACCGGCGCCCCGACGTTCAGCGCCACCATCGCCGGGTCCTTCGAATCGAGCAGCCGCAATGGGCTGCGCTCCAGGCGTGCGCGCTCCGCCGGCGGCACGTCGTCGAGGTGGCGGCGATAATACGCGGCGAGTTCGTCGACATAGGCCGGCCGGCAGGCGACATCCCCGATCGAGTTCAACAGGAGGTCGACGGCTCCCAGCCCCGCCTCGTCGTAGAACCGCATCGCAAGCTCGACGATCTCGGCGTCGATGGCCGGACCGGGGTCCCCGATCGCCTCCACATCGAACTGCCAGAACTGGCGGAAGCGACCGGCCTGGGGGCGGTCGTAGCGGAACATGGGGCCGGTCATCGTCAGCTTGACCGGCTGGGGCCACGTGCGCATGCCGTGCTGGATGTATGCCCGCACGAGGGCGGCCGTCGGCTCCGGCCGGAGCGCCCAGGCCTCGCCCTCGTCGCTGCGCGGCGCGATCCGGAACAGCTCCTTCTCCACGACGTCGGTCACCTCGCCGAGGCCTCGCTCGAAGACGGCCGCCTGCTCGAAGAGCGGTGTCTCGATCTGGCGATAGCCGTAGCGGTCGGTCAACTCGCCGGCGATTCCCTCCAGGCGGGCGAACGCCTCACGGTCGGCCGGCAGGAGATCGTGCGTGCCGCGGGGGGCTCGAAACGCGGGCATGGCCGGAAGTCTAGCGTCCGCCTTGACTCGCCAAGCTCGGCGTGAGCGTGGCCGCGGTCGGCCTCAGCCGAGGTCGCGCTGGACGGAGATCACGTCCTTGAGCTGCTCGATGCGGCCCATCACCCGGGCGAGCTGAGCAACCGACGCCACCTGGAGCGTGGCCGCCACGATTGCCGTGTGATCCGGTGAGACGTGGACCGAGGCCGCCAGGATATTGACCTTGTTCTCGGCCACAACCTGCGTGATATCCGAGAGCAGGCCCGTCCGGTCGTAGGCCTCCACCCGGATCGCGATCGGGTAGGTCTGGGTCGGAGCGGCCTCCCATTCGACGTCGATGAGGCGGCTCACCTCACGCTCATTGACGACCGTCGGGCACGTCGTCAGGTGGACCGTGACGCCCTTGCCGCGTGTGATGAATCCGGTGATCGGGTCACCTGGGATCGGGTGACAGCACTTGGCGAACCGGACGAGCAGGTCGCCGACGCCCTTGACGCGGACGCCACCGGTCCGGACCGGGACGGTCGGCGGGGCGACCGCCGGCACCGATAGCTCGGCGTCGTCCACGACTCCCAGACGGGTGACCACCTGCTGCGCACCCACCGCGCCGTAGCCGATGGCGGCATAGAAGTCGTCGACCGCGTCGTAGTTGTAGGCCTTGGCCATCTCCGCGATGCGGTCCAGCCCGACCGACTGGATGGACTTGCGGGCCAGGCGGCGCAGCTCCCGCTCGAGCGCCTCACGGCCGTGCACCACGTTCTCGTCGCGATCCTTGCGCTTGAACCATTGCCGAATCTTCTCCCGGGCGTGGGAGGTTCGGACCACGTTCAGCCAATCGCGTGACGGACCGTGCTCGCCCTTCGTCGTGACGATCTCCACGATGTCGCCGTTCTTGAGACGGTAGTCGAGCGGGACCAGCCGGTTGTTCACCTTGGCGCCGATCGTGCGGTGCCCCACGTCGGTATGGATCCGGTAGGCGAAATCGAGCGGGGTCGCGCCGGCCGGCAGGTCCTTGATGTCGCCCCGCGGGGTGAACACGAAGACCTGGTCCTGGAAGATGTCGAGCTTGATCCCCTCGACGAACTCTGTGGCGTCGGCGACATCGCGCTGCCAGTCCATGAGCTGACGCAGCCAGGCCAGCTTGGCGTCGTACTCGCGGTCCGACTTGCTGCCCTCCTTGTATCGCCAGTGCGCGGCGATGCCGACCTCCGAGACCTGGTGCATCTGGTGCGTCCGGATCTGGATCTCCAGGGGCTTGCCGTCGAGGGCGATGACGGCCGTGTGCAGGCTCTGATAGAGGTTGTTCTTGGGGACGGCGATGTAGTCGTCGAACTGGCCCGGGATGGGACGCCACAGCGAATGAACGACGCCCAATGCGGCGTAGCAGTCCTTGAGCTCGTCGACGAGGATCCGGATCGCGTACACGTCGTAGATCTCGGCGAACTCGGCGCTCTTGCGCTCCATCTTCTTGTGGATGCTGTACAGATGCTTGGGGCGGCCGGACAGCTCCGCCTCGATGCCGGCGGCCTTCAGCTCGGGTCGGAGCGCCGCGATCGCCCGCTCGACGTACGACTCGCGGCCCCGGCGCCTCGTGTCCAGCCGGCGGGCGAGCTCGGCGAAGGCCTCGGGCTCGAGCACCTGGAAGGCCAGGTCCTCCAGCTCCCACTTGATCTGCCAGATGCCGAGGCGCTCCGCCAGCGGGGCATAGATCTCCATCGTCTGGCGGGCGATCCGCTGCTGCTTGTCGGTGGGCAGGGCCGACAGCGTGCGCATGTTGTGAAGTCGATCGGCCAGCTTGATGAGGACGACGCGGATGTCCTCCGCCATCGCCAGGAACATCTTCCGGATGTTCTCTGCCTGCTGCTGCTCATGCGTGTGGGTGCTGAACCTCGACAGCTTCGTCACCCCGTCGACGAGCCGGGCGACATCCGGCCCGAAGCGCTCCTCCAGGTCCGAGAGGCTGTACTCGGTGTCCTCCGGCACATCGTGGAGGAGCGCCGCCTCGACCGCGACCGGATCGATGCCCAGGTCGGCCACGATCTGGGCGGACGCGATCGGATGGGTCACGTAGGCCTCACCGGACGCTCGGAGCTGGTCGGCGTGAGCCTCCACGGCAAGGTCGAAGGCCGCCCCGACCTTCTCGATGTCGGCCTGCGGGTAATGCCGGCCGACCGCCTCGAGGAGCTGGCGGCGCAGGTGGCCGAGCGAGGCGCCCGAGCGCCGCCTGGTGGGTCGCGGCGCCGGCACGCGGGGCGGTCGCCGGGACAGGGCGCGTGCCGGACCAGCCGCGGCCGGCCCGGCAGCGGTCGAGGCGGCAGCGTTCGAGGTGGCTTTGGCGGGTCGCGCCGGTTCGATCGACATGGAGGCCAAGGATAGCAGCGGGCGTTCGAGACCCGGCCGGTGGCCCCTCAGCCCGAAAGGGCCGCCAGGTCGATGGTCGCGGTCAGGACAGCTCCCAATGGGGTCAGCTCGGCGGTCCGGACGAGGAGCGGCACGCCCGGGCCCGGCCGGATGAGATCGATCGTACCGACGACCGGCAGGCCCTTGGCGGCCGGTCGGAAGACGAGGCCGCCCTGGCCGTCGACGGCGATGCGTCCGGACACGGTGATGCCCTTGACGACGATCGTGACCCTGTCCGGGCTCGCCAGCGTCAGCCTGGACGGGGCGACGCCCGCTGCCGACGTCACGGCCGCCGCGACGATTGCGTTCACGTTCGCCAGGGACAGCGACAGCCGCGCCTGGATGGCCGTGCCGGAGCCGGCCAGCGTCGCCGACGAGATCGGCAGGACGTGGCCGGATCGCGGAACGATCCGGATGCCGGCCAGGGACCCCGACACGGTGGCCGCGGTGCGGTCGATGAGTCGGACGTCGGTGAGGGTCAGGTCGAGCGACGTCGCGCTGAGCTCGTGGAATGACGCGTCACGAGCGGTGATGACGATCTTGTCGGCGTGGCCCCCGAGCAGCTCGAGCGGCGGGTCAGAGGTGACCACGGTAGTCGTGGCGGTGCCCTCGAAACCGGCGGCGCTGAGCTCGCGAGAGACGACCGTCGCCGCCACGGGGGGCAGGAACAACCACGAGCCCACGAGGACGATGACCCCGCCGAGGACGAGCAAGGTCAGGCAGCCGCGCATCGCGTCTCTCAGGGCCTGCGGGTGCCGCGAGCCGCCGATTCGCCCCGGCGCGCGGCGGGGTCGGCAGCGGATTCCGCCCGCTCTTCCGCCAGGTAGCCCAGGTCCGAGAGGGCGGCGAGGGCGGCCGAGCGCTCGTCCCAGGGAGTGGGCCCGTCCGGACCGATGATCGACCGCTCGTGGCCCTTGCCGGCGAGGAGGACGATGTCGCCCGGCCGGGCGTGCTCGAACGCGGCGGCGATCGCTGCCAGGCGATCCGCGATGAGCAGCAGGTCGTGACCCCGGCGATGACCGGTCGTGTCGGCGCCGCGGGCGATGTCCTCCAGGATCGCCTCGCGATCCTCGCCCCGTGGATCCTCGTCGGTCACGACGACGAGCCGGCAGCGCTCGCCGGCAATTCGGCCCATCATCGGCCGCTTGGCCCTGTCCCGCTCGCCCGCCGAGCCGAAGACCGCGACGAGGTCGCCGCCCCGCGCCGCCGCCACCGGCGCCAGGAGGTCGAGGACCTTGGCCAGCGAAGCGGGACTGTGGGCATAGTCGATGATGACCCCGAACGGCTGCCCGGCGTCGAGCCGCTCCATGCGGCCGGGCACGCCCGAGACCGATTCGAGACCGGACCGGACCGCCTCCGGATCCAGCTGCCACGCCGCGCCGAGGGCGACCACCGCGAGCGCGTTGTGGACATTGAACCGACCGGCGATGCGGAGCTCCAGCTCGCCTGTCCAGTTCGGCGCGGTGACGCCGATCCGGAGCCGCCGGGCGTCCTCCGTCACATGCGTCGCACGGACGTCCGCCGACGCGTCCGAGCCGTACGTGACGAGCCGGGCGCCGGCCTCCCGGACGACCGCCTCGAACAGGCCCGCCGACGGGTCGTCCCGGTTGACGATGCCGGCTCGGGGTCGGACCGCCGGTCCGCGTCGCGCCAGTCGTTCGAAAAGGGACAGCTTGGCCGCGCGGTAGGCATCGAACATGATCTTCGACTTGTCGCTCTGGACCAGTGGCAGAAATTCGCCGCGGATGTGCAGCTTTGCCGTCGTGCCGGGCACGGTGGACGTTGCGACAATCTTCTCAATAGCCGCCAGCGTCTTCGCGCGGTCAGCGGGATCGATGTAGCGCATATCGATCTGGCCCTCGGCATTGGGCGCGGTGGTGTTTACCGACTGCCCGCCGGCGATCAGGCCGACATTCAGCGTGATGCCCTTCGCCATGTCGGTGAGCGCATGGATCTGCACGATCTTGTGGGCTAGCTCGCCGATCGCGCTGATGCCGTCGCCGAAATTATTGCCGGAATGCGCGGCTTTACCGGCGATTTCAAAGCGCATGAACACGCCACCCTTGCGGCCGGTGGTGACGTTGCCAGTGGGACGGCCGGGTTCGGAATTATACACCGCCCGGGCAGCCCGGCCTTCGCGCTCGATCACCGGGCGTGACGACGGTGAGCCGATCTCCTCGTCGGCGGTGATCAGCACTTTGATCGGGCATGGTGCGCTGCCGAACTTGTGGAAGGCCGCGGCGACAAAGGCATTGATAACCAGGCCGCCCTTCATGTCGGCGACCCCCGGCCC
>Ga0137373_10008145_pt1 | contig 11091 bp, 10 predicted proteins | sample SagtaG_5_FD_104912 | JGI IMG/M metagenome (GOLD analysis project Ga0137373, IMG submission 104912) | Vadose zone soil microbial communities from Sagehorn Ranch, Mendocino, California, USA - Sage1_R_80_16 metaG | ecosystem: Environmental > Terrestrial > Soil > Vadose zone | place: USA...
CTCGCAGCCCGCGAGCCAGCGCCGCGCCGAGTGCGCGTAGCGCGGGCGCTGGCGGTGCTCGTCATGCTGACCGCGGTCATCGGGGTGTGGCAACACATCGCCGCGAACTACGACGCCGCGCCGCTCGACTTCCGCTACGGGTCCGTGTGGGACGCGCTGTCTGAGCCCGAACGGTGGTGGCTGGCCATCTCCAAGACCGTTGGTCCGGCGCCGCCCTTGGCGCCGGCGGCACTGGCTGAGGCGGCGCTGTGCGTGCTGCTGGGTACGCTCGGCGTTTCGCGCAGGAAGTAGACGGCGAGCAGGCTCAGCCAGAGCTCGCCGTCGATGACCGCGATGCGCTGGAACAGGCCGCCGAAGTCGACCAGACCTGGCGCCTGGCCGAAGCCGGCCGCTGCCAGCACGAAGGCGACGATGAACAGCAGACCGCTGACGACCGAGTACGCGGCCCAGCCGCCGCGTTGCTTGCGGGCCATCACGAAGCACGCGGCGGGCAGGCCGACGAAATAGAGCGTCGACAAGAGCTGATGCAGCGCGCCCGCCTGCGTGTACTGCAGCCGGTCAGGTGTGCCCGGCGGATAGCCGCTGATCGGGTCGGTGACGAAGATCGCCGCACCGATGAAGCCCACGCCCGAGGCCGCAATCAGCAGCGAACCCCAAGTGGAGCCAGACGCGCGTCGCACACCGAGCGCATAGGCCACGGTGAGCAAGCCGGCGACCAGGAAGTTGGCGCTCTGCGTCCAACCGAGGTCGCCGATGGCGAGCGAGCTGATCGGGTGCCGCAACGCGTTGTAGCCCGGCCGCGTCGCGCCCTCGATCAGGAACGCCGTCACGAACAGCGGCCCCGCCAACACGCCACACGCCAGCAGCTTGCGCACACCCCGAGTATGCCGAGTCACACCTGCGGCCTGCGCGGCGGCATAGCGGGCCGCGTCGCACGGGCGCATCGCTCGCGGCACGGCGTTGGCTTGACACATCGCGCGGATAACCCATAATCTCGATTGGTCTACTCAAGTAGTAGACTACCTCGACTGAAGTCATGCCGCGCCTGCGCGCCGACCACGGCGTTCCGTATTTTCCGGCTTTCCTCGATCTGGTGCGCAAGCGCGTACTGGTCGTTGGTGGTGGGCACGTGGCGACGAGCAAGGTGCGCGCGCTGGTGCCGTGTGGGGCACACATTACCGTCGTCGCGAGCGAGGCATCGGCGCACATCCGTGACCAGGCCATGGCGGGTCGGCTGGAATGGCAGGCGCGCGGCTACCAGGCAGCGGACCTGGCCGGCGCTGAGCTCGTATTCGCGGCCACCGACGACTGCACGCTCAACGCGCAGGTCGCCCAAGCAGCGCGCGCGCGAAACATCGCCGTGCTGGCCGTCGACGACGTGCCCAACTGCGATTTCATCGCACCGGCCATCGTGCGCCGTGGCGACGTGGTCATCGCTATCTCGACCGGCGGGCGCAGCCCGGCCATGGCGCGACGGGTGCGCGAGCACCTCGACGCGACGCTGCCGCGCGTATGGGGCGACCTGCTCGAAGTGGCGGCGTCGGCGCGCGAACAGCTGGGCCAGGCGCGCACGCTGATCGAGCCTGACCAATGGCAGGCCGCTTTGGGCGGCGAGGTCGAACGGCTAACTGAAAACGGCCAACTCGAGCACGCGACGGAGCGGCTGCTGAGCAAGCTGGAGCGCACGCTGTTCGACTCGCCCAAGACGGGCCTGGTGTCGCTGGTCGGGGCGGGTCCAGGGGATCCAGAGCTGCTGACGCTCAAGGCGCTGCGTCGCGTGCAAGCCGCGGATGCCGTCGTGCACGACAGGTTGGTCAGTGCCGAGGTGCTGGCGTTCGCTTCGCCACACGCCGAGCGCTACGACGTCGGCAAGTCGGCGCATGGTGGCGGCTCGACGCAGCGCGACATCGAGCGGCTGCTGATCGACCTCGCTTGCCAGGGCAAGCGAGTCGTGCGGCTCAAAGGTGGCGATCCATTTGTGTTCGGCCGCGGTGGCGAGGAAGCGCTCGCGCTGGCGCGGGCGGGCATCCCGTTCGAGGTGGTGCCCGGTGTCAGTGCGGCGCTGGCGGCGCCCGCGGCGGCCGGCATCCCGGTCACGCACCGTGGCCTCAGCTCGTCGGTGACCATCGCCACCGGCCACGACACCAGCGCCCACGACTGGCACGCCCTGGCTCAGACGAGCGGGACGCTGGTGTTCATGATGGCGGTCGAGCACCTCGACACCATCTGCGCGCAGCTAATTGGCCATGGGCGGCCAACGAGCGAGCCAGCGGCTATCGTCCAGTGGGCGACAACATCTAAGCAGCACATCGTGCTCGCCAGCCTCGGCGGCATTGCCACGGCCGCCAGGGAAGCAGGCATCGAAGCGCCGGCGGTTCTGGTTGTCGGGCCAACGGCTGCCTTGAGCGGCCGACTCGCGCCCGAGGGCACGCACGCCGAGGCGGTGGCAGTGTGAGCATTGAGGTCGCCTCGGTCAGCAAGCGCTTCGGCGACTTCATCGCGCTCGAGCACCAGCAGTGGGTGTACGTGGAGCCGCGCCGCGCGCGGGCCTTCGCCGAGGTCGGCCGTGGCTGATCTCGAGAGTCGCGTCGTGGCCTTCCTTGAAGGCCGCCGTGAGGTGGAGCTTGCCGATTTGATCCGACGCCACAACGGGGTGCCGCTGGCGGCGCCGTGCCTGCGCGAGGTGCACACGCCTGAGGCCCCCGAGCTCCAGGCCTCCCTCACCGCTGTGCTGGATGCCGACCGGCTTGACTATGCCGTGTTCTTGACTGGCGTGGGGACGCGCACGGTCTTTGACGCCGCACGGCTCATGCAGCGGGAAACCGAGCTGCGGGCGCGATTGGACGCGGCAAGCGTGGCGGTACGCGGACCGAAGCCAACGGCGGTGTTGCGTCAGCTCGGGGTGCGCATCGACATCACCGCGCCGCCGCCCAACACGTCGGCCGAACTACTGGCGGCGTTGCCGCACGACCTGGCGGGCAAGACGGTGGCCGTGCAGCTGTACGGCGCGCCGAATCCCGATCTCTCTCAGGTCCTGCGTAGCCGCGGAGCCGACGTCATCGAGCTAGCACCGTACGTGTGGCAGCGGCCGATCGACCCGGCGCCAGTGCTGAAGCTGCTGCAGGCGCTGGCCGCTGGGCAGGTGGATGTTTTGCTGATTACCAGCCAGGTCCAGGTGGAACACCTGTTCGGCATCGCTGCCGAGCGTGGACTGCAGCCGGACCTGGAGGGCGTTGCTATAGGTGCGCAGGGGCCCGTCTGCGAGATGGCGCTCCAACGCCAGGGTCTCCATTCGGATTTCCAGCCACAGCACGGCCACATGGGCGCACTCGTCCTGGCCGCCGCACGACATGTCAATGGACTGTCATCCCGAGGTGAGGAACGAGCCGAGGGATCTCGCCTGTCCGACATTCGCACAACACCGAGCGACATGCACGCGAGATCCCTCGCAAGCTCGGAATGACACACCAGCAGGAGCGAACTAACGAGTGAGCACTACCACCCCCCGCGGTTTCACGATCTGGATGACGGGCCTCTCCGGCGCCGGCAAGAGCACCCTCGCTCGGGAATTGGAAGCGGCGCTGCGCGAACGCCAGCGTCACGTCGAGCTGCTCGACGGCGACGAGGTGCGCGAGAACCTGAGCAAAGGGCTCGGCTTCAGCAAAGAAGATCGCGATACCAACATTCGACGCATCGCCTATGTCGCACGGTTGATCAGCCGCAGCGGGGGAGTGGCGATTACCGCGGCCATCTCGCCGTACCGCTCCGTTCGAGACGAGGCGCGCGGTCAGATCGGCAACTTCGTCGAGGTTTTCGTGCGCTGTCCGTTGGACCGACTCGTCCAGCGCGACACCAAGGGGCTGTACGCCAAGGCGCTACGCGGCGAGATCGCGCAGTTCACGGGCATCTCCGACCCGTACGAAGAGCCGCTGGCGGCCGAGGTCGTGGTCGATACGGACGTCGAGACCGTCCAGGAGAGCACCGACAAAATCCTGCGTAAGCTCGAGGCGCTGGGCTACTTGCCTCAGGTCGACGGCCAGATCGCGCCGCACGGCGGCACGCTGGTCAATCGGCTGGCCACGCCGGTGCAGGCCACTGCGCTCCAGGACCGATTGTTCCTGCTGCCGCGCCTGCGGCTGTCGGCGCGGGTGCTGTCCGACCTGGACATGATCGCCGTGGGCGCCTTTTCGCCCCTCGAGGGGTTCTTGGGTCAGGCCGACTACGAGTCCGTCGTCGCGCGCATGCGCCTGGCGAATGGGTTGCCGTGGTCGATTCCGATCACGCTGTCGGCCACTGAGGCCGAGGCCGATGCGCTGCACAATGCCTCCGAAGTCGCCCTGACCGACAGCAATGGCGCCATTCGGGCGGTGCTGCACCTGCAAGAGCGCTACCGGCGTGACCTGGAGCGCGAGGCTGAGCTGGTCTACCGGACCGCCGATCCGGCCCATCCTGGCGTAGCGGCCCTGTTCAGAGAGACCAGCACGTTGTTGGGCGGGCCAGTCACCGTCCTCGAACGCAATGTGTTGGGCGACGTCTTCGCGCCGTATGCGCTCGATCCCATCCGGACGCGGCATGCGTTTGCCGAGCGCGAATGGCAGTCCGTCGTCGGCTTCCAGACGCGCAACCCGGTCCACCGTGCGCACGAGTACCTGCAGAAGTCAGCACTCGAGATCGTCGATGGCCTCCTGCTTCATCCACTCGTGGGCGAAACGAAGGACGACGATATCCCGGCCGAGGTGCGCATGCGTTGCTATCGCGTGCTGCTCGACGGCTACTACCCGGCCGAGCGGGTCCTGCTAGGCGTGCTGCCCGCGGCCATGCGCTACGCCGGTCCGCGCGAAGCGATCTTCCACGCACTCGTGCGCAAGAACTACGGCTGCACGCATTTCATCGTCGGGCGTGACCACGCCGGCGTCGGGAACTACTACGGCACCTACGACGCCCACCACATCTTCCGGACGTTTCAGCCGGGTGAGCTGGGCATCGCGCCGTTGTTCTTCGATCACTCCTTCTACTGCCGCGCGTGCACGGGTATGGCGACGACCAAGACCTGCCCGCACACGGCCGACTCGCGTGTAATCCTGAGCGGCACCAAGGTGCGCGAGCTGCTGCAGGCGGGTGAGCTACCGCCGCCCGAGTTCAGCCGACCTGAGGTCGGCCAGGTCCTGGCGCAGGCCGCGCGGCAACCCGCGGCGGTCTAAGGGAAAGGAACACGGACCCATGCCTGAGCTACCAACGCGCGCCGCGCCCGATTGGGACCTGGTGCTCAAGCGCAACAACGTCGAACGCCTCAAACGCGAGAAGTTCCCGCTGGAGATCGTCAACGAGATCGACGACCTGGCGCAGAAGAACTATCTCGATATTTCCGAAGAGGACATGGTCCGCTTCCAGTGGTACGGGCTGTACCAGGACAAGCCGAAAGTTGGCTACTTCATGCTGCGCGTCAAAGCGCCCAGCGGCATCCTGACGGCGCAGCAGTACCGCACCCTCGGCGAGCTGTCGATCAAGTACGGGCGCAACTACACCGAGCTCTCGACGCGCCAGAACGTGCAGTTGCACTGGCTGCAGATCAAACAGTTCAACGAGGTCTTCGCGGCGATGGACGAGGTCGGACTGACCTCGCTGGGCGGCTGTGGCGACAGCGTGCGCAATATCACCGGCTGCCCTGTCGCCGGGTTGGATGCCGATGAGCTGTTCGATGCGCGCGTCGAGCTGGACGAGGTGGTCCAGTTCTTCCTGAGCGAACGCGACTATTTCGATCTGCCGCGCAAGCACAAGATCACCATTTCGAGCTGCGCGGCGCAGTGCAACGCGCCTGAGATCAACTGCATCGTCTTCATCGGCACTCGGCAGGAGGGACGTAACGGCTACGCGCTGCGGGTGGGCGGCGGGCTGTCGTCGACCCCACGCCTGGCGCGTGACCTCGGGGTTTTCGTGCCGCAAGACGAGGTGCTGCCCGTTTCGAAGGCGATTCTCGACGTGTGGCGAACCGACCTTCGGTATCGGATGTCCCGCGCGAAGGCCCGCTTGAAGTTCCTGGTGGATGACTATGGTGCCGAAGGCGTCCTGACTGCTGTCCAGGAGAAGCTGGGCCGGTCGCTGACACCACTGACCGCCGCGCCCGTGCCGACGGGGCCCGTCGATCACCTTGGCGTGCATGCACAGAAGCAGCCTGGCCTGTTCTATGTGGGCTTCCCGGTGTTCCTGGGCCAGGTCACCGGTGAGCAGACCATCCAGATTGCCGACGTGGCGCTGGAATTTGGCGGCGACGTGCGGCTGACTCGGCAGCAGAACTTCGTGCTCACGGATGTGCCAGAAGCGAGGCTGGATGAGGTCATCGCAAGGATTGCTGAGATTGGGTTTTCGCTTGACGTGAACGGCATTCGCGGGTCCAGCGTGGGCTGCACCGGCCAGCCGCTGTGCAACTATGCCGTCGCCGAGACGAAGACCAAGCTGGGCGAGATCGTCGAGCGGCTCGAGGCCCGCTTCGGGCGCGACGTCGAGACGCTGAAGCTCGGAGTCGACGGCTGTCCGCACTCGTGCGCGCACCACTGGGTTTCGGACATTGGCTTGCAAGGCACGACGGCCCGCGGCGATGCGGATTCGGGCAAGTTGGAGGCGTACGAGGTCTACCTGCGCGGTGGCCTCGGCGCCGATGCGGAAATTGGCCGGCCGCTGCTGCGGCGCGTGCCCGCGGGGGAGGCGGCCGAGACGGTCGAGCGTCTGGTTGCGGCGTACCTTGCCCAACGCGCGCTGGGCGAATCGTTCCAAGCCTTCGCGAAGCGCATGACCGACGAGGAATTGGTCGCTATCGGCACCGGAGGCGTGGCCACGTTGGTGGGAGCATGACTGCTGATGCCAACCGGCAAGCGGAATGTTGAGAGTGAGCGAGGAGACAGCGCATGGCGATTGATCTGGCTGGCCGGGTCAGCCTGGACGAGTGGGAAGCAGGTGAGCTGGGCGTCGAATACGACGACCGTGAGCCCCAGGAGGTGATTGGCTGGGCGTTGGAGACGTTCGCTCCTGAGCGCATCGCGGTGTGTACCAGCTTCCAGATCGATGGCATGGCCATCCTGGATATGGCGGTGCGCATTCGTCCCGACGTGCGCGTGTTCACGGTCGACACTGGCCGGCTGCCGCAGGAGACGTACGACCTAATGGACGATGTGCGCAAGCATTACGGCATCGTCGTCGAGACGTACTTTCCCGACAACGGCGAGATGGAGCGCCTGGTGCGTCGCTTCGGCGTGAATTCGTTTTACGCGTCGGTCCAGCATCGCCTGACCTGCTGCGACGTGCGCAAGGTGCGCCCGCTCGTGCGCGTGCTGACCGGCCTCGACGGCTGGATCACCGGGCTGCGCCGCGATCAATGGGCGACGCGCTCGAATATCCGCAAGATCGAGCTGGACCACGACCACGGAGGGATCGTCAAGGTCAATCCGCTGGCCGACTGGACCGAAGAGGATGTCTGGGACTACGTGCGCGACAACGGCGTGCCCTACCACCCGCTCTACGACCAGGGCTACCAGAGTATCGGCTGCGCCCCGTGCACGAGGCCAGTGGAGCCGGGCGCGAACTCGCGCTCGGGCCGGTGGTGGTGGGAGAAGGACGGGCCGAAGGAGTGCGGCATGCATTGCGCGGTTGAGACCGGCGGATTCGAGCACGAGCTGGAAGTGCTCGTCGGCGCCAACGGCCATCGCTGAGGACGCGTCGGCGGCACTGGAGCTGGAACCCGCGGAGTGCGAGGTTCTGGCGGCCGAGGCACGGGCGTTTGCCGCCCGGGTCAGCGACCGCGCCACGCAGCAGCGCTACGTCGCGCTGGCTGAAGCCGCCGACACGGGACACGTACCTCCGGAGTTGGTCGGGTCCGTTGAGGCGCTGCTCGATCTGCTGTTACAGCGCGGCCGACCATTGGCTGAGCCAGTGCTGCTGGGCATTTTTGGGCGCACGCCACGCGGCCGGGAACTGGCCGAGGCAACCCGTGATGTCAATGGCGCGCTGCGCGGCCTGTATGGCCAGCCGTTGCAGACGCTGCGCCTGACGGCGACGCCGGGGCGCTATGCGCTTGTCGTGGAGACAGACCGGGTCAGGCTGACGCTGGTTGTGGACGGCGCTGGCCCGCGCATCGAAAGCGTCGAAACAGGCGGCTCCTAGCCGACCGATACGGCAAACGGGACCGCGGGATCGGGCAGTGGTGCGTTGACTGCAAGGTGCAGTGTGGGCTCCGGCCCTGCGTTCCAGTTGCGATGTGGCACGCTTTTGGGAAAGAAGACGAGGGTCCCCGGAGGAGCCTCATATTCGGTGCCATCAACCTCGATGCTCATCGTTCCGCTCAGGATGTAAAAGATCTGATCGACGACGTGGGTGTGCAGCCCCGCGGGCGAGCCGCCACCGGCAGGCGTCTTGATGAAATTCACGCTGCACGATGTGGCGCCCGAGGTGTGGTCCAGTAGCCACTGCGAAAAGCGCTCGCTTGGTCCAGCCGCCTCCAGCGCGGTCTGGTCGATGCGACGGACATATTCCATGGACCACAGGGTAGTGCGGCCATGCCCAGCCCAGGAGGGCTCCGTCTTCGGCGGGTCAGGTCCGCCAACCTGCTGGCATTACACCGTCCTCCGGGTACCGGTTTGCGCGCGAAGCGCGAGGACGGCGGAGAGCTTGACGTCCGACACGCCGAAGTACGAGTGGGAGGCTGGGCGAAATGCCTGTCAGTTCAGAGCGATACCGTACGATCAGTCAGAGGCCAGGTTCAGGGTGCTTGTAAGATGCCCGCGGAATTAGCGCCGCGGGCCGGCGTGCCGGGGGAGTAGCGCGTTAGATGTCGACGGATCGTCGCGATCCACAGGGGCTCGAGTGGAAGGAGATGCATCAGGGCACCCACCCGGGCGATCAGTTCGTGCGCATCGCACGCCATCGTGCCTTCCGCAAACTGGGCACCGGTCGCTACGAGGTGCGCGGCAATGCGAGTCGCGCGGGCGGCCTGGCCGGCCTGTATACGCGCCTGAAGCGACTCGTCATTGGCGAGCCGCTGGCCACGGCCGCCGCCGGGCACGAGCGCCTGACCAAGGTCAAAGCGCTGGCTGTGTTGTCCTCGGACGCTCTGTCCAGCGTCGCGTACGCCACCGAGCAGATCATGCGCGTGCTGCTGTTGGCCGGTACCGCTGCGCTGAGCGCGTCGTTGGGCATCGGCGCGGTGCTGGTGGCGCTGCTGTTCGTCGTCGGGTTTTCGTATCGCCAGACGATCAAGGCGTACCCGACGGGTGGCGGCAGTTACATCGTCGCCAAAGACAACCTGGGCACGCTGCCCGGCTTGACCGCGGCGGCGTCGTTGTTGATCTCGTACACGCTGACCGTCGCGGTGTCCGTGGCGGGCGGTGTGCTCGCGCTCGTGTCCGCCTATCCGGTGCTCGGTGCATTCAGCGCTGAGATTGGCGTCGCCGTGATCATCCTGATCACGCTCGTGAATTTGCGCGGCATACGCGAGAGCGGCAGCGTCTTCATGCTGCCGACGTATTTCTTCCTGGTGTGTATCGGCGCGCTGCTGGTGTGGGGTGTGGTCCAGTATGGGTTCGGCCCGCCAGCCGAGCCGCCCGTCAGGCATGCGGCTATCGAAGGCTTGACGCTGATCTTGATGCTGCGCGCGTTTGCCTCGGGCGGTGCCGCGCTGACGGGCGTCGAGGCCATCTCCGATGGTGTGCCCGCGTTCCGACCTCCGGAGTGGGTCAACGCCCAGAAGACGCTCACGGCAATGGTGATCATCCTGGCGATCACGTTCAGTGGCATCACCTATCTGGCCAATCGTATGGGCGTCGTCCCAGGTGACGAGTCAGAGACGGTGCTGTCGCTGATCGCGCGCGGTGTGTTTGGCGAAACCCCGCTGTACTACGCCGTCCAGTACTCCACGTTCCTGATCTTGTTCCTGGCCGCGAACACCGCATACTCGGACTTTCCACGGCTCGCCTACTTCCTTGGTCGCGACCGCTTCTTACCGCGGCAATTCACGTTCCGTGGCGATCGCCTGGCGTATTCGGTGGGCATTGTCGTCCTCGGGCTGGCCTCGTCGATCGTGTTGTGGAGCTTCGGCGGCAGCATCGAGCGACTGATTCCGCTGTACGCGTTCGGCGTCTTCAGCGCGTTCACCCTGTCGCAAGCGGGCATGGTCATGCGCTGGTGGCGGCGGCGCGAGCCTGGCTGGCAGCGCAGCATCATCTTCAACGGGGTCGGCGCGATCGCCACGTTCCTGGTGCTGCTCGTCGTCGCCACGACTAAGTTCATCGACGGCGCCTGGATGGTCGTGGTCCTGGTGCCGCTGCTGATCCTCATGTTCCGCGGCATCCATGCCCATTACGCGGAAGCGGAGCGCGAGTTGGCTGCTGAAACGCCAATCGATCCTGACGAGATCAGCCATCAGGTCATCGTGCCGATCGCGTCTTTGAACCAGGTCGCGCTGCAGACGCTGGCCTACGCACGCTCGATTGCGCGCGATCCGGACGACCTGGTCTCAGCGGTCCACATCACCGACGATCCAGAGACGGCCGAGAAGCTGCGTCTGCAGTGGGAAGAGTGGGAATCGGGCGTCCAACTGACGATCATCGAATCGCCCTATCGCTCGCTTGTTGGACCGCTGCTCGCGTACATCGATGCGATGCACGTGCAGTTTCCGAACAAGACGCTGACAGTCATCCTGCCGGAGATGGTCCCGGCGCATTGGTGGGAGCAGGTACTGCACAACCAGACCGCGCTGCGCCTCAAGGCGGCGCTCCTGTTCCGGCCGGGCATCGTCGTGGCCAACGTGCCGTATCACCTGCAGCGCTACACGCCGCCTGCTGGCGACGATGGCACGGACGGCAAGCCGTCGAGTGGCCGACGCGGGCGCGGGTCGGGTCATGGCGAGCCAGGCCATCATCCGCGTCGCATCGTGCGACCGACTGGCTTGGCGCCGCGCCGGCCGAACGGCGCGTCGAGCTAACGGGCTCAGTCACTCCTCAGTCACACATCAGCGCGCGCTGGTGCGGACTTCAGTCGGCGCTCAGCGTGGTATGGCAGGCTGGCCGCGCCCGGGCTGGCGCTCGGGCGCCCTGGCGATCGAAG
>Ga0137373_10008152_pt1 | contig 11088 bp, 9 predicted proteins | sample SagtaG_5_FD_104912 | JGI IMG/M metagenome (GOLD analysis project Ga0137373, IMG submission 104912) | Vadose zone soil microbial communities from Sagehorn Ranch, Mendocino, California, USA - Sage1_R_80_16 metaG | ecosystem: Environmental > Terrestrial > Soil > Vadose zone | place: USA: California...
CTGCCGGGCGGCGCCGAAGCCAGGATCGAGGAGCTGACGATCGGCTACCGGGTGCCCAAGCCGATCTTGGACCTGGCGGCGAAGCTACTGCCGCTCATCGCCCCAGGCTTGAAGGCGCCCTTGGCGATCCGAGAAGGCGCAGAGCCAGAGTTCGTGCAGGTGCCCGAAGGCGGCATGATCCGCGCACAATTAAAAGAGATGGAGGAGGCGCAGAGTCGTCGAGGAACGCTAGGTGTGATCGTCCCCGAGGGGCTGCTGGACGATCTGCTGGTAGCAGCCAGGGGGCAGCGGATCGAGGTCGACGCCGCAGATTGGGGCCGGGGACGGAAGATCACGGTGTTGTCTCCAAGGCAAGCAAAGGGTTTGGAATTCGACCACGTCGTGGTGGCCGAACCAGCGGAGATCGGGGGGGATGGAGGGGACGGCCACCGCCAGTTGTACGTCTCGCTCACGAGATCCACCCAAACGCTGAAGATCCTCAATGCAAGGGACTTGCCAGTGGGTATGGCTGCCGCTCGGGCTTAATCGAAGCTGGCAGGCGACCTGTCGGAGCGGACGGGGGACCACTCCGAAAATCACCCGTCCAGGCTATGTGCAACGGACGTGGAGAGCGCGACAAGATGATCAGGGTCCATAGATGGTACCGACATCAATAAGGCCGAGAAGTAAGGGCGGGGCGGCGTCCGCTCTTAGGGCCAAGGACTTATCGCCCCCGGCTCTCCAAGGAGACATGCGGGACGTGCGTCAGCCCATGTGCCGCTATCGCGAGGAGTGAAGCGTCGTGCTCAGTCCACTTCAGTCCGGACCTGTTCGCGAGCTCAGCGAGGCAGGGAGTTCCACAGCGCAGCATGGAGGTGAATGACAAGTCCTGTCTGCGAGGGCCAGCCATAGCTTCGCCTCCGCTCCTGTCTCGAACGTGGTCGGTGTATAACCCACCTATGCCAATAGAACCCGGGCCGCAGTCTGACAGAACCGAGTTGCCGAAGGGTCCCGAGGACGCGAGGTACCTCGAGAACATCATCGAGCATGGGTTCCTGTCCGAGCTCCTCGAGCATTACTGGTTCGCACATCGTCGCCGGGTCGAGGTTATCCGACCAGATGTGGACGGTGGCGGCTATGACCTCGTCCTCGAAGCGAACCGACGCGTTCGGCACGTCCAACTGAAAGGCCGTTACAGGAAGGCGTCGGGGCCGAAGGTTGTCAAGGTCCATAGCCGGCTGCGCGATCATTGGGATCCCTGCGTGATCTGGATCTTCTGGGACTGGGATGAGACGCTCAATAGAGTCAGGCTCGAGTACAGGTACTCGTCGCCGAAGCAGAGGTCGTGGCCTGACCCTGATCCACCCGACTCGCCAGTCTTCAAGCTGAGGAATGAGCAGCACTTTCTTAAGGACCTCGACATTGCCCTGCTGGCCAGGCAGTTGTTCGAGCCCGATCTTGTGCCCGATAAGTTGTGACGGAACCCTACAGCGCCATCGATTGGAGACGTTGGACCAAGATCACGCCTGACAGGGACCGGGAATCGATCCTGCTGCCGTTGACGCGCTGAGGCTGGACCCTACAATCGCGATCGACTGCTCTTTGGCTCGAAGAGGTGACCGTCACGAGCGCGATCGGCTACCTGCAGCACGGGCGTGACTGGACCATCACGCGCGACGCGATCATCCGGCTTGCCACGCGTCTGGGCAGACCGTTCACGTACGGCGACCTCGGATCTGAAATCGAGGAACACGACGGGTTGAGAATCGATCCGCGTGGCTATGCCGGAGCCCTTGAGGCGGTGGCGGTCAATCTCCAAAGTGCTGAACCTCTGTGGACGTCGCTTGTCGTCAACGCGGATACGGGGGAACCTGGCGAAGGGCTATGGAAGGCCAACCCTGACGACAGGCGATACGCGGACGCTGAGCGATTGCCGAAGAACCGCCGGGCGGAGTGGCTCCGCCAGCAGCAGGCATGGTGCGTTGCCCATGCCCGGGTGCAAGCCGACCCATTGAATAGAGGTCTTCGCGATGCCGAGGCCGGGGCGCGTGATCGCGCTCAAACAGCGCTCGTGGACTTGCTTCTCGCAGACCGTGGGTCGAAAGATGAGGAGACGCGGCGGCCCGAATCCGCCCAATGATGTCGAACCAATTATCGGGGGCCCCTGTCCAGATCAAGTTGGAAGTTGAGCGCCCGATGCAAACCATGGGTCAAGAGGCTGACGCCTCTACATCGAGCGGAGCCAGCTGCTCCCGAAGAGGCAGCCGTCTTTCCTCAAGTAGCGCGAGGGCTGCTTCAGTGAATGGCTCTTGCGTTTCGAGCATCTCCCCACCACGCAACCGGGCAAAGCATTGCTCACCAAGGCGCACCGACACTCGCTCGGGCCCCGACATGATGACGATGCCGTCGGCGCGCCGAAAATCCAGAGCATTCCTAATGAGCCGTACCACGCCAGGCTCATCCACCAAATCGTGCTGAGCTTCAACCTCCAGGGCAAGCTCGTAGGCGAACTTCTCCCTGGAAAACCGAACGACCCCGAGTCCGCAGGTCCTTTTCATCTTGAGACACCAGCGCGGGTCGTCGATGTAGTCCCGAGCCCACTGCAGTCTCTCACCCAGATCACGGACACTGACCTGTTCACCGCCGACCCTGGAGGCGAGCTGAGCAGCCTCCATGGCGGCGACCAGAATCCCCTCCTCCAAGCAGGGTCTGAGCCAGGCTTGCCACTCAAAGATGTTGTCTTCCCACTTCGACTTCGGTCGCACGCACAAATACGCAAGCGCAGTGGCCACAGTCCGTGCTTCCGGTGTCAAGCGCGCGACGGCTTCCCTCCGCTCTTCGCTGCTGATCTGGAGCAAATACCCATCGGCATCTTCGGAGCGCACGAAGTTGCCGAAGATGAGATCTGTCGCGAGCTGCAACTTCGGCTGCGGAAGAGCCTCGAGCTCCCACAACTCCGCGAGCGCGTAGAGGAGAGCCTGGAAGTTGCGCACGGACGAGAACGGCTGAAGCCAGTTCATCCGAGGATCCGCCAAGGCACGCGCCCATCGACTCAGAACGTTCATCAGGCGAACTCGGAGCCTCTGCGTTGTCGTCCACTTGAGGCCGGAGCCTGGTTCGGTTTCGCCTGCCTCGAGACCGTCCCCCGTGCGCAGATGCCGCTCCTCCGGTGTCCTGTCGAGCATCATGCGAAGAAGCAGGAGCACCTCATCACCTTCGAAGGGCGTTTGCCCTCCAAAACGACGGTAAGCACCTGCACGCGGATCTAGCTGTAGCTCCTCGCGAGCCAGTCGCTCCCAGAAATCGCCAGCCTCTACGTCGGGGGTCTCATTCTCATGTGCCCGTTCGGCTTGCTTCATGGACTCCAGCTCGTCTAGGTCAAAGATGAACTCGTTGTGAAGGCGAGCAAGGATCCGTGCGACTGGGCTTTGCATGTCCGACGCGTCCAGCTCTCGTGGGCGATCCGATGCCTTGGCAGATGGTTTCTCCAGCTGCTTCCTGAGCGCCGCGGGGTCGTCGAGGGGGACTCGGTTGGAAACTGGCTTACCTTCTGGGTCGGCGAGCCAGACGAGGACGCTGGTCGCTGCCATCGGGAACGCCCCAGCCGTACGGGATCCATCTAGCTGGATCGTTACCGAATGCGAGCTCAGGAAGAGATCTGATGACGGCTCACCACGGAACGAGACCTCGACCACTCCATCATCGTCTGGCCACGCGGAGAGCAGTCGAAGCGACCACTGCGGGCCTTCGTCGGTCTCTTCGAACGAGAATGCCGTAAGCGCATCGAGCGTGATCGGCACTAGCTCGAGCCCGGGTGGTTGAAAGAGCTCACGAGCGGCTTGAGCCGTCACGTGGTTCAGCACGGCCGCCTCTGTGTTGGCCCAAGGCTCACCCCGAAGGGATGACGTCAGGGCTGCTCGGGAGAGATTGGCCGATCCGCTGAGAAGCCGGGCCTTCCCGCCCTTGATGAACGCTATGAGTTTGGCGTGGACGAACCGGGGCGGATTGAAGGCGAAGACCGAAACCTTCGCTCGGACGCTCTTCAGTAGCTTCATCAGTGCAGGGCCGTCGACGCTTGCCCCTCTGCCGAGATAGACGGATACCTTCTTGGCCTGAGATCGCTTGATCAACGAACCCAGTGCCTCAATATCCCTGTCGAAGAAGGGGGCGGTCACGTGGATCTCGTCGGCATTGGAGACGTCCGCCAGTAGCTGATCTAGAAGGCTGGACTCGGCATTCGTCACGAACGCGGCAGATCCGGATCGCCCCTTCAGCCAGTCTTTGGTCGTCTGCCGCAACCTGAACCAACGTTGCCCGACCAGCTCGTCCGCGGTTTGGTCCACGATGTCCTTCATCCAGTCCCGCCAACCGAGGATCGACGCCAGGCCCTCCTCGTCCGAGGAGTCGAACCTCGAGAAGACCTCCTTCCCATCCTCGAGACCCGACAAGGACAGGTTGCCCGATCCGACCAGCAGCGTCCCTTCCTTGCTGTTTGCGAAGAAATAAGTCTTCGGATGGAACCTGCCCTGGGATCTGTTTGCGGCTCGCACCAGGTAGAGACGGTTCACGCGTTGAACTCGCCACTCCTCTCCCTGCTGGATCCCCTCCCAGGTTCGGGCAAGGGTGGCGAAGTCGACGAGCAACGTTGCGTTCAATGGGGGATCGCCCAGGCGCCTGAACAGATACTCATCGAAGAACTCCAACTCAAACGAGTACGTCGTGCCCCAGAAGATGTCCCACCGCGGGGTGAAGAGGGACGCCGGCTGGATGCTCACCTGAAGGCCTCCGCGACGAACCTCTTGCCGTCGGCCGTTAAGCGTCCACCTCCATCGGACGCTTTCCGCCAGTAGCTGAGATCAAGGGACAGCTGACTCATCGAGCCATGTCGCATGTCAGCCAGGTCGAAGGCCCACACCCCTAGGTTGTAGAAGCGAAGGCGGCCGCTCTCCGACCGGAACCGGAACGTGAAGTTCGGCAGCTTTGAGTAAGCGACCCTCTCATGAACCTCGATCAAGAAGCGACGCACTGCCCACACCACCGTGTCAGCTAGGGTCGGGTCTTCGGACAGATGCGTTTCGAGGGCGCGGGCAACCTGAAGGAGCCCGTCCTGCCTCATCGAGCGCTGCACGCCGATGTCCAGGAAGGCTCGATCCGTTTCAGAGAACGAGTCTCGCGGCGGCAGCCTGTCGCACACTGTCTTTAAGAAAGCGATCCCGGCAACCGCGGATCCCTCTTCTCGGGTCCACTTCCGCAGGTCTTCAAGTGACATTTCCGACGTGGCCGAAGCGAAGCTCTCGTTCAGCTCGCTCATGGGCATCGCTGGTTTACAGGCAATCTTGGACTTGCCGACCTTCAGCGAACGCGCTGCTGCGAGATCCTTACGTAGCAAGTCCCTGACTTCCTCTGGCGTGAAGCCGTCATCAGGCTGATGGTGCAGACCTTCGGTGCACAGGTCGATCCACATCGCCGAAATGGACTCCTGCATGTACTCCTTGAGGATCAGGGCCGTCCATTGTGAGGTCACTCTCGAGCGAGCCTCAGTGAACCCCTCACGCGCAAGGAAGTCCCCCCACACCCGGTTGCGGAAAGCCGCAGATTCGGTGGCGGCCGCCGGGTCATCCTTGAGGGCGTTCAGGAACAGAGCGAAGCTGTGTCGTCTCTGGCCCGCAGTGGCTTGCAGCTCCTCCGGCTCGGAATGGAAGAGGGCATCTCGGAGCAAATCGCGCTCCTCAACGTAGTCGTCGAGCCGGCAGAGGCATGCGGTTGAGGAGTACTCCACCAGAGAGTCGTGAGGGATCCTGCCCAGACCAATGAAATGCCTCTTGAAGTAGTTAGTGCTGGCGACTGCCGACCGGAATGCGTCTGCCAGGCGTGCGCCCCTACTATCTGGGACCAGCACGTCGATCGGCGTCGGAGTCTCCCCAAGAAGCGTCCCGGCCCTCGCGACCAGCCCTAGCTCGGCGAGCGGCGAGCGGTAGTAGAGCCCATACCCCCCCAGCGCGCTCTCGACCGACTCGCCTCGCTCATACGAGTCGCGAACGACAACGGTGGCAGGGCCGGTTCGTTCGCGACCGACCGGAGAGGATCCGCATTCGCGCGGACAAATCTCCACGGCCAAAGCCAGCTCGTACTCCCGCGCGAGTATGAATTTCGACAGGGAGGCATTCGTCGCCGGCATCTGGCGCCGTGCGTACTCGTCCAGAAGGAAACAGTGGAAAGAGAGGTAACGAGCGCGTCGAGACAGCGCCAGTATGCCGGGCAAGAGGACAGGGATGATGCGGTCCCGGGTGATCGTCTGTAGAGCGAGAGGGTCCCGTCCCGCCGTCCTGTGCAGGGTAGGAGCAATCCATTGCGGGATACCGGCAGCGGGCAAGCTCATTGGACTGGAATTCCTTTCCCTAGAGGGCGGGGGCAGAAAGCGCCCAAATCCTCCGTCTCCGCTTGGTCGCCTTCACGCGAGGCGTCGCTGCCAAGGACCGCACCTTTCCACCGTGGCTATCGCCATCAGGGTACGGGAGGAAGCGACCTCTGTGCATGCGACCCGCGTCCGGAGCCACATATGGGTCGGCCCTTCTGATCTGTGGGTCATGGCATCCTCGCATCGTGTTCGGTACGGTTCGAACATGAGCCTGCGGACTCCTCTCGTCTCGCAGTATCTTGAAGGCCTTTCGAGCGACGTTTTTGAGCTCTACCAGGATCTCATCAAGCAGTACGCGCGCGGCCGGCACGGGATCTACGCGCTATATCGGAACGACCGGCTCTATTACGTCGGACTGGCCCAGAACATGCCCTCGCGCTTGCGGACGCACCTGCGCGATCGCCATAAGGGCCTGTGGAATCGGTTCAGCATCTACCTGACCATCGACGACCGGCACATGCGCGAACTCGAGGCGCTCCTTCTCCGTATCACGCCGACACCTGGCAACAAGATGAAGGGGCACTTTGCCAAGGCCGAGAACCTGAGGGCCAAGCTCGCTCGCGAGATTCGCCAGCGCCAGCAGGCTGAGCTCGACGAACTGATCGGCCGGCAGCGGCCACGTGCTAGGGTCAAGCCGCAACCGAAGGGGTCGATCCTGTTGCGGGCGCAATACAAGAACGTCCAGTACCGAGCGTTGCTGCGCGCGGACGGTTCTGTCCGTTACAAGGGTCAGGTCTTCAAGTCGCCCTCTGGCGCGGGCAGAGCCGTTGTCGGTAGGTCGGTCAACGGGCTCATGTTCTGGAAGTACCAACGAGCGCCGGGGGACTGGGTTCCACTCAAGCAACGAGAGACTGGCCGCGTCGCAAAGTGACGCAGGCCGTTGACGGCTAGTTCTGGCGGTCCTGCGGTGCCGTGAGCTCGCATTGAGACGAAGCGAGGACTGGGATGTCTCTAGGGAATGACTTTCTGCGCGAGTCCTAACCTAATTCGAGACTCGATCACGCGCAGCGGAGGGGATCGATGGACATCGAGAGAAACCTGAAGGCGTACCTTGGAGCCCGCGAGCCCACGGCCAGGTACGCCTCGTTTGACTATTGCTTCAACCATTTCCAGTCTTATCGTGAACTTGGCGGACCCGGGGAGCTTGCGTCGTCCCAGGGCATGGAACTCAGCTGCCTCCACCTCGCGTTCTTCCTTGCAAGTTGGGGGATGCTACGCGGATCAGCCGACTTGCTAAAGCGCAGCATCAAGCACTATGCACCATTGATCGAAGTGATTGCCTCGGCGCGGCCGAACATCTGGGAGATCGATGCCCACGCCTACACCGATGAGGCCATCGACCCCTTGTTGCAGATCGCCAGTCAGCTCCGGACGGCCCTGCCTGAGGGCGCTTCCGATATCCTCGTCACCAAGATCATGCTCGGGGTCTTCGGATGCGTGCCGGCCTTCGATACCTACTTCAAGAAAGGCTTCAGGGTGAGCACGTTCGGCAGGAGGTCTCTTCGCAAGATTGGCCGGTTCTACCAAGAAAATGCTGAGGTGATCGATCGGCATCGCGTACCCACACTCGACTTCGCGAGCGATGCAAAAACCACCCGCAAGTACACACGCGCCAAGGTCATCGACATGATCTTCTTTGTTGAGGGCGGGTGTCCGACAGGATAAGAGCAGGCTCGGCGGGAGCCGCTAGATCAGGCTTCAAGCATGTCAGGCCCGTGCGCTAGCCTTCGTCGTGAAATGGTTCTCCCCCTCAACAGACAGCGCAAGCCCCCCGTTGGGCTGGCGAGCGCTGGAGCGTCATGACGGCGACCGACCTTCTTGCGGTGCCCGAGCCGGGGCAGCTCGTGTCGGTCCGAGACCGGCAGTGGGTCGTGTCCGACGTGTCCCGCGGAGCGATCGCCGCCGACGTCCTCACGGCCTCTCCCGATGGGGCCGAGCACCTTCTCTCCCTCGTCTCAATCGAGGAGGACGCCGCTGGCGAGGAGCTCCAGGTCATCTGGGAGCTCGAGCCCGGCCGACGCGTAATCGATCGAGCCGCGCTTCCAGTCCCAGATCCCGATCACGTCGATCCGCCGGGGCGCCTCGACGCCTTTCTAGATGCTGTTCGGTGGGGGGCGATCGCCAGCGCGGATACACGCTACCTCCAGGCCCCCTTCCGAAGTGGCATCGCCATCGAGGATTATCAACTCGACCCCGTCGTCCGGGCTCTCCGGATGCCCCGGGTCAACCTTCTCGTGGCCGATGACGTCGGACATGGCAAGAATCCATTCGTGTTGCTTACTGAGTTCGCCGATACCGCCGACTACCTGGGCCAGGTTTGTCAGGAGGAAGGGTGGGACTCTGCGGTTCTAACAGGTAGGACCGAACCCTCGTATAGGGACTTCATCGTGCAGGCTCGTCCATCAAGTCGAACGCTCATCATCTCGACTCGTGCTGGTCTCCAAGGCCAGCGCGTGAAAGCTGGCACTGCCATTCACTACGATCTGCCTCAAGCTCCTGAGGGACTGTTACAGCGCGTCGTGAGTGTCCAGCTGCCTGATTCGACCGGCCGCACGGAGCATCTGTTTCTTGTCGACGAAGAGAGCGGAACCCGGCAGCGGTTCCCACAGCTCATCCGCGACGCGATCGATCTTGATCTTTCCTGAGCTTGGGCGACTGGGGGGCAAGGCGCGGGGTGACCGGAGCGTCAGCGCCCCAAATCTGAGCTGGGGGTCAGGGTCAACGAGCCCTCTGGGGGTTTCGCGGTAGCGGGCCCCGTCTCTTCCGCCGATGGGCAGCGACCCACCCATCCACCACACTGGCTAGCGCTGGCCACGGGTCCGGGATGTTTCCTTGCCGGAATTGCCAGCTCCAGGCATCCAATAAGGATCATCCGAGCCGGCGGATGCCGCAGGAACCCGACACTTGGCCAAGGCGCTGGCGCGAGAGTCGATCGCGGCCGAGCCGTGGTGAATCGGGGAGAGGTCTGGTGGGCCGAGCACCCCGAAGCCGGTCGGCGGCCCTACCTGATCCTGACCCGCCAGGGAGCCATCCCGGTGCTGAGCCGAGTGTTGGCTGTGCCGGCCACCCGGACGATCAGAGAGATCGCCAGCGAGATCGTCTTTGACGAGGAGGACGGCATGCCACAGCCATGCCCCTCAGCTTTCGACAACGTCGTGACGATGCCGAAGTCTCCGTTCACTGAACGGATCTGCCGTCTCGGCGTCGACCGCCTCGAGCAGGTGTGTCGGGCTCTTCGCGCCGCCGCCGGCTGCTGAGCGCCAGCTGCGACGGACCTCTGTTCGGCGCGCAGCAGGCCTCTTCGGCGGGGCAGGAGTCCGAGGCCGTCACCGGGCGAGTCTGAGGCCCTTTCGACGCGCCGTCGTCGCCTGTCCCATGGAGGAGATCATCCCCCGGCTGACAAATCCGGTCCCTAGCGGTCATCATTGTCGAGGGGCACCCGAAGGGTTCAGATGGACACGACCGAGACATCAACGCAAGCTGAAAAGCGGTGGCCGCTCAGCCTGGAGCGGCTGCGGCTGCGGTTCCGCGACCCGGCCCTCGAATCGGCATATCGGGACGACCGTTTCCGCCACAACGTGGTCAACATCCGCTTTGCCTTCCTGGCCGGGATCGCCCTCTGGGTCGCCTGGGGTCTGCTCCTCCAGCCTCGCATGCTGTCCCTGGCCGACCGGAGGCTCGACACGCTCATGCGGTTCGCAGTGTTCATCCCGATGCTGCTCGTCGGCCTGGGGCTCACATTCACGCCGCTGTTCAGGCGCATCTGGCAATTGTCGTCGGTCGTCATCGCCACGGCGACCATCCTCTTCTGGGTCTACTACGTCTCGCACATTCAGTCGTTGCCTGCCGAGTACGGGTACATGGGCGTCATCCTCATCACGGCGTTCACCTACACCCTCCTCCGGCTTCGGTTCCTCTGGGTCGTCCTGATCACAATGATCGGCATCGTGGCGTACCTGCCGTACGCGTTCACGGCCCGGTACGTCTATCCCGTGAGCAGGGTCCTGGCGACCCTCTTCCTCGTCTCGTTCGGGTTCCTCGGAGGGCTGGCTGCCTATCGGATCGAACGGTTCTCGAGACAGGTGTTCCTGCGCGAGCGCCAGATCGACGAAGAGCGGCTGCGGTCCGACGCCCTGCTGCTCAACATCCTGCCTCAGGCGGTCGTCGAGCAGCTCAAGGCCTCTTCCAGCGGGCACATCGCCCAGGCTTTCGACCAGGTGACCGTCGTCTTCGCCGACGCCGTCGGATCCACAGAACAGGGTGCACGGTCCTCGCCGGAGGAGTTCGCCAGCGCGCTGGACGAGCTGTTCCGCCGGTTCGACCTGATCGCCGACCGGCACGGCCTCGAGAAGATCAAGACCATCGGAGACGCGTACATGGCCGTCGCCGGCGCTCCCGTCCCCAAAGCTGATCATGCCGAGGCGGCTGTCGCGCTGGCACTCGACGCCGTCACGGAAGCGGGGGAGGTTCGGTGGCCGTCCGGCGATCCGATCGCAGTGCGAGTCGGGGTGGCCACCGGGCCGGCCGTGGCGGGAGTGATCGGGCAGCGGAAGTTCGCGTACGACCTGTGGGGCGACACCGAGAACCTCGCCAGCAGGCTGCAGGAGCGCGCGGCCCCGGGCCAGGCCCTGGTCTCGGACTCCACAGCCGGGGAGGTCGCCGATCGGTACGGGTTCGGGCCCCACCACACC
>Ga0137373_10008168_pt1 | contig 11078 bp, 20 predicted proteins | sample SagtaG_5_FD_104912 | JGI IMG/M metagenome (GOLD analysis project Ga0137373, IMG submission 104912) | Vadose zone soil microbial communities from Sagehorn Ranch, Mendocino, California, USA - Sage1_R_80_16 metaG | ecosystem: Environmental > Terrestrial > Soil > Vadose zone | place: USA...
AGCAGCTCGGCGCCGTCGACGGCGTCCTCCCACGGTTCGATCGCTTCGAACAGCACCGCCTTCCCTTGCGGCCCTCTCGTTCTGGCCGGCTTCGTATCCGTCACGGGCGGGCCGGGCGCGAATTTCACGTCGACGCCGCCGCGACCCAGCTGCGTCAACGCCTCCTGGATGTCCTCCAAATAGAACTTCGTGATCCAGTGGCCGGTGTTCTCGTCCGGCACGCGGATCTCCAACGACGTGCTGGTGTCGTTGACGAGCGACGTCGGCGCCAGCCACTGCATGAAGTCGTGGCGCCGGAGCTTGATCTCCAGCTTCTCGAGGACCTGCGTCCAGATGTTCCCCTTCATCGCTGCACCGCCGAGGCGGCGGCGCATGCAGTCACGCCGACGTTGTTGTTCGCTGTGATGGGCACGGAGTGGCTCCTCCCGATTTGCGCATGCGCCTACGTGGCGCGCGGCACCTTCGCTGACGTCGTGGTTCTGCGCCGGCGCGAGGTGTGCCCCTCACCTCGCGTGCGGTCCGTGATGTAGCGGCGAATCGCCATCCAGGCGTCGATGGCGCCCTGCTCGAGGCAGACCACCTCCAACGCCCAGAGCTCGTCCTCGGTCGGCGTGACCTCGCCGCGGCGCGCGGCCGCGAGCAGCTGGTCGACGGCACGCTCCAGACGCTCGAGGCGATCGACCATCAGAAGCGCCCTCCACGCACGTGCTGCCGCTCCTCGTGTGCGCGTCGCCGCGAGGTCGCCACGCCGCGCACGAGACCGCTGAGGAACGCCCCCACGACGACGCCCAGAGCGAACGTCATCATCGGGTCAGCCCGTGCGAGGCCGCCGCGTCGACGATCGCGCGGATATCGCGGCGGAAGCCGAGCAGCTCGCGCAGGGCCCGACGCTGGTGCGCAGGGGACAGCTGCGCCGGACCCTCCGTGCGGAAGAACGTCGCCAGGTCCTCGGCGATGGCCGCGGCCGTCGCGATCGCGGTGGTTGGGGGATTGCGTGCTCGATCGAACGTTGCTACATTGGGGCTGCACACGGTCCTCCTCTTCACGGGCGTTGACGCGCCCGCCCGGTGTGAGCCAGCGTTGCGACCGCTGGCTCGTTTTCTGTCAGGCCTTCCCGACGTCCACGTTCTGAAACTCCGGATCCGGCTCGATGCCGAAGAACGCGCATTCCTCGACGGAGCTCAGGCCGCGCGGCAGCGCGGGCTCTGCGACCGGCTCGGCGCGCTGGCGCTTGGCCGGCACCGTCAGCGCCTGCAGGAGCCGCTCGAGGTCCGCTTCGCGGAAAAAGATGTTGGAACCCGTGCAGCCGTTGCCGGGCCACCGCACGTGCGAGACCTTCCGGTTCCGCACGAGCACGTAGAGACGTGAGGCGGTGACGTTGAGCGCCCGCGCGGCATCCGGGAGCGAGATCAGCCGCGGCAGCGAGCTGCGGCCGCGGGCGGTGTAGCGCGTCTTCTTCACGCGGCCACCTTGCTGCTGTTCACGACACGCCAATGGCCATCTTCAACGCTCAGAACGTGAGCGCAGGCGTCGGGTGGGCCATCGTGGCGGTAAACACGGAAGCGAAGGCGCGGCGCCAGCGCTTCCAGCAGCGCGATTGCGTACAGCGCCTCGTGTGCATACTGCGTCGACAGCAGAAGGTCGCTGCCGGGAACGAACTCGCCGAAAACGTGGACGAACACGATCCACGAGGGGCGGTCCTCGCGCGTCATCGCTGATCCTCGCGCCACATCGGCCGGCTCTCCGCCTTCGCGGTCATCAGCGCGTACCACCAGCGGCTCAACGCGCGCAGCATGGACGTCATGAAGCGGCCCTCGCTGATTCATAGGCAAGCAGGTACCTACGAATGGAATAGCCCAGCGCATCGGCGAGTTTCTGTGCAGTGCGCGCGGTCTGACGTTCGCCGCTGAGAAAGCGTGAAACCGTCTTGTCGCTCACGGCCGCATGGCGGGCTAAATCAGTCGGTACCCACCCACGTGCGGCTATGTCTCGCTGTAAACGCCGCGTGTTCCACGCCACGGCGGCCCTTCCAGAGCGGGAGTTCGTTCTCATTTGAGAATGAACGATAGTCCCTAGTATTCCCTTTAGTCAAGACAATTTGTGACCGCTTTTGTCTGATGAGAACGGGAACGACGTAAGCTGCTCGCCGAGCCCCCGAAATGTCGAAAGAGGCCCCGCGCGTGCCGGAGTTTGGCGTGTACCTGCGGCGCTGTCGCGGAGAGCGTTCCCTTGAGGCGCTCTCGCAGCAGATGCGTGCGATTGGTGTCGATCGCGTCAACAGCGCGCTGTTCCATTACGAGGCGGGACGTGTGCCTCCGGTCGACGTCATCAGAGGATTGAGCTTCGCACTGCGCGTTCCGTTCGAGGAGCTAATCGATCGCGTTCTGCGTGAGCTGAGAATCGCGCCCATCAGCTGGGCGGAGCCAATTGTGCAGAAAGAGTCGAATCTACCGGATGATGCACTCGCCGTGGCGCGAGCATATGCTGCATCGCAGGAACCGCATGTAAAAGCAGCGACACGCGCGCTTCTGCAGCTCGATCGCGAAATCAAACAGACAGGTGTTGCTAGCAGGCTCAACGAGGTGAGCGGCGCACGGCGTCGATTTCCGGCGAAGCGTCGCAGAGATCGCATTTCTGAGTGATCACTTTCCATTCTGGGCGCCGTGCACGTGCTGGCGACGTCGGCGCCGCTGCTACCCGCGACAGTGCATGGCCGAGATCGCGGTCGGAACGATTCGAGAGTAAGAGCGCTGCATTCCCGGAGGGGGAGGACTGTCCGTGAGGAAACGTATCAGTTATCTGGTGGCACTCGCCGCGGTCTCGGCGGCGTGCGGTGGTGGCAGTTCGCCGACGAACCCGACGCCGGGAGGATCAACGACTCCTCCGCAGACCACCTTCACCTTGACCGGCGCCGTTACGGAAACCGCGCCGAGCGCATTTAACAAGATTCCGAACGCGACGGTCGAAGTTGTCGACGGCGTCAATGCGGGGAAATCGACCGTGACCGATGGCGCCGGCAATTTCCGCCTGCCGAATCTTCAGCAAAGCACGTTTTCCGTGCGAGCGTCGGCATCCGGGTACGTGTCGGCGTCGAGGTCTGTGGATCTGAGTGCTGATCGCTCCGTCACGATTCAATTGAACCCAGCGGGCCCGCGCACGATTTTCGGTGCGGGTCAGTTTCTCGTCGGCGTTGAGATCGCTGCGGGTCGGTATTTTGCGGATCCGACGAGTGGGTGCTACTGGGAACGCGAGTCAGGATTAGGAGGCACACTCGGTGAGATCCTGGCTAATGATTTCGTCGGCTTCGACGCCGGCCAAATAATCGTCGACATTCTCAGCTCCGACAAAGCGTTCAAAACGCAATCGCAGTGCGGGACGTGGTTCAACAGCCCGCAGAAAGGCGCGCAATCCTCCATCACGCCAGGCGCCTGGCTTGTCGGATCGCAAATCACCCCAGGAACCTACCGAGCGGCCGCATCAGGCAGCTGCTATTGGGAACGGCTGCGAAATTTCACCGGCAATCTGAACGCGATCATCGCCAACGATTTTGTGTCCGGAGGCGGCAGCGTCCTCGTGTCCATTTCCTCCGGCGACACCGGATTCGGTGCGACGGCGGAATGCGGCACATGGACGCGCATCTCTGGTTTGAGTGAGTCGACGACAGTCGAGGGCCGCCTACAGTCAGCCGAAGAAATCGAGCGTAACCGTGATCGGCACCGCGCTGAACATCGCCGCCGATGAGCGGCACGTTTGAGAAGCATGACGATCCTAGACGAGCTGCGCGACCGTCTGCGTGAGATCAACGCACACATAGACGCGTACGCGCGAGAACGCGAGGCCGTGCGTCAGGAGATCACGCGCGAGAAGGCTCGGCGGCAGCTACAACTTCAAAACGCGGTGCTTGCCCGGTGGGAATCCGGCATGACGTCGCCCGAGATCGCCGCGGCGCTCGGGGCAACGGTTCAGACCGTCGAGCACGTGATGGACGAGTGGCGCGCGGCGAACGCCGTGACGGTGCGCCGCGGCAGGACCAATCCCGAACGACGACGCGTTCGCGACAAGAGACCTCCAAAGCGAAAGAGTGAGCCCGGGAGGTCCATCTGAAGGAATTTGAGACGCCTGATCGTCGTTAGTCGTGAATGACCAACACGGCGGATTTGTGGACCACGACGCTGCGGACCAGCACCGGCGCGTTCGTGTCGCGCAAATCGCTCAGCGTCTCGGGGGCATACGCGAGATCCACGAGCCTTTAGATGCGGAGATCGCCGTCGGAACAATTCGAGAGTAAGTGAGGGGACGAACCGTGAAGCAGTGCCAATACTGCGCTGAAGAGATCCAGGACGCGGCGATCGTCTGCAAGCACTGCGGACGCGATCTCGCTTCTATCGGGCAACCCGTCGCCACAAAACCGAGAGCCAGCATCTTAAAAGTGTTGGCATGGTTCGTCGGGGTCGGGCTCATCCTTGTGTTCGTCGCGACGTACTTCGGCGAGGACCATCAGCGTTTTGTCGAATTTAGAAAACGGCGCACGGCCTGGCATGAGCGGTGTGACGCACGACGACAAGCGGGTCGTGACGCGGATCCAGAGGCGTACGATTCGTGCGCCAAAGAACTCGATGAACTCGTTGCGTATGCGAAGCAGCAGGGCTGGGGCGAATGACGGCCGACGAACGAAAGACCATCCTCGCGCGCGCGCTGCAGCAGCAGGTGAGCGCCGGCGGTCGCGTTGAGTCGTCCAGCGACTATCAAGCCGTTCTTCTGTTCGGCGAGCCGGTGAACCACCTGCTGCACTTCCTGATCGGCGTCTTCACGATTGGTCTCTGGTGGATCGTGTGGCTGATCGCCGCGCTCACCAACAAGCAGACGCGACGGACGATCTTCGTCGAAGAGAACGGCGTCGTGCGAAGTCAGGACGTCAGATTCTCGTGATACTACGGCCTCGTCCGCTTCCGTTTCGCCTTTCGTGCCGCCGTCTCGCGCTCAAGGCACGTCGCGCAGCGTGAGGTGTGGCCGCCGAGATCTCGACCGCAGCGGCACAGGCCCTGCTCGCGTCGTTCCGCCAGCCACTGGGTACGCCAGGTCGCATAGTCATCGGTACACGCACGGCAGTACCACGTCAGACCGGATTCGCGTTTGCGCCCGCAGCGCGCACACTGACCCGCCGCCGCGCGGCGGCGCTGGAGCAGGGCTTGGGGGGTGGTGTGGCGTTGCCGGGCCGTCGCCGACAGCTCGCCGTAGTCGCCCGTGCGTTTGGCCATCACACGGCCTCCGCTGTGCGCCAGCCGTCGGCGATCAGCCGTCGTGTCAGCGCGGGCATGTCGGCATGCGGAACGCGCAGCGCGCCGGCGATCCACGCGTAGCCGCGCTGCGTCAGGTTCATCGAGCGCAGATGATCGAGCGCCGCGGGCGTCTGTGGAGCGACGAGCATGTACGTGGTGCGCTGGCCAGTTGGCCCATCGTGGTGCGGCGTGAGCACGTAGTGCACGGGCGTGCTGTCGCGCTGCTGCTGCCATACCTGCTTGCGCTCGCGACTGAAATCTGTTGATATGACCGTCTACCTCCCCAAAGGCTACCGCTCCTGGCGCTATGACTTCTGGCTGTTTGGGAAGCGCTACCAGGGCACCACCGGGCTACTGACAAAAGCGGAGGCGCAGGAGTACGAGCTCGAGCTGAAGAAAAAGATCCGGCGCCGGCGCGCAGGCCTCGAGCCGGCCGACGCGTCGGAGACGCCGCTGTTTTCCACGTGGGCCGCGCTCGCGTTCCGGCACCACCAGCTACGGAAGAAGCTGAAACGCCCCGAGCAGCTGAAGACGAACCTCCGCATGGCGATGGCGTTCTGGGGGGCGAGGCCTGCGAAGAAGCCGTTGCCGCACGCGCCCTACCGGAACCTGCGCCTCGGCGACCCTATCGCGCACCCTGAGTTGATCGAAGAATTCGAGCAGTGGATGGACCAACGCGGCATCAGCGGCGCGCGGAAGAATCACTATCGATCGGCGTGCAGCATCATGTACAAGCTGGCCCTGCAGCCGGCGTTCCGCACGAAGAGCCAGATTCGGGAGAACCCGTTCGAGCACATCCCGCGTGATCGCGTCGCGAAGCGCATCCGCGTCTACACCGCCGCGCAGCTCCGCGCGATCCTCCAGCACGCCGCCTGGCATGTGCGCATCGCCGTCGGCGTCGGCGCGCTCGCCCCCAAGCTGCGCCTGCGCAACGTGCTCGACCTGAAATGGAGCGAGCACGTCGCGCCGGATCTCTCGCAGATTGCGGACCCGGATCATAAGACGGACCAGGAGACGGGATTGCCGCTCGTCGTGCTGGTGTCGTCCGAGCTGCGCAAGGTGCTCGAGATCGCGAAGAAGCACCGCCGCGGCCCCTACGTCGTGCACTATTACGGCCGCCACGTGCGCGACATCAAGACCGGGCTGAAGCACGCGGTGGAGCGGGCCGCGAAGACGCTGAAGGATAAGTCGCTGGTGTGGGGCCGCGCGAAGGGCGTGACGTATCACTCGCTGCGGCATACAATGGCGACCGAGCTCGCGCGGATGGGCGTATCGGAGGCGCTGCGCACGCGGGTCATGGGCTGGCGCGATCAGGCGACCGCGAAGATCTACACGCACATGGTGCCGATCGACGAGGTCGCGCCGCTCGAGGAGCTCGGCAAGCGGATGCCGCTGGCGGACGTGATCGGCGCGCCGACGGCGCGATGGGGACGATCAGCGGGAAACGCGAATGCCGGTCCTCTTAAAATCGAACAAAAGCCGCGAACGCGGTCGCCATCGGCGGATCGTCGAAAACCTGAGATCGACGAATAACCACCGAAACGAAAGCGGTGCCTTCTGACCCACTCTTAATCTGCGGGTTCTCGGTTCGATTCCGAGGCGGCTCACCACATTCCCCCGATTTCATTCGGAGATTTTTGATCTCCGCGATCCTCGGCGCCAACCTATCGCGCTCGAAACGCCCGACTGATCCCGTTCTGAGCCTGTTCGGGGGCTGACACGGGTGCGATCCTAGAGGCATGTCGATCCAACCAACGCCTTCGAGCCTTCCTTCGCTGACGGGCGTGACTATCTACCGCGTCCAAGGGCCCCGTGGCTTGCTGAAAATCGCCGCGCACACCGACGCAAGCATGCTTGCGGAACGCCTCTACCAGTTGTGGCTACACGATGGTGTGCCAGAACTGGCGCGAGCACTTGCCGCCGAGCGCGAACATTATTCCACCACCGGAAAAACGCGCTGCCACGAAGTGGCGTTTGAGTTCGCCTACGGCTCCTTCGTAAACGTGAGGGATCCCGAGCATCCGGCTCTGCGTGACTGGAAGTGGTGCGTCGGAGCGACGGCGGGCCGAGAGACCCACTCTTGGATCGAGCACCTCGGAGAAGCCTTCGACTCGGCGATGGTGCTGGCGGATGGCAAGCCCGAGCAGGTGCTGTGGGTGCGCCAGGCGTCCGAGCTCCGTACGTTCTATCAAGCCGTCGCGGTCGAAGCTCGGACGTTCAAGGACTTCGTGGACTGGATGGCCATGCCGCGCGGGAAGCTGTTCAAGCGCTACCCGGTGGTGGCCCGCATCGCCGCCGACATGCGGCGCGCGGGAATTGACAGTGGCCGCGTCCAGTTCAGAGGGGCCTGAGCGAACCTCGTCAGTCTGATCGCGTTTCTAAGTGTGTGCGCGCGGACAAGACGGTTCAGCGCGGCGCCTTGCTTTTTCGACTCCGCACAGAGGTCGTTTGGTATCATCCGTCATTCTCGACACCGGGCACAACGCCACCTGTTCGGCCGACGATGGACTGCGGCGCTTAGCTGTGTACTGAACGTTATTCAGGATGCATCGGATGGAACGACTCGGAACATTTCCAGATGCCCGGGCGAAGGCCCTTTCAGACATCCAGACGCTGTTAACGCGGATCCAGATGATCGCCGCGGTGGAGATCAACGAGGTCGCGCAAGGCATCGACGTTTTGAAACGACTACGGGCTGAGACCTACGAAGACCTCAATCAGATTCAGCACGAGTACATGATTCTGTGCGCAGCACAATGGCTGATCGATCAACACCGATGCCCTCCCGACACGATTTGGTCTTGGAATCCGCGACAGACCGGCGGCGCTGACGAACCAGACTTACGGGGTGAACGGAGCGGCAGTGCAATCGTCTCCGCGGAGATTACCACGTCGACGCAGCCGAAGGGGATGATCGACAGCCGGATGCGGAAGACTCTCGAAAAACTCTCGAAGATGGCCGGCCAGCAGTTTTACTTCACGGCGTCGCCATCGATGTGTCAACGAGCGCAAACAAAGATCACCAAGGGGGGCTGGCAAATTCACGCGGTGTGCCTGCCGGCTGTTGTTGAAGATGCGCTCTGAGGTGACGATCTGCGGGCCCTCCAGCTTCTGCGCGCGGCAAACAGCGAGAACCGGCGCGATGTATCTCCCTTAGCTGAGTTCGGTTGAACGAATCTCGACCAAAGCACGTGCCGCGAACACTAGTTCTGAAAACGGCCGTGCTCTGAAAATGTCCGTGGTTCCAAACTTCTGGCGTCGGACACGCCTCAGGCTGCGGTATACCCAATTAAGATCCCGTATATCCTCAAGCGGCGAATCTGGAACGTCAGTGAAGACGTCCAGAACAGCTTCGAGAACGCCTTCACCACATCGCCTGTGAATGTAGGGGTCGTAGCCGGATACGTCGCTCAACGACTGACCGAGACGGTGACGAACGGCCTCGAACGTGGCGATTTGATGACGACCCGGTTTCTGAACAGCAATCGCCATCGCCAGGCCGAGTTCAAAAGCCATGTTGAATCTCGGCACCCGAAATCCGTCGCGCGATAGCGTGACATACGAGAGGTCGTGAATTGAATAAGCACACTGCGAAATCAGATTGAACAGCCGGTCGATTCGAACTTGACTCGCCGGGATCTGGACAACCGACCGCGGGTTCATACCCACACTTACAAGCCCTGAAATCAGCGTGAGGTACAAGTACTCGGATGCAGGACCAAACGCGTGGTTCATGAATACGTCGCGTGGGGCAGCTTTCGGCGGCATCGTCGAGTTACTGTAAATGCCGCCTACTTTTTCCGCTGCGTCTTTGAGCTACGGGTCTTGCCGCTGGCCTTCTTAGACGATACCTTTTTCGTCCGAGGTCGCATCTTCTCAGCGGCGCGCGCCCGCGCGTACTCTGACTTGCTGAATTTTGATCCCGACGAACTACCTTTTCCGTATACGCGAACCTTCGACCACGAACTCCACGATTCGGGCAGGAGAATATCAAAAACGGACGTACTCAGGGCATCGCTTTTCGGGCGCGAGACGCTGTACTTCGCTGCGATTTCCCCGATCGTAAGGCGATGGGGCAGTGCGCCGATCCGAAACGTGACGCGTGTGCGCGCTTTCTTCGCCACGTCGCTGAGGATAGCACGCCGGCGGTCGCGCATCACGGTCAGTGGTTGGCCAATACCGCTTGTTGCGCCAATAAAAACGCAACCGCAACCGTGCGCCCAAAGTGAGAACTTTGAGTTGCAAAGTCAACGGCGCTGGGGGTCCATTGCTATCTCTACTTCCTGGCGGCACCCACGAGCGTCATCAGCCCAGCCTGTCGTGCCGGCAGGTGTCGACAGATCGAAAGGCAGTCGTCGTCCGCCCTCGAAGTGGAGATCGCGGTTCGCCTCGGGGCTGGATTCCTCGGCCCCCGCGAACCGCTGCCCGCAGCGCGGACAGACGGCTATTGGTTCGCCCGGATCGAGCGGCCGCGCCCCTGCCGTGGACTTGCAGCACGGCTGGTGGTCGTAGATGCCGCCCGCCTCGTAGAACATTCCCGCGTGCTCGTCTACAAACGTCATGACCGCTACCCACTCCATCCCTGCCTCCTCTTCTCCTAAAAAGCGCATATCGCCTGTGTCGAAAGGCTTTGAGTTCTCCGTGTCGTGGCTTCGTCGGCCCCGAACGGACCCCGCACCTCTTTCCGTGCTCTACCCGTCGCGGCAGTCGGGGCTGCCAGCAGAGCAAGTCGGAACCGTTGCTGTCTCCCGAACGCTCCCGCTGGGATTTCAGTGAGGGTTCCGTTCGTTCGGGTTCCAGTTCCCAGCGCGGTGTCTTTCCGCTGACCTGGAGGCTGTCTCGCTCTTGCGTTCGAGATTCGTGGCTCCCGATGGGAGCAGAGCATTTGTCGGGGCGGACAGTTTGCGGTCCGTGCGCGCCCTCGCTGCGCCGGGGCGAGGCAGCCTTAGCCCTCCCGGTCACCGCGTGGACGGACCTGCCGACGATGGTGCTGTCGGTAGAGAATCCCCTCTTGTCGAACATCGACCCGCTGATTTATCCGTGCCCCGACATGGACAAGTCGCCGTTGTCTATGACGACCAGGACGACGTGAGCCGTCGCCGGGTCATGGCATCATTGCCGTCGAGCACGCCCGCTCAATAGCTCGCCGCGCGTCTTCGCTCCACGTGTAGGCGCTCCCCAAGTTCGTGAGCCCCTCACTTGCCGGACCTGCTTCGTCTTGCGCCGTCCGGTCAGCGCGTCGCACGGTGCTATACTGCATTTGCGTTTGCTACACCGTGTGGTTGACGAGAGGCGTCCCGCCAGCCATTCATTCCCAAAGAGCCGGCTTACAGGGCCGGCTCGATTTCTTCCTCGACTTCTAGAACAGCGACACGGCCTCCGCCGCCATCCGCGGCACATAGCGGTATTCGCTGATGACCGCCGGGCCGTTCTCGGTCTCGATGGTGTGCTGCCGGTTCTCGATGGTCATGAAAAACGGCGCACGCCGCAGATCAGAAACTCTCGTTCGCCACCCATACGCACCGCCGATCGGGCCGAGCGCGCGACCGTCCACTCAGCAGCCCGGCCGCTCACGAAGGAACGCCGCGAGTCGTTCTGCTCGTGTGACCTCTTTCCCCACTTCCGTTCCCCCATCGTTCCGTCGGAACTAGTGCCGGCGGAAGCGTTCTACTTCCCTGCGACCACCTCCAGCGCCCGCCGCAGGAAAGCGGAGACGGACGCCCCCTCGCGCTGTGCGGCACGACGCACGGCGCAGAGCAGGTCGTCATCGACCTTGCACGGCAAATTCTTCGTGAGGCT
>Ga0137373_10008171_pt1 | contig 11075 bp, 5 predicted proteins | sample SagtaG_5_FD_104912 | JGI IMG/M metagenome (GOLD analysis project Ga0137373, IMG submission 104912) | Vadose zone soil microbial communities from Sagehorn Ranch, Mendocino, California, USA - Sage1_R_80_16 metaG | ecosystem: Environmental > Terrestrial > Soil > Vadose zone | place: USA: California...
AACCGTTCGATTCCCCTTGCGAATCGCGACCCATCGATCCTTGCAGGTGGAAACGCCGGGGCCTTGGTACGCTTCCTTGAACCACGGAACGACGCGGGGCGCTTCCGGCCGGTGACCATTGACTGACTTGTCGTTGTATGGGAGGGCGCAATAAAACGGATTCTGTCGCGGCGTGAACTTTACCGGAATGTAATTGCTGCGATGCGCGGGATTTGGATCGTCAAATCCGCCGTAACTTCTGCTCCAATCTTTGTCCCACGAGCTCCTCCGGTTCGGCACCGGATTGTTTCCGCTCGGCTGCTCGCCGATCCAAAAGACAGTTGTCACAATATTTTTCTTCCACGGATAGCGCTCTCCTGTGGCTGAGGCACTGTGCTCAGTGTTTAAACAGCCCGCGACGATCGCTGCCAGCGCGCCGATCGACAGGATCGATATTGCTTTCATCGTATGCTTCCTTGTTCATAAGGAAGCGGGTGTTTATCGAGTCAAGCGCTATCCGCAGCAAATCGCAACCAAGACCCTGCGTCTCGTCAGGAGAGTTCTCCCCGAATAAGCTGATCGGTGTGAATCCCGGCTGCGAGGTTACAGGGCGGCAGCGATTAGGCAGGCGTTCGTTCACATCGGCAATCAAAGACACCCCCGGTCCTAGTGGGTATACCCCAACGTGCGCGAAGACCTGCTCCGTTATAGCGCCGAAGTAGTCATAACCGCGCATCACAAACGAACCGGGCCTTGCTCTGATCGCGTCAGCGTCGATGAGCAGACCGAGAATCTAAAGTCCGCTCCAATCTCTATTTGTTCTTTCTGTAGCAGTTGCGTTGACGCAAGTTATTTGCCCTCGACCACAGACTACGAAATTGCGATAGTGGAGAGCCGCAGAGGAGGTTTTTGCTACGCAAGACATATCCCCCGAGCTAGAGCCCGATCTCCCGCTCGAGATTGCACATCTCTTGTTAATCGACGTGGTCGGTTACTCGAAACTGCTGGTCAATGAGCAGATTGAGTTACTGCAAGATCTCAACCAAATCGTGCGAAACACCGAATGTTTTCGGGCCGCCGAAACAAAGGGTAAACTGATCCGGGTGTCGACCGGAGACGGGATGGCGCTCCTTTTCTTCCACAGTCCGGAAGAGCCGGTGCGATGTGCGCTCGAGATCAGCAGAACATTGCAAGAGCATCCGCATATCCAGCTGCGGATGGGAGTGCACAGCGGCCCAGTGAACCAAGTCACCGATGTTAATGACAAGACGAATATCGCGGGATCAGGGATCAACGTGGCGCAGCGCGTTATGGATTGCGGTGATGCCGGGCATATTCTTTTGTCCGGGCATATAGCGGAAGATTTGACCCAATACCGGCACTGGCAGCCGTACTTGCACGATCTCGGCGAGTGTGAGGTAAAGCACGGGCTGAGGCTGCACCTGGTTAATCTCTACAAAGACAATCTCGGCAACCCACATCTTCCGGACAAACTCAAGCGAAGAAGAAGATGGAAGCAGACGTCGGGTGTTAGCGTCCGTCCCGTCATTACGCGCCGTTCGCCCAAGTACGTGCTTATCGCTGTTTTGCTCGTTTCAGCTGTGGCTTTGGCGATCAGTTTTTCAGTCTTTTACCGACGAGGCTCACCGGCGGTTGCACGCTCCTCTTCGGGGAAAGCCGCCGACGTAGGACTTCCTATTGCGGAAAAGAGTATCGCCGTTCTTCCGTTTGAAAACCGGAGCGAAGACAAAGCGAACGCCTACTTTGCCGACGGCATCCAGGACGAGATTCTGATGCGCTTATCCAAGATCGCCGATTTAAAGGTGATCTCGCGCACATCCACGCAGCATTACAAAAGCGCGCCGGAAAACCTGCCTGAGATTGCCAGGCAGCTTGGCGTCGCCCACATCCTGGAAGGAAGCGTGCAGAAGAGCGGCGACGCCGTGCGCGTGAACGTGCAGCTGATCAAAGCGGCCAATGACTCCCATCTGTGGGGCGATACCTTCGACCGCAAACTGACCGACATCTTTTCGGTTGAGAGCGAGGTAGCCAAAGCCATCGCCGAGCAGTTGCGAGCGAAACTCACTGGCCAGGAAGAGCAAGTCATTGCTGCCAAACCAACAGACAACCCTGAGGCTTATGATGCCTATCTGCGCGGCCTCGCTTATAGCCTGAAAACGGCAAACGTACCCACCAACGCTCTTGGCGCACAGAAATATCTCAAGGAAGCGGTGCGCTTGGACCCGAAATTCGCCCTTGGTTGGGCGCTGCTCTCATACGTGGAAGCGCGCGGCTACCTCACACTGACTCTTCAACCAACGGTCGCGCTGCGTGAAGAGGCCCGGCAGGCAGCCGAAACCGCGCTGGGTCTTCAGCCCAATCTCGGCGAAGCCGTGTTGGCCAAGGGTTATTACCTTTACGCCTGCCTAAAGGATTACGACACCGCGGTGCGTTACTTTGAGCAAGCACGACAGCTCCTGCCCAATAGCAGCCGGATTCCTGAATTGCTGGCCTATGTCGCGCGGAGGCGGGGCCAGTGGGACCGGAGCGAGAGTTACTTTAACGAAGCCGAGCGTCTCGACCCCCGCAACGTTACCCTACTCACCCAGCACGCCCTTTCCTATATGTCACTTCGTCGTTTTCCCGAAGCACTGCGGAAGCTTGATCAGGTTCTTAACATCACACCGGACGACGTGGATACCTTTGTGTATAAGGCGGGTATCGCACAGGCCGAGGGCGATCTGCCGCGTGCCGCCGCGCTCCTCGCTCCGCTGCATCCAAACGCCGATGACCCTTTGGTCGTGGAAACACAAGTTTACCAAGCGATCCTGGAGCGCCGACCTGCACAAATCATCCCTCGGCTCAAGGAAATACTTGCCAAGCCTGACCCGGCGTTGGGTTTCGCCAATGGCGCACTGCGGTTCGATTTAGGCTGGGCGCAAGAGGTCGCCGGTGATCATGCTGCCGCCCAGGAAAGTTGGCGACAGGCGCGCAGCGAACTGGAACCTTTCCTCAAAGAACAGCCGGAAAACTGGCAGCTGGCTGGATGTCTCGCGGTGACCAATATGGGCCTCGGCGACAAAGCCACCGCGTTGGCTCTGTCGGAGCGGGCCATGGCCGCGGTGTCGATCGAGAAAGACCCTCTTTCTGGTCCCGGCTCGATCGAGAACCTCGCCCGGGTAGCGGCGGGCACAGGGGAACCCGACCGCGCCATTGCCGCTTTACAGAAACTACTCTCGATACCATATGAGGGGCCGCTGGCTGCGGGTATGCCGCTGACCCCTGCGCTGCTTCGGCTCGATCCGATGTTCGATTCGCTCCGGAATGATCCGCGCTTCCAAAAACTCGCCGCCTCGCCCACGCCGAAAGAACCGTAAAGCTCAACCACGCTGTTCTACGAAAAGGAGCCACGCTCGACGTAAGATGAAGTATTGGGAAATCATCGCTGACAATCTGAGTGCGTCCGGTTGGACGTGGGGATATTCATCTCACATTGATTCAACTGGCCGCACGCTTTTCAAATCACGCGTATCCAAGTAGAATGCTGCCGGGACGAGCGTTTCGTCAACGCGCTCAGAGAGTGAATCCAACAAAGTTTGTGACCGAGCTGAAGCGGCGCAATGTTTACCGCGCAGCGGTCGCTTACGCAGTAGTCGCATGGTTTCTCACGCAGCTTACGACGCAGGTCTTCCCGTTTTTTGAAATTCCGAATTCCGCAGTGCGTTTTGTTGTCATTGTGCTCGCGATCGGATTTCCAATCGCGATGCTACTCTCCTGGGTCTACGAATTCACTCCCGAAGGAATAGTCCGGACGGAAGATGTCGATCCGGCACAGGCGAGATCGATTCAGCGTGCTACCGGACGGATTCTCGACTTTATCATCATCGGGGTGCTGCTGCTGGTTATTGCAATGCTGATCGTTGGGCGACGCCCGTTTTACAAGCAAACGGGCGAGTCGATCCCGCAGAAAAGCATTGCGGTACTACCCTTGGAAAATCGGAGTAATGATCCCGACAACGCTTACTTTGCAGACGGCATCCAAGATGAGATCCTGACGCGCCTATCGAAGATCGCCGATTTGAAGGTGATCTCGCGCACTTCGGCGCAATATTACAAGAGCGCGCCTAGAAACTTGCGTGAAATCGCGGAGCAACTTGGCGTAGCCTATCTTCTGGAAGGCAGCGTGCAAAAGAGCGGCGATGCTGTGCGGGTGAACGTACAACTGATCAAAGCGGCTAACGATTCCCATCTTTGGGCCGATACCTTTGATCGCAAACTGACCGACGTCTTCGGCGTCGAGAGCGAGATCGCCAAACGAATAGCGGAGTCATTGCAAGCCAAGCTCACCGGTCGCGAGGAGCAAGCGTTAGCAGTTAAACCAACAAACAATCCGGAGGCTTACGACGCGTACCTCCGGGGCTTGGCTCTTGAAGCGCGCACGACGACCTCTCCAGATGGTTCAGATAAGGCCGTGGGCTTTTACGAGCGGGCGGTGCAGCTTGACCCAGCTTTTGCGCTGGCGTGGGCCAGACTCTCTCGTGCGAACGCTCACGTGTATTTCGGTGGTCTAGATTCGACCACCGCTCGCCGTGACGCGACGGAGCGGGCCTTAAACACCGCGCAAAAACTCCAACCGAACTCGCCCGAAACCCTGCTCGCACAGGCTTATTATCAATACTGGGTGCAGCGGGATTACGAGCTTGCCAAAGCGACGTTCGGCCGCGTTCGGGAGCTTTTGCCGGGCAGCAGCGATGTCCCTGGTGCTCTCGCCCTAATCGCACGACGACAAGGGCGCTGGGATGAAAGCGTTGCCTACTGGGAGCAAACTCTTGTGCTCGATCCACGCAACACTGAATGGCTCGCCTTGGCCGCACAGACTTACGCGAATCTTCGGCAATTCCCGGCTGCGCTAAAAACCTACGATAGGTTGTTGGACATTGTTCCGAATGAGCCCGATACGGTGGCGTCCAAAGCAAAAATTTATCAGGCCGAGGGCAATTTGGAACAAGCCGGAAAATTGCTGGCTGGCGTAAACGCACAGACCCCTTCGTTTATTGCGTTCCTAACGAAGATGAACCAATTGTTTCTAGAGCGGCAGTTCGATGAGGCCATTCGATTGATTCATAGCCGACTCACTGAATCTCGCGACGTTTCCGACGTTGAAAGGTTCCTTAATCCATTCTTTCTGGCCCTAGCCCAGGAATATGCCGGCGATATCGTCGGGGCGAGAGCCACTGCTCAACAAATGCTGCGTCCGCTAGAAACGCTCAGCCAGAAAGACCCTGATAACCCGAATTTTGCGCAAGTGCTTTCGTTAATTCATGCTGTGCTCGGCGAAAAAGATGCAGCGATAAAAGAAGCTGAGCGTGCGATCACGCTGCTGCCAAGTGGGAAGGATGCAGCCGATGGGCCTCTGGGCGAGGAGAATTTGGCGTTTGTCGAGGTCTTAGTCGGCGACAAAAACAGCGCGATTCCAAGGCTGCAGCGTCTTTTGCAGATTCCGTATAATAACTGTCTTACGCCAGCGCTTTTAAGGCTCAATCCGCAATGGGATCCTTTGCGCTCCGATCCCGCTTTCCGAAAACTCTGCGAGGCCCGACAAGATGTCCGCTGAGATTAAGAAAGAGATCCAGCTCGAGATCGCACACGTCTTGTTCGTCGACATCGTCGGCTACTCGAAGCTTTCCATTAACGAGCAGCGGACGGCCGTTGATGAACTAACCAAGGTCGTTCGCAGTTCGGATCAATATCAAAAGGCCGAAGCTGCGTCTCGCTTAATTAAAATTTCAACAGGTGACGGCATAGGGCTGGTCTTTTACACCAGTCCGGAAGCGCCGGCACAATGTGCGGTCGAAATCAGTCGCATCCTTAAAGAGCATCCACGCTTACAACTTCGGATGGGCGTGCACAGCGGTCCGGTGAGCGGCGTGATTGACGTGAATGATCATGCTAATCTCGCCGGCGCCGGCCTCAACATAGCGAAACGGGTGATGGATTGCGGGGATGCCGGGCACATTCTTATCTCCAAACACGTCGCCGAAGATTTAGAAGAATACGAACATTGGCGGCCCCTCCTGCACAGTCTCGGCGAATACGAAGTGAAACACGGAGTGCGTGTCGCGATCGTGAACCTCTATGCGGATGAAGTCGGCAATCCGCAACTACCAAAAAAGTTCCAAGCCCTGAAGAAGCACCGCGCGCGAGCGCGTTGGGCGGCGATGTCAGCAGCATTGTTCGCGCTCGCGATAATTGTCGCTGGCATCGCAATATTTTCCCGTTATCGGCTGCGATCGACGCTGCCAGCCCCGGAAAAAAGCATCGCGGTGCTTCCCTTCGAAAACCGGAGCGAAGACAAAGCCAACGCCTACTTTGCCGACGGCATCCAGGACGAGATTCTGACGCGCTTATCGAAGATTGCCGACCTGAAGGTCATTTCCCGGACATCCACGCAGCATTATAAAAGCGCGCCTGAAAACCTTCCTGAAATCGCCAGGCAACTTGGCGTCGCCCACATTCTGGAAGGAAGGGTGCAGAAGAGCGGCGACGCCGTGCGCGTGAACGTGCAGTTGATCAAAGCAGCTAATGATTCCCATCTTTGGGCTGATAGTTTTGATCGCAAACTGACTGACATCTTTTCGGTCGAAAGTGAGGTGGCCAAAGCCATCGCTGACCAGTTGCAAGTGCATCTCAGCGGTCGCGAAGAGGAAGTCATCGCTGCCAAACCGACGGACAATCCTGAGGCTTACGATGCCTACCTGCGTGGTCTGGCTTATACGCTGAAAGCTGGCAATGCACCCGCCAATCTCCTTGGCGCACAGAAATATCTCAGAGAAGCGGTGCGATTGGATCCGAAGTTCGCGCTTGCTTGGGCGCTGCTGTCAAATGTTGATTCGATTGGCTACCTCTCACAGAGCCTTCAACCCACGGTCGCCCTCCGTGACGAGGCGCGGCAGGCAGCTGAAACCGCGCTCGCTCTTCAGCCCAACCTTGGCGAGGCGCTTGTCGCGAAAGGCTACTACCGCTACGCCTGTCTGAAGGATTACGACACGGCAGTGCGTTACTTTGAGCAGGCACGTCAGTTCCTGCCGAATAGCAGTCGGATTCCTGAAGCCCTAGCCTATGTTACGCGGAGGCAAGGCCAATGGGGCCGGAGTGAGGTGTATTTCAACGAAGCCGAGCGGCTTGACCCACGCAACGTTCGGCTGCTTACCGAGCACGCCACTTCCTATAGCGACCTTCGTCGTTTTCCCGAGGCGCTGCGAAAGTTTGATCAGGTTCTCAACATCATGCCGGACGATGTGGATACGCTCGCGTATAAGGCGGCTATCTTACAAGCCGAGGGTGATCTGCCGCGTGCTGCTGCGCTACTCGCTCCGCTGCGTCCGAATGCCGACCACACAAGTGCGTTGGAGACACAAGTTTACCAAGCGATCCTGGAGCGTCGCCCTGCACAAATCATTTCTCGGCTCAAGGAAATACTGGCCAAGCCTGATCCAGCGCTCGGTTATATCAATGGCGAACTGCGCTTTTGGTTAGGCTGGGCGCAAGAAGTCGCCGGTGACCATGCCGCCGCCCAGGAAAGTTGGCGCCAGGCGCGCAGCGAACTGGAATTTTTCCTCAAAGAACAACCGGACAATTATTTCCTCATTGGAGATCTCGCGCTCACGAGTATGGGCCTTGGTGACAAAGACGCCGCGTTGCCTCTGGCCGAACGGGCGTTAGCCATGGTCCCGATCGAGAAAGACGCCGTATTTGGTCCCATTCCAATAGAGATCCTCGCGCGAGTAGCGGCGCAAATGGGCGAACTCGACCGCGCCATCGCTGCTTTACAGAAACTACTCTCGATACCGTATAGTGGGCCATGGGCCGCGAACGTGCCGCTCACCCCGGCGCTAATCCGGCTCGATCCGATGTTCGATCCGCTCCGGAACGATCCGCGCTTCCAAAAACTCTGCGAGGAAAAGAAGCCGTGAATCCGCGCAACGTCTTTGCCGAGCTGCAGCGGCGCAACGTTTACAAAGTCGCGATCGGAGAGATGTAGCGGATCGTTGACGGAGGTCGCGGTGCTTCTATGCTCCGAGCGATGGCTAAAGTTGCGTCAAAACCGTCTGGGCTCATTGACACGCGTGTCATTTACTGCGGGGACAATCTCGAGCAGCTAAGGAAGCTACCCGGCGCGTGCGTTGATTTGATCTACATCGACCCGCCGTTCAATTCGAATCGTAACTATGAAGTGTTCTGGGGCGAGACGAAGGAGAAACGCGCCTTCGAAGATCGGCATGCATCAACTCAGGCTTACATCGAGTTCATGCGCCCGCGCTGCGTCGAGCTGCACCGCGTGCTCAAGAAGACCGGCAGCTTCTACTACCACTGCGACTGGCACGCCAGCCACTACGTCAAAATCATGCTCGATCAGATTTTCGGCGAGAACCAGTTCATTAACGAGATCATCTGGAAGCGCTCATCGGCTCACAGCGACGTGAAGCAAGGGCGAAGAGCGTTCGGCGTGATCACTGATTCTATCTTGTTCTACAACAAAGGAGACGAGTCCGTTTGGAATCCGCATTTCACACCGTACACCGACGAGTACGTCAACCGCGACTATCGACGTATTGATGAAAAGGGACGCCGGTATCGTATTGATAACATTCAAGGGCCTGGCGGCGCCGCAAAAGGAAATCCCTACTACGAAGTCATGGGGGTTAAACGGTATTGGCGATATTCGAAAGAGAAAATGGAGCAGCTGATCAAAGAAGGGCGGATTATTCAGACGCGGCCCGGCGCCGTGCCGCAATACAAGCGGTATCTCGACGAAATGCCCGGTATCCCACTCCAAAACATTTGGGACGACATCCCCATCATCAGCAACCGCTCCAAGAAATATCTCGGCTATCCAACGCAAAAGCCGATGGAGCTTCTCGAGCGAATCATCAAAGCAAGCAGCAACGAAAACGACATTGTTCTCGACGCATTCTGTGGATGCGGAACCGCCCTCGTCGCTGCGCAGAAATTGAAACGTCAATGGATCGGCATTGATGTTTCGCCAACCGCGTGCCGCGTGATGGCAAAGCGATTGAAAAAAGATTGCGGACTAAAAGAAGACGAAAAGCTTTGGGAAATTGGACGCGGTTTTGTTGTGCGTGACTTGCCGAAAACCGAAGCAGAACTTCGCAAGTATCCAGCGTTTGAGTTTGAGAACTGGGCCGTTGTCGCGCTCGGTGGAATTCCAAACAAAGTGCAGGTCGGCGATCTTGGAATCGATGGTCGCATTTATCCGGTAAGCGCGATACCGGAATTGCGCGTGAAAGAAAACGTCGAAATGGATTTCATGGATGTCTGGTATCCGATCCAGGTGAAACAAACAGATAAAGTCGGACGCCCTGACATCGACGCATTCGAAACCGCAATGCAACGCGCAAAGCGAAAGCTCGGCTATTTCGTCGGTTTCGAATTTAGCAAAGACGCGCTGTTCGAAATGGATCGCTTCCGCCGCGCGACTGGCTGCGAAATCAAACCGCTGACAGGGCGTGAGATCCTCGACGAGGAGATCGAAAGGAGGCCGATCTAACCCGCGAGCTATGGCGAGCCATGAACACGCAAGAGTTAGTAAACGCACTTGTTCCCAGAATTCATGCTGCACTTTCTGGCGATCCAGATGTAGCGCGCGCCGAGACGGCAAGTCAGTTTTTCTTTCCGGGTACTGGCACCTTGTCACTTTCTCATGCAGAAGCGGCGCAGCTGCGGGAAGCGTCGATTCTGATTTCGAAGTTTTTTCCTAAAGTCAGCGAAGACACCTGCGACCGAGAACTCAAGCGCTTCTGCTGTCGGTTCATACCCGAGCTGCAGGCCGGTGTTGAGCGCGCCTCGATAGCTGCCGCCCTCCCGGATTTATTGGGCTGCCTCGAATCCTTTACTCAAGACTTTACGACGGTATATGTCGAGGTTTGCGGCTTAGATTTGCAGCTGCCAGAATGGACTTTCGGGCGGGCTCGATTCATGAAGGGAGATCATCCTGAGATTGAATCGGATCATTCGCAGATCATCAGTTTGGATGGACACAAGCCGGATCCTCTCAAGCCAGCTCAGATCGTCGCGCAAATCAAGGTTCAAGGAGAAGCAGACTATGCAGCGGATGAAGCGGTAAAGCGTGTCGGGGAAGTACTTGATGTACTTCAATTCCTCTCGCTACGAGAGAACTCGGGTTCATGGAAACCTGATGGTCTTTGCTTCGGCTTCTACTGTTGTCAACCGATTCCCCCGATCTCATCCAGCATTTGGACATTAACTTCTCGTGGACCAACTTGGTCATCGTCGAAAGGCGTTCCTCCTGTGATCGTCACAATTCCGAATCTCCGGTTCGTAGTAAACGACAAGACAGACAGTCGCTTTGCAGAAAGAGGCGGAAAACAATTATCCGGGTTACTTCTTGAACTTGTTCCAAGTGCTTTTGATCAGAACCTCCTGACAGCGATTATGTGGATCGCTAATGCCATACATGAGAGAAATCCCGCAAGAAAGTATTTGAGCTTCTATGTAGCAATAGAGGCCCTGTTCGGCCGGGATAAATTGGAGTGGAGGGAAAGCGAGAATTTTCAAAGGCCAGTCCTACATATCCCTGAAGGTGTCGCTTTCATACTTGGTCGCAGCGTCGACGGCAGGCGCAAGCTTACTTCCCAAATGAGCGATCTCGCTAAAACCCGGAACAGAATTGTGCATCGCGGTTATACTGAGATCGATGAAACCGATCTTCGCCTTCTTGGTAGTTATGCGTGGAGCTGCTGTTGGCAAGCGGCCTTAAGGCGAGAACAATTCCGTCAAGACGATTCATTTCGCGATTGGCTGCTGAAACGGAAATTCGGGAACGCGGACAAATAGGCGCGCAACCGGAATTGCGTCCAGAAACGTCGCTTATGATGGATCGCAAAGTTCCATTCCTGATTCGAGTTTTCGTTTGGTTTGCCGGTTTGGCAGCCGTTGGCATGTATTTGTCGATCTTGCTCGCGGTTCTCGACATCGGGCCGCACATCATGGGCGGCGAGCGCGTCACGCGAAGCGAATGGCTGCACATCGCCGCGCCGCTTGTTGCCGTTATCGGA
>Ga0137373_10008187_pt1 | contig 11066 bp, 5 predicted proteins | sample SagtaG_5_FD_104912 | JGI IMG/M metagenome (GOLD analysis project Ga0137373, IMG submission 104912) | Vadose zone soil microbial communities from Sagehorn Ranch, Mendocino, California, USA - Sage1_R_80_16 metaG | ecosystem: Environmental > Terrestrial > Soil > Vadose zone | place: USA: California...
CCGCCAGGTACGCGTTCAGGTCGTGCTTGAACTCCACCAGCAGCGCGCCGAACTCGTTGTCGCCGAAGTCGGCCGGGAACGTGAGGCTGACGTCCACGGTGGTGGCGCCGAGCCGGCGGATCTTCTGCACCGTCCGGGCGAAGATCGGGTCAACCTGCGGGTCGCCGCCGGTGGCGTCGATCCACACCCCGATCCGCTTGCCGCGCAGCGCGTGGCGGTCCAGGAACCGAGTCAGGTCGGTGCGGTGCGCCTCGGCCGGCGCGGTGGCCGGGTCGGCCGGGTCGGTGCCGGAGATCACCGACAGCAGCGCGGCCGCGTCGGTCACGTTGCGGGTCATCGGGCCGGCGGTGTCCTGCTCGGCCGAGATGGGTACGACGCCGCTGCGGCTGACCAGCCCGAGGGTGGGCTTGATCCCGGCGATGCCGTCCACGCTGGCCGGGCAGGTGATGGAGCCGTCGGTCTCGGTGCCGATCGCGACCGGTGCGAGCCAGGCGGCCACCGCGGAGCCGGAGCCGCTGGAGGAGCCGCACGGGTTGCGGTCCAGCACGTACGGGTTGTTGGTCTGGCCGCCCACCGCGGACCAGCCGCTGGTGGAGTGCAGGGACCGGAAGTTGGCCCACTCCGACAGGTTCGCCTTGCCCAGGATCACCGCCCCGGCGCCGCGCAGCCTGGCGACCAGGAACGCGTCGCGGGCCGGCGTGGACCCCACCAGCGCGAGCGAGCCGGCCGTGGTGCCCTCCCGGTCGGCGGTGTCCACGTTGTCCTTCAGCAGCACCGGGATGCCCTCGAGTGCGCTGCGGGCGGGGTGCTGCCCGCGGTACTCGTCGCTGGCCCGGGCCTCCTGCTCGGCGTCCGGGTTGACCGCGATGACCGCGTGCAGGGCCGGGTTGAGCGCTCCGATCCGCCGCTCGTAGAACCGGACGAGCTGCACCGAGGTGAGCCGGCCGTGGTCCATGGCGTGCTGGAAGTCCAGCACGGTGGACCGCTCCGGGTCGACGCCGCCGGGCAGGCCGGGGAACGGGGGATGCTCGGCCGCGGGCGCCGCTGGCACCGCGGGCGCCGCCCCCGCCGGCGAGGTGGCGGCCATGGCGCCGAAGACCAGTGCGGCAGCGGTGAGCAGAGCCGAGGTACGCACGTGGGACCTCCAGGGGTGGCGCGAACCGGCCGGAATGCACGCAACTCCGCTCCGCCCGCGCTGTCAACCCCCGCCACCGGGTCGGGTGGCGCATGCCGCCGGACCCGGCGCGCGCCGGGACGCGCACCGGGCCGGCGGGCTGTTCAGACCCGGGCGAGCTCGCGCAGCTCGGCCGGCTCGGCGCTCACTGCGGCCGGCACCCGCCGCAGGTAGAACCACCAGGTGACGACGAAGCACACGGCGTAGAACGCGATGAAGGTGTAGAACGCCGCGTCGGCGACCTTGGTGTGCCCGATGGAGGTGGCGAACGCGCGGGTCACCCCGAAGCCGCCGAACGCGCCGATCGAGGACGCGATGCCGATCGTGGCGGCCGCCTCGCGGCGTGCCCGGCGCATCTCCTCCTCCCGGTCGGCGCCGCCCGCGGCCTGCTGTGCGGCGCGGCGGGCGAAGATCGCCGGGATCATGCGGTACGTCGAGCCGTTGCCGATGCCGCTGGTCACGAACAGCACCAGGAAGAACCCGAAGAACATCGGGAAGCTGTCGGACCGCTCGCCGGCCACCACCAGCCCCGCCGCGACGCCCATCGCGACGAAGTTCCACAGGGTCACCCGGGCGCCGCCGACCCGGTCCGACAGCCAGCCGCCGAACGGCCGGGCCAGCGAGCCGACCAGCGCGCCCATCCAGGCGTAGTAGCTGCCGTGCACGTGCGGGAACTGGGTCTTGATCAGCAGCGGCAGGGCGAAGGAGTACCCGATGAACGAGCCGAAGGTGCCGATGTAGAGGAACGACATCACCCAGGTGTCGCGCCGCCGGACCGCCGCCGCCTGCGCGGCGAAGTCGGAGGTGGCGGTACGCAGGTTGTCCATGAACAGCAGCGCGCAGGCCGCGGCGATGATCACCAGCGGCGCGTAGAACATCCCGGCGTACGCGATGTGCACCCCGGTGCCGATGTTGATCAGGATCGGCACCAGGAGCTGGCCGACCGCGACGCCGATGTTCCCGCCGGCGGCGTTGAAGCCGAGCGCCGAGCCCTTGCGCGACTCCGGGTAGAAGAACGAGATGTTGGCCATCGAGGAGGCGAAGTTGCCGCCGCCCAGGCCGGCCGTCGCCGCGGCGAGCAGGAAGAAGCCGTACGAGGCGTGGCTGGTGACCGCGACGATGAGCATGATGCTCGGGATCAGCAGCAGCAGCGTGCTGATCACGGTCCAGTTCCGGCCGCCGAAGCGCGGCACGGCGAAGGTGTAGGGCAGCCGCAGCGCCGAGCCGAGCAGGTTCGGCATCGAGACCAGCCAGAAGAGCTGGCCGACGTTGAAGTGGAAGCCGGCGGCCGGCAGGCTCACCACGACGACGCTCCAGATCGACCAGAGCGAGAACGCCAGGTGCTCGGCGAAGATGGAGAAGATCAGGTTCCGGGTGGCGACGCGGCGGCCGCTACCGGCCCAGAACGACTCCTCCTCGGGCCGCCACTGCTCGATCCAGCCCCGGCCGCCTCGCCGCCCAGCGCCCGGTCCCCCGGCCGCGCCCGATCCCCCGGCGGAGCCCCCGGCCGCGCCCGATCCCCGGCCCGATCCCGAACCCGATTCCGCGCCCGATCGCGCTGCCGGTTCCCCGGCCCGTTCGCCGGTCGGGGACTCCACGGCGCCGCCGGCTGCCGCGGCCTGCGGCGCGTCCGCGGCCGCGGTCGGCTCCTGGACGTCGGCTGTCGCGGGTTCCGGGGTCTGCGCGGCGGCCGCCGTCTCCGGCGCGTCGGCCACCGTGCCGGTGCCCGCGGCGTCCGTTCCCCCGACCACGGCGTTCTTGGCGGTTTTCTTCGTCATCTCACCAACTACCCATCCGTTCTCGGTGTCGTTCCGTGTGAGGTCGAGCTGGGTGGTCATCCCGGGTCGGCGTCACCGTCCCGTCCGGCCAGCCACGTGGCCAGGCTCTGCACCGCGTCCCGGCAGCTCCCGCAGCCGGCGCCGGCCCGGGTGCGCGCCACCAGCTCCCCGACGCTCGCCGCGCCGGCCCGGTGCGCGGCCACCAGGTGCGCCTTGGTGACGGTGTTGCACTGGCACACCACCGCGCCGGCCGGCAGCTCGGCGGGGCCGGGGGGCGCGGTCGCGGCGGGCAGCGCCCGGCCGAGCAGCAACGCCAGCCGGTCGGCGGGGGCGGGCATGCCCTGGTCGAAGAACCCGGTGACGGTGGCGGCGGCGTCCGGCAGCCCGAGCAGGATCGCCCCGGTCACCCGGCCGCCGCGCAGCACCAACTTGCCGTACCGGCCGCGGACCGGATCCTGCACGCACAGCACCTCCGGGTCCTCGGCAGCGGCGCCGGCACCCGGGTCGGCGTCGACATCGGCCTCGGCGTGCACCTCGCCCATCGCGGCCAGCTCCACCCCGCGCGCCTTCAACCGGGTCACCGCCGCGGTGCCGCGGTAGCGTGCCGTGTGGTCGGCGCCGGTGAGCAGGTCGGCGAGCACGGCGGCCTGGTCCCACGCCGGCTGCACCAGCCCGGTGACCGTGCCCGGGTACTGGGCGCAGTCACCGATCGCGTGCACGCTCGGGTCGGAGGTGCGCAGCGCGTCGTCCACCGCGACGCCCTGCCGTACCACCAGGCCGGCGTCCCGGGCCAGCGCGGTCTCCGCCCGCACGCCGGCGCACACCACCACCAGGCCGGCCACCTGGCTGCCGTCGTCCAGCTCGAGGCCGCAGCCCGGCAGGTACTTCGCGGCGGTGCGTCCCAGCCGGAACCGGATCCCGGTACCGGCCAGCACCCGGGCCAGCACCCGCCCGGCGGCCGGGTCGAGCTGGCGTTCCATGAGGTGCCGCAGCGGGTGCACGACGGTCACCGGGTTGCCCCGGCCGGCCAGCGCCCGGGCCACCTCCAGCCCGAGCAGGCCGCCGCCGAGCACCGCAACCGGCACCCCGCCGCCGGCCGCCGCGATGATCCGCTCGCAGTCCTCCAGGGTGCGGAACTGCAGCACGCCCGCGGCCAGCCGGCCGTCCTCGCCGGCCAGCCCCGCGGTGGGCGGGATCCACGGCCGGCTGCCGGTGGCCAGCACCACGGCGTCGTACCGCGCGGTTCGCCCGCCGGTCAGCTCCACCCGGCGCCGGCCCCGGTCGATCCGGGTGGCCCCGGTGCCCAGCCGCAGGTCCACCCGGTGCCGGCCACCCCAGTCCGGCCCGTGCAGCCGCACCGCGTGGGTGTCCAGCGAGCCGGCCACCACGGTGGACAGCAGCACCCGGTTGTAGGCGACGTGCGGCTCCGCGCCGAGCACGGTCAGCTCCACCCGTTCGGCATCGGGGTCGCGGAGCCGGATCTCCTCGGCCAGCCGCGCCCCGGCCATGCCGTACCCGACGACCACCACGTGCCGCGCGGTCACTGCGGCCCGTTCGGGTCGGCGGCGGCGGGCTGGAGCCGGACCGCGCACACCTTGAACTCCGGCATCCGGCTGGTCGGGTCCAGCGCCGGGTTGGTCACCAGGTTCGCCCGCTGGGCGCCGGGGAAGTGGAACGGCAGGAAGACCAGGTCGGTCCGGATCGAGGGCACGTACCGCACCCGGGCCCGCACCGTCCCGCGGCGGGACACCACGTCGGCCAGCGCGCCGTCGGCCAGCCCGGCGCGGGCGGCGGTGTCCGGGTGCACCTCCACGAACGCCTCCGGCACCGCGGCGGCCAGCTCCGGCACCGCCCGCGTCTGCGCGCCGGACTGGTAGTGCTGCAGCACCCGGCCGGTGGTGGCCCGCAGCGGGTACTCGGCGTCCACCTCCTCGGCCGGCCCGCGGTGCTGCACGGCAACGAACCGACCTCGGCCGTCGGGGTGCCGGAACCGGTCCAGGAACATCCGCGGGGTGCCGGGGTGCGGGGCGCCCGGCCCCGCCGCCGGCAGCGGCCAGTACAGCGCCTCGCCGTCGCCCAGCCGGGCGTAGCTCATCCCGGAGTAGTCGGCGGGACCGCCCGCGGACGCCCGGCCCAGCTCGGCGAAGACCTCCTCGGCCGCGGTCGGGAAGCGGTCCGCCGGCTGGCCCAGCCGGGTGGCCAGCCCGTGCAGTACGTCCAGGTCGCTACGCACCCCCGGCGGCGGGGCAACGGCCCGGCGGCGCAGCACCACCCGCCCCTCCAGGTTGGTCATGGTGCCCTCCTCCTCCGCCCACTGGGTCACCGGGAAGACCACGTCGGCCAGCGCGGCCGTCTCCGACAGCACCACGTCGGCGACCACCAGCAGGTCCAGCGCGGCCAGCCGGTCGGCGACCCGCGCGGCGGCCGGCGCGGACACGACCACGTTGCTGCCGAACACCAGCAGCGCGCGCGGGCCGTCCGGTGCGCCGAGGCTGTCCAGCAGCTCGAACGCGGACCGCCCCGGGCCGGGCAGCGCCGCGGCGTCCACCCCCCAGACGGCGGCGACGTGGGCACGGGCGGCCGGGTCGTCGATCCGCCGGTACCCGGGTAGCTGGTCCGCCTTCTGCCCCTGCTCGCGTCCGCCCTGCCCGTTGCCCTGCCCGGTCAGGCAGCCGTACCCGGAGCCCGGCCGCCCCGGCAGCCCGATCGCCAGGCACAGGTTGATCCAGGCCGAGACGGTGTCCGTCCCGGTGGCGTGCTGCTCGGTGCCACGCCCGGTCAGCAGGTAGGCACCCCCCGCCGGGTCGGTGCCGCCGATCCCCGGCAGATCGGTACGGCCGGTCCCGGGCAGGTCGGTGCCGCCGGCCCCCGGCAGATCCGTACCGCCGCGGCGCCCGGCAGCGGCACTGGCCGCCTGCGCCAGGATCCGCACGCAGGCGCGCTGGTCGGCGGCGGCCACCCCGGTGACCCGCTCGACCCGCTCCGGCCACCAGCCGGCGGCCACCCGCCACGCCTGCTCGAACCCGGTGGTCCGCTCCCGCACGTACCCCTCGTCGACCAGCCCGTCGGCGACCGCCGCGTGCAGCAGCCCGAGGGCCAGCGCCAGGTCGGTGCCCGGGGCCGGACGCAGGTGCAGCGTGGCCAGCTCGGCGGTTGCGGTGCGCCGCGGGTCGATCACCACCAGGCCGCCCCGCTCCCTGGCCCGGGCCAGGTGCCGGACGAAGGGCGGCATCGTCTCGGCCACGTTCGCACCGACCAGGACCACCGCGTCGGCGCCGGCCAGGTCGGTCACCGGGAACGGCATGCCGCGGTCCAACCCGAACGCGCGCAGCCCCGCCGCCGCGGCCGAGGACATACAGAACCGGCCGTTGTAGTCGATCTGCGAGGTGCGCAGCGCGACCCGGGCGAACTTGCCGAGCAGGTAGCACTTCTCGTTGGTGAGCCCACCGCCGCCGAAGACCCCGACCGCGTCGTGGCCGTGCCGGTGCTGCAGCGCGCGGATCCGCGTCGCCACCTCCTCCAGCGCCTCGTCCCAGGCCGCCGGGCGCAGCGCACCGGAGGAGTCCCGCATCAGCGGGGTGGTCAGCCGCGCCGGCGAGGTCAGCAACTCCGCCGCGGTCCAGCCCTTCTGGCACAGCCCGCCACCGTTGACCGGGAAGTCCCGGGCGCCGACGGCCGGCCGCGGCCCGGCGGTGACGGTCATCCCGCACTGCAGGGCGCAGTACGGGCAGTGGGTGCCGACGGCCGTCACCGGCACCCACCGGCGGCCATTCTTCGGATGGCAGGAAGCAATGCGGGAATGGGCGCCGGAAAGAACGGCCGGCACGACCCGGAATGGTGCGGCCGGACGGGCGCGGACAGGCAGGACGATGTCAAGGGAGGGCAGCCCTGTCTGGTGGGAATGGGAATGGGGGCGCCGCACGGTATCACCACCTCGAGTGACTCGGCAAACACCGACGGTCGGCAATGCAGATGCTGGGGCAGCCATTGCTGAGGGAGGCTCACAGACTGCCGGCCGGACCGCCGAAAGCCCACCAAAGCCGGTCACTCTCCGCAGTCAATTTGCACATATCCGGCAGTATTGCCACGGAGCGTGCATGCGGAATGGTGGCGGCCGGCACCCACTCCCAGCGCCCGGCAGGGCACCGACAACGGCTTCGCCTACGTGTTCGAATTCGTCGCCGGACCCGCATATACACCACGTCACCCCTCTGGGGGCCATCCCCCGAACAGGTGAAATCCGTGTCCGACGGCGGCTCAGGTATTTGGCCGCGTGGCCGACTGGATTTGCCGGCAACGAGTTGGGTAGGCTGCGCCGATTCCTGATGCGGGAACGCCCCGGCGGTGGAGTGGGCGACCATTGGGTCGCCGCCGTCCGCAGCCGGATGCGGCCCTGTGCCGGATAGTGCGCGGAGTAAGCGAAGTAATGCGCGGAGTGAGCGAACCGGAGGTCTCGTGACCGCACGTCATCGGGTGGCGTTACCCGAGGCCGTCGACGGCCGGAGCGCCGGGCCCACACCGGCCACGCTCCCGGATGCCGCGGCCTACTCCTCGCAGGCGCCCCCGGTGGCGCCGGAGGCCGACCCGCCCGGACGCCGGCTGACCGCCTCGGGGCTCAGCCGGCCGCGCTCCATCCGCGGCCGGCTGGGCCGGATCCTGGCGCTGTCGCTGACCATGATGCTGCTGCTGATCGGCATCATGGTGTCGCGGCAGATCGGGGTGTACCGGTCCGCCGCCTCGACCGAGGGCACGGTCCGGCTGGCACTGCAGGTACAGGACGCGGTGCACCTGCTGCAACGCGAGCGCGGGCTGACCAACGGGCTGCTCGGCGGCGAGGAACGGTTCCGGCTGCAGGTCAGCAACACCCGCATCCAGACCGACGGCGCGCTGGCCACGCTGGAGCGCACCCTGTCCGGCCGGCGGGACGGCGACGCGAACGCGGTCCGGGCCGCCCTGGGCAAGCTGGTCGACGTTGCCGCGCTGCGCGGCAACGTCGACAACGGCCGGGCCAAGCGGCCCACCACATTCGGGTTCTACACCGACGCGATCGCCGCGCTGAACAAACTGGACCTGGGGCTGAACCAGGCGCAGGACCCGGAGCTGCGGCACGACCTGCAGGCGCTGTACGCGCTCGGCGACGCCAAGGAGTACACCGGCCAGGAGCGCGGCTTCCTCAACGGCGTGTTCTCGGCGGGCCGGTTCGCCGAGGGCGAGTACCTGAGGTTCGCCGACATCCGCGGCGGCAAGACCGCGGCACTGACCGAGTACGGCCGGTTCGCCACGGCGGAGCAGCGTGGCCGGCTGGACGCGGCGCTGCGATCCACCGCGGCCGTCAAGGCATCGAGCGCGGAGGCGGTGGCCACCAACTCCCCGGGCGGCCCGCTGACCAGGCGGATGGACCCGGTGGAGTGGTGGTCACAGATGACCGCGGTCATCGACCAGATGCGGACCGTGCAGCAGTCGGTCGGCGCCGACGTCACCCGCCGGGCCGGCGAACTGCAGCACTCGGCCACCCGTACGCTGATCGGGTTCCTGCTGCTGGCCGGCCTGGAGATGACCGCAGAGATCCTGCTGGTGGTGGCGGCGGCGCGGTCGGTCAGCGGCCCGTTGCGCGCGCTGGCCAGGGAGGCCGACGACGTGTCCACCCGGCGGCTGCCGGAGGCGGTGGCCGCGCTGCAGACCGCCGACGAGGAGCACCGACCGGACGTGACCCCGGTGACCGTGCCGGCCCGTGCCGGCGCCGAGGCCAGGTCGGTGGCGCTGGCGCTGGACCGGCTGCAGAGCACCGCCCTGGCGCTGGCCGGCGACCAGGCGATGATCCGCCGGAACACCACCGAGTCGCTGGCGAACCTCGGCCGCCGCAACCAGAACCTGGTCCGCCGCCAGCTCGGGCTGATCAGCGAGTTCGAGCAGGAGGAGCTGGACCCGTCCGCGCTGGCCAACCTGTTCGAGCTGGACCACCTGGCCACCCGCATGCGCCGCAACGCGGAGAGCCTGCTGGTGCTGGTCGGCCGGTCCAGCCCGCGGCCCTGGTCGGAGCCGCTGTCGGTGACCGACGTGGTCCGGGCCGGGGTGTCGGAGGTGGAGGAGTACCGGCGGGTCATGCTGCGCCGGGTGGACGAAGCGCTGATCCACGGCTCGGTGGTCACCGAGGTGGCGCACATGATGGCCGAACTGATCGAGAACGGGCTGTCGTTCTCGCCGCCCGACGTGGAGGTCGAGGTGTACGGCCGGCGGGTCGGCACGAAGTACCTGCTCGTCGTGGTGGACCAGGGCGTCGGGATGAGCCGGGAGATGCTGGCCCGGGCCAACGCCCGGCTGCGCGGCGAGCAGGACTTCATCGTCGCGCCGACCCGGTTCCTCGGGCACTACGTGGTCGGTCGGCTGGCGCAGCGGCTGGGCGCCGAGGTGGAACTGTCCCCGTCGCCGGTCATCGGGATCACCGCGCGGGTGTTGCTGCCGGCGGATGTGCTGGCCGTGCCGGGCACCGGCCCGACCGCGCGGGTGGACCAGCCGGCCGAAGCCGCCACGGGCGAGCAGCCGCCGGTCCGGTACGCGGTGCCGACGGCGGCAACCGCGCCGCCGCCCGTGCCCGTTCCCGAGCCAAGGCGGGCGCCGGCCGCCGAGGCGCTGACCGCGCCGTCCTACGGCACCGCGCACCGGCCGCGGCGGCCGGGCCAGCGTCAGGTCACCCCGGGCCGTGACGATCTGGCCGGCGCCGACGCCGCCCGGAACGACCCGGCGACCACCACACCCCCCGCTCAGACGCACACCCCGGCGGCGACAACCGCGCCGTCCGCGGCGACACATCCTTCCGCGGCGACACATCCCTCCGCGGCGTCCGGCCAGCCACCGGCCGGTCCCCCGGCGGCCGCCCCGGCCGCCCCGGCCGCGCCGCCGCAAGCTCCGCCGCGCCCCGCCACGCCGCAAGCTCCGCCGAGCCCTGCCATCCCGGCGGTGTCCATCCCGCCCGCGGCCGCCTTCGGCCCCGCGCCCACCCCGGGCCCGGCGGCCACCCCGGCGTTCTCGTCCCCGCCGGCCGCCGAGGCGTTCCTGCCGGCGGACCGCGAGCCCGCCGGCCGCAACGGCCAACCCCCGGCGGACTCGCTGCGCACCCGCAACGGCCTGGTCAAGCGGGTGCGGCCGGCCGACCGTACGCCGGCCGGCCCGCGGGTCAGCCATCCGACCGCCGGTCACCCACCGGCTCTGCCGGACCCACCGGCCCGGTCGGCCGAGCGGCCCGACCTGCGGGGGCCGGAGCGGTCGCCCGAGGAGATCCGCCAGATGCTGTCCGCGTTCCGCGGCGGCCACGAGCGCGGCGAGTCGCGGGCGCACCAGCCGGCGTCCGGCCAGACCAGTTCTGACCAGACCGGCAACCACCAGCACCAGAACGGGCCAGGAGGACCCGCGTGACCGCCGAGCTGCACGCAAGCCCACATACCTTCAACTGGCTACTGGTGAACTTCGTGCGCACCACCGACGGGGTGCGGGACGCGGTGGCGGTGTCCTCCGACGGGCTGTTGATCGCGATGTCGGAAGGGCTGGACCGCACCGCCGCGGACCGGCTGGCCGCGCTGGTCTCCGGGCTGGCCAGCCTGGCGCGCAGCGCGGCCCGCAACTACGACTTCGACGGCCTCAAGTTGATCATGATCGAGATGAAGCGCGGCTTCCTCCTGGTGTCGATGATCAACAATGGGAGCTGCGTCGCGGTGCTCGCCGACGCCCAGTGCGACGTAGGGCTGATCGGCTACGAGATCGCGGTGCTCATCGACCGGGCCGGTGGCCTGCTCACCCCGGCGCTGATCTCCGAGCTGCGGGAGTCGCTACCGCAATGACCACCGCGAGGCGACAGCGAGTGAGCATCGCAGGGCACGCCCTGCCGGATCATCGATCCAAGCGCTGGAACCGCGTGCCCGAGGAGCGGAGCGAGCGCGGAGCCGAGCAGATAAGCACCGCGAGGCGACAGCGAGTGAGCATCGCAGGGCACGCCCTGCCGGATCGTCGATCCAAGCGCTGGAACCGCGTGCCCGAGGAGCGGAGCGAGCGCGGAGCCGAGCAGATAAACACCGCGAGGCGACAGCGAGTGAGCATCGCAGGGCACGCCCTGCCGGATC
>Ga0137373_10008189_pt1 | contig 11063 bp, 7 predicted proteins | sample SagtaG_5_FD_104912 | JGI IMG/M metagenome (GOLD analysis project Ga0137373, IMG submission 104912) | Vadose zone soil microbial communities from Sagehorn Ranch, Mendocino, California, USA - Sage1_R_80_16 metaG | ecosystem: Environmental > Terrestrial > Soil > Vadose zone | place: USA: California...
GCAATGACGCGAAGAGAAGTTTGATCACGCTTCTTCAAATCCCAATAGACTTATAGCGACCTAACAAACCACAACTATTAATCACAACCAACCATCCCCGCTTGACACTAGCTTTCAGAGAAGGCATCAATTCTTGACAGATGAAAGCCATTTCCGGAGGGAGAGCGGGAGCTCCGATCGCTTAGCATTTATCCGATTGCGACGCAGCTGCTGACTCACGTTGGCTGCGGTCCTCATCACTAGCCGTTCTGCCAGCCATTTTTGTGGCACTACGGTTTGCTCCCAGATCGCACGCGCGATTGCCACTTTGCGCGGGTCGGCTCCCGAACGCCGCAGCAGCTCTCGCCCATCGAGGCCAGCCGCCCGCAAACCTTCCCGCAATAATTGCTCCGCCCTAGACGCCTCGTGCGCCGGCGTTCAAGACTCCCGCGATAGATTCGATTTCGATCACGGCTAAGCACCGTCTCCGCGAACTTGAGCATCTTCTCTCCGAACGCCTGACTGCCCCAATACCAACCCCCGGCGCAAGTGACTGCAACGTGCATCCATCTCTTCGGGGAGCGCAACTAAACCGCATTTATCAGCTTCTCCTTCCACGGCGCGACGATCCAGCCGTTCCACCCATTTTCGACGGCCGCTCACTGTATCCTTGCATCCAAACGCCGCCAACGCCGCTTCTGTTGCAAGCCATTTCGCACGCTTGCCAGAAGCCAAACCATGCCCTCCAGCCACACTGCTCCACTTGTGGTCGAGCACGCTTTGCCCGCGCCGCGGGCGCACTAGTTTCGCTCGCACCGGATTGAGATGGATGTAATCCAGCAGCGTCTCATAGTAATATCCGCTTCCGCCCTCTACTAGAACTGCCTTGTAACGGTCTCCAAAAAGCCGGCCCCACACCTTATGTCGCGTATTGAACCGGCGCGTATAAGTATTTTGCAGCCATTGCATGCCCGCCACCAGGTTCGCTTCCGGCGTCTCGATCAATAAATGATAATGGTTGCTCATCAACACCCAGGCGTGAATGCGCCAGCCCGTCATGCCACACGCCTCACCCAGCGTCCTGAGGAACAACTTTCGGTCGTGATCGCTGCGGAAAATCTGCTCCCGGCGATCCCCCCGCGCCATGGCGTGGTAAAACGCCCCGCCATATTCGATCCGGACCGCTCGTGCCACCGCTCACTTCTTAAATCAATGTAGGGGGAACCTGTCAAGATTTGTTGATTGACCCCTATTCATACCTCGACCCGCCTTCTTGTGCTCTTGGCGATCACTCGATCACTGTTGTCTTGCCACTGAACTTTGAACCCCATCCGGGCGCATCCACATTTTCAAATCGGAGCGAACCGACGAGCTTTTGGATGGAGTCCAAAGGAGGCCGAAATGTTGTTTCACCCTTTTCATCAAGGAATCTCTCCATTTTCCTCAAATACTGCAAATAGTCCACCTCTCCGAGGTCCTCGCCACGTTCATCGGTTACGAGGCCATTTTCGTCGGTGTGCGGCAGATCGGGATGGCCGACATCGAAATACGCAGAAACCGCAATTTTATTAAAGGTACTGGTTCCCTCAATCTGGTAACGAAGCCGCGCTCCGACGGCATAATTGCTTGCATCTTGCGAGTACTGTACGAGGAAGCCAATGCCAGAACCCCATGAGAAGTCGAGGTACCTCACATGGCTTAAGAAATATTGATCGGACATCTGATTTTGAATTGTCGGAATCTCCTTTGGATTACCGCTAGGATGGCGTTGTGGGAGTGCTGGGCGATCCTTGAGAAGTTGCCCTAGTGTTTCTGCCCTCGGCGAGAGCTCCGGATAAGCTGTATTAAGATCTTTCACACCGCGATCTTGCAGGGCATAAAGCGTAATCGAACCGACACATCGCGCTCCCATATAGAAAAGAAAGAGAAGATTCGCTGGATGTACGTTCAGCTGATCACGAGGATGAGGCAGAGGTTCGCGCTTTGACTCTACAATCTCAACCTTCGAGAACATAGCCGTGTCGTACGTTAGCGTTACACCGTCTTGACTAATCGTCTTCTGCTGTCCCCAGACCGGTGCGGCAACACAGAAGGAAATGCCGACGCAAAGCAACTTGTGCTTAAAAATTCTTTCCATAGGTGAGTAGTTCCAGCGATCGGACCTCACTTCAGTTTCACTGTCGTTGTTCATGTGGTTTAGTGTGAATTACGTCGCTTGCAGCATCTTGCGCCTCTTGTATTCCTTTCTTGATCGCCTGGTCGAGGTTAAAATCGGATGTGGAAGGCTGTGGATCATAAGGCTTCTTCGCGTTTACTACCGACCAATCGCCTTCCTTTGGATCATAAGAACGCTTTTGAAGGGAGCCGCTCTCGCCTCTCCATTGATCAAGGATGATGGCCTTGCCATTTTCCCAGCCAACTTTGATTCCAGTATGATTGATGATCGATGGGTCTTTCTTAACGGCTTCGGCGTTGTATTCTTTTATATCCTTGTTCGGGTAGACGCCATTTTCCCAACGGCGCGCAACCAACGTGCCGTTTGGCGTGTCTTTAGTTACAGGCGCGCCTTGAGTCCAACCGCTATGTCGAGCCGGCGGTGCGTCGTGTAAGGTGCCATCGGCTAGCCTCGTGCCTGTTAGAAACTGTCCTGCTCCAGCGCATTGCCGAGCGGTCCCATTCGATTTGTTGATTACATACGCTCCAATCATGTTAGGAACCACAACATCGCTTCGTAGCACGAAGTGATATGTGCCATCTCCATTCGGAACAGCATCCAGCCCCATTGGATCCGTCATGTCCAACGGATCATTGTGGCAGTAGCGGAACAGGTTGTAATCGCCTGCGTCGAACAGTTTGGGGTCTTCGCTCATGAACCGGCCCAGGCCGGGATGATAGGCTCTGGCGCGGTATTCGTAGAACGTAAATGCCGGGACATAGGTCTTCTGGTAGACCGCACCGTACTCGCGGCCGGTGAATAGGAAACGGTTGTTGTATCCGGTATGATCGGTGAGAGTGCCGTTAGTCCACATCTTCGTTACAGCGCCGTAGGCATCGTACTGATAGTTCTCGATCACGTTGCCGCTGGTGTTGATCAGATGGGTCACGCTTCCCTCGTGGTCCTGCCCGTAGTAAAATGGCTGACCGCTGTTCACCGTGGGATCGGTGCGCATCAAAATCTCATCAATCCCCTTGCCGTAGAGATTCTTCGCCGGATGTGTCAGGTCACCTGACTTGTATTCCAGGACCGGTCTTTCTCCGTCGTAAACGTAATAGGTGGTAACACTGCCTAACGTACGTTTCACGCACCGTCCCAGAGCATCATAATACAGATTGTACGTATTCGTGCCGCTGGTGACCTGCTTCAGATGCTCGTCGTTAATGTAGGTATAAGTGTTTCCCTGATAGGTCTGGATCTCGTGTTCACTCCCATTGACGACGTTGTTGGTGTCGCCTACACCGGTGTATTGGTTGAGTGAGTTGGCGTAATACGAGGTTGCGGTCCCATTGTCGGTCGTCGCCCAGCGATTGCCTGCTTTGTCATAACCGTATCCGACGATACGTTGAGCTCCCGGGGTCTCCAGGCTCTGGAGCTGGGACAGAGTGTCAGCCGTGTCAGTTCCTGCATCCGGTGGTGGCGGCGCGGGTTCGGGTTCCTCCGTGCCAGGCGGCTGGTAATTCGCCCAGGGGTCGATGCCGCCCGTAGTGTCCAGGTCTGGATCTCCACCTTCCTGCACTTGGGAAGGGCCATCGACGGGAACCACGTACTGGGCCCAGTAAAGTTCGCTGTCCCAGTAGTAGCCAAACATGTCCTTTACGCTTCCCCAGGTGACAGTAGTTAAGCGGTTCATCTGATCGTAGGTATAACCCTGAGCGGCGAACGGTGCCCCGTTCTTGTAGATCCAGCGACCATATATCCGGTTTAAGCTGTCACGGGGAGTAGATTGATCCACAGTGACACTGCCGGGCAAGTAAGTATAGCGATGGGTGACGTTAGAGGCGTTATCGTACGCGTATTTGAAGGCTACAGAGCCGCCGTACGGCGCGATCGTCTCGAACCGCCCCATGGCATCGTAGGTGAAGCTCCAATTGTAACTGGGGCTATCGAAGGGAGTAACGTTCATCCACGTTACATTCCCGTCACCGTTATAGACGTAGTTCGCGCTCTTGGTTGATCCAAGACCAGTTACAGCTTGGTAATCGTGTTCGAGCCGGCCGTCGGCATAATAGGTACGCGTAACAGTGGAATTTGGATTGGTTGCGCTGGTCAGTCGGCTGGCGTAGTCATAGCCATAAGTGGCCGAATCAGCGCCATTGCTCCAGGTCATCCCGACCTTACGGTTCAGGTTATCATACATGAAGTTCTGGGTTTTTCCGCCAACCGTAGTGCGTGAGGCCAGGTTATGGGCATTATCATAGACCCATGACTGCGTCTGATTAATGGGGTACGTCATGGTGATCTTCTCGTCCGACGCGTTGTAAGCAAAGCTTGTGGTTTGTCCCTTAGGGTCCCTGATCGACTGGACAGTACCGGACGGATTATATGTAAACCAAGTGATGTGGTACTCCGGTGGAGTGGTCCACCAATACGGCACCTTGTCCCACATCATTCGATTCAGCGCGTCAAAACCCTTGATCTCGCTCGTGCCGTCGGGTCGATCTATTTGATTGATATTACTCGCTGGATCGTAATGCCATACTGTGGTTTCCTGGACGGCCGTGCCGGAAGCCTCAGTGGTGCTGGTTTTGCGGTTGCGGGCATCGTAACCGTTGACGGTGACTTTGTTACGCGGATCGGTAACCCGTGTCAGATTACCGACGTTATCGTAACCGAATGAGGTCGTCGCCGCTGAGGGCGTGTTCCATGCCACTGTCGCAGACGTTTTGCGGAAGTTCTGGTCGTACAGATTTTTTGTCACAATTAAAGCGGGCGTGGTCACCCAGTAAGGCGAGTTGGTTGTATGCAGGTAGCACTGCGTGGTATTGCCCTTGGCCGGTGAATAATCGTAACTAGTTGTGTGAGACATCGGGTCCTGCGCCGTACGTAATCGCTTATAGTTATCGTACGTATAGTTGGTCCGCTGGCTGAGCTCATTTTCTTCCCACGCTTTGGTGCCGAACTGGGTGTAGCCAAACTTCCGATATTTACCGTCCGCATGTGTGATCTTGGTGACCAGGCCACGTCCCGCACAGGTAGCACCGCCGGCGTTGCGGTCGTATTCATATGTTTCTCGGGCAGTTGCGCCACTTGTGTTTGCTGGAAGCGTCTCGATCTTGACTCGATCCGTCCACCATCCCGACGTGTAATAGTCGTAATGCGTGTGGGGATCGCTGCCACTCGGAACACCGGACTGCTTGGGATTCCACTTATCGGTCAGAAGGCCGCGAGTGCTGTAAGCAAAGCTTTCGTAAGCGCCGTTTTTCAGGCGATGGGTAAGCACTTGACCGAAATTGTTGTAAGTGAAGGTCTCGTACGATGCAGGAGTATACTGGTCGAACGGATAATCGATTCGGGTAACGCGGTGGTTTCCGTCCCGCGTATAAGTAGTCCTCTTGCCGCGCTCATTCGTGATGGACGTTATGTAATGCGGCTCGTATTGGGGATATTGAGGCGGGGACTCATAACCATAGTTTACGTGAGCGCCACCTGGATAGGTAATTTGCGTGATTTCGCCAATGCCGTTGGGTGGCGGCGCGCCGCGCGTGTAGCTGCTAGTGTGATTATTCGTGTCCCTCACTGAATTGATGTACCAATTGGCATCGTAACCGAGGTATGTCGTCTGTCCCCGAAAATCAGTGTAATTAAGTAGCATTTGCTGGTTCGGGCCGTTGGTCCCCTGGTCATCGCAAGGGCCGCACTCCGCGCCCTGGCAGTGGTAAATGTGAGTATAGTTGAAAGTCCGATCCGGGCCGTCTCCGCGCGTCTCAGTAAAAGTATCTTGCGTTCCCTGGCCGCCTGTAGGCACACCCGGGGAGATTGCCGAAACGGCACCGATACCAGGATATTTCTCATCGATGATGGCACCATGCGGCCCGGCGTTCTGATAGTCATACCTGATCGTACGCATCGGCGCGTTATAACGCACGTCATCGCACCACTGCAGCACCGGATACATCTTATGCGAGGTCTGATCTTCGTGCACATTGTCGGTCCGATACTGGTAACTCGCGGACCTACCGTCGCTGTAGTTGACTCCGGTCAGCATCTTTTTCCACGGGCGACCCTCTACTCCGGGATCACACGCCGTGTAAGTATAATTGACCGAGTCGATGATATGCCCTGTGGGAGGTGTTGGGGAACCGGGGGAGCCATCCACATCATAGGCCTGCACCCAGGTTAACAACTTCGTCCCATCCTGGTCCTGAGCGCTGTAAGTGAACCACAAGCATCTGCCGCCAGGTTCGGTGACCTTGACCCGTTGGCCAGTCGCATCGTAAGCGATCCTTGTCCTTTGCCCATAAGGATCGTAAATATCCGTTACGCGACCGCTTGTGAAGACTACCTTGCCGCCATCGGCTAGCCGCCACGTTCCGTTGTATGCATCTGCTCGATTCTCCCAACGTTCAGAGACACCAACGGGTGCTCCGCAATAGTCGTCATACACATTCCCATGGGGAGAAACCACCTTGTGACCGGCAGCCCATAAAAGCCAGCTATATTCATGCGCCCAGCCGGGACTTAGTCCAATCGCCGCCAAAGCGTAATACTGCTGGCGGCTGTTGTAATACCGGGTCATCTTGAGCGGATATTTGCCGATGGAACCCGGCACCACGATATCGTCGATCGCACGATGCGCGCTATGACCTAGCGGATCATAAGAGCAGCCGGTGGTAATGTTGCCGTTGAAAATTCCTGTCACGCCGACTGGTCCCTCATAATTACTAACAGTCTCAGGAAGGTCCGGAGCATAAGGCTCTTCCGGCTGGGTATAATTTGCGTCAGCCGGAACGTCCTGATTATTGGGATCGTCTGTATCGGTAATCGGGTCGCCGGACTCGATGGTCATTGCGGTGGTGGGATCGTTAGGCACATCATCAGCTTGCGCTAAGAGCCGCACATTAGAAATCGTGGCGAACATGATTGCGCTAAACGCCAAAAAGAGAGAACAGAATCTAAATTGCATAAAAGAAGCGCGGATTATTGTAGAGAACTATTAATTTTTTCATGTTTTACCTGGCGAGAAGGATAACCGGCCAGCTGAGAGTTTGTCTGTCGGGGTAAATCCCTGAATTTTTGTCTTGGCCTCTGTCGGGTTTCGCCTTACAAACGACGGCAAATCCCTCAAAAGTGCGCAGACCCCGGCATACGCAGCGACGCAAAGACAAACGGCGCGCTGCACGCGCGCTGAACCCGCAAGGTCCCACGAGAGAAAAACAGCGGGAAGCCAAGACATTTGCGCATGGATTAAAGAAATCCCTGACAGAAGAACCCGACGACGTGTCAGGGAAAGCCCTGACAAAAGCAAAAGTACTCGTTGTTCATCGAATAGGTTTCGTTCGGTCCGGCGTGCTGTCGCTAATTGCGAAAAGCATGCAATTCATGGCGTGCGGCGAAACGGACGAAGCGCCTTTGGCCCGCGAATTATTCCTGCGCCACAAACCGGATCTTGTTCTGATTGGCTTAAGGCTCTGCGGTGCCGATGGGATACAGTTGATTAAAGAATTCCGGAGCCTCAATCCGGCAGCCGCAATACTTGCCCTCTCCGAGCACGCTGATTCGTTTTCGGCTCAACGCGCGCTCCGGGCGGGTGCGCGAGGATATTTGAGTATCGAGGATGCTCCCGAACTGCTCAGAGCGTTCGGTGAAATTTCAACCGGCCGCCCGTACGTCGGTGCGAGTGTGTTGCCGCTAATTCTGAGCGACTTCGCAGCCGGCACTAAAAGCGTCGGCGGCTCCGATATCAACAGCCTGAGCGACCGTGAGCTGGAGATTTTCTCTTTTATTGGCAGAGGCTTCAGCGTTTCGGAATTAGCGAGTGAATTGAATGTAAGCGTCAAAACAATTGAGACACACCAGATGCGCATCAAGGAGAAGCTCGGCCTACATAGCGCCGCTGAGTTGCGACAAAAAGCTCGGGAATGGCTTGCTAAATCTGCCTTGAACCGAATACGCGAAGATCCAGAAGCAGCATAGGCGAGCAAAGCGCGCGTCTCCACTGCTTTTAAAGAAGCCGCGGTCAGCGCCCGCGGCTACAGAGATGCGGTAATCTTCATTGCTGATGCGCACCGCAACGATCAAAGGCGTTTCGTTACGCGCGCCGATGAAAAACTGACTGCGTTTCTGGAATGTGAATCGGCGATACACCCGGGCCCCGATGCTCAACTCAGCGCGCCGGCATTGCACCTCCCCACGCCGAAGGCGACTGGTTGAGTGGAGCGGCCAGCGATGGCGAGTTGAGTGGAGTGACCAGCTTGCCCGCCGCTTCTGTCGGCGGTGTGCCTGTCACGCGGGCTATGAATCCGTGGGCAATGCCGGTAGCATCGACGAAACGACCACAGATATTTCCCTGGTCATTGATTCCGTTAAGCGATGTAAAGGTGGACCCGGAATAGTCGAAAGTGAAGAAGTTGTTTGGCGGCAGAAAGAAGAGTCCATGAGTCACGCCTGAGGCGTCCGCATACCTGCCCACCACCCAGTTCCTATCGTTAAGCCCAAACAGGACTGTCCCAACAGAGCCCGGAGGATCGATCGGGAAGTGCAACGCCCCATTGGCATCCCGGAAGTAGCCGTGAAGGATTCCTGAGCCATCTATAAAGTATCCTACCGTCAAGTGCTTTGAGTTATTGATCTCGTAGGCAAAGGTCGAGGCAGCGTCCGGGACGCTAAATGACGTTAAGGTTCCGGCAACACTGACGAACGCCTGGAAGACCCCGCTGCCGTCGGGATCAAACCCGCCGGTAAAGTCGCCGGTATCGTTTATCGAAAGCAGATTGGTCTGGACCGCGCCGGGAACATCGTATTCCGTGAAGGTGCCGCCAGACAGGAAAAACGAATGAAGGGTACCATCGCTGATGACGTAGTCACCCGCTACTGTGCGTGAGTTATTGATGCCGCGTCCTTCGGTAAAACCCACGGTATCGTTAGGGTCGACGATCGGGTCGCTAAAGCTACCATCGCTGAACCGGACAAAACCGCGCGTCACCCCGGTCGAATCAATGAACTCGCCAACGATGTCGCCTCTTTCGTTAATCTTTTGCGGCAAGGTCGAATTTCCGGTCCCGGGATAATCAAAAGTCGTGATCACTTCGATAGAGCCTGAGTTCGTTGCTTGCTGAGCGAACATCCCCATCAATGGGAACACGAATAGAACTGCCAGAATGCTATTAAATATCTGTTTTGGTTTCATAATGCTAATTGCCTCCTTAATTGAATTGCCCATTGCTAAACGCGGATGTGGCAAGAGCACAATGTCCACTTCGCGAATTTCGATATGGCCACTTTGCGTGTTATCTGGTTTGGTTGGGCCCGCTTCTGGGTTGCCGGACCCGAATATGGGTCAATGAATTTCTGAAGCGTGGCAATTGCCACGCCAGCTGCCACCCCCTGCCCCGGCAGCGAGATACAAAAAAGGCGTCCATACGAATTGTCGCTCGCTTTCAGCTTGCGATGGCGAGATTCGACTGTTCTTAATTGTTGAAAAAAGGCGACAATGAACGGCTCCTCAACCAAAGCTCTTTTCTGGTGGGCGATAGTCGCACAGGTGGCAGGAGCCCAGGTGTTTTTCTGGGACGCGCTTCCTGATTACCGGGAGTTGACTGCCGGAGAACTCGTGGTGGGTACGCCTGAGGACTTTGCCTTCGCGGTGTTTGGCCTTGTGGTAATGCAATCGGCCTATTGGTATGCTCGCCGTCTTCAGCCTCAAATCCGGTTCGCTCGTCGGGTTCTATTGGGTCATGTCTTGCTCTGTGTTAGCGAGGTCAGTTTCTTTTTCGTCAGCGCGCTGGCGACGGTGGCCATGTTTGATCATTGGAAGCTATCGCAATTCGTCTTCTGGAAGTTGATGCTGCTGGCTTCTGCCGTCTTCGCCTTTTTTTGCTATAAACGTCAGCTCGCAAGTGTTGGGGACGCTCTACTGGAGGCACAACCCGAGCGTGCCGGGAAAGCAACCATCGAACCGAAAGAAACGGGCAAACCATGAAAAACCGCCGGTGGCGAGTTTTTCGTGTTTGGCAAGGTTGGAAAGTCGCCGACCGCGGCTACAGAGATGCCTTCGAGAATTCGAAATGACGCGCTGTTTCAGAATTCTCGGCACCTTTCCCACTATTCTCGTTGGATTCAATGGGTCTCGAGGAATCGAGCAATTCCATCAGACGCGCTTCATAGGAATCACACATTGGAGATTTGCCATTTTGCTGGATCCAGTCGGGATGTTGGATCCGCAGGTCGTCGTGAATCTTTTGCAGCAGGTCCGTGTAAGTGCGGATTTCTTGGGCCATAGCCATATTGACTCGGTAGAAGATCAAGTGTGCCGCGGGACAGTTCTTCCAAAGCCTCGCCGGAATAGCCGACCGGCAGCGGCGCCGTGGAGCACGCGCCAACAATACCCAAAGGGGGAGCGTCCATGTTCGGGAGCCAACTCGATCGCTTTGCGGTGCTGGCGTTGCAACAACACGGCTAGCAGTCCGCTTTGCGTAAGGGTCGGGATTGAAGTCATAACGTAGTTTTTTCTATTTTTCATAAAGGCCCGTTTTGAAATTTGACAACGCTCCGGCAGATTCCGGTATGGGACTTTAGTTCTATCTCTTTCGGGGTAGGACGCAGCCTCGCACCGCTCGGTGACGCTCTGAGCGCGTGCCAGTAACCAAGTGAGACTATTTCCAAAGAAGCCACGTCCCTGCTTGCGGTGTGTACGACGCTGGGTCGACTCGATCACTTTGCGGCGCTGTTATCGCAGCAACTCGGCCAGCAGTCCGCTTTGGGGTTGGCTGCTTTAGATCCCCTCGATCTAACTGCTCGGCCCTCCCTGATGAGCTGGTTGCGTTCATTTCAATGTCGTTGCCATCGCGTTAGCCAGCGACAAAATTGCAGTGATGACGATTATTCCGAAGGCAACGAGCTCGATTAAATAATCTGGCCGTTCTCTGTA
>Ga0137373_10008205_pt1 | contig 11055 bp, 8 predicted proteins | sample SagtaG_5_FD_104912 | JGI IMG/M metagenome (GOLD analysis project Ga0137373, IMG submission 104912) | Vadose zone soil microbial communities from Sagehorn Ranch, Mendocino, California, USA - Sage1_R_80_16 metaG | ecosystem: Environmental > Terrestrial > Soil > Vadose zone | place: USA: California...
GGGTATGCCGACGTCGTTGCGATCGCGGGCTCGGACGCGGGCCGCCGTTCGCTCCGCGTCCGAGCCCGCGCGGCCAGCCTGGGGGTGGAACGGGCAACGACCCACGTGGACGAGCTACTCGACGACCCATCGATCGACGTTGTCCACGTGTGCACCCCGAACCGGACGCACGTCGAGATCGCAACGGCCGCGATCGAGGCAGGGAAACACGTCGTCGTGGAGAAGCCGGTCGCGCTGGAGCTCGTGGAGGCGCGGGCTCTGGCCCGGCTCGCCCGCGACCGCCGGCGTCACGCCATGGTCGCCTATACCTACCGCGGCTACCCGATGATCCGGCGCGCGCGGGGCCTCGTCAGCGACGGCGGCCTGGGCGCGATCCGCCTGATCCACGGCGGCTACATCCAGGACTGGCTGGCAGGTCCGGAAGACTACAACTGGCGGCTGGAGCCCGAGGTCTCCGGCGCGTCGAGGGCGGTCGCGGACATCGGCTCTCACTGGTTCGACACCGCCGAGCACGTGAGCGGGCTGCGGGTCGAGGCGGTCTTCGCGGACCTGGCCACGTTCATCCCGTACCGGCGGCGGCCGGTCGGTGGATCGGTCGCGTTCGGCAGCGGGGACGGCAGCGGCGAGATGGTGGAGGTTCGGTCGGAGGACGCGGCCACGATCCTCGTGCGCTTCCAGGGCGGCGCTCGCGGCGCGTGCGTCATCAGCCAGGTGAGCCCCGGCCGCAAGAACGCGTTCGGCCTGGAGCTGGCGGGATCGGACCGGACGCTCGATTGGAACCAGGAGGATCCCGAGCACCTGTGGCTGCGCGATCGGGACGAGTCCAGGCTCCTCACGCGGGCGCCGGCCGACGCTCACGAACCCGCGGATGCCCAGGGTCCCGCCGAATGGCCGGGCGTGCCGTCCCTACCGGCGGGCCACCCGGAGGGCTGGGCCGAGGCGCTCCGCGACCTGCTGCGGCCGTTCTACGCCGCCGTTGCCGCCCAGCAGCCGGCGCCTGAGCGATCCGCGGACGCGCCGTACCCGACCCTGGACGACGGCGCCCGAGGGCTCGCCTTCGTTGAAGCCGTCTTGGCCAGCGCCCGCACCGAGCGGTGGGTCCCGATCTCGAACGGGGATCCTCCGTGACGGCCCGACGCCCGCGCTTCCAGCTGCCAACCAGACGGTCGCAAGGCGGGACGGCCAGGGGACATGAGCCGGCTCCCGAGGTCTCGATGGAAGCCCGCCCCGAGGACGTCGCCGCGCCCGTCGAGGAGAGCGTCGTCGATGCCGCCATCTACCGGGAGGGGCATCGGGTGGACACGCCGCCGACCGTTGCCGAGACGGCCAGACGGCTTCGGCAGCAGCCGGGGAGCATGGCCTGGATCGGGCTCTTCCGACCGTCCGAGTCCCAGCTGATTCCTGTGGCCGACGAGTTTGGGCTGCACGACGTCGCGGTCGAGGACGCGATCGTCGCCCATCAACGACCGAAGCTCGAGCGGTACGGCGACATTCTGTTCGTCGTGCTCCGGGCTGCAACGTACCTCGATGACGTGGAGGAGGTCGAGTTCGGCGAGATCCATGTCTTCGTGGGCCCGGACTTCGTCATCACCGTTCGCCACAGCCGGACGCCCGATCTCGCCTCCGTCCGCCACCGGATGGAGGGCGACCCCGAGCTCCTGGCCCGTGGCCCTGAGGCCGTGCTGTACGCGATCCTCGACGGCGTGGTCGACGGCTACGCGCCCGTCGTGGCGGGCCTCCAGAAGGACATCGACGAGATCGAGACCGAGGTCTTCGGCGGCGATCCGAAGGTCTCCCGCCGGATCTACGAGCTGTCGGGCGAAGTCATCGAGTTTCAGCGAGCGACTCGACCCCTTCTGGGCATGCTCGAACGGCTGGCGGCCGGCTTCCAGAAATACAGCACCGACGAGGAGCTCCAGCGATACCTGCGTGACGTGGCCGACCACGCGACCACGGTCGCCGAGCGCGTCCTTGGGTTTCGCCAGATGCTGTCCGACATCCTGACGGTCAACGCGACGCTCGTGAACCAGGCCCAGAACGAGGAGATCAAGCGACTCACCGAGGCCAGCTATGACCAGAACGAGGAGGTCAAGCGCGTTTCGGCCTGGGCGGCGATTCTGTTCGCGCCGACGCTCATCGGGACCGCCTACGGCATGAACTTCGAGAACATGCCCGAGCTCCACTGGCAGTACGGCTACCTGTTTGCCCTGGCCCTGATGGCCCTCACGAGCGTCAGCCTGTGGGTGATCTTCAAGGCCCGGGGGTGGCTCTGATCGTTCCCCGGCTGACCGGCGTCGGCGTCAGAGGCTGGTCGCGACCAGGACGGCAGCGGCCGCGAACATCGCCGCGGCGGCGGTCCAGCCGAGGACGTTCGTCAGCCGGCTGTTCTTTCGCTTTCCCATGATCGTGGCGTCGCTGCCGATCAACATGATCAGAACGAGGAGCGGCGGCGCCACGAAGCCGTTGATTACCGCGGTGAAGAACAGGGCATCGATCGGGTTGATCCCCAGATAGTCGATTGCGACGCCGAATATCGTCGCCACGACGATGACCGCATAGAACTGCCTGGCACGGGCCGGGTTCCTGTCCAGGCCGTACCTCCATCCGAACGCTTCCGACAGCGCGTACGCGGCGGAAGCGGAGAGGATCGGGACGGCCAGGACGCCGCTGCCGATCAGCCCGACGGCCAGCAGTGCGGACGACAGGTCACCGGCCAACGGGCGGAGTGCCTGGGCGGCATCGGTGGCCGACTGGATGTCCGTCTTGCCCGCTGCGTGGAGCGTCGCCCCGGTGGCCAGGATGATGAAGTACATGACCAGGCAGCTGAAGAACATCCCGGCGTTCACGTCGAGCGCCGCGTACTCGAGCTCCTTGTCGGTGGCCCCCTTTCGACGCCAGAGCTGGACCCGACCCATGCTCACCTCCTCTTCCACCTCCTGGGTCGTCTGCCAGAAGAAGAGGTAGGGCGAGATCGTCGTACCGAGAAGCGCAACCAGGGTGGCGGCAAACGTCTGGTCGAACGAAACCTGCGGAATGAACGTGCTGCGCAGGACCTCGCCCCAGTCGGGCCGCGCGAGGAGTCCCGAGCCGATGTACGCGAGCAGGGCGAGGGTCAGCCATTTGAAGACGTTGGCAATGAGCCGATACGACCCCCAGAGCTGGAGGGCAAGGATCCCGATCGCCACCGGCAGGACGAGGGGGGCGATGGGCAGCGCCGGGATGAGCAGATTGATTGCCGCCGCGATCGCGCCAAGGTCGGCCCCAACGTTGATCGTGTTGGCGACGAATAGGGCAAGGACGGTGCCGTAGAGCAATCCGCGAGGGTAGTGTTGCCGGAGGACGCCGGCCAGTCCCCTCCCAGTGACCATGCCGATCTTTGCGCAGACCAGCTGCACCGCGGCCATGAAGGGGAGCGTCACCAGGGGTATCCACAGCATCCCGAAGCCGAGCGAGGCGCCGGCCGTGGCATAGGTGCCGATCCCGCTCGGATCGTCATCGGCTGCGCCGGTGATGAAGCCAGGTCCAAGGATCTTGAGGAGCCGTCGGACCGGATTCCTCTCGACGCGGATCTCTGCCTCGCGGCTGCCGGTGCCCCCGGCCGGCTCACGGTGCGGGATCTGTGGGCGCTCAGGCTTCTTTGGGGCGCGCTGTGCGTCGGGCACACTGGCCTCCATCGGGCTTGGACGAACGATCGGGAGCCGGGTCCACCTCCTGCGGGCCCGTCTCGGCGACGATAGGCGAGCAGGTCGTTTCATGGACAGGCCATGGCCGCCGCCGATCGGACGCAAACCCATCGCAGCTCGCCCGCATGCGTCACTCTGCCGTCCCATTGCCGGCCGCCGCCGGCCAGCCGGCCGCCGCCGGCCCGCTGCGGTGGCGACTCGTCAGCCCTTGAGCGCCCCGATCAGCAGGCCCCGCGTGATGTACCGCTCCAGCACGATCGCCATCAGGACGACCGGCACGATCATGATCAGGATGAGGACCGACATCGCCCACCACTGCGGCCCTCGGGTCGCGTTCTGGGCGGCGACCTGGAGGGGCATGGTCTGCGCGTGCGCGCTCGTCAGGACCAGGGCGATGAGGAACTCGTTCCAGGCGAAGACCAGGACGATGAGGAACGTCGCCACCAGCCCCGGCACGGAGATGGGCAGGACGATCGAGCGGACGATCCGATAGACCGAGGCGCCGTCGACGGCGGCGGATTCCTCGAGCTCCCTGGGCAGGGACGCGAAATAGTCGCGCATCAGCCAGATGACGATGGGCAGGTTCGTCGCGACGTAGGTGACGACGAGCGCTGCCAGGCTGTCGAGGAGGCCGACCTGCTGGAACAGGACGTACATCGGGATGACCACCGCGATCGGCGGCAGGATCCGCTGTGAGATCAGCCAGAACGCGATGTCGCTGTTGCCGAGCGCCCGGCTGAAGCGTCTCCCGATCGTCTGGGCGAGGACGACGAAGGCCCCGGCGGCACCGGCGAGCGCGATCGGCAAGGGAGCCCCGACGATCGTGGCGACGAACGCGGAGGCGCCGCAGCCGATGAACAGGCCGATGATCCCGACGCGCGGCCGGTAGGTGAATCGCACCAGCGCATAGGCGGCGGCCGCGCCCAGGATCAGGGCGATGATCGAGCTGGTGAGGCCGACGATGACGGTGTTCGTGTACGGGTGGAGCGTGTCGTTGCCGAGCTCCACCAGGATGTAGCGCCACGCGTCCAAGGTCGGCTGGAAGTCGACGAAGGGGATGTAGAAGGGGCCCTTGTCGACCTGGTACGGCGTCTTGAACGAGGTCACGAGCAGCCAGTAGATCGGGAACAGCACGACGACCGCCCACGCCAGGAGGAGGACGAAGGCGCCGACCTTGGCCGGCGGCGACAGGTCGGCCGCCGACCGGCGCCGAAAAGGGTTCCTCACGCGATCTCCGTGACCCGCCGGCGGACGAAGCTGACGTAGGCCGTGGCCACCACCGAGACGAGGATGAGCAGCAGGTAGGCGATCGCGGCTGAGCGGCCCAGATTGAGGGTGTTCCAGTCGATATAGGCCTGCAGGGTCATCGACTGGGTGGCCGTACCCGGACCGCCGCCGAGCAGGATGTTGGGCATGTCGATGATCTTGAAGCCTTCGATGATCCGGATGAGGATGATCGTGGTGGTCACCGGCAGGATCGCCGGCATCGTGATGTGGACGAAGCTCTGCCAGCGGCTGGCGCCGTCGACCAGGGCGGCCTCACGAACCTCCTGGTCGAGGCTCTCGAGCGCTGCCAGCAGGACGACGAACACGAAGGGAGTCCACTGCCAGGTGTCGCCGATGATCACCGCGGCGCGGGCCAGCCACGGGTCGGTGACCCACGTGAAGTTCCGGAGCCCGAGCGCGATCCACAGCGGCTCGATCGGCCCCTTCGAGGTGTCGGTCATCATGAGGAACATGTAGCCGACGCCGACCGGCGTGATGGTCAGCGGGATCAGGAAGACCACCCGGAAGAACCGGCGAAACGGCACCTGCTGGACGGCGAGCATCGCCAGGCCGAGACCGAGCGCGTACTGCAGGGTGATCCCGGCGAAGACGAAGGTGAGGGTGACGATGAGGGCGCCGGGCCGGCCGCCGTCGCTGGCCAGCGCCCCCACGATCAGCCAGACGAAGCCGACCAGCAGGACGCCGGTGATGAGCCGGATGGCCAGGAAGATCGCTCGGACCCGTCCCGACCGCATGCTGCGGACGAATGCCCGCGCGGTCAACGCCGCGACGACGATGACGATCGCCCAGCCGATCGGGTTGGGCGCCTTCAGCACGCCCAGGAAGTGGGTCCGTTCCGTGCCGAACAGCAGCGACTGGTAGTTGTTGAAGCCGACGAACTTGAGGTCGACGCTGCCCTCGCTGAACGCCAGGCGCGACACGGACAGGGCGACCGACGCGATGAGGGGGAAGATGGACAGGACGAGGATCAGCAGGACGGTCGGCCAGATGAAGAGCCATCTGGCCGCGCCGTCCGAACGCCACGCGCCGAGGGAGGAGATCGCTCGGCGCGTGGCCCGGGCCCCGGCAGCCGACCGTCCGGGGATCGGCTCGTCGGGTTCCAGGTCGATGGATCTACCGCTGGACGCCAAGGCTGGCGACATAGGCCTGGAGCTGCTTGTCCCTGCCTGCCTCGTCAGAGATGGCGTTCCAGCCGTCCGAGATCTGTTGTTCCGTCGCGCTCGCGTCGAGCTGGCCGGCGAGGTACTCGGCGAGCGCGGTATCGAGCACGTCCTGTTCGTACCGCTTGGTCAACGGGATCCGAAGGTCCAGGACCATGTTCGGATTCTGCAGGCTGGCCTTGATGGCGTTGAGGTAGTTGGTTGCGGCGTCCCTGCTGAGGCCCGCCTTGAGCCACGGATCGAGGTTCTCGAAGTGTGACGTCCGGTACGGGTTGTAGCCCGTCTTGCCGAGCGTCACGTCCTCGCCCGATTGCTTGGGTGCGCTCATGTAGGCGAGGAACGCAAAGGCCGCATCCTGTTGGGCCTTGGGAGCCGCGGCGTTGACCGCGCCCGACCAGCCACCGAACGACGCGAACGGCGCGTAGTTCACGCCGTCGACCGCCTTTGGGCAGGTCGTGGCGTCGCAGTTGACGAGCTTGCCGCTGTTGCGGTCCAGAGTCTGCTTCCAGCCGGGGGTGATCGTCGCGCCGGTCTTGTCCTGCGCGTACGTGCCGATGGCCAGCGTGCCGATATCGCCCCAGTCCATGGACAGCGCGCAGCGACCGGTCGTGAACAGGCCGCGCGTGCCGCCGACGTCCAGGTTGGTCTCATCGGGCGGGCCGGACTCGGTCGTCTTCTTGTACGTCTCGAGGGCCTTGGTCATCGCCTCGTTGGGGCCGAACAGGGGCTTCATGTCCTTCGTGTCGAAGAACGCGCCCTGCTGGGTTCCCTGGCTCTGGAGGAGGCCCCCGGCGACGGAGATGATCCACCAATAGCTCTGGGCGCCCTTCTTCTTGGCGATGCACGAGCCATAGTCAGGCTGGCCGTCGCCGTTGAGATCCTTGCCCTGGTATTTCTGGGCGACGGTCAGGTAGTCGTCCCAGGTCGCCGGCGGCTTGACGCCGTCCTTCTCCAGGATGTCCTTGCGGTAATAGACCATGTGGAAGTCGCCGTCGAGGGGGATCGTGTAGACCTTGCCGTTGTACGTCGCGTTGAAGTCGCGGAAGAACGGCCCGATGTCCTGCCAGTTGAGGTCGGGGTCGCTATTGACCCGGTCGGTCAGGTCCAGCAGATAGCCGGGACCCACGAAGTCGCCCAGCCATTGGGGATTGAAGACGTAGGCGTCGAAGCTGTTCGTCTTCGTCGAGGCGTCCAGCAGCGCCTTGTCGTAGATGGTTTGGAAGCCAACGGCGATGACGTTGATGTGAGCGCCGGTCAGGCGCTCGAAATCGGGCGCCCGCCGCTGGAGCGGCTCGGCGACCTGGGGCCCGTTGAACGTCAGGATGTTGACGTTGACGCCCTTGAACTTGTCACCCTGCGGCGGCTGCGATGCCGCCGCGCCTGACGCCGGAGCAGACGCCCCGGGCGCCGCCGACGCAGGGGCCGTCGCGCTGGGCGTGGCGGGCGCGCATGCCGACGCGAGGAGCGCGAGGCTCGCGAAGAGCCCCGCACCTCGCAGAGACCAACCCTTCCGCATGTGTCCTCTCCTCGATGCGTGGTGCGGCTACGGACCATCCGGTCCGTTCCGCAAGCTCACCGACGTCATCCCCCGTCCACTCCGGCCAGGGTTCGCGGCCGGGCGGGTTCCCGCCACACCTCGCCGTCCGGGAACCGATGTCGGGCCAGGCTTTCCGGCTTCATCTCGGCGCCATAGCCCGGCCGCGAGGGAGCGACATAGCGCCCCTCCCGGATCACGACCGGCTCCACGAAATGCTCATGGAGGTGGTCGACGTACTCGATCATCCTGCCGTCCAGGGACGCGGAGACCGCGACGTAGTCGAAGATAGACAGGTGCTGGACGAGCTCGCACAGGCCGACGCCACCGGCATGGGGACAGACGGGCGCCCCGAACCGCGCGGCCAGAAGCAGGACCGCCAACGCCTCGTTGACGCCGCCCAGCCGGCAGGCGTCCACCTGGCAGACGTCCATCGCACCGGCGGCCAGGAACTGCTTGAACATGACGCGGTTGTGGACGTGTTCTCCGGTGGCGACCCGGATCGGATGGACCGCCTGGGCGATTGCGGCGTGGCCCAGGATGTCGTCGGGGCTCGTCGGCTCCTCGATCCAGTAGGGATCGAATGCCGCCAGCGGCTTCATCCAGGCGATCGCCGTCCCCACGTCCCAGCGCTGGTTTGCGTCCATCATCAGGAGGCTGTCCGCTCCGATCGCGTCGCGCACGATCCCCGCCCGCCGGACGTCGTCCTCCAGGTCCGCGCCGACCTTCATCTTGAAACGCGTCCAGCCGGCTGCCAGCGCCTCGGCGCACAGCCGCCGGATCTTGTCGTCGCCGTAGCCAAGCCAGCCGACCGACGTCGTATAGGCTGGATAGCCGTCGCGGACGATCTCCGCCTCGCGCCGCGCCCGGGTCGGCGCCAGGTCGTGGAGGATGGCCAGCGCATCGGCCGGCGTCAGGGCGTCGGTCAGGTAGCGGAAGTCGACCGCCCGGACGATCTCTTCCGGCGGCAGATCGACGAGCAGTTTCCAGAGCGGCTTGCCCTCGACCTTCGCCCATAGGTCCCAGGCGGCGTTCACGACGGCCGCCGTGGCGAGATGGATCGCTCCCTTCTCCGGGCCGATCCAGCGCAGCTGGCTGTCGCCGACGAGATCGCGCCAGAAGCCGCCGATGTCCCCGAACACGTCGCCGCAGGACCGCCCCAGGACGAGTGGCCTGAGCGCCTCGACCGCGGCCACCACGACCTCCGTGCCGCGCCCGGTCGTGAACGTCAGGCCGTGCCCTGTCGGCCATGACGGATCGTCGGTGCCCAGGATGACGTACGCCGCGGAGTAGTCGGGATCCCGGTTCATCGCGTCCGAGCCGTCGAGTTGGCGAGACGTGGGGAACCGAACGTCCATGACGTCGAATGAGATGATCCGCGGGGCCATCGGAATGAACGTGTCCCTCGGGTCTGGACATCAGGCGTATCGTACAGAATGCTGGACGATACCCCGTAGGCTGAACAGTATTGCGACGCATGTCAAGGACCGTCAACAGCTCATCGGACCTCGACGCCGAGGCCCGCGGCGCCGCCTCCCTCGCCCCGGCGGTGACCCGGGCGGCGGCGATCATCGACGCGCTCGCGGAGAGCCCGGCCGACCCGACGCCGCTCAGCGACCTCGCCCGCCGGCTCGGGCTGCCCAAGTCGTCGGTGGCCAACATCTGCGGTGCGCTCGTCGAGGCCCGACTCATTCGTCGAGCCGGGGCTGGCTTCATGCTCGGCCGTCGGTTGGCCGAGCTCGGCGGCGCGTACCTGGCGACCGTCGACCAGGTCCAGGAGTTCTACGAGCTGTCCGACCAGCTGCCGGTCGCCTCCGAGGAGACGACGCAGATGGCCCTCCCCGACGGCCTCGAGGTGACGTACGTCGCCCGCCACGATGGCCGCCAACCGATCCGGCTGGCCTCGGAGATCGGCCGCCGCCTGCCGGCGTCGTGCACAGCGCTCGGCAAGGCCGCCCTGGCCTCGCTCGATCCGGCCGACCTGGCCGAGCGGCTGCGCGGCGTCGAGACCCTGCCGACGCTCACCCCCAGCTCGCACCGGCGCGTGGCGGACCTCCTGGACGACCTCGACGAGGTCCGCCGCCGCGGGTACGCGATCGACAACGAGGAGACCGCCGAGGGTATCGTCTGCCTGGGCGTCGCGATCCCCAAGCGGCGGCCGGGCGACGGGCTCTATGCGCTGAGCGTCACCCTGCTCAAGGCCCGGGCGGACCCTGGCCGGCGGGAGGCGCTGGTCGCCGACCTCCAGCGCCTGGCCCGCCAGCTGTCCAATCCGCTCATCGTCGACCGGGCCGCCGGCGACGGCCGCATTCGCTGAATCCCGGCGCGTGACGGTCGGGCTGTTCCGCGTCGAGCTACCGGACGGGTCGGTCCGGCTCGCCCGTGGCCCCGTCGACGGCGGGCCGGCGGAGCTCCTGGCCGATGGGCTGACCGTCGAGATCCTGTTGCGCCGCGGCGAGGACGGCCTGGGGGCAGCGCTCGAGAACGAAGGATCGGGGGCGGCCGTCCCGGCAGGATCGCGCCCGCTGGCGCCGGTCGATCGCCAGGAGGTCTGGGCGGCCGGCGTCACGTACGAGCGATCGCGGGACGCCAGGATGGAGGAGTCGGCCGAGGCGTCCGTGTACGACCGCGTCTACGACGCGCCGCGTCCCGAGCTGTTCTTCAAGGCGCCCGGCTGGCGCGTCCGGGGATCCGGCGAGCCGATCGGCATTCGGATCGATTCGGACTGGGACGTGCCCGAGCCGGAGCTCGCGCTTGTCGTAGCCTCGGACCTGACGATCGCCGGGTTCACGATCGGGAACGACGTGTCCAGCCGCTCGATCGAGGGCGACAACCCGCTCTACCTGCCCCAGGCCAAGACCTACGACGGCTCGTGCGCCCTCGGCCCGGCCCTCGTGCCGGTGGGCGCCGTGTCTCCTCCCTTTCCGCTCCGCCTGGTGGTTCTGCGCGATGGGGCGGCGATCGTCGACGAGGTGACCACGAGCGCTCGGATCAGACGGCCGCTGGCCGAGCTCGTCGGTTATCTGGGCCGCGCCCTGGAGCTGCCAAGCGGCGCGATCCTGTTGACCGGCACCGGGATCGTGCCCGGCGGCACGTTCTCCCTGCGGGAGGATGACGTGGTGCGCATCGAGGCGGGCCCGCTCGGGACGCTCCAGAACCCGGTCGTCCGGGTGGGTCGCGCGGCCGGGTCGGCAGCCGCGGAAGGGTCGCCAGCGGCGGAAGGGTCGCCAGCCGCGGAGGGGTCGCCAGCCGCGCCGGCTCAGTCCGCGTCCAGCCCGTAGACCTCCGCCGCGCTGTCGCCGAACACCCGGTCCCGCTCGCTCTCGGACAGGCCCGCGAGCAGCTCGTGCGTGGCTTGCACGACGCGGTCGTAGCTCGCCGCGAGGAGGCA
>Ga0137373_10008213_pt1 | contig 11051 bp, 13 predicted proteins | sample SagtaG_5_FD_104912 | JGI IMG/M metagenome (GOLD analysis project Ga0137373, IMG submission 104912) | Vadose zone soil microbial communities from Sagehorn Ranch, Mendocino, California, USA - Sage1_R_80_16 metaG | ecosystem: Environmental > Terrestrial > Soil > Vadose zone | place: USA...
CAGCGCGAACGCCATTTCCGCCAAGGTGGTCAACGCCCACCGGCATCCGCTAGGAATGGCTGCCCGCCGAACTCGGCCTCGGCTCCGGGATGACCTGCTGGCCACCCCTGCCCGACTGTAACACGCCGACGTGTGGCAACGCCTACACGCACCGCTGCCGGCCGAACTGAACACCGCCGGCAAACCGGACCTGTCCCGGGCTCACCTGCGATAAGCCACACGAGTGCGCACACGACCGGATCTGGCCGCGATTCGCGCGGGGTTGGTCGTTGCGGGGCTGTCTGATTGTGGGTTGGCGGTTCAGCGGGTCTGGTTGGGCTCGTCGGCGATGTCGACGAGCATGATGTGCGTGGTCGTGCGTAGGTAGAGACGGCTGCCCCGGGCGGCAACCAGATGGAACAGGGTCAGTGGGGCGTCGTCCGGTCCGATGATGGTGGCTAGGCCGCGGTACTCGACGGTGTCCCTGGTTCGGTGGCAGCTGCTGAGGCGCAGTGGGTCGTCGTAGTCGCCGATGAAAACGACGTCGTGGTCGTGGACCACGACCGCGCGGGCACCCCGCACGGGTGTGGGTGCGTACGCTCGGGTCCTGCCGTTGGTGATCTGGACCAGCGGGAAGTCGGTGTAGTAGTAGATCCACGTCGTGCGGGCGGCGACGTTGAGGGCGTAGCAGTCGGCGATCTCGGCGGCACCTGGTGGTGGGGTGTAGGTCCATAAGCGGTCACTATGACGGCTGAACCGGGCGAGCCCGGCGGCGCCGACCGGTTGGGTCCACCCGAGGTTGCCAAAGACTCCTTCGTCGAAGTAGGCGACGCAGATGCTGCCGGCATCGTCCACGCCGATGTGCTCGATGCCGTCGCCCAGGCAGAACGCGCTCCGGTGGGATCGAAGGTGTGGGCGTTGTCGTCGGTGCTGCCGTCGCGATAGCGCCGGCAGCGGGCACCCACAATGAGAAGGTCGCCGTCGGGCAGGATGTCGAGGTGCGGGTAGGCCGTTGCCGACACGTCCACGGCGACGGCCCGCCAGCCGCCGTCGTCGTCGTGGAGGTACACGGTCGCAGTGGCAAGCGATCCAGCCGCCGGTGTCGTCGACGACAGGGTACGGGCAGCGGCGAGGACAGCGACTTGTCCGTGCACGGAGACCGTGTCCGCGACGATCTCCTCCGTCGGGGCCAGCCACGGCAGGGCGGCGACCTCGCGGGCGTGCAGGAATCGCATGGCGACGTTCTACCACCCCCGTCCGGGCACGATCACGCCGTTCCCCATCTGCCGAATCCGGCGCTCTTCAGCATTGGCTCATCGCGAATGGATAGCCGCTGTTAGCACGCTTCTTCGATGACGAGCATGACGTGGCGGTCGTCGTCGCGGAACTCAGCCAACCAGAACTCGCTGTGGGGCGAGGCCTCGCCAGCGAAGTATCGCTCTACTCGTTCCAATAGCGCTTCACGTTCCGCGTCGGAAACCTCAGCCGGATGGGGACCGTACGCGTGCAAGACCCGCAGGTCGGGGCGCTTGAGTAGCCGTCGGAGCACTACGCGCGGGAGTCCGGCTCCTCCGCGGATGTGCCAGTGGGTGCCGTTGCCGTCGGTCCAGTGACCGTCCCTGATCGGTTGTGGCCAGGGTTGGGCGTAGGTCCGCTCCTCCTGGGGGATGGAGCGTGCTTTGCGGTCCAGGTCGGCGAACGACCCAGGTTCCTGGCCTTGGTGCCCCATGGTTCCATGATGACGGAGAGCGCTTCTCATTACGCATCTGCCGCGGAGCAGGGGGTTTGGGTAATTGCTATCCGCCAAGGTTGGGCTGTTCGTCGGGGTGGGTGAACGGGTCGATCATCGTGGTCTTGGCGATCGTGGCCGTCCCGATCGGGTGGAGAAGCCGGGCGGCCAGTGGGCAGTCGGTACGGGAGGCGACCGGCGTGGTCACGACGTCGCCGCGTGGGTCCGGTTCGGTGGGTTCGAGCTTGCTGACGGCCGCGGCGAGCAGCGCGGCGCGGCGACACAGGTCGTCGGCGCTGTCAGCGAGATGGCGCCAGTCGCCGTTGCGGACCGCCTCGGCGCAACGGGAGACGTCGGCGAGGACCGTCAGGTAGCGCTCGGCGATGCGGACCTCGTCGGGCGTCTGGGCGGCAAGGCTCACTTGCGTCTCCTTGTTCGGGCGATAACGGCGCATTGAGAATGCCACGCGAGCTGGCTGAACCGGCGCAGCTACCCACCTCGACGGTTCGTCGATTCCGGCTCCGCGCCGCGGGCGGCGGCCATCCGTACCCGGCCGGGCACTGCGGTACGCAGCCGGACCGAGGCATCGCTGACCATCCGGTCGTGCCGATGTCAGCGCGCGGAATTGTTGGCCGCAGGCACTTCTTGCCTGAGCCGCACGTTTCCCGGGACTCAGTCTGTTCGCTCGCTGCTCGGCGGACCGGTGAGGACTGTGGGCACGTATTCGAGCAGCTGCAGCCTGCCGTCGAATGTACGGCTGGCGACCATCTCGAGGCCGACGTCAGGATACCCGTCGTAGATCCGCTCCCGCCCGGTGCGGCCGGTGATGACGGGGAAGACGACCACCCGGAGCGGGCCGACGAAGCCGGCCTCGAGCAACGACCGGCACAAGGTGAGGCTGCCGATCGTGCGGAACCCACCGGTGCTTTCCGCCTTCAGCGACCGTACGGCCTTGACTGGGTCCTCGTCGACCAAGCGCGTGTTGGCCCACGCCAACGGCTCGTTGAGGGTCGAGGAGAACACGACCTTGGACATCTCGGTCAGCTGCGCGAAGCTGTCGTCGTCGGACGTGGCCGCAAAGCCCGACATCAACCGGTACGTGGTCGCCCCCATCAGGGTCGTGTAGTTGCGTTCCGGCGACTGGTCGAGCCACGCCAGGTACTCGGGTCCCTCGAGGCCCCAATAGCCCGGCCAACCCTCCGCCGAGGCGTAGCCGTCGAGCGAGGTGATGAAGTCCACCAACAGTTCTGGCATCGGGTTTCCTTCGCTCGTGCTCCTCTCCACCGTGCTGGCTGCGACGCTCAACGGCAACTCCACGTGATCGCCCTTCAGCCGGTCGCTGGGCTGAGGGTGTCCAAGGCAGCCACGCGAACTCAGCGCGTCACGCACCAAGCCGGGGAACATCAACCCGGTCGATGGGCATCCCGGTTGGGGAGGCGGCATCGACCGGTTTCACACGGGTGGTGCGGTTAGACGAGGACGGCCACGACGCGGGTGTCGTCGTCGAGGGTGTCCAGGTAGCGGTTGGCTTGTTCGAGGTAGGTCAACCGGTGGGTGGCCGGGGCGATGCGTTCCCCGCCGGGGGTGAGGATGGTGTCGGCGGCCGCGGCGGTCAGGTACTGGTAGTTGCTGTAGGCCACGGGGCCTGCTTGCAGCATCTCCGTTCACCTGTTTCCAGGCGCCCGGCGCCGTAGGTAACCGCGTTGTGGGCGCATGGCCAGTACCCGGGGCTGGTTGTTGAAGTCGGCTTCCGCCTTGTCCATCGGGTTGCGTCCGGGTCGTCGAGGTGGCGCTGTACGAAGCTCACCCAGGGGGCGGGCGTCCCTTGTACCGCGCACGACGCGCGTGAAGGTCAGGTGGCGGACGCCCGCTCCCACATCGTAGGCGTGTCGCAGCGCGACCAGGTCGAGGCGCCGCAGCGGGCCACCGTCGCACGGGGTCGGGCGACCCTTGCGGGCGTCGACCAGGTACCGGCGGGTCCACAGCGTGCCGGGCTTGGCCCAGAACCGTTGGGCGATGGAGCCCGCAACCCCGAAGTGCCGGTCGAGCTGGCGGCGGTCGACGGGGCGGGCGGGGCGGGTGTGCATGGTGAACGCCGGGGTCTGCCGCCCGGCCACGACGAGGCGGGTGGCGGCGGTGTATGTGTCGAGGTGGGCCAGGCCGGGCTCGTCCAGCTCGGGCAGGGTGTGCCGGGGCCAGCACCCGGGCGAGTGGCATGGCGTCGAGTAGCTCGGGATGCCGTTGTCGGTGACGGGTTGGGTGGCGACCAGTTCGGCGTGCCGGGCGCCGCCTGCTCGCGCTGTTGTTCGAGCTCGGCGCGGCGCTGGCGGATGCGCGCCCGGTAGACCTGCTGCGTCGGGTCTTTCGGGTCGGCTTCTTCGAGTTCGGCTATCAGTGCGTCTTGCCGGGTGGTGATCTCATCGGGGACCCGCCCGGCGGCTTCGATGGCCGGGCGTGTTGTTCGACCGAACCCGGGACGGGCAGCGGATCCTGATCACGGCCGAGGCCACCAGCGGCGAAGAATGCGTCCATCGCCCGTGACCCCGGAGGTTGCGTTGGCAAATCAGCGATACCAGCGCAGGGCACGGCACCGGTTCAGGCGTCTTTCCGGTGGATGGCGGCTTGCATCGACTGGAGATTGGACTTCAAGCAATCCAGCTTTCACCATATTCCGCGGGTCCCGCAGCACCCCGCACCCCTACGCCTGGGCACGACCGCTGCTTTCCTGGCATGCTGTTGTCCCCTTCACCTTTCGGATCCAGGTCAGCCATCAGACCCAGGAACCTCCCTCCGAGTTCCTCCCAGCTGAGCTGGGGATACAACAAGGCGCCTCGCGGCGCACCTGATCTGCCGCCGAGCGAGCTATCACGCTCGGTTATCGCCACACCTCGGTGGCCGACCGGACCTGCCGAGAGTCGGCGGTGGGGTCACCAGTTCGATGCGGTCACTTCTCCTGGTCGCGCGCGTTGTTGAGGGCGGCTTGAAGTTGCAGCCAGGTCGGATCCGTTGCGGCTGCGGTGGTCACTGTCGCCAGGTCGTCTGGCTCCCAGGTCCGCGTTCCGTCGGTTACGACGAGATGTGTCTCCAGGTCGCCGTCGTCGGGAACCTCGCAGGTGGCGTCCAAGAAGGCCGTAACCATGGCCCGCAACGTGTCGCTGTCCGCAGCATGGACCTTTGTGGAGCCGGCGAGTACCGACAAGAGCACAAGATCGCCTCCACCGCTGGCGACCACGAGCTCGCCTGTCGCCGTGGCGCCCAGCCCGGTCACCGGAGAGCCAGCCAGCACGTCGTGCTCGACCGCGAGCTGATTGTCCAGGTCGACTTCAACGAGAGCACCGGTCGGCGTTCCGACCCAGAGCACGCCAGGTTGTACTCCGAACGCGATGTTGTGTCGCGACCAGGCACGCATCTGCTCAAGCCACTCTTGCGGGTACGGGTAGCCCGGGTTGGATTCCCCGAGGGTTGTGGCCAGGACGCGCTCGAGCGAGGGGAACTCGAATACGTCCAGTGAGTTCTCGTATGCGTTGCCTCGAATCGCAAGATGACGTCCGTCCGCGCTGAAGACCGGCGTCCCGTAGCCGTCGGCGTCCAAGATCAGCGCCCTGCGAAGCACTCGCATCGCAGCCGGCGTGCCCTCGTGATCGACCCGTGCGAAGACTCCGAGCGTTGCGCCTTGATCGCTGCAGAGCGTGACCACCAACCCGCCACCCGGATGCGCCGCAACCCCGGTGTCCCAACGCGGGCCGGTACCGACGGTTCCCGAAGCGAGGTCGAGGGCATCAGAGGAATCCCAGGCGTTGGCCTCAACGCCTGACGATGGCGACGCCCACAACGTACGACCGTCCGGGCTGAACGCCAGACTGCTGTACGCGGCAGTCTGCGGAAGGCCTTCCAGCTCGGAAAACCCGGCAGGAGTCCACCGCACCACCCTGCCCTCGCCCGCCACCAGAAGCAGCGGCTGGTCTGGATGCCATGCCGCACCGGGTGTCCGCTTCGTCCGCTCCCAGCCGGCGGCATCTGCGTAGACGGCCCAGTCGGCGCCAACGGTCGCGAGTTCGTGCAGCTGCCCTGCTCCACAGTCCCAGACGTGAACCGCCGGACGTTCGGAGTCCAAGCCAGCGACCAAAGCAAGTCGCGGATGGCACACCAACTGCTCAACAGGAGCCCCGCTACCGACTCGGACACGTGCCACGGTGTCAACAACAGCCACCCCAACACCGTACTTTCTCAGGCGCCCCGCTTCGGCGGCCAAGCACAAGCGAGCCCGAGGATACCCGTCCCATCACGCACGCAACGCTCCAGCCCGGCGGAACTAAGGTGCACCAACGAGAAGGACCGGGCACGCCAACCGGATCAACGTCTGTTCGATGATATTCAAGGACCAGACGGACACGACGCCGACCAGATGGCCGGCATCGCTGTCCCCGGCCCGTGGCCTTGTCGTCGCCGAAGAGGGGCTTGCGGTGTATGGCGCGACCAGTGAGATGATCGAGAACGCCCGACCGTCCGCCCGGGACCACCGGTCGGCCCCCTTGGTGATCGGGCAGCACCAGGCCAAGGCCCGACGCCGGTAGCCGGCCCTGGCCCAACCGCACCCGCGGCGCCTGAGGCATCTGTCGATCTGGCATTCGCTGGTTCCAACGTCAGCAGACGCAGAGTTGTCACGACAATGGAGATCCGCGCCGTCTGGTCGGCCGGGGTTACCGGACAGATCCTGGTCCGCGGTGACTCGGCGTTCGGCTCCGGCCCAGCCGCCTCGGCCTGCCGTACGGCGGGTGCGAACTTCTCCCTCACCCCCGCAGTCCAACCGCAAGCTGCAGGCCGCTATTGGCGCGATGGACCAGCAGGCGCGCCCCGCCACCCCCACCAGCCTGACCTCGCCCACCCCGCCCACCCAGGCCAAACGCAAACACGGAGAAGGCCGGAACGTTCGGCAGAACCACCACACACAGACACATCCACACTAACCGGTTATATCGGCTTCGGCCGCTGGCGGCGGTACCGCTGCCGGAGGGGCGCACCGTGCTGGTCAGTGGCGGGGATGACTACACGATGCGGTGGTGGGATCCGGTCGACGGTTCGCCGATCCGCGTCCTGGCCAACCAGGGCGGGGTGAGAAGACTGGTGGCGCGCGCCCCGACGTAGTCGCCGTACGCGTCCTCGGCCTCCCGCCGCACCCGCACCCCCTCCACGTCCGCCGACTGATGTACGGGTGCGGCGGCTCCGGAAGTTGCAGGGGGACGTTCGAGATTTTCCGCCGGACGCGGTCCGCGGTCAGCCCGCGGTCGGGTACCGGCAGGCGGCACGCTTGGCCGCGTCCACTTCCCGGGCGGTCACGGCGTGCCCGCCGGTCCGGCGGGCACCTCGTCAGGCCCGGTACCAGCCGCAGGCCACCCACGCATCAGCTCAACGAGATGATCCCGGGTCGAGGAGTCAAGCACGCTGAAACGAAACACCAACCCCACGCGCCGTGGCACACCACGAGCAACATCGCGCCGCCACGCGCAGACGATCACAGACACCGACAGTTCAGCCTCTGTAACGTCGTCACTATGACCGGGCAAGTACTTTCGATCACCGCCGGCGTGGTTGCGCCCGAATCCGCGGGCGCCCTCAGCGAGGCCTACCGCGAGGTGACCTCTAGAATGCCGCACAGCGTCCTGCATACAGTTTTGGTCCGGGGCGAGGGGGAGGAGTGGCGGATCGTCACGCTGTGGCGCAGCCGCGAGCAGATGCACGAGTACCGCCGCAAGGTCGGCACGTCGGCGGCGGTCAAGATCTTCCAGGACGTCGGCGTCGAGCCGACGGTCACAGAGTTCGAGGTCGTCCATCGGGCGGCGACCGAATGAGCCGCCTTCCTCGAGGCGATCGATGATCGTGTTGAGGAAGCCGCGGTTGTGTCAGTTCACCGGGTGCGGCGGCTGTGCCACCGCCGCGCCACTGCGTGCATGCGGGCCTTACAGCGGCCGCGCTGTACCGTCAGGCACGGGCCGCGGCGCCGTGGCCGTAGCGCATGCGCCGCAGTCTTCTGGCCGCTGATGGAGCTACCGGTACTCGGCAACCACGTCGATGGTGCTGACAATGTTCGCGTTGAACGCGTCGAGGTCGTCGGCTGGGATCCAGATGATCCCGCCACCGACCATCACCGCCGAGGCCACTATGCTCGGCGCGAGGCCACTTGTCCGACCTGGTCAAGGTCGTGCTGGCTGCCCTCTTCGGCAACGTGGTCTTCGACCCGCCGACGGGACCACCATCACGTTGGCGGGCGGCCTGTCGGAGCTGCGGCCCAACGGTGAGCTGCACGAAGCCTGGGGCGGCGAACGGGACCGGATCTTCGGCGAGATCGACCGCGCCAGCCACCGGGTCAAGGTCACGCTGATCGACTGCCTCTGGCTGTCGCCGACCCAACTACTACGCCAACCGGCTGCTGCTCGGTGGCGATCGCCAGCGGCCGGCCGCGATCCGCACCATCTTCGCCCAACCCGACGCCGGGCACGTCCGGAAGCAGCTCGACGTGATCGCTGGCATGCTCGGCCGGCAACTACCCAAGGTCGAGACCATGCTCCGCGACGACGCCGACGACCTGCTGGCGTCACCGCGTTCCCGGTAATGCACTGGGAGAAGGTCGGCGCGGCCAGATCCTGCTTGGCCTTCCCGACTTCGACTCGGTGGAGGAGTCCCACCGGGTTGAGGTGGACCGCCTACTCGGCCTGGTCGACCTCGTGGTCTGGGTGCTGGATCCCGCAGAAGTACGCCGACAACCTGGTGCACAGGGAGTATCTGGCCCGGCTGCGGCACAACCGTGACGTCACGGTGGTGTTTTGGCCACGCTGACCGCGCTGGTCGGCCTGGGCTGGCTCGGGTCCGGTTCATGCTGTTCACGCTCGGCATGCTGGCCATGCCCGGCACCACCCCGGCCCTGCTCCTGCCGGGTGGGCTGACCGCCGGCATGATGATCGCGGTACTGGTACGGCCGCTGGTGCGCTTCGCCGCAGGCCGGGGTCCGGCGGCGCGCCGAGACGCGGCTACGCTCGGCGGTCGCCGCGGTGGGTCAACGCCTGGTGCTCGACCCGGTACGCCAGGTGGCGGCCAGCTACGCCGAGGCGCAGTCGGCGCTCCACGACGCGACCGGCCGGCCATGAGGACGCCCCTTACCTCTCCACCGTCCCCGCCCGGGGCTCCTCGGACGCGCGGCGGGCCGTGGGGGTGGCCTGCTGGACCGGTGCGCCGGTCAGCGCGCGTCCGTCGACGGGTGATCAGATCGGGACAGGCCGGCGAGCACGATGTCGATAGCGCGACCGAGTGTGTCGGGATGCGTTTCCATCGTCGCTGATGCTTGGGCCAGCCCGCGGATGAGCAGGTAGACCTCCTCGACCGTGACCGAGGGGCGTACCGCGAGGCTGTCCTGGGCTCGACGGAGGACCTTGTGGACGGCGGCTTTCAGCCGCATCGACGCGGTCGCTGCGGTGACCGGAAGCCCGTCGCGGCCAGCCAGCATCGAGGCGAGCGACAGTTTCGTGGCGCCGGTCTCGATCATCGCTCGTACGAGGGTGCCCCACGCCGCGGCCGGATCGGGGCTGGCGGCCAGAGCGTGGGCCTGTTCGGTGAGCTGATCGAAGTGTCGCAACAGGGCCGCTTCGATCAACGCCTCCTTCGTCGGGAAGTGGCGAAAGACCGTGGCGATGCCGACACCGGCCCGTCGGGCGACCTCCTCGGTCGATCCGGCGGCTCCCTGGGTGCCGAACACCGCCTCCGCCGCGGCAAGGATCCGTTCCCGGTTCTCTCGCGCGTCCTGCCGCATCCAGCTCCCTCCCCGTGTACATGCCCCGACCGAGACTTTAACCGGAGTACGGACTTCGGTACAGTAACCGAAGTCTGTACTCCGGTTACTTGGAGGATGCCATGTCGCAGCCAGCGCCCGCACCAGCCGACGTCGTCCGCGCCGTGGCCGCCGGGGTCAGCCGCCTGATCGCCGGGAAGCTCACCGAACAGGAGAAGCAGTCCCAACTTGACCACCTGGCCAGCCTGTACGCCGAGCACACCGATGTCCGACACCCGTTCGCGCCCATGGGCGACACACCGCTGCGCACCCGTGCCGAGCTACGCCGGCACTTCGCCGATGGACCGGCCCAAGCGCGCGGGGCCGAGCGTTTCGAACCCGTCGGACACGTTCACGAAACCTCAGATCCCGAGGTGGTCATCTTCGAGTTCAGCTACGTCGGCTCGGCCAGTGGCCGCTCCTTCACGGTGCCGTGCATCTTCGTGACCCGGGTCCGCGACGGCGTCATCGTCGAATCACACGACTACGTCGACCACGTGGGCCTGGCCCGCGCCTTCGGCCGACTCGACAACCTGGCCACCGCGCTTGCCGCGAACTCCGGATGAGAAGACCGATGCACCCGACGCCGCCGTCACTTCTGACCCCGTCGGCGCGGCGATCCGAGCGGTCGTGTCGTTACGGGGCACCGGGAGTCGTCCGCAGGCGGGGCTCACGCGCTGCTCAACGGCGGATGCTGGACCGGTCGACAAGGCCCGGCGCAACCAAACGACCGGCCTCGTACTCAGTGAGCCGGCGTCATCCACAGGAAGAACGTGCGGTGTGGCACGCTCGCGCAGCCAGGCACGGACCACGGTCGGCGGTACCCCGAACCGTTCTCGTACCGGGCGATCGTCACCCAGCCGGTGTCCGTCCCGTCCACGGTCCTCATGGTGCTCGTCCGGTCCGGGTTCGACCACCCTGGGCGGGATCAACGACCCTGCAGCGACCGGACGTTGTCGCCAAAGGTCCAGCCCTTCGATCCGTCCCAGTTGATGGACCAGGTCATCAGTCCCTTCAGGCCGCCGCCCTCGGCGTTCCAGGCCTGCGCCACCAGCCCGGTCGACATGTACCCGCCGCCGGCCCCTGGTTGCGCGGGCAGCCCCGGCACCTGCCGGTCCAGCGGAATCCGGATCGTGGTGCCCTGAACCACCAGCCCGGTGTTCAGGCAGTTGGTCTGCACGGTGAACCCCTGAACCGTGCCGGCGGAGTACGAGTCACCGTGGCAGCCGTACATGTTGCCGTTGTAGTACTGCATGTTCAGCCACCACAGCCGGCCGTTGTCGAGGTACCTCTTGATGATCGGCAGGTACGCGCCCCAGATCGAGCCGTAGGTGACGCTGCCGCCGGTGACGTAGGCCGTTTCGGGTGCCATGGTCAGGCCGAAGTTGGCGGGCATCTTGGCCAGCACGCCGTCGATGATGCGGATGAGGTTGGCCTGTGAGGTGGACACCTGCGTGATAGTGCCGCTGCCGACCAGGCCGGTCTCGATGTCGATGTCGATGCCGTCGAAGTTGTACCGCTTGA
>Ga0137373_10008221_pt1 | contig 11049 bp, 12 predicted proteins | sample SagtaG_5_FD_104912 | JGI IMG/M metagenome (GOLD analysis project Ga0137373, IMG submission 104912) | Vadose zone soil microbial communities from Sagehorn Ranch, Mendocino, California, USA - Sage1_R_80_16 metaG | ecosystem: Environmental > Terrestrial > Soil > Vadose zone | place: USA...
CACGTGCCGGGCTACGCGCGCCTGGCCCGCGCCTACCAGCGCGCGGAAGCCGCCGGGCACGAGGGTGACCAGGAGATGCCGGCATGACCGCCGAGCCCGTCCCGGAGCCGCTACGCCGTGGACACGGCCGCCGCCGGGAGGGCCCCGGCGTGCTGCGACGCGGCCTGGCCGTCACGCCTGAGCTGCGGGAGGGCCTCCGCATCACCGTGCTGCTGGCACTGCTGGCCGGCATCGGCCGCATGGTCACGCCAGTGCTGGTCCAGCAGGTGATCGACCACCACATGTCGCCCGGCGAGCTGGGCGGGGTCGACCTGGCCGGCATGTCCGACCAGCAGCTGGGCGCCACCGTGGCGCTCGCCTTCCAGGAGTCGTTCCTGTTCTCGACGTCGATCGAGGACAACGTCGATCTCGAGGGCGTGCCGATCGTCCCGGGAGCGGTTCATCAGGCGGCACGGCTGGCCCAGGTCGACGAGTTCGCCCACCGCCTGCCCGACGGCTACGGCACCGTGGTGGGCGAGCGCGGCGCCACCCTGTCGGGCGGCCAGCGCCAGCGCGTCGCGCTCGCCAGGGCGCTCGCCAGGCGGCCGCGGCTGCTGGTCCTCGACGAGGCGACCTCCAGCGTCGACCCGGTCACCGAGGCGGCCATCCTCGCGGGCCTGGAGCGCTCGCTGCCGGGCACCACCACGGTGATCGTGGCCTCGCGCCTGGCCACCATCGCGCTCGCCGACCGGGTGCTGTACCTGGAGGGTGGCCGCCTGGCGGCGCAGGGCAGCCATCAGGAACTGCTCGCCCACGTGCCGGGCTACGCGCGCCTGGCCCGCGCCTACCAGCGCGCGGTGTTTCAAGCCGTGAGCGAGAGCACGCGCGCCGACCTGGTCGGGCGCGGGGTACCGGCGGAGCGCATCGAGGTAATCCCCGAGGGGGTCGACACCACGTGGTTCCACCCGGACCCCGCCACCCCGCGGGCCCCGCGGCCCACCTTCTTGTACCTGGGCCGCCTGAAGCGTTATAAAGGTCTGGAGATCGCGTTGCGCGCTCTGGCTGAGGCGCGCCGCGCCCGCCCCGACCTCGTCTTCGAGATCGCCGGCCAGGGGGACGACCGGCCCCGGCTCGAGCGGCTCGTGAGCGCCCTGGGGTTGCGGCAGGGGGACCCGGTGCGGTTCCTCGGGTTCGTGCCTGAAGAGGAGAAGCGGCGGTTGCTGCGCCGGGCGTGGGCGGTGATCTATCCCAGTCCCAAGGAGGGCTGGGGCATCTCCAACATGGAGGCGGCGGGGTGCGGCACCCCCGCCATCGCTTCCGACAGCCCGGGACTGCGGGAGTCGGTGCGGCACGGGGAGACCGGCTTCCTGGTGCCGCACGGCGACGAGCGGGCGCTCGCCGAGCGCCTGCTCGCGCTCGCCGCCGATCCGGCCCTGGTGGCGCGGCTGGGCCGCGGCGCGCGCGCCTTCGCCGAACAGCTGTCCTGGGAGCGTGCGGCCAGGGCGACCGAAGCGCATCTCCACCGCCTCATCGCTCAGGGAGGGGGAGGCTGATCATGCGGATCACCATCACCGCACGCCACTGCGAGATTCCCGACGAGCTCCGCGCCCGGGCGCGGACGCTGCTGGAGCGTCTGACGAAGGTCGCGCCACGGCCGCATGACGGGCAGGTCGTCTTCCTGGCGGACCACGGCATGCCCACCGTGGAGGTGCGGCTGCACGCGGCGCGCGGGGCGGTGCACGTCGGCACCGCGAGCGCGACGGACCACCGCACGGCGCTCGACCACGCGGTCGCCAAGGTGCGCCGGCAGCTCGACAAGTCGCCCGTGCGGCGCCGGGCGCTGGAGCGCCAGCCCCGGTGACGGCTCCCAAGGTCCGCGACCTGCTCGAGCACAAGGGCGATCCCCTCCAGCTCGAGGCGCTCACCGGAGAGGTGGGGCTCGACCGCGCCATCCCGACCCCGGAGGCGTCGAGCCCCGGCCTGGTGCTCGCGGGTTACACGAAGCGCTTCGCCGCGCACCGGCTCCACATCCTTGGGGAGACCGAGATCACCTACCTCGCGTCGCTCGCGCCGGCGGCGCGGCGCCAGGCGCTCGAGACGCTGTTCCAGTTCGACATCCCGGCGATCGTGATCGCCAAGGGGCAGGAGGCGCCCGCCGAGCTGCTCGAGTTGGCACGGGCCAAGGGCGTGGCGGTGATCCGCACCAAGCTCAAGACGGCGGAGTTCTATCGCCGGCTGAAGCCCTTCCTCGACGACGCGTTCGCGCCCAGCACCACGGTGCACGGCTCCCTCGCCGACGTATTCGGCGTCGGCCTCCTGTTCCTCGGGCGCTCGGGGATCGGCAAGAGCGAGTGCGTGCTCGACCTGGTCGAGCGCGGCCACCGGCTCGTGGCGGACGACGTCGTCCAGATCACCCGGCGCGGCAACGACGTGCTGATCGGCCGCGGGCACGAGCTGGCGCGGCACTACATGGAGATTCGCGGGGTCGGGCTGATCGACATCCAGGCGCTGTTCGGCATCCGCGCGGTGCGCCAGCAGAAACGCATCGAGGTGGTCGTGCAGCTCGAGGATTGGGATCCGAGCCGGGAATACGACCGCACTGGGATCGACGGGCGGACCACGCAGCTGCTCGACATCACGCTGCCGCTCGTCACGGTGCCGCTCAACCCCGGCAAGAACCTGACCGTCATCTGCGAGGTCGTGGCGATGAACCACCTGTTGCGCTACGGCGGCGTGGACTCCGCGCGCCAGTTCAACGAGCGGCTGCTCCAGCGCATGGCGGACCGGCGCGAGCTCCAGAAGTACCTCGAGGAAGATTATGAGTGAGCCGCTGCGGGGGGTGATCGTGTCGCACGCCGCGGTGGCGCAGGCGCTGCTCGCGGCGGTCGCGGCCATCACGGGCGTGCGCGACGCCCTCGTCTCCGTGTCGAACGACGGCTGCGACTCGGGCGCGCTGGCGGAGCGTCTCGTCGCCGCGATCGGCGGGAAGCCCGCCGTGCTGTTCGTGGACCTCCCGGGCGGCTCCTGCCTCACGAGCTCGGTGCGGCTCGCCCGGGCCAACGCCGACGTGGCGGTCGTGACGGGTGTGAATCTGGCGATGCTGCTCGATTTCGTGTTCCACCGCGACCTCGCGCCGGCCGACGCGGCCCGGCGCGCCGCCGAAGCCGGCACCAAAGCGATCCGCACGCCGGCCGCATGAGCATCGCGCTGTACCGGATCGACGACCGGCTGATCCACGGCCAGGTGGTCGTGGGCTGGGGGAAACCGCTCAACGTGGGCTTCATCGTGCTGGTGGACGACACGGTGCGGGCGAGCGCCTGGGAGCAGGACCTCTACCGCATGGGCGTGCCGCCCGAGATCGAGGTCGTGTTCGCGTCGACCGCCGAAGCGGCCGAGCGGCTCCCGGAGTGGGAGCGGGATCCGCGCGTCGGGATCCTGATCGCGGGCGACATCGACACGGTCCTCGCGCTGTCGGCGAACAGCCACCGGGTGAGCCGCGTCAACGTCGGGGGGATCCACCACCGCCCGGGCCGCTCAGAGCGGCTGCGTTACGTCTACCTGAGCGACGACGAGGCGGCGAAGCTCAAGGCCCTCGCGGCGCAGGGCGTCGAGGTCAGCGCCCAGGACGTGCCGACCGCGCGCCCCGTGCCGCTCACGGAGTTCACGTGACCCTCGAGCTCGCGCTGCTGCTGCTCGCGTGGGGCACCCTGGTCGGGCTCGACTTGGTGAGCGTGCCGCAGGTGATGATCGCGCGGCCGATCGTCGCCGGCCCCATCGCGGGTGCGATCCTGGGCGACCTGGGGACGGGGCTCCAGCTCGGCGTGCTGTTCGAGCTGTTCCAGTACGACGTGTTGCCGGTCGGCGCAACGCGCTACCCCGAGTACGGCCCCGCCACGGTCGCCGCGGTGAGCGCGGCGCACGCCGCGGCGGGGACGCTCGGGATCGGCCTGGGAGCGCTCGTGGGTCTGGTCACGGGCATGGCGGGCGGCGCCAGCATCCACGTCGTGCGTCGGCTCAACGCCCGGGCGGTACGTGCTGCGAGCGAGCGACTGGAAGCGGGCGATCCGCGCGCGCTCGTGCGCGTGCACGTGACCGGCATCCTGCGCGACGCCGTCCGGGCGGCGCTGGTCACCGCGCTCGGGCTCGGCCTCGCGCAGCTCACCGGCGACGTGTTCGCGGGCGCCCTCACGGTGCGGGGCCTGACGTTGCTGCACCTGGCGGCGGCGGGCGCCGCCGTCGCGGCGGGCGTGGCCGGCACGCTGCGACTCGTGGGCCGCGGGCCGAACCTCCGCTGGTTCGTTGCGGGTGTGCTCGGTGGCACCGCGGTGGCGTGGCTCCGGTGACCGGGTCCCCCCCCGCCCGCCGGCGCCCGGCTCTGGGCCGAAGCCTGCTCCGCCTGTTCACGGTGCAGGGCTCGTACAACTACGAGCGGATGCAGGGGATCGGCGTGGGTGTGGCGGAGGAGCCGCTGCTGCGCGATCTGGGGGCGGGGAACGGGGGGAGCGGGGGAGAGGCCGCCTACCGGGCCGCGGTAGCGCGGGGCGCGCACTTCTTCAACGCGCACCCCTACCTCTGCGGCCTGGTGGTGGGGGCCGCGGCACGCGCCGAGCACGAGGGCGTGCCGCCCGCGCAGGTGGAGCGGCTGCGCGCGGCGCTGTGCGGCCCGCTCGGCTCGCTCGGCGACCGGTTGGTGTGGGCGGGGTGGCTACCGTTCACGTCGGGGCTCGCGCTGATCGGCGTGGCGCTCGGGCTCGATCTGTGGGCGGTCGTGGGCTTCCTGGCCCTGTACAACGTCGGCCACGTGACGCTGCGCTGGTGGGCGCTGGCGGCCGGATGGGCACACGGGGCGCGGGTCGCGGCGGCGCTGCACCAGCCGGTGTTGCAGCGGGCGGCCCGGCTCTCGGGCCCGGCCATGGCGTGCGCCGTGGGCGCGGCGCTGCCGCTCGCGGCGACGTACCTGAGCGGGCCCTTCGCCGGCTGGTCGCGCACCGCTTTCGCGGCGGCGGCGGCGGGAGGGGTGGCGCTCCTGTGGTGGCGGCGCGGCAAGCTCACGGGCCTGCGGTTCGGTCTCGCGCTCCTTGCGGTGGCGGCGCTGGTGGGGTGGGCATGGCGGTGATCGAGCGCGAGGCGAAGATCGTGAACCCGCTCGGGATGCACGCCCGGCCGGCTGCCGAGTTCGTGAAGGTGGCGAGCCGGTTCAAGGCGGCGGTCGAGGTACGCAAGGACGACCTGGCGGTGAACGGCAAGAGTATCATGGGCGTGATGATGCTCGCCGCCGAGTGCGGCTCGTCGCTCCTCATCAAGACCGACGGGGACGACGCGGAGCAGGCCATGGAGGCGCTGCTGGCGCTGGTCGCCGACGGATTCCACGAGATGGACCTGACGGCGGAGCTGCGGGACGCCGAGGAAGAGAGGGGGGGGCGGGACGCGTCGTCATGAGCGAGCGCTTGCTGAAGGGCATCGGCGTCTCCGCCGGGATCGCCATCGGTCCCGCGGTCGTCGTGCGCTGGACGCTGCCGGAGGAGCCGCACCGCGTCGTGCCTCGCTCGCAGGTGGAAAAGGAAGTGCGCCGGCTGCGCGCCGCCGTGCGCGACGTGAAGCGGCAGATGCAGGAGCTCAAGGTGAAGGCCGAGGACCGCGCCGGCGTCGACGAAGCGCGCATCTTCGACGCCCAGATCCTGATGCTCGAGGACAAGGAGTTCCTCGCGAGCGTCGCGAACCTGATCCGTGAGAACCGCCTCACCGCCGAAAAGGCGTACGAGTTCAAGGCGCTCGAAGTGCGCGACATGTGGGCGGCGAGCGGCAGCGCGCGGCTCAAGGACCGGCTCGCCGACCTCTCCGGCGTCGCGATTCGCGTGATCGAGCACCTCATGCACCGCGGCGCGGACGAGCTGTGGGAAGGCATCACCCAGCCGTCGGTGGTGGTGGCGCGGGAGCTCGGGCCAGGGCTCACCGTGCAGCTCGACCGCGAGCACGTGGTGGGGCTCGTGAGCGAAGAAGGGACCCGCACGTCCCACGCCGCGATTCTCGCGCACTCGATCGGCATCCCGGCGGTATTCGGCGTCGCGGGGGCGATGCAGCGCATCGAGCCCGGCACCATGCTGGTGATGGATGGCACGCGGGGCACCGTCCTGCTCCATCCCACCCCGCAGGAGATCGCCGACGCGCAGGCGCGGGAGCAGCGCCGGCGCGAGCTCGCGTCCCAGCTCGAGGACGTGGTCCACCAGCCGGCGGTCACCGCGGACGGGGTCCGTATCGTGCTGCGCGGCAACGTCGATCTGCCGGACGAGATCGCCGAGGCGCGAGAGCACCGCGCCGAAGGGGTCGGCCTGCTGCGCACCGAGTTCCTGATCACCTCGCACGCCAGCCTGCCCACTGAAGACGAGCAGGCGGCCTACTTCCGCCGCGTCGGGGAAGCGTTCCCCGGGCATCCGATCGTGGTGCGCACGTACGACCTGGGGGGCGACAAGTTCCCCGCGGCGTTCCGCGCCGCGCCGGAGGCGAACCCGTTCCTCGGCTGGCGCGCGATCCGCGTCTGCCTCGACCAGCCGGAAGTGTTCCGCACCCAGATCCGGGCGGCGCTGCGCGCGGCCGCGCACGTCCAGATCCAGCTGATGATCCCGCTCGTCACGCGCCTCGAGGAGGTGGACGTGACACGCGAGCTGGTCGCGGAGGAAGGCGAGCGGCTCGCGCGCGCCGGCATCGAAGCGGCGCGCAGCGTGCCGGTGGGCGTCATGGTGGAAACGCCGGCGGCCGCGGTGATGGCCGATCGGCTCGCCGAGGTCGCCGATTTCCTCAGCGTGGGGACCAACGACCTCACCCAGTACACGCTCGTCGTCGACCGCGGTAACGCGCGGCTCGCGGACCGGTTCACGCCGCACGATCCCAGCGTGCTCCGCCTGCTGAAGCTCGTCGCCAACGCGGCGCAGGCCGCCAAGAAGCCGGCGAGCGTGTGCGGCGAGATGGCCTCCGAGCCGGTGTCGGCGTTCCTGCTGCTCGGGCTCGGCTACGAGACGCTGTCGGTCGCGCCGCCCGCGCTGCCGCTGCTCAAGTGGGTGATCCGCCAGGTGAGCCTCGCCGCCGCGCGCTCCGCCGCCGATGCCGCCCTCGCCGCGCGCTCGGCGTCGCTCGCGCTCGACATCGTGCGGTTCGCCCTCGCCGACACCGTCGATTTGCAGCTCATCGATCCCGGCGCCCCGTTGCCCGCCGCGCGGCGCAAAGCTACCTTGAACCGTTGAGGCCATCCCCGATGCCCGCAGCCCGCCACGTGTTCACCTCCGAGTCGGTCACGGAGGGACACCCCGACAAGATCGCCGACCAGATCTCTGACGCGGTTCTGGACGCCATCCTGGCCAGCGACCCGGCCGCCCGCGTTGCCTGCGAGACCCTCGTGACGACCGGCATGGCCGTCGTGGCGGGGGAGATCACGACCTCCACGTACGTCCACATCCCCGACATCGTCCGCGGCACCATCACGTCCATCGGCTACACCGACGCCAACTTCGGCTTCGATGCGCAGACGTGCGCCGTGCTCACGACGATCGACAAACAGTCGTCCGACATCGCCCTCGGCGTCGACCGCGGCGGGGCGGGCGATCAGGGGATGATGTTCGGCTATGCGACGCAGGAGACGCCGTCGCTCATGCCGCTGCCCATCGTGCTCGCGCACCGTCTCGCCGAACGGCTGGCCGCGGCGCGCAAGAACGGCGACCTCGCGTGGCTGCGCCCCGACGGCAAGACGCAGGTCAGCATCATCTACGAGGGCGACCGGCCGGTGGGCGTCAGCAAAGTCGTCGTGTCGACCCAGCACTCCGATCTCGTAGACGCGGCCGACCTGCGCGCCGGGGTCGTGAGCCAGGTCGTGCAGCCGGTGCTGGGCGCGGCGGGCTTCGAGGCGGTGGAGGCAGACATCCTCGTCAACCCCACGGGCCGGTTCGTCGTTGGCGGCCCGCAGGGCGACGCCGGCCTCACGGGGCGCAAGATCATCGTGGACACGTACGGCGGCATGGCCCGGCACGGCGGCGGAGCCTTCAGCGGCAAGGACCCCTCCAAGGTCGATCGCTCCGCCTCCTACGCGATGCGCTGGGTCGCCAAGAACGTCGTGGCGGCGGGCCTGGCCACGCGCTGCGAGACGCAGGTGGCGTATGCCATCGGCGTCGCCGACCCGGTCTCCATCATGATCGAGACGTTCGGCACGGCCACCGTCGCCCCCGCGGCGATCGAAGAGGCCGTCCGCGAGGTGTTCGACCTGACGCCCGCCGGCATCATCAAGGCCCTGAAGCTGCGCGCGCCGATTTATCGGCCCACGGCGACGTACGGGCACTTCGGGCGCGCGCCGGAACGACGCCGCGTGGGGGAACACGACGTCGAGCTGTTCACCTGGGAGCAGACCAACCGGGTCGAGGATCTGCGCCTGGCGGTGCAGCGCTCCAAGCACTACCGCACCCAGCAGGCGAGCGCATGACCACCACCGCGCACTCCGCCGAGCACGACGTCAAGGACCTCGGCCTGGCGGCGGCAGGGCGCCGGCGCACCGAATGGGCCGAGCGTTCGATGCCGGTGCTGCGGCAGATCCGCGAGCGCTTTGCGGTGGAGCGACCGCTCGCCGGCCGCCGGCTCTCGGCCTGCCTGCACGTCACGGCGGAGACGGCGAACCTCGCGGTGACGCTGAAGGCCGGGGGCGCCGACGTGGCGCTGTGCGCCTCGAATCCCCTGTCTACGCAGGACGACGTCGCCGCCCATCTCGTCAAGGATCACGGGCTGAAGGTCTTCGCCATCAAGGGCGAGGACCACGACAGCTACTACGACCACATCCGCGCGGCGCTCGCGCACCGGCCCGACATCACAATGGACGACGGGGCGGACCTCGTGGGCGCCCTGCACATGATCGCGCTGAACCGCCTCGACGATCTGGCGCCGCCGGTGCGGCGCTGGGTGGAGCGGCTCGCGGCCGGCGACCGCCAGCAGCTCGTGACCGGAGTGCTCGGCTCCACCGAGGAGACCACGACGGGCGTGATCCGCCTCAAGGCCATGGCCAAGGACGGCGTGCTGCAGTTCCCGGTGATCGCGGTCAACGACTCCGACACGAAGCATCTCTTCGACAACCGCTACGGCACCGGCCAGTCCACGCTCGACGGTATCCTGCGCGCCACCAACCTGCTGATCGCCGGGAGCACGGTCGTGGTGGCGGGGTATGGATGGTGTGGGCGCGGGTTTGCGCTGCGGGCGCGGGGCGCGGGGGCGAACGTCATCGTCACCGAAATCGATCCCCTGAAGGCGCTTGAAGCGCAAATGGACGGCTACCGGGTGCTCCCGATGGCCGACGCCGCGCCGCTCGGCGACGTGTTCGTGACGCTTACGGGGAACGTGCACGTGATCCGCCTCGAGCACATGCGGGCCATGAAGGAGGGCGCCATCATCGCCAACTCGGGCCACTTCAACGTGGAGATCGACCTCGAAGGTCTGCAGCGCGCCGGCCAGGGCCCCGTGCCCGCGCGCGATTTCGTGGACGAGTGGCGGCTCGAGGGCAAGTCCCTCTTCGTGCTCGCCGACGGGCGGCTCGTGAACCTGGCGGCGGCGGAAGGGCACCCCGCGAGCGTGATGGACATGTCGTTCGCCAATCAGGCGCTGGCGGCGGAGTACGTCGTCCGCCACGGCGGCGACTTGGGGCGCGACGTGCACCGGATTCCCCGCGAGCTGGACCGCGAGATCGCCCGCTTAAAGCTTCAGGCGATGGGCGTCGCGATCGACACGCTCACGCCGGAGCAGCAGAAATACCTCGCCTCCTGGGATATGGGCACGTAGTGGCCGACATGCTCGAAGTCCGGGTGGCCCACCTGGGACTCGACCGCACGACCAATACTCCGGTCGTCATTCTCCAGGAGAAGGAGGGCGAGCGGGTGTTGCCGATCTGGATCGGGCCCGCGGAGGCGAGTGCGATCGCGATGGAGCTGGCGGGCGTCAAGTTCTCCCGGCCGCTGACCCACGATCTGCTCAAGCAGGTGATCGTCGGGCTCGGCGCGGACCTGCGCAAGGTGATCATCACCCAGGTCAAGGACAACACCTACTACGCCGAAATGCACATCTATCGCGGCGACACCGTGATTCAGATCGATGCCCGTCCCTCGGACTCGATCGCGGTCGCGCTGCGGCTGCGCGCCCCGATTTTCACGAGCGAGAACCTGCTCGAGCTGACGTCGATCGACACCGGCGACGGGCAGACCGAGGCGGGCCCGCAGGCGCTCGATCCCGATTCCCTGAAGACCTACCTCCAGAACCTCGATCCTGAAGATTTCGGCAAGTTCACGCCCTGAGCTGCGCCTCGCCCTCCTCGCCCTGCTGATGGGCGGCGGAGCCGGCGTGCTCGAGGGGCAACGCGCCGCGGTGACGGGCGTGGTGTGGCGCGGTGGGCGGCGGGCCGGCCCGCTGCCAGGGGCGTGGGTCGTGTTGCACCGCGTCACCATGCGCGGCGGCGGGGCGGTGGATTCGGTGCGGTCGGATCCGCGTGGCCACTTCCGCCTGGCCGTCAGCCGGCCCGACACCTCCGCGATCTACCTCGTCAGCACGCTGCACGCCGGCGTCGCGTACTTCTCCGCGCCCCTCCCGCTCCCGCCGCAGGGGACGCGCAGCGCCGACACACTGTTCGTCTGGGACACAACCTCCGCCGGCGCGCCGCTCACCATCAGCCGGCGGTTGCTGACCGTCGCCCGGCCGAAGCCGGATGGGACGCGCGATGTGCTGGAAATCATCGAGCTGAACAACGCCGACACGCGTACGCGCGTGGCGCCGGACACGGTCCGGCCCACCTGGGCAGGCGCGATCCCGGCGGAGGCGATCCAATTCCAGGCGGGGCAGGGGGATTTCTCTGCCCAGGCGGTGACGCGCCGCGGGGACAGCGTCCTCGTCTTCGGCCCTGTCCAGCCGGGCGGGCCGCGCCAGCTCACCTACGGCTACGTGTTGCCCGCGACCGGCCGGCCCGTCGCGGTGCCGATCGCTCAAGAGGTGGCGGAGCTGGACCTGCTGCTCGAGGACACGACCGCACGCGCCGGCGCGCCGGCACTCGTGGCCCTC
>Ga0137373_10008222_pt1 | contig 11049 bp, 9 predicted proteins | sample SagtaG_5_FD_104912 | JGI IMG/M metagenome (GOLD analysis project Ga0137373, IMG submission 104912) | Vadose zone soil microbial communities from Sagehorn Ranch, Mendocino, California, USA - Sage1_R_80_16 metaG | ecosystem: Environmental > Terrestrial > Soil > Vadose zone | place: USA: California...
GACCAAGCTCGCGTCTACAAGTTCTTGTTGTCGTCGCCGGTAAGGCTGAACCCGGCCAGCTCCTTCAGCTCGTTGTTGTTCACCTCTCGCGCCGCGGCCATGAGGACGACGAGAGCGAGGATCTGATTCGGGTTCAGATTCGGGGCATCGTCAGCGGCTGGTCTCCACGTCATGCAGCAACGACCGGAAGTTTTCCGCGTTGCCAAAGGTGCCCCGACGCCGCCGGGGAATAGCGGGGGCACTAAGAGGGCAACACGTTAGAGATCAAGAAAGTACCGCAACACCTTCCGGATGTCGGCCAGCTCTTGGGTGGTGACGCTGCCGAGTTGGCGCTGCAGCCGGGCAACATCGATGGATCGCACATCCTCGGGTCTCGCGAAACTTGGACGGCTCAGGCCCGCGCCACGACTCGCGATTCGCGGCTGGGTGACCAAGCCCCGGTCGGCGCCGGTGAGTGGCACTACGACCGCCATTCCAATCGGCAGCGAATGCAGGCCATCGGACGAGATCACAACAACCGGCCGCCGCCCACCCTGCTCGTGTCCGACGACCGGATCGAGGAGTGCCAGCCAGACGTCGCCGGTGTGGACCGCGGTCACTCCCACCACCCGGGTTCGTCGTCCAGGCTCAGGGCATCACGATCGGTACCTTCGTGCCAGACCCGAGACTCGGCGGCGTTGCGCTCCCATTCGTCGGGGTCGGCGTCCCGGAGCCGCTCGAGCTGTTCGCGGGCTCGGGCGAAGAACGCTTGCCGCTCCAGGCGTTCGGTGATCTCCGCCAGGAGGTTTCCCATCGTGGTGCCGCGCTCCTGGGCGAGAAGGGCCAGCCTATCCCGGACGGCGGTGTCAACCTTGATCGTGGTGGTTGGCATACCGAACAGTCTACCGAATGGTAGATCTACCCAGCCAATCCTGCGTGGCGGTTAGGTTGTCCCACCCCGACTCCTCGGCGTTACTAGCCGCGGGCGTGCCACTCCGGGATCGCCGGCCGTTCCGCTCCCAGCGTGCTGTCCTTGCCGTGCCCGGGGTAGAACCACGTGTCGTCGGGCAGGCGGTCGAGCGGCTTCGTCTCCACGTCGTGCAGCAGAGACCGGAAGTTCTCCGCCGACCCAGCCGTGTTCCTAACTCCACCCGGAAACAGCAACTCGGCTGGGTGGGCAACACGCGGTGTCGTAGCTATCAAGATCAGGGAAGACGCAGCATCCCTGATCTTCCGGAAAGTGACTGGGAGGTCCCTTTGGTCATGTATCCAGCGTGACAGCGAGGATCCCGGTATCCAGCCCGAGGACGAGGGTCCCCGACATGTACCAACAGGCAAGTGCACGGTGGTGGACCGGGATCGACTGGACAACCGTACCCGTGACGGGATCCCAGAGTCGCGCGGTGCGGTCCTCGCTGGTGGACACGAGCAGGCTGCCTTCCGTCAACGACACGGCACACAGACCGGTCACCCGCGCGGTGTGGCTCTGCCCGGTCCATACGGGCGCACCCGTGGCTGGATCCCACAGCCGGACAGTGCGATCTTCGCTCGCCGAGGCCAGCAAGTGGCGACCACCGACCGGTACATCGCAGATGGCGGTCACGGTGGCGTGATGTCCGTGTACAGTCCAGGTGGGCACGCCGCTGGTGGGATCCCACAGGCGTACCGTGCCGTCGTCGCCAGCCGACGCCAACAGATCGTGCCCCTCGACCGGCACGGCGCATACCGCGGTGACCAGTCGGTGTGGTCGAGTATTCGCTCAATTTTGCCGTTGGTCGGGTTCCATAGTCGAACGGTGCGGTCGACGCTGGCGGACGCGAGAAGGTGGCGCCCGTCAGCCTGTACCGGACACAAAGCGGTCACACTGCCGTCGTGGCCTTTGATGATCCGCTCCGTTTGGCGCCTGTCCATGTTCCAAAGCCGTACGGTTCCATCCTCGCTCGCAGAGGCGAGCAGGTGGCCGCCATCGACCGGCAAGACACACACGCCCGTTACGGCTCCGCCGTGGCCGACCATGGTCCGCTCCGGCTGGCCGGTGGTCGGCTCCCACAGTCGTACGGAGCCGTCGTCGCTTGTCGAGGCGAGCAAGGCGCCTTCGGCGGTGGGCACGGTACACAGCCCGACGATTGGGCCGATGCGGCCGCCATCGATCACTCGTTCGGGCCGGCCAGTGTTGGGCGCCCATAATCGCACCGTGCCGTCGTCGCTAGCCGAGGCGACTAGGTCGCGCCTACCAACGGGCACTGTGCACACCCCGCGCGCCCCTGCAGTGTGTCCGTCGAGAACCATGTCGGCGTCGCCAGTCAACGGGTTCCACAGCCGCACGGTGCTGTCCTCGCTGGTCGAGGCTAGCCGGACCCGCCGGCCGACCTGGACCATGCATACTCCAGTGACGGGTCCGGTGTGGCCGTGAAGGACCTGTTCGAGGCGGCCCGTGGTCGCGTCCCACACCCTTACCGTGGTGTCGTAGCTGCCCGAGGCGATGAGACTGCGTTTGCCGATCGGCAACGGAGCCACCGCCGTCACCCAGCCCGAATGGCCGTCGAGTACCCGTTCCAGGTGGCCAGTCGACAGATCCCATATCCGTATGGAGGCGTCATAGCCGGCCGATGCGAGCAGGCTACGAGTGCCATGCGGCACAGGGCACACCGCGGTTACCCAGCCGGTGGGACTGTCGAGTACCCGGATGAGGCGACCAGTACCAGGCTCCCAGAGTCGCACCGTGCGGTCGTCGCTGGCGGAGGCGAGTAAGCAGGTGTCGCCCACCCGCACGGCGCATAGACCACGGATCCAGTCGGCGTGCTCGATGAGTACCCGTTCGAGGTGGCTCGTGCCCGGGTCCCAAAGGCGTACCGTCCCGTCCTCACCGGCTGAGGCGAGCAGAGTTCGCTCGTCCATCGATACCTCGCAGACGGTCCGTATCCGGTCTGTGTGGCCGACGAGTACACCTTCGGTTTGGCCCGTCGTCGGGTCCCAAAGGCGTACCGTGCCGTCCTCACCGGCCGAGGCGAGCAGGCTGCGGGCGCCGACCAGGACCGAGCACACGCCGAAGACCGCGTCGGCGTGGCCTTCAAGGACGGTGCGTTCGAGGCGCGGCCTCGTGCATGCCCATCGACCGCGATAGGGCGCGCTCGCCACGGCGGCGAACTTGCTGTCGAGCTGGTCGAGCGTCTGCGCCACCGAGAACATCGCAGCCCGTTGCGCTGGCTCAGCGTCCACCGCCAAGGGCGTACGCTGCAGCAGCCTGGCACGTGCCCGCCCGGTTGCTGTGCCGGCCTCGTCGGCTGCCGGGATAAGCCGACGTAGGTCTACGTACAGGAGGTACGCGTCGTCGCCGAGGAGAGCGTCGACCTCATGAACGCGTTGTGCGTGCGCGGGCAGCCACCGCAGCAGGTATTCGGAGGCTCCGGGCCAGCCGGTCGCCTGTCCGTGGTGGAGCCATGCCTCGACGAGCCGGCGCTCATCCTCGATACGGGATGCGATGGTGGCTCGGCTGCGGAGCAGCGCCTCGTTGAGGGCCTGGTGGAATAACCGGTACGCCCGCATTGCCGGGTCGGCGGTGGTCTCGACAAGGAAGTTGGCAGCGGAAGTGCGGGCGAAGAGGGCGAGCTGTTCCTCGCTGACATTGCTGCCCAGCGCGATCAGCCCCGCTCGCCACAGCGGTAGGGGCAGTCCCGGTGCCTCGGCATATGCGAGCACCGTGAGCGCGAGCCGTGCCGGTGCTCTGCCCGCCGGCGTCAGGCCGGCAAGGTAGGTGCCAAGTGCGGCGTCGACGGTCGCGCTGAACGACACCTTGTCGGGATCGACCGGTTCGGTGTCGTGTAGGCCGTACGCGCGGGCAACCAGTCCCGCGACCAGAAAGTTGCGCCCAGCGAGCGCCGCGATCCGCCGCGCGACCGGGTCGGCCACAGCGGGATCGGCGTACGGGTTGCCGACCCGCTCGGCGCCGACGAGTCGCAGCGTCACACTCACGTACGCGGCGAGGTCAGGCTCGTCGAAGTACCGCGGGTCGTCGAGGTCGATCAGCACGGCGTTGCCGGCGAACTCGCCCAGTAGATCGCCCCCGCCATCGGCCCGCCGGGTGCCGACTACCAGTTGGGCCCCCACGCCGGCACAGGTTCGCGCCAGTGGCAGCACGACGGTGCGCAGCAGCAGGCGCGCCTGCCGCGGGCTGACCGCTTCGTCCAGGGCATCCACGATCAGGTTGAACCGAGATAGTCGGTCGACCAACCTCGTCCGCAGCGCGGGCACGAGGTCCTCCGGTGCCGCCGGCAGCGCCACCGACGCCGCTCGGGCTATCTCGATGGCCACTTCAAGGGCGGTCTTGCCCTTGACGTGTACCGCACAAGCGACTGAACCCAGGCCGGCCCGTACCGCGTTGTCGTCGGAGGGCAGGAACCCCCGGATCTCTGCATCGGCGGTCGCCACTATCCGGCCGAGCACTGCGGACTTGCCAACACCCGGCGAGCCGGTGACCACCAACACCCGCGAGTCGATTGTGCTCCGGTCTAGCCAACGGACTACCTCGGTGAGTGCTGCGGTCCGCCCGCGGAACCGGTAGCCACGCTCGGATTCCGCGGCCACGCCCCGGGACCGGGGCAACCAATGCCGCCCCGCCTCCGGATCGTGGCGCAGCGCCCAACCCCATGCCGCGAGCGCTCCTTCATCCGCGGCCTCCGGCGACCAGGCTGCCGACGCCGAGAGCTTGAGTTCGGGTAGCTCCTGGTCGATGTGGTAGAGGGTCAGCGCGAGGCCGTCGCCGCGATGGGTATCGTCCTGCGCCACGGACACCAGCAGGCCGACGACTGCCTCGTAGTCCGGTGACCAGAGGCCGCTCCCGCTGAACCCCTGCTCCACCTTGTAGGACGAGGTGGTGTCCAGCCGGACTTGACCGTAGGCGAGCGGTGTCCCCACGGTGCCGTTGGCATCACTGCCATGCTCCGCGCCGCCGGGAAAGCCGAACGCCCACCATCGGCGGCCGTACAGGTCTGGCGCCGGCAGGCAGCGCAGCCGCGCAGGTGTCACCTGGCCGGGTACCGGCTCCGCAAGCACCAGCACGGTCAGGTCGATGTTGCGCGCGAGCCCGTCCGCCAGACACAGCTCAACGCGGCGCCGTGCTCCCCACGACACGCCCGCCGCCTTGGGGAACGCCACCCAAATCTCGTCCCGCCATTGACCTTCCTGCCGGACGACGTGCGCGCACGTCAGCACCCGCGCCGAGTCGATCACCACTCCGCTGCCGAGCGGACTTTGATCAGTCGCGCTGCGGTGGATGGCCACCGTCCAGGGATCCGATGGCGGATGCGGCGTGGATGGGACCATAGCGGCTAGCTACCGTTTGGGGCGGCGCCCGGCGAAGCCACCGATCGGGACGGCTGCCAGGAGAGCGTTACCTCGAAGCTGCCCTCCGTCGCCACGCGAGCGACGAGCCAACTCGTCGTGCCGGTGACCTTTACCCCGAACTTGACCTCGACCCCATGGGGGTTCAACAGCTTAACCCGGTCCAAGAGGGCCCTCGCGGCATCAATCGCCGGACCTGCCGCGTCCCAGACTCGACCGGCGACTTCGCCGGAACCTGCGGGCGTAAACCCCGCCACCGGGTCGATCTCGAATTGCACAACCGTCTCGTCATCAACTCGGTACGCGACGACCTGCGATGGCGCCATTGCCGACCTCCGCTCGATCGCGCCAGCATACGAGTATCGGCAAGCCGGCGCCTCAGTCATATTGGTCGGCGTAGTCGCCGTCTGAACCACCCGACAAGATCGTGTCCACGCCGCCCGGAAGCTGCCTGGACGGCGATCGTGGTCGCGAATACCTCGTCCGATCGGGTTGACCGCCATGGCGCATCGGTGTGGATATTCGGATCGCAGGGCAACACTCATCGATTGATCGTGGGGTGCACGTCAAGCCGTCCCTGGATGAGGTGCTTGCGACGTTCAAGAACGTCCGAGCGGACCTTGCCGCAGCTTAGCCACATCGGCAAAAATCGGACCATCATTTCGGCTCTTGAGGAGGCGTCTCAGTGCGGTCGTGGGCGGAGATGCCAACGGGCCGGGTCATTCGCCTTGTTGGAGCGAGCGTGGAAGCCGTGACGATGTCGTTGTCGCCGCTGCCGAACGACGCGCCCGCCGTCGTCACGTTTCTCGCCCGCTCCGCGCCATCCCCTGGCGAAGTGGTCGCTACGGTGTTGAGCGAACTAGAGACGATGGCCGTCGATCTATTCCCCGCATGGCTGCCGGGCGCGGACGACATCAAGGGTTCCGGCGGATCCGGGACGGCCGCTGTACGTGCGGTGGCGCTGCAGATGGCATCCACCAGCCAACACTTCGGCCCGTTCTTGGCGGATCTCGCGGTCCACGCGCTCACGGCACGGCCGGCTGGCTCCGCACGATTTGCACCCGAGGTGAGAGCAGCAGGCCTCGCCCGGGTCATCGCCGCCAGCTTCGGCCGGTCGCGCGCCGCCCTCCTCGTGCACCTAACCGACGAGCTTCCATCCGCGGCGGAACCCGCCCTGGTGGCGGCGTGCGAGTGGTTGGCTGATCGAGCCGGGCTTGGCGTGTGGCTTTTCGGGCGGCCGCTGGTGGCCATTGACAGGGTGGAGCCGGTGACGCTATGTCTGCCTGGCGAGGTGGCGGACCTGGTTGAACACGAGACGCCGGAGACCCCGGCCGAGACGGCCCCGCCGACCATCGGCTATCCGGCCGTGGCTGGTCGGCCGCACCCGCGAAGCGGAGCCGAGCAGGCGCTGGAGGCCAGGTTGGCTCAGTGCGACTGGGCGGCCGGCCGGGCCTGGAACCAGGCCCACCAGACCCACCGCCTTGCCAACCCGATCCGGGTTGACCTGCTATGGGTGACCGAGAGATGCGCGGTCGAAATCGATGGCCCGGAACACCGCGGGGCGCTCCAGTACGCGGCTGACCGGCGCCGCGATGTCCAGCTTCAGCTTCACGGCTACGCGGTCCTACGCTTCACCAACGCACAGATCTTGTACGACATTAAGACAGTGCTTAGTCAGATCGAACAATTCGTCCGAGGCCGACGCCTCGGCGTGGCGGAGGGAGAGCGGCATGTCGGATGACAAATTGACTCCCGTTCAGCGATCGGTCCTCTTGATCCTCATGGCGGAGGCGCGTGAGGTGCCCAACGCCGATCTCACAAACGAGCGCAAGCTCGAACTCAAGAAAGATCGTCGTGACAAGCTTGAACAGCTCAAGTTGATCAAAGTTCGTCACAAGGGCACCCGCCTTTTCCTCGAACTGGATGATGGCGGCTGGCGCTGGTGTCGCGAGCAACTCGGGGCCGAGGTGCCAGCCAATGCGGGCCACGGCGGGGCTGCGGCCTACGCGATACTGGCGAGCATCCAGCGGTACCTGGACCGGAAGAATCTGAGCATCCAGGAGTTCTTCACGCAAACGGCGGAGAAGGAGCCGGCTTCCGAACCGCAGATCACGAGCAGCCCCATTTCGTCGGCCGATGTCGAGGCGCGGATCCGCAAGGCCTACGGCGAGCTGGCACCCAGGCCGGGTGCCTGGGTGAAGCTCGCAGACCTGCGGCCGTTGGTGAGCAGGGTGGACAGGGCGGAGGTGGACCGCATACTCGTCCAGATGAACCGCGCCCCCGACGTGAGCATCGTGCCGGAGTCAAACCAGAAGACGCTGACCAGCCGGGACCGTGACGCGGCGGTGAGCATCGGTGACCAGGACAAGCACCTCATCAAGATCGGATCGTGATGAACGACGCCGAGCGGAGAGCGCTTGCGGCACTCAGGTTCAACTGGGCGCCGACGGCGGACGACGTGTGGCGGTCGTCTCCGTTCCACGTCGAAGGATTGCATCGAGGAGAGATGCAGGTGGTTCTCGATGGGCTGGCCGAGGCGCGGCTCAGCGAGGACTCCAGCCCTATCGGGGTCGTCATCCTGGGCCAGCGGGGCGTCGGCAAGACCCACCTGCTCGGAGCGGTCCGCGACCGTGCCCAAGCCAACGGCGGCTATTTTTTCCTGGTCAGCCTGCTCGACGTCAGCGCCTTTTGGCGAAGCACGGCGCTCTCCATACTGGACGGCCTTACCCGTGAAGTGGCTAATCGCAAGGAGACGCAGCTGGCGGTGTTTCTGCGGCGCCTCGGTGACCTGGTGAGGGCACCACGGGCGGTGCGACGGGCCGTGACGGGAGAAACGCCGCTGTCCCGGGCTGCCCTGGACGCGTTCGTCGACTTACTACGCAAGCACAGCCGACAGGTCGGGCTGGAATGCCAGGACACTGCCCGGGCGCTGGTCTTGCGAGCCGCCGACGACTTCCAGACGCAGGATGTCGGCTACAACTTCCTGTGCTCAAACGACGAGGAGGAGCCTGGCGAACGCGCCGCGTGGGGCATGCGCCGAGGCAAGCGTTCCGCGCAGGAGATCGTCCGGGACATGTCTCGTCTGCTGGCCTTGACCGGCCCGACCCTCATAGCGGTCGACCAGATCGACCTGCTCATCGCGCAATCGGCCAAGTCGACCGCCGACGATCCGCACGAGGAGTGGCGGGAGGCGTTACTGCTGGAGCAGATCGCGGGCGGCCTGATGGCGTTGCGGGAGATGACTCGCCGGACGCTGTCGGTGGTTGCCTGCCTTCCGACGTCCTGGCATCTGGTCGAGACCAAGGCCACCGACACGGTCCAGGATCGCTTCCGCAAGGCCGTCCAGTTGAACAACATCCCCACCGCGGACATCGGGCGGGAGCTCATCAAAAGGCGGTTCACGGCGCGCTTCGAAGAGATGCACTTCACTCCGCCCTATCCAACCTGGCCGGTGCAGGAGTCCGCGTTCGTGGAAGCCGTCGACTTCACGCCGCGGCAGTTGCTGATCACAATCGACACCCACATCCGGTCTTGCCTCTTCGACGGAGAGGTGCGGGAGCTGACGCATTTCCGTCGCGATGCGGCCGCACCCACGTCTGTACCCGAGGTCGTCGAGCCGGTGCCCACACACACGATGGCCGATCTCGATGCCAGGTTTGCCGCGTTGCGCGACGGCGCCGACGTGGCGCCCGCGTTGGATCCGCAGACCGAGGATGGCGTGGTACCGGAGCTGCTGTCCGCCGGGCTCACGGCATGGATCGCCGAACTCGGGCCGGCGGGACGGGTCTTCAGCCAGGATCCCCTGCCTGGCGCCAAGCCGCCGCTGCACGCGCGGCTAAGACGGAGCCTCGACGAGAGCCGTGAGGACGAGGCGCACTGGGCGTTCCGCGCGATCGGTGCCACCCAAGCAGTCTCAGCGCTAAACCGCATTCGTAACGCAGCGACTGCGGCGGGTCTGACCGAGGGGGTCACGAAGCGCCGGCTGTTCCTGCTTCGCAACGACGAATGGTCCGGCGGTCCGCGAACCAAAGAGGTGGTCGCCGCGTTCGAGGCGGCAGGCGGCGAGCGGCTGCCCCTCCCCGTCGGCGACATCAAGATCCTCGTTGCGTTACGCGACCTGCTACGCATCGAGGACCAGGAGACGCTGCAGCTGTGGTTTGTTGCCCGCAAGCCTACCCGTGAAATCAGCTTCCTCCGCAGAGCACTAAGTGATGCGGCCCCCGAACTGACCATGAAGAGGGACGGGGCCGAGGCGCCGGGCGAGCCAGAGGTTGATGTCACTTCTGACCCTGCGGATCGCCGGGTCGCACATCCGTCCACGCTGCCGGCGGAAAGGGGGGTGCGCTCTATCACGGTCGGCACCGCGCTGGATAGCCATAGGCCAGTGAGAGTCGATCTGGAGGCGTTGCGGAGGCACGCCGCCATTTTCGCTGGTTCGGGGTCCGGCAAGACCGTCCTCATCAGGCGCCTCGTAGAGGAGTGCGCATTGCAGGGCGTCTCCGCCATCGTGTTGGACCCCAACAACGATCTGGCTCGCCTTGGCGACCGGTGGCCAGATCCGCCGGCACAATGGGGCGACGGCGACGAGGCCCGAGCCGAGGAGTACCTGGCCAGTACCGACGTCGTGGTGTGGACCCCGCGCCGCGAAGCGGGCCGTCCGTTGAGCTTTCAGCCGCTGCCCGACTTCAGTAGCTTCCTTGACGACGCCGATGAGTTCGCGGCCGGTGTTGACGCAGCCGTCGCCTCGCTGGCCCCTCGGGCGAAGGTGGACGCGAACACGAACAAGGCGCACCTCGGCCAGGCGGTGCTCCGTCAGGCGCTCACGCACTATGCCCGCGGACGGCTATCGAACCTCAAAGACTTCGTCGCCCTGTTGTCAGCCTTGCCGCATGGGGTCAGCGAGCTGGACAATTCGCAGAAGATCGCCGCGGACATGGCGCAGACCCTGACTGCGGCGATGGTCAACGACCCGTTGTTCGGCGGGGGCGGCGCTCCCGTGGATCCGGGGCTGCTGCTGACCCCGTCAGCCGGTAAGCGTGCGCGCGTCTCCGTCATCAGTTTCGTCGGACTCCCGTCGGAAGAACAGCGGCAGGGCTTTGTCAATCAACTACAACTCGCGCTCTTCGCCTGGATCAAGCAGCATCCGGCTGGCGATCGTCCCTTGGGTGGCCTGTTCGTGATGGACGAGGCGCAGACACTCGCACCGTCGGGCGCGATGACCGCGTGTACTCAGAGCACGCTCGCGCTTGCCTCCCAGGCTCGCAAGTACGGATTGGGTCTCGTATTTGCCACCCAGGCGCCCAAAGGACTGCACAATCGTATCTCTGGAAACGCCGCGACCCAGTTCTTCGGTTTGCTCAACCACCCGACGCAGATCGACGCCGCGCGAGACTTGGCTCGGGCCAAAGGCAGCGACGTACCTGATATCTCCCGGCTGCGGACGGGCCAGTTCTACGCCGCCATCGAGGGCTCGACCTTCGAAAAGATCCAGGCCCCGCTGTGCCTGAGCTACCACCCGAAAAGCCCGCTCACCGTGGAGGAGGTTGTCGAACGGGCCAGGAATAGACCTAGGTCGACCTCGGCAGCAGCCGAGATGCGCCAGCCGTAGTTACCAGCCGCGGGCGCGCCACTCCGGCAGCGACGGCCGTTCCGCGCCGAGCGTCGAGTCGCGACCGTGCCCCGGGTAGAACCATGTCTCGTCGGGGAGACGGTCGAACAGCTTGGTCTCCA
>Ga0137373_10008225_pt1 | contig 11048 bp, 10 predicted proteins | sample SagtaG_5_FD_104912 | JGI IMG/M metagenome (GOLD analysis project Ga0137373, IMG submission 104912) | Vadose zone soil microbial communities from Sagehorn Ranch, Mendocino, California, USA - Sage1_R_80_16 metaG | ecosystem: Environmental > Terrestrial > Soil > Vadose zone | place: USA...
GACCGCGACTTGGGCGTTTCCACCCGACCGGCGGTGCCGGTGTACTGGCGCTGCACGCCGACCGTGCGGGTGCCCTTCTTCAGATCGCCCGTCTCGTCTGATGACCAGGGTCGCCTGGGGGTCGCCAAGGCGGTCGACCACGTCGTCGCAGACATCGTCGCGGACCTTGTCCTCCTCCCATACCGCCCGGGTCAGCAGGTGCTGCATCCCGTCCGGGTTGGGGTCGCCGGCGTGCTCGGCGATCGTCCAGCAGTTCTTTCGTGGCAGCTCGGCCAGCAGCCCGCACACCAACGCCCTTGCCCGCCGGCGCAGGTCCACCCGAGCGAACCGACCCGCGACCCGGCCCAGCAGCTCCTCCAACAGCTCCTGCCAGCGGGCAGGGTCTACCTCTACGCTGTGGCCCGCGGCCACCGTCTGATCTTCGGTTGTGTGCACAGCACATGCCAGCGTGTCGTCTCCAGGCTGTTGACGGCTGAGCTGTTGATCGGCCGTTGACGGCAAGGTGGACACGAACTTGACTTCTGGATCCTTGCGGCGCGCTGGCGCCATGATGACCGTGTATTCGTCCGAATCCGGCTCACCGGCCGCCTTGGTCGACGCCGCCCAGCCGGGCGCGGTGGCCGAGGGCACGGCGCAGCTCTTGGGCGCCGAAGCAGGGGGTGGCCGGGTCGCGCAGGCTGTTGATGATGAGGATGTTGGCGGGGCCGTGGCCGGTGATCGGCACGGGCGGCTCCAAGGGCCGGTTGGGCCAGAACGCGCACGGCCAGATGTTGGCGGCCCAGGGGCCGGCGATGGGGTAGCGGCGGCGGTCGTGGCGCACGTCGTGCTGGCAGCGGGCGATCGAGCGTGGCCAGGCCGCGTCGTCGCAGACCACGGCGAGCTGCGAGGCGACTGAGTTCTCGGTGGCCGGGTCTGGCCGGTCGCAGGGGACTCCTGGGTGGACCGGGGCGGCGGGCCGGCTGTCGTGCTGGACGAACTGCCACAGCCCGGCGAGGTCAGGGAAGGCCGGGTCGCTGAACAAGGCGTCGACGGTGGCAACGCGGAATGGCTCACCGGTCAGCATTCCGCAGGGGACAGTCACGCCGCGTGGGGCGGCCACGGGCTGGCGGTCGGGGGTAGCCGCCAGCGCGAAGTAGGTCGCGCGGACCTGCTGGGGTGTGGCCCCAGCCTGTAGGTGTGGTTGCGGGTGGCTGCCCAGCGGGCGAAGTCGGGAAAGCGGAGCCCCACCGCCGGGCCGGCGACCCGGAACCCGGCGCGGCGCCAGATGCCCTTGGGGCTGGTGGCGCTGTCGAGCAGGACCCGGTCGGTGTGGCTGGGGAACAGCGAGGCGTAGACCGCGCCGAGGTGGTGCCGTAGGAGTAGCCCAGGTAGAAGATCCGCTGCTCGCCCAGTGCGGCGCGGAGCCGGTCGATGTCGCGGGCGGTGTTGGCGGTGGTGATGAACGGCATGACCGTGCCCATTCGGGTCGTGCACTGGCGGGCGACCTGGTGTTCGAGGGTGGCGTCTTGGCGGACCCCGCCGGGGAGCGGCCAGGGGAGAATGGTCTGGATCATGGTGGTGAGGCTGCCCAGCCCGCAGGTGACGGGGCGCTGCGGCCGACCCCGCGGGGGCCGAAGCTGACCAGGTCGTAGGCGTCGAGCAGGCGTCTGGGGGCGAGCTGGGCGACGGTGACCGGGTCAAAGAGGCCCGCGCCGCCTGGCCGGGTGGGCGGTCGATCCGGCTAGCACCAATAGCACGGTGGGGCTACCACCAGACCCCGCTCGATGTCGGTGCTGCTCGGTTCTCCCACGCGGGCTCGGAAGACGCTAGGGGTAGCCCGAGGGGGTGTCGGGGGGTAGCCCCATCGTGCATCAGGCGCCACGGACGGATGATCTGGGCGATCTGGATCGGTCAGCTCAGCAGCGGGAGGCGGCGCTTGATGCAGGCCATCACGGTGGCGGGACTGACCAAACGGTTCGGTCGGACGCTAGCGGTGGACGACCTGAGCTTCGTTGTGGAGACCGGGACGATCACGGGCTTTCTTGGACCCAACGGGGCGGGCAAGACCACCACCATCCGCAGCCTACTCGGGCTGATCACCCCGACCGCCGGATGCGCCAGGATCCTCGACCGCGACTACGTGGAGCTGCCGGCCCCGAGCCGGACGGTGGGGGCGCTGCTGGAGGAGGCGGGGGCGCATCCCGGGCGGTCGGCCAGCGCCCACTTGCACGCGCTCGCACTGGCTGGTGGGGTCCCGCCCGGCCGGGTGGACGAGGTCCTGGACCTGGTCGGGTTGCGCAGCGATGCGCGGCGACGCGTCGGAGGCTTCTCGACGGGGATGCGCAGGCGGTTGGGGCTTGCCGCCGCCCTGCTCGGCCAGCCACAGATCCTGGTGTTGGACGAGCCGGCAAGCGGGCTGGACCCTGAGGGGGTCCGCTGGCTTCGCCAGCTGCTGGGAGGGTTCGCCGAGGCCGGTGGCGCGGTGCTGGTCTCCAGCCACGTGCTTGCCGAGGTGGCCGAGCTCGCCCATCACGTCGTGGTCATCCACCACGGGCGGCTGGTGGCCGACGCGCCGCTGCCAGCGCTCATCGGGTCTGGCCACGAGTTGGTTCGGGTCCGCACGCCAGCCGCCCATCAGCTGCTGGAGCGGCTTGCGCGGGCAGGAGCGGCCGTAACCCAGGTCGGGCCGGAAACCCTTGAAGTCCAGGGTCGCAGCCCCGCCTGGGTCGGCGCGATCGCCAGCTCGAACGGCATCGTCCTGCACGAGCTGTCGGCGGCGACCAGGACCCTGGAAGACGTCTTCCTGCAGCTTACCGGGCAGACCCAGGCCAAGGAGCCGGGCCAATGACCGGGACGATCCGCGCCGAGCTGCTCAAGCTCTTCTCGATCAGAACGACCTGGGCGCTGATCGCGGCAAGCGCCGCGATGGGGTTGCTGGTCCTCGCCGGGCTGCCACCCCCCCAGGAGCATGCCACCGGCGCGGCGCTGCTGCTGGAGCTGTTTGTGGCCGCGTCGATCACCTCCCCGCTGGTGCTGGCGCTTGGCACGCTGCTGGTCGGCGGCGAGTTCCACCACAAGACCATTTCGCAGACGCTGCTGGTCACCCCGAACCGGGGACGGTTACTCGTCGCCAAGCTGCTGGTGGGCGCCGCCGGCGGGCTGGCGCTGTCGACGGCGTGTCTGCTCGTCGCCCTCAGCGTCGGGCTGCCCGCGCTGGCCGGCCGCGGCGTCACCATCGGCATGCTCGATCAGCGGGCAGTCCTTGGGCTGGTCGGGTCGCTGGCCGCCAACGCCTTGTGGGCGATGCTTGGCGTCGGGCTGGGCGCGGTGCTGCGCAGCCAGGTCGCCGCGATCGTGGCGGCGCTGGTGTTCAACTTCGCCGTCGACCCGGTCCTCCAGGGCATCGCTCCACGCCTGTGGCGCTACCTGCCGGCCGCGGCCGACCAGGGCCTCACCAAGCGGCCGTTCTCGTTCGCGGCCATCACCTCCATGCCGCCGCTGGGACGGGTGGCATCGCTAGGGGTGTTCCTAGCCTGGGCGGGAGCTGCGACACTGGCCGCCGAGCTGCTGCTACGCCAGCGCGACGTGACCTAGAACCGGCCGGGTTGACTGTGCCAACGACCGCGGTGGAGTCCTGCCTGCTGAGGCCGGATGAACCCGGCCACCGCCCATTCACATGGACGGTCATGCTTCCCTCGCGCGATCTCGACCTGGAGGCGATCATCGCCGTCCAGGCCACTGGCATCGCCGAGCTCCACGCGGCCAACGCCGCGCTGCACGCCCAAGTCGCCGAGCTCCAGGCGGCCAACGCGGCGCTGCAGACCCGCGTCGCCGAGCTGGAACGCCGCCTCGGCCAGGACTCATCCAACTCCTCCAAGCCACCATCGCAGGACGGCCTACGCAAGCCGGCGCAGCCCCTACGGGGCAGCCAGAGCGCGCGCCGACCGGGCAAACAGCCGGGCGCGCCGGGCATGCACCTGGTACGGGTAGCCGACCCCGACGAGGTCCTCGTACGCCGGGTTCGGGAAGCGGCCCGAGGAAACGGGCCGGTCGCAAGGCCGGAACCGCGCCTCGGGCCGACCTCACCAACCACGCACGAACTTCCATACGTCAGTACTTATTCAAATAGCAAGGTCCCGGTAAGGCCCCGCAGCCTCAATACAGCGCGAGCAGCCCATAGACCAGCGACCAGGCCGCCGCCGCATAGCCGACCCATTCCGGCCAGTGGGACCGGATCGGCGTCCATGGTCGCCGCCCTTGGGTCTGGGAGTTGAGCGTGATCGTGGTCATGAGCACGTCTCCTTACCGGCGTCCGGGGACCAGCGGATGACCGTCGGGGCCTTCGTAGTCGGCCGGGACGCCGCTCCCCGCCCACGGCGCGATCGGCAGTGGCCCGCCGGTGAGGAAGACGCGGACGCTGGCCAGGTAGGCGGCCGGCTGGTCCTGGTAGGCGTTGTGGCCGGCGCGATGGAGGTAGACCAGCTCGGCATTGGGCAGGGCCTGCTGATAGTCGACGCCGGAGGCCCACGACAGGTAGTCGCAGGATCCCTTGATCACCAGCGCCGGTGTGGGGTTGTCGGCCAGCTGCGGCCGTGGGTCGGCCCACGGGCGGGCGGCGAGCGACTGCGGGAACTGGTAGGCGTAGAAGCCCAACCCGTGCAGTGCCGGCCCAGGGGACCCGTCGCGGCAGTGCGCGCCCGCCCGGCCGTGGTTGTAGACCCGGTCGTTGCGGGCATCCATCTCTGCGTCATCGACGAACGCGTGGGCGGCCCGGGGGTTGACCTGCAGCAGCGTCCACCCCAGCAGCACCCGGGGTCGCAGCAGCAGTCGGTACAGGCCCAGCTGTTGGCGTGTCGTGAGCCGGGTGCGCACTCCGGCGTCGCTGCCGTCGTCCAGCGCGGGGGCCAGGGCGCCGGAGGAGGAGAACACCACCCTGGCGACATGCTGAGGGTGGACTGCCAGGTAACTGGCGGCGACCTGGGCCCCCCAGGAATGCCCCACCAGCACCATCCGGGCGGCACCGATCCGTTGGCGGATGGCCTCGAGGTCGGCGACGTTGCGGGCGATGGTGTACTGGCGCGGGTCGGCCAGCCGGCCGGAGCGGCCGGTGCCAATCTGGTCGTAGACCCAGACGTCGAAGCCATCCTGGGTCAACTGCCCGAAGTAGGCAGCGTCGCCGGCCATGTCGGCGACGCCCGGGCCGCCGTGGAGGAACACCATTGGCGTGGGCCGCGGCGTGCCGTGGGCGGGCACGTGGACGTAGGCGATGCGCGAGCCGGTGGGAAGCTCCCAGAACCGCTGCCCGGCCACTGGTGCCGGCGCCAGTCGCGGATCGCTGACCGGTAGCAGCGCCGTCACCACGAAGGTCGTGACGCCGGCAAGCGCTCCGGCGGCAAAGGCGACCAGCCGAGTCCGCCGACGCCGCCGGTTCGGGAGCTTGCGGGTGGCGAGGGCGACACCGGCGGCGGTGGCGGCCACAAAGACAGCCAAGCCGGCGAGCAGGAAGACGGCTGGTCGTGGCGATACCGCCGCCACGCCGACCAGGGCGAGGAGCCCTGCGATGGCGGCGGCGACGACGGCGAGGGGCAGGCGCAGCAGCGCCCACGCCCTGCTGCGGGCCCTGCGTCTGGTCAGAGGACTGCGCGGCTGGCTTGGCGACCCGCCACCCGCAACCACCGGTGCCGGACGGCGCCTCAAGGTCGGAAGTCCGAGCATGGCCGCCTCCCGCGGTTACTGCAATACATCGATATGGCGGACTGAGAGCAGCGGCAGGCCCAGGTCGCGGATCTTGGCGAGCAGGCCGTGCAGCGCCGCCTGATCGGCGAGTGGGCCCGCGATAAGGGTCTGGCCGGACTCGTCGCTGGTGACCTCCAGACCCTCAAACCAGGCAGACCACCGACTGTCCAGTGCGCCGCGGACGCGGATCTCGTAGTAGGCGGGCGGTTCGACTGACCTTCACTCCCTCGCGGTCGGCGCATTCCATTCGTTGCTTCCTCTTGCCAGCACGCTAGGGACACCTCCAGGTGACGGCATCCCTCGAAGGTGGGAAGCGAGGTGGGATCTTCGACAGGCGCCGCTCCGGCGACCGCCCAGCCAGCCACTACAATCGGTCACCCAGGACTTGCCCATCGTCGGACGGGGAACGAGCGCGAAAGGCACCATGGCTGAGCCGCCCACGACGACGCCACGGAGGGCCCCCACGCCGGAACGGGACGCCCTCCTCGCCACCAAGCTGCACATCCCGCGGCCCCGCCCCGGCTTCCTGGCCCGCCCGCGGCTGCCGACCAAGCTCGCCCATGGGACGGCCCGCGAGTTGACCCTTGTCTGCGCGCCAGCCGGCTTCGGCAAGACGAGCATGCTGGGAGAGTGGGCCCGGGACAGGCACCGGCCGGTCGCCTGGCTGTCGCTAGACCAAGGCGACAGCGACCCCGCCCGGTTCTGGCGGTATGTCGCGGCGGCGCTGGAGGGGCCGCGGGCCGGCATCTACCAAAGGGTCGCCGCCCTGCTCCAAGGTCCCCAGCAGCCGCCACTCGAGGCGGTGCTGACCGTCGTGGTCAACGAGCTGGTCGCCCTGCCCGACCAGGTCGTGCTGGTCTTGGACGACTACCACCTGATCGAGGCGCTCTCGGTTCACGATAACCTCGCCTTCCTGTTGGAGCGCCTGCCTCCGCAACTGCGGCTGGTGCTGGCCAGCCGTGTCGACCCGCCGCTGCCGCTGGCTCGGCTGCGCGGGCGCGGTCAGCTCACCGAGCTCCGCGAGGGCGACCTGCGTTTCACCGCGGAGGAGTCGGCCGCTCTGCTGCGGGACGCGGCGGGGCTGGAGCTGTCAGCCGACAGCGTGGCCGCGCTGGCGGCCCGCACCGAGGGATGGGTGGCCGGGCTGCAGCTGGCCGCATTGTCGCTGTCCGGCCGATCTGACCCGGCCGGCTTCGTCGCGACCTTCACCGGCAGCCACCGCTACGTGCTGGATTACCTCACCGAGGAGGTGCTGGCCCGCCAACCCCAGCATCTGGTGGGGTTCCTGCTGGCGACCTCGGTGCTGGAGCGGCTGTCGGGACCGCTGTGTGAGGCGCTCACCGGCCGGGCCGACAGCCAGGCACTGCTGGAACAGATCGAGCGGGCCAATCTCTTCCTGGTCCCACTGGACGAGGTGCGCGGCTGGTGGCGCTACCACCAGCTGTTCGCCGACCTGCTCCGCGCCCGCCTCCAGCAGGCCAACCCGGACCGGGTGCCCGAGCTCCATCGAGCGGCGGCCACCTGGTCCGAGGCGCACGGGCTGGGCGATGACGCCATCCGACATGCCCTGGCCGCCGAAGACCCCGACTGGGCCGCCCGGCTCATCGAGCGGCACCTGGAGGAGCAGATCCTGCGGCGCAGCGAAGGCGCCACCATGGCCCGCTGGCTGGCCGCCCTGCCAGCCGACGTGATCCGCGGCCGGCCCCGGCTGTGCCTGGGACAGGCGATCGGCGCGCTCCTGCGCGGCCGCGCCGACCAGGCGGAACCGCTCATCGACGCCGCCGAGCGCGCACTCACCCTCACCGCCGGGGAGCCATACCAGCCATCGGTCGGCCGGACCGCCAGCATCCTGGCCAACGTCCCGGCGGTGACGGCGGTCGCCCGCGCCGACCTGGCCCGTCTGCGCGGCGACCCCGAGGGTGAGGCCGCGCTTGCCCGGCACGCCCTGGCGCAGCTGACCGAGCAGGACGGGCTGCTGCTCGGCTCGTTCGCGCGCTATCACCTGGCCATGGCGGACTGGCTGGGCGGCCGGCTCACGCAAGCGGAGCACGGCCTGGTCGACGTGGTGGCCGAACGGTCCGCGGCCGGTGAGCGCTACCTGGCCGTGCGCGGCTGCCACGACCTGGGCCACGTCCAGCAGGCCCAAGGGCGCCTCGGCGCAGCGCTGCGCACCTGTCAGAACGGGCTCGAGATCGCCTCCGAACCGGCCCAGATGCCGCTGCCCGCAGCGGGCATGGCCCACGTGGGCATCGCCGAGATCCTGTACGAACGAGGCGAGCTGGACGCCGCTCTGCGCCACGCGACCGAAGGCGTCGCCCTGTGCCGGCAGCTCGCCTACCGCCCGCCGCTGGCGACCGGCCTGGTCGCTCTGGCGCGGATTCGCCTGGCCCAGGACGACCAGGTTGGCGCCCTCGATGCCATCGACCAGGCCGACGCGACCATGCCCGGGCCGGGCATGGTCGACCTGCTCAACCCCGCGCCGACGCTTCGAGCTCGCCTGCTCATGACCCAGGGGGACCTTCTCACGGCCAGCCGCTGGATCCGGCGGCAGGCCCTCGGCCCCCTCGATCGGCCTGACTATCCTCGCGAGCGTGCCTACCTGCTCCTGGCCCGGATGCTGCTCGCCGAGCAGACACCCGACGCGGCGCTCCAGTTGCTGGGCCCGCTACGCGAGCTGGCCATCTCGCAGGAACGGACGGGCAGCCTCATCGAAGTGCAGGTGCTCCAGGCGCTTGCGCTCGCCGCTGCCGGGGACGAACCCGGCGCGCTGGCCGCCCTGACCGAAGCGCTCACGCTAGCCGCGCCCGAGGGCTACCTGCGTGTCTTCATTGACGAGGGCGCCCCGATGGCCACCCTTCTCGGCAAACTCGCCACCACCCCAGCCAAGGCGCAGGCCATGGCCGCCGCCCACCTGCCACGAGCCCACCTGAGCCGGCTGCTGCAGGCGTTCGAGCAATGCGGCCTGCCAGTCCTTCCCCGACCCAGACCCGGCGGCGTCGTCGTGGCGGGGCTGGTGGCGCCCCTGAGCGCCCGCGAGCTGGAGGTGCTGACGCTGCTGGCCGCCGGTAAGCCCAACCAAACGATCGCCGAGGAGTTGGTGATCACACTGGAGACCGTCAAGCGCCACGTCAGCCACATCCTCGACAAGCTCGGCGCGACCAACCGCACACAGGCCGTAACCCGTGCCCGAGAACTGGGGTTGCTGCGGTAGGGCGGCGACCCGCCGTCACCCCGATTCGGTCCACATCGAAGAAGGCAGCAGCGCCTGAAGCTCCCACTGCCACTCCCACCTTCGGGTGATGCCCCCGCCGACACCCATCCCTAGTGTCCATCTCAGGAGCCCAAGAGCCGTGCAGACCCAGAGAAGGTGAGGCGTCGCTGGGACGACGGGCACCTATCCCAGGTGCACGACCGATGGCCAGAGGTGGATTGCAGGAGGTGGTGCGAGTGATGCATATCGAAGCCTCGACGATGGTCAAGGCGCCGAAGAAGACGGTATCGGAGATCTACGCCGACTACCGCAACTGGCCCCGCCTGTTCCCGACCATCAGCGGGGTGCGGCTGCTCCGCCACGACGGGCCGAAGCTGGTCCTCGAGATCGACCACACCGAAGGGAAGGTCATCAACGAGCTGATCGTCCGGTCGTCTGATGAAATCGACCTCTGGGAGGAAAAGCGCCGCTACGATGCGCGGTTCCTGAACCGATTCGACGCCGTCCCCGATGGGACCCGCTTCACGGTCCGCGCCGACATCCACCTCAAGGGCCTCGCCAGGTTCCTCCAGCCGTTCCTCCGAACCTACGTGCGCAGGCAGATGGAGCGGTTGCAGTTGCAGCCAGTGAGGCTCGAGGCGGAGGCGCGCGCACGACTTGCCTGATCATTCATGCAGGTCAGCACGGCTATCACTGTCAACATAATGACAATCCTGCTCCCGCTGGTCCGCACCCTCACCACAGCACTGGCGAGCGGATCCCCGACCCCAATGATCACCGCTCCCCGCCACCTCGTCGCGCTGGCCGCCGCCGTCACCGATGACGGCGGCCGAGTCCTGGCGATCGCCGCCCAGAGGATGGCCGCTGGGAGCCGCCCGGAGGTCTGCTGGAGCTGGGGGAGACCATCCTGGACGGTGTGCGGCGCGAAGCCCGCGAAGAGACCGGCCTCCATGTCCAGCCCCAAGCACTCGGCGCGGTGTACAAGAACATGACCACCAGCGCGGTCGTGCTGACCTTCCGCTGCCGGGTGGTCAGCGGGTCGCTCACCGCAAACGACGAAGCCAGCGAGTCCGCTGGATGACTCCCGACGAGGTACGCCAGCACATGCCCGAGATCTTCGCCCAACGCGTGCTCGACGCTCTCGCCGACGGTCCGCCCGCTGTGCGAACCCACGACGGTTTCCACATCGCAGGCGACCTCGGAGCTTGACCACGCTGCGCACCATCTCGGAAAGAAACTGTCCTTTGCCATCGAAGTCTGACCGTGTGCCATCCAAGTTGGCCCATGCTGGTCAAGGCGTCTGTCCAGCTCAAGCCGGAGGCGACGCACGCCCGCCCATGTCGTGCTCGCAGCAGCTCGCCGAGTTTCGCGTGACGAGCTCGGTTTGTTAGCTTCTGCGACATGCCGTCAACCGTCGACGCCCTGCTGCGCGATGCCGGCCTGCCGTGGGTTGGCGCTGTCCGCTGGCATGAGCGCCCGCCGCTCGGCGGGCCTGGGGTCTACCTGGTCGCGCGCGCCAAAGACCCCGCCGCGCTGCCTGCGAACCTTGCCGCCCCGCCGTCGCCAGCTGCGCAAGCCGAGCAGCGGCTCATCGAGGCGTTCTGCGTTGGCGTGTCGTCGGCCACGCGAACTGCGCTGCACGACCCGGAGCAACCACTGCCGTTCGCGAACCTCCAGCGGCGGCCCGGAGTGTGGAAGCGGCACGGGCTCGGTGGCTACCGTCGCGTGCAGCCCCGGCCTGCTCCGCGGTGCCCAGACTGTGCTGATGGTTATCGGGTGCTGCCTATCGTCTATGGCTCGCCAGCAGCGGCGCCGGCGGAGGCGTTCGAGCGTGGTGAGGTGCAGCTCGGCGGGTGCACGGAGATGCCGCAGCAGTGGTATTGCGGGCGCTGCGGACTGCAATGGCCGGACGCCTTGGACTCTGTAGAACGGTCAAGGTAGCCGGTCCCTTGCCGTCCTCAGACGGCCCACTCCGAGCCGCTGACTGGGCGGACCTGATTGAGGGTGTCCGTGATGCTTCTTTTCTTCACGTAGCTACGGGGTCCGACCAGGCGAACAGGATTGAAACGTTACCGACCTGCGACCCTGACGAGCTCGACGAGCTGTAACGCTAGGTGACCCC
>Ga0137373_10008229_pt1 | contig 11045 bp, 10 predicted proteins | sample SagtaG_5_FD_104912 | JGI IMG/M metagenome (GOLD analysis project Ga0137373, IMG submission 104912) | Vadose zone soil microbial communities from Sagehorn Ranch, Mendocino, California, USA - Sage1_R_80_16 metaG | ecosystem: Environmental > Terrestrial > Soil > Vadose zone | place: USA...
CGATCGGCGGCGACGAGCGCGCGCGCCACCGCCTGCGCGCAGAGAAAGCTGCCCTTCAGGTTGACCCCGAGCACGTGGTCCCACTCGAGCTCCGGCAATTCGAGAAATGACGCCCGAGGGAAGATGCCGGCGTTGTTGACGAGGATCTCCGGCGGGCCCAGCGCGTCGTTTACCGCCTTGACCATGGCCTCGACGCTCGCGGCCTTCGACACGTCGCCCTGAACGGTGACGGCGCGGCGGCCGAGGCCGCGAACCTCGCCGGCCACGCCCTCGGCCGCCGCGGCATCGTCCAGGAAGTTGACGCCGACATCAGCGCCGTCGCGGGCGAGGGCGACGGCGATGGCGCGTCCGATGCCCTGCTGGGCACCCGTGACGAGCGCCACCTTGCTTGCGAGCCGCATGCCTCCTCCTCGACGTCGCTCCGGAAGGTTTTCTCTTCCGCGGACAGGCGTGCAGTGTGCGTTCGCGTGCAAGGGAAGTCAAGAATGCGACACGTTCGCGTGCCCCGGCCCTCATGATCAGGCCGGCGCGATAGCTCCGCTACATCCCTCCGCCGCCGCCTCCCCCTCCGCCACCCCCGCCACCTCCTGCCTCGGGCACGCTTCCGACGTCGCTCACCGTGACCACGAGCACGCCCCGCTCCCGCGTCTCGTCCCAGACTCTCACGCGGGCTTGAGGGGGAACCATGAGGTAGCCGTGAACCTTCCCGGCCGTGTCCCGGATCTCGTAGACGACGGCGCCGGGTCGCATGCCGGCTTGATAGCCGCCGGCGGGCGCATCACTCCCCCATTCCACCGTCGGCACATCGAGGACGACGGAGGCTGTATCGGTCTCGAAGAGCACCGCCTCGTATTTCTGACCAGTCCCCGGGCTTTCGGAAACTCTGACGTGGTACGGTCCGCCCGGCACACGATCGATACGCGCGGGGGAAAGCGGAGGCGCATGGGTCGCACAGCCCAGGGCCCAGGCGAGAGAGGTGCCGATGCTCAACCACCGCGCGAGCCGCGAGGGGGAGATATCCATAGCTCACCTCCTGCGCCCCTTGAACCGGGAAGCCTCTTCGTTCGTTCCCCGTCGCCTTTGACACGGGTCCATTCCATGCCTAGACTCGACTCGCATCACGAGGCGGCCCTCGTCACCAAGGACCAGCGCGAAAGGACCACGCATGAAGATCGAGACCATCGACATCTACTGGGCCAAGCTTCCTCTCGCCTTCGTCTGGAAGACGTCCTATGCCGACCAGCATTTCACCGACACCATTCTCGTACGCATGGAAGGCGGCGGCCACTACGCGTGGGGCGAGAGCTGCCCGCCCTACATCCCCGGATATTCCGCCGACCACACCGTGGCCACCTTTCACACCCTGCGCGAGCACATGGCGCCCAAGATCATCGGCGAGGACATCGAGACGGCCGAGGCCCTGCTCGATCGCCTCGCCTTCGTGAAGGGCAATCAGTTCGCCCGCGCCGCCCTGGAGATCGCGTGGTGGGTGCTCGACGCCAAGCGGCGCGGGCTGCCCCTGCATCGCGCGCTCGGGGGCACGCGCGATCGGGTGGCGGTGGGGGCCGACTTCGGGGTCCAGGACTCCATCGACCTCCTGCTCCGGAAGATCCAGGGAGCGATCGACCAGGGCTTCCCGCGCATCAAGCTGAAGTTCCGGCCGGGATGGGACCTGCCCATGGTGGAGGCGGTGCGATCCACCTTCCCCGACTTCACCTTCCACATCGACTGCAATGCCGCCTACACGCCCGCCGATACCGATCTCTTCAAGAAGCTCGACCGCTTCCATCTCGCCATGATCGAGCAGCCGCTCGCCGACGACGGGATGAGCCTGATCAATCACGCCGACCTGCAGCGGCGCATCGAGACGCCCGTCTGCCTCGACGAGAGCGCCCTGAGCCTGGATCATGTGCGGGCGGCCATACGTCTGGGAAGCTGCAGGGTGGTCAACATCAAGATGGCGCGCGTGGGCGGGCTCACGGCGTCGCGGGACATCCAGGCGCTCTGCGCCGAGCACGACATTCCCTGCTGGGTCGGCGGCATGCTGGAAAGCGCCGTGGGCGGCGCCATCTGCGCCGAGCTCGCCACCCTGCCCAACTTCACCTACCCCGGAGACATCTTCCCCTCGTCCTACTTCTACACGAACGATGTCGGCAAGCCCGAGATCGTCCTGAGCGGGCCGGGTGAGGTGGCCACCTCCCGAGTGCCGGGCATCGCTCAGGAGCCGGACGCCGATCTCTTGAAGCAGTGGACGACCGAGCACGTGTCATTCCGGGTGTAGGGAGGCGATCATGAACATCGGCGTCGTCTTCCCCCAAGTCGAGATCGGGCAGGATCCCTCCGCGGTTCGCGACTACGCGCAGGCGGTGGAAGCCATGGGCTATACCCACATCCTCGTCTTCGATCACGTGTTGGGAGCCAATCCGGAGCGCCCGGGCGGCTGGAAGGGCCCCTATACGTACCGCCACGTGTTCCACGAGCCCTTCGTGCTCTTCGGCTATCTCGCCGCCGTCACCCAGCGCGTGGAGCTGGTCACGGGCATCCTCATCCTCCCCCAGCGGCAGACCGCGCTGGTGGCGAAGCAGGCGGCTGCCGTCGATGTCCTGTCGCGCGGCCGGCTTCGTCTGGGGGTGGGCGTGGGGTGGAACGCGGTGGAGTTCGAGGCGCTCGGCGAGGACTTCACCAACCGCGGCAAGCGCGTCGAAGAACAGATCGCCGTGATGCGGGCGCTGTGGAGCCAAGAGCTCGTGACGTTTCAAGGGCAGTGGCACAGGATCACCGACGCGGGGATCAATCCCCTGCCTCCCCGACGTTCCATCCCGGTCTGGATGGGAGGGGAGAGCGAGATCGTCCTCCACCGGGCCGCGCGGCTCGCGGACGGGTGGATGCCGCACTTCCGCCCCAGCCCCGAGGCGCAGGCCATCGTGGACCGGCTCCACGGCGAGATCAAAGCGGCCGGGCGGGATCCGTCCCGGTTCGGTATTGAAGGACGCCTCGCCCTCGCCAACGTTCCGCCCGAACAAAGAGCGAAAGAGGTCGCGGCGTGGCGGGCCATGCGCGGGATCACTCACCTCTGCGTGCACACCGTCGGGCTCGGGCTCGCGTCACCCGACGAGCACGTGAAAGTCCTCGAGCAATTCAAGAAGGACGTGCTGGGCTAGCCACCTCCCTCACACCGGTGTGTTCCACAGGCCAATCTCCTTGTTGCGGCGATTGACCAGCCCCTGGACCACGTGGCCGTTGTCCATGACCCAGCGTTGAAGCTGGGCGGGCACCTGATCAGGCTGCCCCTGATTCAAGAGCCGCAACAGCGTGCTGCTGCGGAAGGCGCCGTCGCCCACGTTGAAGACGAACGACACGAGGGCGTCGAACTGATTCTGGTTCAGCGACACCTTGACCGCCTCGTTGACGACCGCTTCGCTGCCCGCGAGATCCAGGTCGAGCAGATCCCAGCATTGCTGCTCGGTCAAGCCGTTCCGATAGTCCAGAGCCTGGCCGCCGATGGTGATCTTCCCCGATGTCCGCTCCGATCGGGTGAGGAGGTGGCCGATACCAATGGTCGGTGCGCCACCGGAGTCGAGGTACTCATGGGTGACCAGACCCTCCCATTCCTTGAACAGATTCTTGCCTCGCTGGCCTACGTGCATCGCCACCTGTCACCTCCTGGGTGCGCCCGGTTCCCGGACGCCCACCATCGCCTAGCCGTCGGGAGCTTTCGTATTGACGGTGATGACCTTGATCGTCTTGTCCGCGCACGGCGTGTTCCGGTCCTTGCCCGCGCACACACCGGAGAACCAGATCTGGCCGTTGCCGAGCATCACGCCCTGCCAGTTCGCGAACAGCGCACTCGGCTCCTGGGCCGTCACGGCGCGGATGACGTTCGGGTTGAACACCTCGTGGTAGCGCTTCAGGAGTTCGGCGGGAGTCCGCACCACCGTGCGCCGGCGTCCGGCAAACACGTCGAGCGGATAGTGGATGAGGCCGGCCACCGCTTTCCTGTCGTCACGGATCACCGCGTCCTTCAGCTCCTGGAAGAAAGCCAGATACCTTTCGTGCTCACCGAAGAGAGCATCCATCCTCTGCTCGATGGGCTCATCGGCGGCGACGGTCCGGCACAGCAGGCAGAGGATGAGCGCGGCCACGACGGGCACGAGCGGCCGCGCGATCGCCACCCTCCCCGCCGGCCGGGGAGCGCGTGGGCGAAGCTCCGGCACGGCTATGGGCCTTGAGACCGATCAAGGAAGTCGCGGGCGTGCGTGTCCACACCCCCGCCGGCGGCGGGGGAACCGATCACTTCGGCGAGGGCCACGAGGGAGCGCTGATGCTGCGAGTGGTCTCGGGCGGTCGGCCCCGGCTCCCCCGAGGGGCGGGGTACGCGCGCGCTGAGATTGGTCAGGGCCACGCTTCTCGCCTCGGGCAGGAAGTTGCGATCGAAGGTGGCGGCCGCCGCGTCACGCGCCGTGAGAAAGTGCGGCAGGCCGAACATCGTCTTGATCGTCGCGGGCAGCGAGGTGTGATCGTAGGTCGTATGATCGGCGACCCCTTCCCCGACCCACGGCGAGACGAGGATGGCGGGCACCCGCACGCCGAGCCGGTCGAAGCGGAAATGCGGGGTGGCCGCGGAGGTCGCGTCTGGCACCAGCGCGGCGGGGGGTGGCACGTGATCGTAGAAGCCGCCGTGCTCGTCGTAGAGCAGGACGAACAGGCAGCGGCGCCAGATGGTCTCCGCCCCGCGGAGGGTGTCGTAGACGCTGGCGATGAGCTTCTCCCCCTCGAGGACGGAGTGGGGCGGGTGCTGGTCGTTGGCGGGCCAGCCGGGGGCGCTGAAGCTCCGCGGCTCGATGAAGGAATAGTCGGGGAGCGTGCCATTCCCCACGTCGCGGGCGAAGGCGTCGAACCGCGCGAAGCGATCGCCGTAGCGATGGAGGTTTCGCAGGGCGAAGGTCTGCGCGTAGTCGTCGTAGTAGACCTTCCAGGTATGGCCGGCGTCCATCAGGTTCTCGAAGATGGAGCGCATCCGGTAGGGCGAGCCGAAGAAGGTCGACCGGAGCTGCCCGGCCGTCTCGGGCGTGTCGAGCAGGCCATTGGCCGTCGCGGCGTGGAAGAAGAAGCGGTTGGGCCAGGTGGGACCGGGAACCGACGAGAACCAGCGATCGCACACCACGAAGTTCCGCGCCAGCGATGAAATAACGGGCACGAGCTCGGGGTCGAGACACTGCATGATGCTTCGGCCCGCCGCGGGTCCGATGGGGCGCCCCCCGGGCCCCGGCTGCTCCGAATAGCTCAGCACGAAGCCATTGTTCCTGGGCAGCGGCGGATCGGGGATCTCGCGCCGGCCGAAGAGCTGCACGGTCGCGTCGTCGAAGGAATGCCCCGGGCTCGGATCGGTCACATAGGCCTCGGCCGTGGTGGCCCGGCTCACCGTGACGAGATCGCCCGGATCGAGTGGCGAAGGATTACTCTCGAGGCCGGTCAATCCGTCGAGCTTCTGGCGGGGATCAGGCAGGGTGACGAAGCCGAGCATCCGGTCGAAGGACTGGTTTTCGAGAACCAGCACGACGACGTGGCGGATGTCGGCTGGGCTCACGCCGTGGCCGCGTCAAAGACCGCCTTCGCGTTCTTGGCGATTGCCCCGGGGTCCTTGGAGATGACGGCGGCGGCCAGACCCACCGTCGCGGTGGCGACACCGATCACCTTGCTGATGTCCTTCAGCGTCTTGACCGCCTTCAGGGCGGTCGCCGTCGCCCCCTGCACCTTCTTGGCCGCGGGATCAGACTCGTCGAGGGCGAGCCCGACCGCCTTGGTCACCATGTCCGAGGAGGCGTTGAGGATCGACCACTCCTCGTCCTCGAGCATCTTCCGGTCCGCCTCACTCAGGGCGTCCCAGTGCGCGAACCGGTAGTCACCGATGGCCACCGAGAGGTCACGGAAGGACTTCGAGAGACTCAGCGCGTCGGCCGAGGTCAGGGGCATAGTCCCTCCCGTCTAGAGTCTGGCGATGGCGGTGGATGCTTCCTTGAGACGCCTCGTGTACGTGTGGATCTCGGCCTTGATCTCGGGCTTCGACAGCTCGTGGCGTGACTCGTACAGCTTGTGATGACCGGCCGCGATGGTCTTGAGCACGGTGGTGTAGCTGCCGATGGCCGCCTCGCGGTCCCGGAGCTGCCCCTCGCGCATCTCGCGCCACTCCGCGAGGGCGGCGAGGCCGGCGGGGTCCCGGCCCTCGCGCTGCAGGGTGGTGTAGTACTTGTCGAGGGCCACGCGCTCATTGGCGACGTCGGAGCCGAAGTCCTTTTCGACGATGCTCACCATGGCTCCCATCACGACCTGAAACGGCCCCTTGAGCGCGGTGACCGACCGCTGGCGTCTGGAGACGGCCGAGAAGGCCGCCGCCTCGTTCTGGTCCGCGAACTTCGCGTTCTTGACGGCGGCGCCGAGGGCGTCGAGCTGATTATCGTAGGAGGCGAGATCGTCGGCGGCGAGCTGGCCGAGGGCGTCCATGTACTCCTGGATCAGCTTCTGGCGCAGGAGCAGGCGCTCGCGCTGCGCTTCGCGCTCTGTGGCCTGACGGTCGAGCTCGGACCACTGTGACTGCGGCTCATAGCGCTTGAGCCGGGTGGGCGTGCCCGCGTAGGCGTTCACGAGATGCGAGTACTGCACCGCATCCGACGACGTGCTCGCGAAGTCGCGGACCGCGCCGAGACTCACGCAACCGCTCACCACGAGCACCACACACGCGACCGCCACTGCCCGCCAACCCTGTCCGCTGCGATGGAGCCTCATCGAGCCCCCTTCTGCCGTCTGGCGCCGGCGCTGGCCTTGCGTGACGTCGCACGCTACGGGTTCGCAAAGAATATAGTCTCGCTCTCCCGCCTTTTCAATCGCCTTGGTGACAAAACACCCGGCCGCCCCACGCAATAGGAGCACGAGTGGGTTGACATAGACGGGGAAGGCGAGCATTGTCGGGCCGCACAGCCGCCACCGGGAGGCATCCCCTATGGATCCGACCCTCATCATCTTCGGCATTCGCGCGCTCATCCGCCTCGCTCGCGAGGGTATCTCCGCCTTCAACCAGTTCGAGCGCGATCGACCCGCCCTTTTCCCCGACGGGGTGAGCGCCGACTTCCGCCAGATCGACTTCATCCGCAATACCTTCTTCCCCGATCACGCAGATCTCCTCACGGGAAGCGGAGCGTTCGCGAAGTACTGGTCCGGCACGGCGCCCTCGGCGGTGCCGGGGGCCATGGAGGCGCTTTACATCGGCGCCGTCAAGTTCTTCGCCGAGGATCAAGCGAAGAAGAAGCAGGTGTCGCCGCGCCGGGGCGTGGAGATCGGCGGCGCCGTCATGATCAAACAGTGGGCGGACGGCAAGGGCCCCGTGGGACCGATCGGGCGCATGGTCCTGACCATGGCAGATATCGGGCTGGAGTTCGTCGGCGCGAATCCGTCTCTGCTCGGGGTGGGCGGCAACGGCGAAAAGCTTCTGGGCGCGCTCGCCACCAATCTCTCGGACATGATCCCGGACGACGGCGACGCCATGGGCCCCAAGAGCCAGCTCGCCGAGCGCTTCGTCGGCATTTTCCTCCGGGCCGGTCTCAAGACGCTGAACGATCAGCCCGGCCTCGTGGTGCGCGAGGACCATCTGCGAGAGCTCATCCGGAACACCCTGCCCCCGATCATCGCCGCGCTGCCCTCCGGGCTCGCCGAACAGAGCCGGTGGCGCGACGTGGCGGATGCTTTGCTCGGACCGGCGGCGAGCGCGGCCATCTCCACGGTCGCCGCCAATCCCGCGGCCTTCCTCGGCGCCACCTTCGATCCCCACCGGGCCATCGGTGCGCTGACCCAGGCCATGTTGCAGCAGGCCGCCACCACCGGGCTCAAGCAGGAGTTCACCGAGTCCGGCTTCATCAGCCTCTATCAGGCCGCCCTCGGCGTGGCGGCCGCGAGGCCCGAGCTGTTCCTGGGTCGGCCGGGCACGTCAGCCGAGAAGCTCGCCTCCGATCTTTTCGCCAAGGTCGCGGGAACCCTGAAGACGGCCGCCCCGCCGTTCAATTCCGATCTCGGCACCGCCCTCGCGGTGGACGTGCTCGACGCGGTGAAGCAGGACGGCCCGCGCTTCTTCGAGAAGGAAGGTCCGTGGGAGAACGCGGTGGGCACCATGGCGCTGCAAGTGGTCGATGGGCTCAAGGTCGGCCTCACCGATCCCGCGTCGGGCGGCATCAAGACCGTGCTCTCGCAGCAGCAGCTGGTCGAGCTCGCCCGCACCTTCCTTACGCAGGCCGCCAAGACCCCCGGCATGGTGGCGGGGGGAAGCACGGAGCTTCAAGCCATCGTGGGCGGCGTGGCTAAGGCCATGGCCGAGGACAAAAATCTTCTCCTCGCCGCGGACGACTGGCTCGCCATCGCCGGCGTGGCCGCCGAGGAGGCCGCCGCCAATCCGCAGCGCCTGTTCAAGATCAACACCGCCACTCCCGGGGGAGCGATCGGGAGTGAGGTGATCAAGGATCTGCTGTCGGTGGCGGGCGTCGATCTGGCCAAGGGCGGACGGAAGGGTGGCGGCGTGCTGTTCGGGGCCACCCTGCGCGAGGCCATCACCGTGGCGCTTAAGAGCGCCGCCGGCAACGCCAAGGCCACCGTGGACCATCAGGCCGCGCTGAAAGGTCTGGCGGAAACGCTCAGCGACCTCGTGCGCACACATCCGGAGCAGTACGGGAGCAAGGAGTGGCTCTCCCTGTACCAGGCGCTCATCGGCCGCGTGCTTCACGGGGGGCCGATCGGCACGCTCACTGAGGCAGAGATCCGAAAGATTCTCGAAGGAGGACCCGTGGCATGAGCCCGAACCTGCGGGCGCTCGTCCTCGCCGTCGTCCTCGTGGCCAGCGGCTGCGCGGGGGCAAATCTCGACAGCCTCGACACCAAGCTCCGGGACCTGTCCAAGCAGAACACCGCGGCGACGCAGGCGCAGCTCGCCACTCTCGCCGGTGAGGCGCAGGCCGACGCGAAGGCAAGCACCGACCCGAAGAATCGCGTGGCCTTCTACCGGGTGGCGGCGGTGGCCGCGTGGCAAGCGGGCCCGGCCGGCGAGCGCCTGGTGCTGCCTATCACCGACGAGGGGACGGCCGCCTGTGACGCTCTGCCCGCCAAGGACGCCTCGGCGCCCCGCGATTGCTCCCTCATTCGCCTCGCCGCGCCGCTGGCGACGCAAGACGCGTTGACCCGCAAGCTCATGAAGATCCAGGGACAGGTGGGCTCGAGCGGGAAGCTCCCTCCGGCTCAGCTCGAGCCCCTTCAGCAGCTCTTCGACGGCCTCGAGTCGCAGTTCGAGAAAGTCTCCGGCCTGCGCGGGGGCGTGTTCGCCCTCGACGTTCCGGAGGACTTCAAGTCGCGTACCGATCGCGAGCGTCTGATCATCTACTGTAACGGCGTGAAGGCGTGGAGCCTCTACGGCGACGTGGACGGCGCCCCGGCCGCCACCTTCAACGCCATGGCGCAGCGGAAGAAGCAAATGACCGATCGGCTGGAGGCAGATGGAGTCGCCACGGACTGCCGGACGATTCCCGCCACGCAACCCTTTGACGCGACGTAGATCGCCTCGGCAGGTCGCGGTGGAGGACGTTCGATGAGCGGATCCGGTCCGCATCCCGTCGCGCGAATGCTCTGGCTCGTCTGCTTCGCCTCGTGCCTCTGCTCGCCCGGCGATGCCGCCTTCGCAGACACGTCGGGTCCGTCCCCCGCGCAGCGGATGTACACTCCGGCTCCCGCCGTGCAGGTTCAGGTGCAGGTGCCCGACCTGCGTCAGCGGCTGCTCTCCGACGCGCAAAAGGCCACCACCGACGCGCGTCTCCGCCTTCAGGTGAGCGGCGACGCCCCGGCCGATGCGAGCAAGTTCGTGGTGGTGAGGCAGACGCCCGAGCCCAATACCACGGTCCCTGCCGGCACCACCGTCACCGTGGTCGTCCAGGCCACGGCCTCCCGGCAGACGGGGCCGTCGAGCGCCGTCATCGTACCCGGGAGGATCACGGTAGTCCCCGAGCTGGTGAAGCATTCGTTGTCCGAGGCGCGGCCGCTGGTGGAGGCGGCGCGGCTCAAGCTGGAAGTGAGCGGGGGCGCGCCCGAGGATACCAGCCATGCCATCGTCATGGACCAGAAGCCGTCGCCCGGCACGCGCGTGCTCGTGGGCACGACCGTCCTGGTCACGGTGCAGATCCAGCGGCCAGTGGAATCGGCCATCGTCCCCGATGTGCAGAACCACCGGCTGCTCGAGGCTCAGCCCCTCGTCACGAAGGCCGGACTCAAGCTGGAAGTGAGCGGGGGCGCGCCGGAGGATACGAAGTACGCCACCGTGGTGAGTCAGAAGCCCTCACCAGGGACGCGAGTGCGCGGCGGTTCGACGGTGATCGTCTGGATCAAGACAGAGGAGCTTGTCGTCGTGCCCGATCTGGTGCCACAGATCTTGCCGGACGCTCAGGGGCGGATCAGGGACAAACATCTCAGGCTGGAGGTTGCCGGCGGGTGGCCGGCCGATCCCACGCGGGCCATGGTCGTCGAGCAGAAGCCGGCCAAAGGCGCGCGGGTGCCCTTGAACACCGTTGTCGTGGTCCGCGTTCGACCTCTCCCGGCGCTTCCCACCGATCCGCCGCCTGCTCCCCCACCGGGGCCCACCGCGCCGCCGCACCTGGGACCGACAACGCCACCGCCGCCGCCCGCGCTGGTCGACGAGTGGGTCACGGTTCCCGGGCTCGTGGCGAGGCCGCTCATGGATGCTCTCTCGCAGGTGAGGAGCAGGCGAATGCGGCTCGAGGTGTCGGGGGGATGGCCGTCGGACCCTGCGCACGCGGTGGTTGCCGGCCAGTCGCCCGCGGAGGGCACACGGGTGCGCATCGGTACCACGGTGACCGTCCAGATCTCGCCGGCGGGCCAGGCGCTGCAGCCAACCCCGCCGCTCCCTCAACCACCTCCTCCACAAGCGTCGCCTCCGCAAGCGCCACCTCCACAAGCGCCACCTCCACAAGCACCACCCGCTCCGCCTGCTGCCATTCCTCCCCC
>Ga0137373_10008236_pt1 | contig 11040 bp, 8 predicted proteins | sample SagtaG_5_FD_104912 | JGI IMG/M metagenome (GOLD analysis project Ga0137373, IMG submission 104912) | Vadose zone soil microbial communities from Sagehorn Ranch, Mendocino, California, USA - Sage1_R_80_16 metaG | ecosystem: Environmental > Terrestrial > Soil > Vadose zone | place: USA: California...
CGTCAGCCATGATCCCGAGTCGGCGCCGGTCGCCGACAGGGTGATCCACGTGCGGGACGGCCGTGTCAGCGCAGAGACCGCCGCCGACCGCGGTCACGACGAGACGATCGTGGTCGGCCGCGGCGGCTGGCTTCGGCTTCCCGAGGAATTCCTGCGCAGAAGCAGGATCGAAGCGCGGGCGACGGCGCGGCTCGACGGAGGGCGGATCGTGATTGCCGGGCCCCACGACGTCGAAGCTCCGGCCCCGGTTCCCGGTGAGGTCGAGAGCAAGGTGCCCGACCGGCCGCCCGGCGCCGTCGTCGCCGAAGTCCGCGAGCTCGGCAAGACCTACGGCGCCACGAAGGTGTTCGACGGCCTCGGCGCGCGGTTCGCGGCAGGCAGGCTGGCCGTCGTGAGCGGCCCGTCCGGGTCGGGGAAGACGACGCTCCTCCACCTCTTGGCGGGAATCGACCTTCCGACGGCGGGAGAGGCGATCGTCCTCGGCAAGCGCATGTCGGCGCTCAATCCGGCTGACCGCGCGGAGCTTCGCAGAGAGTCGATCGCGGTCGTCACCCAGGGCGCCGATCTCATCCCCTTCCTGACGGCCCGTGAGAACCTGGAGTTGATCCTCGGGCTGCGCGGAGTCGATCGGGATACGGCGCGCGATCGTGCAGGCGACGCTCTCGCCGCCGTTGGGGTGGGCGAGCTCGCGGACCAACGTGTGGCGCGGTTGTCGACGGGCGAGCGCCAGCGCGTGGCGGTCGCTCGCGCGATCGCCGCCCAGCCGGCGCTTCTGCTCGCGGACGAGCCGACGGCGCGGCTGGACGAGGCCAACAGCCGGGCGATCGCCGCGCTGTTCGCGCGCCTCGCTGCACGGACGGGAACCGCGATCGTGTGCGCGACCCACGACCCGGTCCTCACCGAGCAGGCGGACGCGGAGCTCGCTCTGGCCGAGCCACTCGCCGCGCCTGCGGAGGCGCGGAGCGGAATCGGCGTCCGCTGAGGGCCGTTCGCCGGCTCTACTTGCGCGCGGCGGCGCGGCGCTTCGGCGCCGCCTTCTTGCCTGCGGCAGGCTCGGCGCCGTCGCTGGAGCCGGAGCGCTGCTTCGTCGCGGCGACGCTTCGCTTCAGGGCCTCCATCAGGTCGACCACCGGCGCCTCCGGTACGGGCTCGGGCTTTGCGATCTCCTCGCCCTTCAGCTTCGCCTCGAGCAGCCGGCGCAGGTCGCGCCGGTACTCGCTCTGGAACTCGGTCGGGTCGAAGTCGCCGACGAGCCCGTCGATCAGCTGCCGCGCGAGCGCCATCTCGCCCTCCTGCACCTGCGTCTCCTCGACCGCCTCGTCGATCTCGGCCTGCGAGCGGACGTCCTCGGCGAGGAAGAGCGTCTCGAGCACGAGCGCGTCGCCCTTCGCCCGGATCAGGCAGAAGCTCTCGTTCCCACGGATCACCATCCGGCCGATCGCGCCCATCCCGGTCTCCTTCATCGCCTCGAGCAGGAGCACGTAGGGCCGGCGCTGGGCGGCGGCGCTCGCGGGCGCGAGGAAGTAGGTGCGGTCGAAGAAGAGCGGATCGACCTGGTCGAGCGGGACGAAGCGCGAGATCTCGATCGCCCGCGAGGTGTCGTGCTGCGCGATCGCCTCGAGGTCGGCCTCCTCGACGATCACGAACTGGCCCTTCGAGACCTCCCAGCCCTTGACCAGCTCGTCTTGCGGCACCTCTCGGTCGTGCACGGGGCACCAGCGCTTCTGCTTGATCGGCGTCTTGCACTCTCGGTGGAGCGTGCGGAAGGAGACGTCCGAGGCCCTCGCCTTCGGGGTCGTCGCAGGCGCCAGCCCGACCGGGATCGTAACCAGGCCGAAACTGAGGGATCCGTTCCAGATAGTGCGCATGGGGCCGCTGTGCAAAGTCTAGTGGGACCCGGGAGTTCGCCGCCGCGGGCTTCCCTCCTTCCCGCACCGCGACGTAAGCTGAGGGCCTGAGCGAGACGACGGCATCGGCGCCGCCGCGCGCGGCCAAGAGGGCGGCCGGGGGCCGCACGGTCGGCCGGCTCTGGCGCGACGCGGTCGCCGCGGGACGCTCGAATCCCGCCTACCTCGTCGAGGGCCCGGACGGCTGGCGAGAGGTTGGCTGGGAGGAAGCCGGCCGCGCCGTGGACGAGCTTGCGAACGGCCTGCTCGCGCTCGGGGTCCGCAAGGGGGATGCCGTCGGGATCCTGGCGCAGACGACCGTCGAGTGGGCGCTCTTCGACTACGCGCTCGCCCTGATCGGCGCCGTCGGCGCCGCGATCTACGCGAACAGCTCGCCGAGCGACTGCCGCTACGTGCTCGAGCACTCCGACGCGGTCGGCGCGCTCGTCGAGGACGAAGAGCAGCGGGGCAAGGTTGCCGACATCGGCCTCGCACACGTGATCTCGTTCGCCGATCTCGACGACCTGCGCGTGCGGGGGCGCGAGTTCGCCGCCGAGCACCCGGACGCGCTCGCCGAGGCCGAGGGCGCCGTTGGCGAGGAGGACCTCTTCACGTTCATCTACACGTCGGGCACGACCGGGCCGCCCAAGGCCTGCATGATCCGCCACCGCAACTACTACGAGATGGCCGCGTGCGTCGAGGGCGTCGAGGGCTTCGCCGTCGCGGACGACGTGATGCTCCTGTACCTGCCGCTCGCGCACAACTTCGGGCGGCTGATGCATCTGCTGGGGGCCCACATCGGCTACACGGTCGCGTTCTGCCCGGACCCGCTCCACGTGGCGGAGGCGCTGCCCGCCGTCCGGCCGACGCTTCTGCCGAGCGTGCCGCGCCTGTACGAGAAGGTGCACACGGCCCTGCTGGCGCACTTCGAGCAGGTCACGGGACCCCGCCGCCGGCTCGTCGACTGGGCGCTCGGCGTCGGCCGTCGCGCCAGCGAGCTCCGCCTGGGCGGGGAGCCTCTCCCGCCGACGCTCGCGCTGCGCCACCGAATCGCCGACCGGCTCGTCTTCAGCAAGGTGAAGAAGCGCCTGGGAGGGCGGCTTCGCCTCGGCGTCTCCGGCGGCGCACCGCTGGCCGCCGAGATCGGCGAGTTCTTCCACGCGCTCGACATCCTGATCATCGAAGGGTGGGGCCTGACGGAGTGCACGACCGCCGCATCGGTCAACCGGCCGCACCGGTTCCGCTTCGGCACGGTGGGGCCCGCGCTGCCCGGCTTCGAGGTCCGCACCGACGCGGACGGGGAGCTCCTGATCCGGAGCCCGACCGTGTTCGCGGGCTACTACAAGGACGAGGAGGCGACGCGGGAGGTGCTCGGCGCGGACGGCTGGCTGCGCTCCGGCGACGTCGGCGAGATCGACGCCGACGGCTTCATCCACGTCACCGACCGCAAGAAGGACATCCTCGTCACCGCGGGGGGCAAGAACGTCGCTCCGCAGAACCTCGAGAACGCGCTCAAGACCTCGCCGCTCGTCTCGCAGGCCCTCGTCGTCGGCGACCGGCGGCCCTATGTGGCGGCGTTGATCACCGTCGACCCGGAGCAGGCGAAGGACGTCCCCGCCGAGGAGGAGCTCGAGGCCCGCGTGCAGGAGATCGTGGACGCCGTCAACGCGCCGCTTTCACGCTTCGAGCAGGTCAAGCGCTTCGCGATCCTGCCCCGGGAGTTCAGCGCCGAGGAGGGCGAGGTGACCCCGACGCTGAAGCTGAAGCGGCGCGTCTGTGCCGAGCACTTCGCCGCCGAGATCGAAGCCCTCTACGCCGGCTAGAGCGCTTTCGAGCGCCGGCGTGAGCTACATGCGACGTCCGCCCACGAACGTGGACGCGTACCAGCCGGTCATGCTCGAGATCTTCACCACGTCGCCGGTATGCGGCGAGTGGATGAACTGGTTCCCGCCGATGTAGATCCCGTCGTGACCGAGGCCGTCGAAGAAGACCACGTCGCCGGGCTGCAGCTGGCTGCGTGAGACCGGCGTCCCGTAGCCGTACTGCGCCGCCGCGTTGTGCGGCAGCGAGACCCCCACCTGGGCGAAGACGTACATCACGAAGCCTGAGCAGTCGAAGCCCGAGGGCGAGGCGCCGCCCCAGACATACGGCGTCCCGAGGTACTGCATCGCGATCCCGACCACGCCCCCGTAGCGCGCGGGCGGGGGTGCGATCGTCGGCGCCGGCGCCGGCGAGACCGTCTGCGCGATCGCCTGCTGGCTCGCCGCCTGCTGCTGGGCGGCCAGCCGCTCCTGGAGCTGGCGCTGGAGCTCGGCCTGCCTCTCCCGCTCCTGCTGCTTGAGCTGCGCGATCTCGCCGCGGATCGAGTCCAGCAGTGCCTGCCGCTGGCCGAGCTGGCTCTGGATCGAGGCCCGGGCGGCGGCTCGCTCGGCGACCACCTGCTTCTGCTCCGCGTGCGCCTTTCGGAGCTCCCGCTGCCGGCGCTGCACCTCCGTGCGGAAGTGCACGACCTGCCGCAGAACGACCGAATCCTGGTCGGAGACCCGGTCGACGGCGTCCATCCGGTTGAGCATGTCGTCGAGGCTCGACGATCCGAGCAGGACGGCGAGCGTCGAATCCTGGCCCTCGGAGGTGTAGAGGTCGACGAGGCGCGAGGAGAGCTGCCGCTGCGCGTTCCCGAGGCTCCGCTTCGCGACGGAGAGGTTGTGCGTGTTCGTCGCCAGGTCGCGCTTGATCCCCGCGAGCTTGACGTTGGCGAGGTTGTACGCCTCGATCGCGCGCTCGAGACTCGAGTCGAGCTGTTGGATCTGGCCGAGGACGCTCTGCGCCTCCGCCTGCTTCGAGGCGATCGTCGGGTCGGCGACCGCGGGAACGGCAGCCAGCGCGAAGGCCGCTGCCAACGCGATGACTAGTGCCGGCGCCTTTCGTCTGGTCGAGCTTAGGGGGGCTGGGCTGCTCGACAGGCGCCCTCCTGGGAGGGGCCGGTGCGTCACAAGCACGGCACCCTAACAGGGGAGTCGGACGGCTGCAAAGGCTTGCCGGGCCGAAAACGACATTCGCCCCGCGCGCGCCCGGCCCGCACAAGCTCTTGTGCTACGGTGCCGCGTCGTGCCGGGGGAGACGCGCACGCTGCGAGCCTGGCCGATCGTCGCCGGAACCGCCCTCGCTCTCAGCGGACTCGTTCCGGCAACGGTCGCGGCCGACTCGGCTTCGACCATGCGATCGAGGGCTTCGCAGCTCACACACCAGAACGCCGGCCTCGCGGCGAAGTCGCGCAGCGCGCTGCTCGACCTGTACGCACTCGACTCGCGCCTGGCCCGTGAGCGCGCTCACCTCGTCGCCCTGCGGATCCGCACGGCCGAGGTACGTGCCGAGCGCGAGGCCGCCCAGCACCGGCTCGCCGTCGCCCGGCACTCCTTGAGGGCCGCCCAGCTCGCACTCTCGCGGCGGCTTCAGCAGCTCTACGAGCAGGGTGACACCGACCCCGTCGCCGTCGTCCTGGGCGCCTCGTCGATCGACGACGCCCTTAGCAACCTCGACTCGCTCGACCGGATCGCCGACCAGGACCGGCAGGTGATCCTCCAGACACGACAGGCGCGCCGCCGGCTGAGCTCGCTCTCGCGGGCGCTTGCCGCTCGCGAGAGCGAGCTCCGGCACCTGGCCGGCGAGGCGGCGCGCTCGACCGTCGCGCTCGAGCGGTCACGCGCGCAGCGCGTCTCGTACCTGGCGAGCCTCTCTGCACAGCGGCGGCTCAACGCCTCGGCGATCTCGTCCCTCCAGGAGCAGGCTCAGGCCGTCGAGGCCCGCACACAGCAGCTCGCCGCGTTTGCGGCCGCGCGGGGCAACGCCGGCGACCCAGCGCCGGCCACCGGGCGAACGCTGACCGTGGTCGCAACCGGCTACTCCCTCACCGGCCACACCGCGACAGGGGCACCGGTCGGCTGGGGTGTGGTCGCCGTCGATCCCTCCGTGATCCCGCTCGGGACGCGCATGAGCATTCCCGGCTACGGCGAGGGTGTGGCCTCGGACACGGGCTCGGCCGTGCAGGGCGCCATGATCGACCTCTGGTTCCCGACGCCCGCCCAGGCCGCGGCCTGGGGCCGGCGCACCGTCACGATCGCCCTGCATTAGAGCGCGCTCGCGGTAGACTTCCCGCGCTGCGGCCAGTAAAAAGGGGGGCGTCTGACCGAGATCGCCACGACAGGCCAGGAAGCCGCCACGAACGTCCACGTCCTGCTCGTGGACGACCACGACCTGTTCCGGACGGGGCTCCGCAACCTGCTCGAGGAACGCGGCGTCCAGATCGCAGGCGAAGCCGGCGCCGGCGACGCCGCGGTCCGGCTCGTGCGGGAGCTGGCTCCCGAGGTGGTCGTGATGGACCTGCACATGCCCGGCATGTCGGGGATCGAGGCGATCAAGCAGATCGCCGCGATCGCCCCGCTCACCCGTGTGCTCGTGCTGACGATCTCCGACCAGGACGACGACGTGCTCGACGCGATCATGGCCGGCGCCTGCGGCTACCTGCTCAAGGACGCCTCGGTCGAGGAGCTGATCCGAGGGATCGAGGCGGCCGCGGTCGGCGAATCGCTCGTCTCGCCGGCAATCGCGGGGAAGGTGCTCCAGCAGGTGCGGGCGACGACCGCCTCGCCGGAGGCCGCCGAGACGATCCGCACCGAGCTGTCCCAGCGCGAGATCGACGTCCTCAAGCTGATCGCGAACGGGAACGACAACGCGATGATCGCCGCGGAGCTTCACATCAGCCCGAAGACCGTCAAGAACCACATCTCCAACATCCTGATGAAGCTCCAGATCGACAACCGCATCCAGGCCGCGGTCTTCGCTGTCCGAAGCGGCTTGGTCTAGAGGCGGCTAGGTCTAAGCGGACGCGCGAACAGCCGTGGCCCGCTCGCGGAGCTGCGAGAGCGTCCCGCGGAGATGGTCGAGGTCGGCGCTGTTCCGCGAGAGCCGGCGCGAGACCTGCCCGAGCTCGCGGGCCTTCAGCTCCTGGTTGCCTTCGTGCAGCTCGCCCGCCAGCTCCGACATCCGCCGCTCGAGGCGCAGACGCTCGGCCTCCAGAGAGAGAGCGTGGGCATAGCCGTCCGTCAGCGTCCGCTCGATGTGGGCAAGGACGTCCGGCTCCTCCGGGAAGGAGGGCGAAGCGAGCAGCTCGTCGATCTGCTCGAGCAGGGCAGGAATACCGTCGGGTGCCACAGAGCGCCTCCGGGCGATTATCGAGCCGTAGCTCACCCGCACACAAGGGCCGCACGGCCCATCCCCGGCGCCGACCCGGCCTACGGTCCTTGACGCTCACCCCGACTCTCCGAACAATGGCGCGCATGGCACGCCGTCGCCTGCCGCTCGCCCTCCTCGTCGCGCTGCTCCTCGCCGCTCCCGCGGGAGCCGGCACGTCGCCGCTCGCGAAGCGGCTCGCCATGGCGCTCGCCGTGCCGCACGTCTCTCAGGCGCGGACCGGGGCGCTCGCCTTCGACCTCCAGACCGGCGAGACGCTCTTCTCCGAGCACGAGGCGCTCTCGCTCGCGCCCGCCTCGAACGAGAAGCTGGCGGTCACCTACGCGGCCCTGATCGGACTCGGGGCCGCGTACCGGATCGAGACCGATGTCGTCGGCCGCGGCCAGCGGAACGGCCCGGTCTGGCAGGGAAGCCTGCTCCTGGTCGGACACGGCGACCCGACGCTCACGAGCGCCGATCTCGCGGTGCTCGCCCGCCAGGTGCGCGCGGCCGGAATCGTGCGCGTCACCGGCGCCGTCTTCGGCGACGAGTCGTTCTTCGACGCGCGCCGCACCGTCGCCGGGTGGCGCGCGTCCTACTACATCAACGAGTCGCCCCCGCTCTCGGCGCTGACCGTCGACCGCTCCAGGTACCGCGGCCGCATCTCGCGCAGACCCGCGCTGTCCGCGGCACTGGGATTCCGGGACGCGCTCCGCCGGGCGGGAGTGGCGGTGGCGGGTGCGGGAATCGGTGTCGAGCACGGCGACGAGGTGCCGCTCGCCGCTGTGGACTCGGCGCCGCTGTCGGAGATCGTCCGCTACATGGACCGGGCAAGCGACAACTTCACCGCGGAGCTGCTGCTCAAGCAGGTCGGGGCGATCAATGGGCTCGCCGGCACGAGCCTCGCCGGGGCGGCCTACGTGCGCAGCGTCCTCGCCGAGGCCGGCGTGCCGCTCGCGGGCGTGAGGATCGTCGACGGCTCCGGGCTCTCCCTGCTCGACCGCCTCACCGCGCGGGCTCTAGCGGCCCTCCTGCGGGCGGCCTGGGCGGACGGAGAGGTCCGGCCCGTGCTCTTGGCCGCGCTCCCCGTCGCCGGGATCAGCGGCACCCTCTCCGACCGGATGCGCCGTCCGCCGGCCCGCGGGAACGTCCGCGCCAAGACCGGCACGACCTGGGAGGCCTCGGCGCTCTCCGGTTTCGTCAAGCGCCGGTACGTCTTCTCCGTCCTCCAGAACGGGTACCCGGTCTCGTCGTACTGGGCCCGCCGCGCCCAGGACCGCTTTGCGACTGCGCTAGCCGCGCAGTAGCTTCTCGAGCGCCGCTTCGTCGACGATCTGAACGCCGAGCTGCTCGGCCTTCGCCAGCTTCGAGCCCGGGTTCTCGCCGGCGATCACGCCCGTCGTCTTCTTCGAGACGGAATCCGCCACCTTCGCGCCCTTCGCCTCGAGCGCCTTGCGTGCCTCGTCGCGGCTGAAGCCCTCGAGCGTGCCGGTGATCACGTAGGTCGAGCCGGTCAGCGGTCCTTCGACCGGCCGCTCCTCGGCGCCGGCCTCGAAGCGCAGCCCGAGGCTTCTCAGCTCCTCGACCAGGCGCAGGTTCTCCTCGTCCGAGAACCACTCGGCAATCGACTCGGCGCGGTCGGGCCCGATCCCCTCCACCTCCTGGATGTCCTCCTGCGAGGCGACCGAGAGCCGGTCGATCGTGCCGAAGTGGCGGACGAGGTTCTGGGCCGTCACCCAGCCGACGTCGGGGATGTTCAGCCCGAAGAGGACGCGGCGGAACGGAACCTGCTTCGACGCCTCGATCGCCGCGATCGCGTTGGACGCGGATCTTTCCTGAAAGCCGTCTAGCTCGAGGAGCTGCTCCTTCGTCAGCCGGTAGAGGTCGGGCAGCGACCGGACGAGCCCGAGCTCCCAGAGCCGGCGGACGAGCTGCTCGCCCACGCCCTCGATGTCCGCCGCCGCCATCACCCAGTTGATCAGCGACTCGAGCCCCCGCGAGGGGCAGGCGCGATTCGGGCAGCGGTGCATCACCTCGCCCTCGGGCTTGACGACGTTTGCCCCGCAAAGCGGGCACTTCTTCGGCATCTTGAACCGCTTCGTCCCGGGCCGGTGCGCGCCCGCGGGGCCGACGATCTGCGGGATCACGTCGCCCGCGCGCTGGACGATCACGTCGTCGCCCTCGCGGATGTCCTTGCGGTTGATGTCCTCCTCGTTGTGCAGCGTCGCCCGCGAGACGGTGACGCCGCCGACCTCGACCGGCTCGAGCATCGCCCAGGGGTTGAGCGCGCCGGTGCGTCCCACCCGGATCGCGATCTTGAGCAGCCTCGTCTGCGCCGTCATCGGCGCCCACTTGAACGCGCGCGCCCAGCGCGGCCGCTGGTGGAGCGCGCCGAGGATCGCCTGCTGCTCGAGCGAGTCGACCTTGATCACGATCCCGTCGATCTCGTAGTCGAGCTCCGTGCGGCGCTTCTCCCACTCGCGGCAGGCCTGCGCGACCTCCTCGATCGTCTCCAGCCGCTCGGTGAACGGGTTCGTGCGAAAGCCGTGCTCGCGGAGCCACTCGATCGTCTCCGAGTGCGTCCCGAGCTCGAGCCCCTCGCGGTGGCCGACGCCGTAGACCCAGATCGAGAGGTCGCGCTCGGCGGTGATCTGCGAGTTGAGCTGGCGCAGCGAGCCGGCGGCCGCGTTCCGCGGGTTGGGCGCGGTCTTCTTGCCCTCGGCGACGAGCCGCTCGTTGAGCCGGTTGAAGGACGAGATCGGCAGGTAGACCTCGCCGCGCACCTCTAGCGTCGGCGGCGGACCCTCTTTGTCCGCGAGCCGCAAGGCGAGCGGGATCGCCTTGATCGTCTTCAAGTTGACGGTGATCTCCTCGCCCTCGAAGCCGTCGCCGCGGGTCGCGCCGCGGGCGAGGGCGCCGTTCTCGTAGACGAGATTGACCGCGGAGCCGTCGATCTTCGGCTCGATCACGTAGGCGACCGGCTCGTCCGAGTCGAGGCGCTTGCGCACGTCCTCGGCCCACTTGAACAGGGTCTCGTCGTCGGTCACCTTCTCGAGCGAGCCCATCGGCGAGACGTGGCGCACCTTCTGGAACTTCTCGCTCGGCGGCGCCCCGACCCGCTGCGTCGGCGAGTCGGGCGTGATCAGGTCCGGGTACTCCTCCTCGAGCGCCTTCAGCTCGTCGAAGAGCCGGTCGAACTCGGCGTCGGAGATCTCAGGGTCGTCGAGGACGTGGTAGCGGTAGAGGTGGTGGTCGACCACCTCGCGCAGCTCGTCGAGCCGCTCCTGGACGTCCTTCAGCGCTGGTGCGGCCATTGTCGTGATCGTACCGAGGGCCTACGATCCGGCCGATGCGTCTCTCGCCGTCGTTCTCGCGCTAGTACCGCACGGCGACCAGGTAGAGCCCCCACGGCGGCGCGGTCGTGCCCGCCTCCGCGCGAGGCCGGCCTTCGAGGAGGCGCGCGAGCTCACGGGGTGGGTGCTCGAGCATCGTTCCGACCAGGGTTCGGACCATGTGGCGCAGGAACGAATCGGCGGTGATCTCGAGCTCGAGGGCGTCTCCTCGGCGGTTCCATGCTGCGGACTCGACTGTGCGACCGAAGACCCGGTGCTGCGTCTCGGCCGGAGTGAAAGCGCGGAAGTCGTGCTCGCCGAGGAGGAGCTGGGCCGACTCCCCAAGCTGCTCCTCGTCGACTGGATGCGGATACCACCAGGATCGGCGCGCCTCGAACGGTGAGCGGCTGCGGCGGCGGTAGACGCGGTAGCGGTAGCTACGGGCTCGCGCCGAGTGGCGGGCGTGGAAGTCCGGCTCGGCCTCGGCGGCGGCGGTCACGGCGACGTCGTCGGGCAGCTCGGCGTTGAGCGCCGCGGACGCATGCTCCGGCGGCGGACCGCCCTCGACGTCCACCGACGCGACCTGGCCAAGC
>Ga0137373_10008259_pt1 | contig 11025 bp, 4 predicted proteins | sample SagtaG_5_FD_104912 | JGI IMG/M metagenome (GOLD analysis project Ga0137373, IMG submission 104912) | Vadose zone soil microbial communities from Sagehorn Ranch, Mendocino, California, USA - Sage1_R_80_16 metaG | ecosystem: Environmental > Terrestrial > Soil > Vadose zone | place: USA: California...
CATGCTCGTCTTGACCCAGAGCTCGGTCGGAATGTTTCTGGCCGATTTCCTGCTCGCCTGGGCGCTCGACGGACCGTCCGGTCCCCGATGGCCGGCCCATAGAGGTGTGCTGGCTGCCTTCGTGGGTGTGCTCGCGCTGGTCGCCAGCGTCTTTCACCTCGGGCGGCCGAAGTACGCGCTGCGCGCGCTCATCGGATTACGCACGTCCTGGCTCAGCCGTGAGATCTTGATGTTCGGTTTGTTCGCAGGCTTCGCGCTGGCCGATGCGGTGATCTCCATCATGCCGCAAGTCGTGCGACGAGAAATCGTGGCCGCTGCGCCGGCAGTTTCCGCACTGCAGGTGCTCGTGATTGCGACGGGTGCGCTCGGCGTTTTCTGCTCGGTGATGCTCTACGCCACCACGCAGAAGCAGCTATGGACGTTCGGGCGGACGGGTTTTCGATTTGGCTCGACGGTGCTGCTCGCCGCGGGATCGAGCGCGCTGACGATGGGTCTCGCCGAAGAGCTCGCCGGTGGTGCCGGGATCGGCGCGCACGCGAAACGAATCGCTTTGGCGCTCGCGCTGCTCGGGAGCACGAAACTGCTCTGGGAGCTCGGCGCGCTTCTGCATCTTCGCGAGAAATCCCTCAGTGAGCTCAAGCGCAGCGCCATCCTCCTCGCGGGAGAGCTTCGTGGTCCGTTCGCGCTCCGACTCCTGCTCGGCGCGGTGGGCGGTGTCTTTTTTCCTCTCGTCGTCGCCGCCCTGCTCGGCGGCGCGGCGGACGCGAAACTCGGCGCCGCGGTGCTGGCGGCGACCGGTGTTGCGTGCGTCATCGGCGGAGAGCTCGTCGAGCGCTCGCTTTTCTTCCGGTCTGTCAGCGTGCCCACCATGCCCGGAGGAATCGGCCGATGAGGCTCACGCCGTTCTCCACCCGGCGAAATGGCTCGCTGAGCCTCGAGCTCGCTCGCGACGCCGCGGGCCCGAATATCGGCCAGGTACCGCGTCGGCTCAAGCCCGACGCGACGACGACTGCCATCTGCGGGTATTGCTCGACGGGCTGTGCCCTCACCATTCACCTGAAGGGGGGCGTCGCCGTCAACCTCTCGCCTGCGCTCGATTACCCCGTCAACCTCGGCGCCGCATGCCCCAAAGGCTGGGAGGCCCTCGCCCCGCTCGCGGCGTCGGACCGAGCCAGGACGCCGCTCGTTCGCGCGCCGGGAGGACGCCTCGTTCCCGCGACGTGGTCCGATGCTCTAGCAACCTTCGTGCGCCGCGTCCGCGGTGTGCAGCACCGCTGGGGCAACGAGTCGTTTGCGTTCCTCAGCACCGGCCAGATTCCGACCGAAGAGATGGCCCTGCTCGGCTCGCTCGCCAAGTTCGGAATGGGGATTCTCCATGGCGACGGAAACACGCGCCAGTGCATGGCGACCTCCGTCGTCGCTTACAAGCAGGCATTCGGCTTCGACGCGCCTCCCTACACCTACGCCGATTTCGAAGAGTCGGACGTCATCGTGCTCATCGGATCGAACCTATGCATCGCGCACCCCATCATGTGGCAGCGCATCTGCCGCAATCTGCATCGGCCCGCGATCGTGGTCGTCGATCCGCGCAAGACCGAGACGGCGATGGCGGCCACGCAGCACGTTGCCTTGCGGCCGAAATCGGATCTCGTCCTTCTTTATGGACTCGCCAACCGCATCATCCTCGATGGCGGTGTCGACGAACGATTCGTCGACGCGCATACGACGGGCTTCGACGAGTTCGCGGCATTTGTCCAGGACTACTCGCTCGAGCGCACCGCCGAGGAGACGGGGATCTCGGTGGAGGCACTTCGCCGCCTCGCGGACACCATTCGCAAGGGGCGGCGCGTGTCGTTCTGGTGGACCATGGGTGTCAACCAGAGCCACGAAGGGGTTCGCGTCGCCCAGGCCATCATCAACTTGGCGCTCTTGACCGGAAACATCGGTCGCCCGGGAACGGGCGCCAACTCGGTCACGGGCCAGTGCAACGCGATGGGCTCGCGCCTGTTCAGCAACACGACCAACTTGCTGGGGGGTCGCGACTTCGGTAATCAAGCGCACCGCGCGAAGGTCGCTCGCGTTCTCGAAATCGACGAGTCGAGGATCCCGACCAAGCCGAGCTGGGCCTACGACCAGATCATCGAGGGGATCTTCTCCGGGCGCATCAAGGGGCTCTGGATCGTCGCCACCAACACGGCGCACTCGTGGATCAATCAGGGCGACCTGCACGACGCACTCGGCCGGCTGGAGTTTCTCGTCGTGCAGGACATGTATGCGACGACCGAGACGGCGGTTCGCGCGCACCTCGTGCTTCCGGCGGCGGGTTGGGGCGAGAAAGAGGGCACGTTCATCAATTCCGAGCGCCGAATCGGCCTTCTGAAGAAGGTCGCACGCGCTCCCGGCGAGGCCCTCGCGGACTTCTACATTCTGAAGCTCATCGCCGAGGCGTGGGGCGTGGGCGACATGTTTCGTCGATGGACCGATCCCGAGGCCGTGTTTCGAATCCTGACCGAGCTCTCGCGCGGCCAGCCGTGCGACATCTCGGGGATCGAAGGCTACGAAATGCTGGAAAGTCTTCGCGGTGTGCAGTGGCCGCTGCCCGAGGGAGAAACCGTCCCGCCCAGCAGCGAGCGGCGCCTCTTCGCGGACGGCCGCTTTTTTCACGAGGACGGTCGCGCGCGCTTCCTGTTCGAACCCCCTCGCGCCCCTCCCGAGCTCACCAATGCACGCTACCCCCTCGTCTTGCTCACCGGGCGCGGTAGCTCGAGCCAATGGCACACCGAAACGCGCACGTCGAAATCCGCCGTGCTGCGCAAGCTCCACCCCCCCGAGCCTTACGTCGAGATGAATCCGGCCGACGCGGCTCCCCTCAAAATCGCGAGGAACACGCGGGTCATCGTCGAGTCGCGTCGCGGGCGTATGCGCGCGCGGGCGCACCTGACGCCGGTGGTTCAGCAGGGCCACGTGTTCGTCCCCATGCATTTTGCCGAGGCCAACCAGCTTACGCTCGCTGCTTTCGATCCGTACTCGCGGCAGCCTTCGTACAAATACTGTGCGGTGCGCGTGCGCCGCGACGGCGATGTCGGCGAATAGCCTTTGCCGAGAGCGGCGCGCGGGCGGTCGCGGCCGTCCTAGCGTTTCGGCTTCGTTTCCAAGCGCACAGAGTATCGTCTTCGGGCTTTTTCGATATCTCCCCGTCGTCGAAATCAATTCATTTCGCACATTGTCGATTTTTGCTTGTAAGGATGCGCGCCCAATTGCTATCCGCACGACGTTCGAGCCACGTCATTGATGAATGAACAACCAGCCAAAAAGGAAATAGTGCCATGTCTCGATGGATTGCGAATTGGAATCCGGAGGACGAGACGTTCTGGGAGACCGAAGGTCGGTTCGTCGCGCGACGCAATCTCTTCTGGTCGATTCTCGCCGAGCACATCGGCTTCTCGGTGTGGCTCATGTGGAGCGTGGTCGCTCCGCGGCTACCGAAGATGGGCTTCGCATACACGACGGAGGAGCTCTTTACGCTGGTTGCGGTCCCCGGTCTCATCGGCGCCCTCATGCGGTTTCCGTATACGTTCGCGGTGCCGAAGTTCGGTGGCCGAAACTGGACCATCGTGAGCGCGCTCTTGCTGCTCGTCCCATCCTTGCTTCTCGTTGCGCTCGTTCGCAACCCTGCGACGCCCTACTGGGTGATGCTGCTCGCCGCCGCGACGGCCGGTCTCGGAGGGGGAAACTTCGCCTCCAGCATGGCAAACATTTCGTTCTTCTATCCCGACAAAAGGAAAGGGCTCGCCCTCGGTCTCAACGCCGCGGGAGGCAATATCGGCGTGAGCAGCGTTCAGCTCATCGCGCCGATGGTCGTTGGAATCGGCATCCTCGGCGGGGCGCAGGGAATGCACCTCGAGAACGTCGGGCTCATGTGGATCATCCCCATCGTGATCGCCACGTTCGGCGCGTTCGCGTTCATGGACAACTTGGCCTCCGCCAAATCCAACTTCGCCGACCAGGTCGCCGTGGCCAAGCACAAGCAGACGTGGATCATGTCGGTTCTTTACGTGGCGACATTCGGCTCGTTCGTCGGATATTCGGCGGCGTTTCCACTGCTCTTGAAGACGCAGTTTCCGATGGTGACCGCCAACCTCGCCTTCCTCGGTCCGCTCATCGGCTCGATCGCGCGGCCGATTGGCGGGCAACTTTCCGACAAGCTCGGAGGCGCGCGCGTCACCTTTTGGAACTTCGTCATGATGGCGGCCATGACCTTCGGTGCTCTCTATTTCGTACAACAAAAGGACTTTGGCGGCTTTCTCACTTCCTTCCTGCTCCTCTTCGTGACGACGGGCATTGGCAACGGTTCGACGTTCCGAATGATCCCGGTCATTTTCCGCACGGAGAGGATGCGCGAGGCGGAGGGGGGCGGTCCGGAGGCCCGCGAGCGGGCGATGATTGCGGCACGGCGGGACAGTGCGGCCGTGCTCGGTCTGAGCTCGGCGATCGGCGCCCTCGGGGGGTATTTCATTCCGAGGGGCTTCGGCGCCTCGATCAAAGCCACGGGCGGTCCGGAAACGGCGCTCAGTTGGTTCATTGCGTACTACTGCCTCTGTATCGGCATGACGTGGTGGTACTATCGGCGCACCAGCTTCATGACGGAGTGGTCGCCGAGCCTCGCAAGCGCGAACGCCTGACGAATCGGTGTACGGAGCGGGGGACGATCGCGTGATCGTACCCCGCTTCGCGTTTGCGCTTTGCGATCGCGCCTTCGCCAGAGTCCGTCCTCGGACGCGCGTTTCAGCCAAGTGTGGTGGTTTTGTTGAGCCACGAAAAGTTCCTGTTGACCGCGGCTCGGATCGCGAGAAACGCTACGCGGAATCGGGGTTCCCTCTCTCCGCGGTAACGGAATTGCGGTCTTGCGCGGGCAGCAATGCCAATATCGTTTTGCCGTCGGGCGAACGAACACGAGCGTGCGTGACGATGCCCCTAACCTTTGCTGACGGCTCGCGGTCCTTCGGCTAAAATAGCGGGCGTGAAGGTAGGGGGGCGACAGATCCGGCCATCGTTCGTCGCTCTGCTCGCCGCGGCGATGTTGTTCGCGGTGCTCCTCGCCAATACGCTGACGCTCACTTTGGTCCGCATGTCTCGACCGTGGGTCATTCACCACCGCGACATGCAAGCCACATTGAGCCGCCTCCGCGCAACGTTGGTCGACGCGGAGACGGGACAGCAGGGCTTCCTGCTCACCGGCGATCCCGCCTACCTCGAGCGATTCAACAGTTGTGAGGAGAGGCTACCGGCGATCCTCGACGAGACGGTACGACTCGCAGCGGCAGACGATCCGCCGCGGCAACGAGTCGTCGCAGAGTTGAAGCGACTGTCCGTCGTGAAAGTTGCCGAGATTCGGCAGACCGTCGATCTGTATCAAAGCGGAGAAATTGCTGCGGCCATTGCGATCGTTCGTGACAAAGACGGCAAAGCTCTGATGGAACAGGTTCGGCGCATCATTGCCGAGGTACGTTCGCAAGAGGACAAGCAATTGGACGAGCGCACTGCCTCGCAGCGCGCTCGCCTCGACTCGGCGCTGTGGATTGCCGCCGGAGCGGGGATCGGCTTGCTGGCGCTTGGCGTCATGCTTTACGTGATCCACCGGGACATCGCGCGACGGGAGGTGCTGGAGAATGCCCTCCGTGAGGAGGCAAGGTTTCAGCAAGAAGTGCTAGGCATTCTCAGTCACGACCTACGCAGCCCCTTGAGCGCCATCTCGATGACCGCGAGCCGCCTAGCGGCCGGAGAACGTCGTGGCGCCGAGGCGGATGCGGTTCGGCGCATTGGTTCGAGTGCTGCGCGCATGGGCCGGATGATCGATCAGTTACTCGACGTGACGCGCGCGCGGTTCGCGGACGGCATCCCCATCGATCCGAAATCGGAAACCAACCTATCCGAGTTGGTGACCACCGCGGCGGAAGAAATCCGAGCCGCACATCCGAACGCTCAGATCGGCGTGGATGCCCTAGAGGACGTGCGTGGGCGGTGGGATCCCGACCGGCTGGCGCAAGTCGTCTCCAATCTCATATCGAATGCGGTCCTACATGGCGACGGTACGGTCGACGTGCGCGTGCACAGATCCGACGCAGTGGCCATCCTCGAAGTGCACAACGGGGGAGCTCCCATCTCCGCCGAGATCCTTCCACGCATCTTCGAACCATTCCGGCGAGCTTCGCATACGACCGAACGTAGGTCGCAAGGTTTGGGGCTCGGACTTTTCATTGCCGAGCGTATCGTCCAGGCACACGGGGGTACGATCGAGGTACGGTCGACCAACGTCGAAGGAACGACGTTTATCATGCATCTCCCGTGTGAGTGGGCCCCCCTCTCGCAACGGGAGCCGGCACTGTCCCTTGCTGCGAGGTCCCCCTCCATTTGATCGACCGACGGCTACGGCACGTTGAAGAAAAACGCAACGTGCGCGTGCTTGGACCCCTCGGTGTCGTCACACGTCGGGTAAAAATGGAAGCGCACCGTCCATTTGCCCGACTGATCGAACTTCACGGGCCCGATGGTGTAGACGCCGTCGCTCTCCGTGGCTGTTCCGGAACTAGGAGCGGGGTGGATGTCGGTGAGAAACGCTTCGATGTAAGGATCGGCTCCCGTCGCCTTGCTCATGTCGCCGAGAAGTGTGGGCGTGACGGTGAAATTGACACCGCCCGCCGCGCACGCCGCGGAGTAGGTCACGTGGAACTTGCAGTCGTCGTCATCGGCTTCCGTTCCATCATGGGGTGGCGGAAGGGTTTCGCCCCCATCGACCTCCACGGTTCCGCTGTCGCCTCCCATGATGCATTCCGTCGCTGGCTCGACGATCTTGCCACCGTCGGTCCCGACGCAATGGTCATCGGCGCCCGTGCTCGGAACCGGACCGCCGCAACTCCCTCCATCGGTGCCCATTGCCCCGGCACTGCCGGCAGGCTGGCCAGGATCGTTTTCGTCCGCGCACCCCGGTGCTGCGAGGGCGATCGCTCCTGCGAGCACGACGACCGCGCCAGTCAATGGAGTAAGCCACTTTGAAGTCGAACTGCGGTCGAGCGACATTGTGTTCATCCTTTTTGGGGGCGAGTTCCAAGCGAGCATAGCCTACCACCCAGGAGAGATTGATCCCTTCGCGGTGCGCGGTTTCCAGCACCTTCAGGCCGTTCATGTTCCGTTCACTACCTCCATTCGAGCGAATCATCGATCCTCGAGGTCGGGTGAGGCTAGCTAACGTGGACGAATCGGTCGGTCACCGTGCAGCGAGGCGCGATATTTGGCGTCCTGTTGCAGGTGCCAGCTTCCCCCGCAGCATTACGTCGGAAGGAAGGCCGGGCTCTTCACCCTCGATGGCGAGCAGTTCCGAGGGAGTGACCGCCGGTCTGCCAGCCGTGACAGGTTCCGCCGGCAAGTTTGCGTCGCAGCGCGACTTGCGACGGCGCGCGCTGCCGGACCATCGGACCGAATGCGCCTGCGAGCGTCGGTTGTGGCGTTCCTGGCAGCGACACCCTCCTCGAGCGCCTGGAGCGGCAGCCACGCCGAGGACCCGCTATGCTCGGCGCATCGGGCTACGCCCGTCGATCTCCCGCGCTGTCGGCTCGCCCGAAAGGCAGATCATGAAGAAGAAAAAGAGTTCGCGACGTGGGCGCAAAAAACCGGCGACAAGAGCCGGCGTCGCCAGACCACGGCCCAAGCCCCGCACCGCGGAGCGCTCGGCGCCCGAGCAAAAGACCACCGCGCGCACCGGCGATCGGGGCGCGATGGGGGGCACGTCGCCCACGAGCTCGCGGACGGAAGCGTCGCCGGCGGAGCCAGCTCAGCCCGCCCCGGGTGCGTCCTTCCCGGTGGTCGGCATCGGCGCGTCGGCGGGGGGACTCGAGGCGCTCGAGCAGTTTCTGAAGCACGTCCCCGAGCGAAGCGGGATGGTCTTCGTTGTGATCCAGCACCTCGACCCGACGCACCGGGGAACCATGGTCGAGCTGTTGCAGCGCACCACGCAAATGCCGGTGGTTCAAGCGGAGGATCGGCAACGGGTCGAGCCCGACCACGTCTACCTCATTCCGCCCGGCAAGGACATGTCGATCGAGCACGGGGCGCTTCGCATCGTTCCCCAGGCGATGCCTCGCGGGCTCAATCTCCCCATCGATCTTTTCTTTCGTTCGCTCGCCGAGGATCAGCAGGAGCGCGCCATCGGCGTGGTGCTCTCGGGCATGGGGTCGGACGGTACGCTCGGCCTGCGAGCCATTAAGGAAAAGGCCGGCGCGGCGTTCGTCCAATCTCTCACTTCGGCCAAGTTCGACGGTATGCCGCGCAGCGCGATCGACGCGGGGCTCGCCGACGTCATCGCTCCCGTCGAAGAGCTGCCCGCCAGGATCATCGCGTATGGCGAGCATGCGCCGCAGATCCCGCGGCCGGTTCCCGAGCCGCTCGAAGACGGGACAGGCGGCGCGCTCGACAGGACTTTCGCGCTCCTGCGCTCGCGGACGGGCCACGATTTCTCGCTCTACAAGAGGAGCACCATTCACCGTCGCATCGCGCGCCGGATGAGGCTCCACCAGATCGACAAGGTTCCCGACTATGTCCGTTACCTGCGCGAGAACCCGCGCGAGCTCGATCTGCTCTTCCGCGAGCTCTTGATCGGCGTAACGAGTTTCTTTCGCGATCCGCCGCAATGGGACACCTTCAAGGACGAGGTGCTGCCCGCGCTCTTCGCTGCGCGCGCCGGCGGTACCGTGCTCCGAGCCTGGGTGGCGGGGTGCTCCACCGGCGAGGAGGCGTACTCGTTGGCGATGGTCGTCCGGGAGGCGCTCGAGGCAACGCAAACGGTCAAGAACCTCACGCTGCAGGTCTTCGCGACCGACCTCGATCGAGACGCAATCGAAACTGCGCGGGCAGGCGTTTACCCGGCCAACATCGCCGCCGACGTCTCGCCCGACCGCCTGCGGCGTTTCTTCGTACAAGAAGAGCGCGGCTATCGGGTCAATAAAGATATCCGCGAGATGGTGATCTTCGCTCCCCAGAACATCATCATGGATCCACCGTTCACCCGGCTCGACATCCTCTCCTGCCGTAACGTTCTCATCTATCTCACCCCCGAGCTTCAACGAAAGCTCATTCCAATGTTCCACTACACGTTGAATCCGGGTGGCGTCCTCTTTCTCGGCACGGCGGAGACCATCGGCACGTTCACGGAGCTCTTTCTCAATGTCGATCCCAAGGTCCGCATCTATCGACGGCTCGAATCGGCCATCGGTACGACGATCGACTTTCCGATAAGCGGCGGTCCGAAACCACCCGCCCGGCAAGCGGAGGGGCCGGCGCTTGCTTCGGAAATTACCGTGGCGACTCCCAACCTGCAGACGCTCGCCAATCACGTACTCGTCGAGCGTTTCTCCCCGGCGGCGGTTCTCACCAACGACAAGGGGGATATCTTTTACATCAGCAGCAGGACGGGCAAGTACCTCGAGCCGGCGGTGGGCCGCGCCAGCATGAATCTCTTTGCGATGGCCCGCGAAGGCCTGCGATTCGAGCTCTCGCGCGCATTTGCGCAGGCGCTTCGCCAGGACCTCCCGGTCAGCGTGCGGGGCCTGCGGGTCGGCTCGAATGGCGGGACGCAGACTGTGGACCTCACGGTGCAGAAGCTCGGCGAACCGAAGGAGCTGCGCGGGTGCGTCATGGTCGTCATCACCGACGTGCCCGAGGGCCCGCCTGCCAAGACGAGGCGGTCGCGGTCGGAGCGAGAGATCGACGACGCGCGAATCGAACAGCTGCAGAGCGAGCTGCAGCGCGCTCTCGATGAGCTCCAGAGCTCGCGCGAGGAGATGCAAACGTCCCAGGAGGAGCTCAAGTCGATCAACGAAGAGCTGCAATCGACCAACGAGGAGCTGCAGAGCACCAACGAAGAGCTTACGACCTCCAAGGAAGAGATGCAGTCGATGAACGAGGAGCTGCAGACGGTCAACCACGAGCTGCAGTCGAAAGTGGACGAGCTTTCGCGCTCCAACAACGACATGAAAAACCTGCTCAACAGCACCGAGATCGCGACGCTCTTTGTGACCAGTGAGCTGCTCGTACGGCGCTTCACGTCGCCGATGGCGAGCATCATCAAGCTCATTCCGAGCGACGTGGGACGCCCCATCACCGACATCACCGCCGAGATCGACTACCCCGAGCTGGCCGACGATGCTCGCGAGGTGCAGCGCACCCTCGTCTACAAAGAAAGGTTCGTCGCCGGAACGAATAAGCGCTGGTTTTCGGCGCGCATCTTGCCTTATCGAACGCTCGAGAACGTGATCGACGGGGTGGTGATTACCTTCACCGACGTGAGCGTCTCCAAGGCAATGGAGGAGGAGCTCCGTCGGCAGACGAGCGAGCTCGAACAAATGGTCGAAGCGCTCCCCGATCTCGTGCTCGGGTTTCGCGTCGACGGCATCTGTGAGTACGTGAGCGGTCGGTGGCCCCAATACACGGGCGTACCCTCCGCCGAGCTGCTCGGTCATCACTGGCTCGAGATGCTGCACGAGGACGATCGCGAGCGGGTGCGGCAACTCTGGCGCGCGGCGATCAAGTCGGGCGAGTCCCTCAAGGTGGAGTTTCGCCTGCGAGCCAAAGGAGGCGAGTATCGCTGGTTCAGGTCGCGCATGGTCCCCATCCGCGATGTGCACGGCGCGCTGACGAAGTGGTATGCAGCGAGCTCGGATATCCATGACCTGATGCAGGTGGCCGAGGAGCGCAAGCAGGTCGTCGAGCGGCTGTTCGACATCCTCGAACACGTCAGCGACCCATTCATCGCGCTCACGGATGACGAGACGGTCTCGTTCGTGAACGCCGCCGCGCAGCGGCTGTTCGGCCGGGTGCGGGAAGACCTGGTCGGCAAGAGCTTCTTTTCCGCCCTGCCGCAATTCGACCGTCCCCGCTTGCGCGACAGCTTTCAAGAGGTCGTGCGACACAAGCGTGCGGTATCGCTCGAAACCGAGCTTGCGCGCGCCCCCGATGGCGGTCGCTTGGTCCTGG
>Ga0137373_10008263_pt1 | contig 11024 bp, 9 predicted proteins | sample SagtaG_5_FD_104912 | JGI IMG/M metagenome (GOLD analysis project Ga0137373, IMG submission 104912) | Vadose zone soil microbial communities from Sagehorn Ranch, Mendocino, California, USA - Sage1_R_80_16 metaG | ecosystem: Environmental > Terrestrial > Soil > Vadose zone | place: USA: California...
AGCAGAGGTAGGGCAGAATCGGCCGGAGATCCTCACCGAGCACGGTGACAGCACGCTCGACCTTCCGGGCGATGGTGTCTTCGGTGTCACCCTCCTCGATCCGAAAGTTCCGCTTGAGCATGTCGATGATCGGATAAAACGCGATGGACTGACCGAAGGACATGCAACGGCCTTCGACCCAGGTCGCCTCATCGCCCAACTGGCGTCGAAACTCATGGAGGAGACGGGATTTGCCGATGCCAGCCTCGCCGGCGATGAAGACCACCTGGCCTTGGCCGACTTTCGCCCGGTCGAAGCACTGACGGAGGAGTTGGAGTTCCCGCTCGCGACCGACGTAGGGCGTGAGGCCACGCTCGGCACCGACGTCGAGACGAGTCCGCGCCTCCTTTGCAGCGATGAGTTCGAAGCCGCGGATGGGCTCCGCCTTGCCTTTCACCTGCAGTTCGCCGAGGGCGCGCGTGTGGAAGTACCCCTCGGTGAGGCGGTGGGTCGCGTCCGAGATCAGGATGCGCCCGCGCTCGGCGGTCTGTTGGAGGCGAGCCGCGACGTTGGTGGTGTCACCGACCGCTGTGTAATCCATGCGCAGGTCGGTGCCGATGCTGCCGACGACCACGAGACCGGTGTTCACGCCCTGCCGGACATGGAAGCCGATGCCACGCCGACCCCGCAACTCTTCTTCATAGGAGCCGAGGACGGCTCGGATGCCGAGGGCGGCGTGCAGGGCACGGCGGGCGTGGTCTTCGTGGGCGATGGGGGCACCGAAGAGCGCCATGATGCCATCGCCGAGGAACTGGTTTACGGTGCCCTCGTAGCGGTGGACTTCGGCGAGCATCAACTCGAAAGCGCGTGTCATGAGGCGATGGACATCCTCTGGGTCAAGGCGTTCCGAGAGAGAGGTGAAACCGGAGACGTCGACAAAGAGGACAGTCACCTGCTTACGCTCGCCCTCAAGCGCGCTCCGCGACACGAGGATCTTCTCCGCCAGATGCTTCGGGGTATAGGAGTGCGGGGCGGGGAACTCGGCGGCTTTGGGCGGCGCGACAGGCGCGGATACCGTGAGAGCCTGGCCGCAGCGCTTGCAGAAACGAGCTGCGGTGATGTTCGAGGTCTGGCACTTAGGGCACAGACGCTCCAGCCGACTGCCGCAGTTAGTGCAGAAAGTAGCGTCTTCTTCGTTGTCGCGCTGGCACTGCGGACACGTCATCGTTCTCTCCTGACACCGGTCACACGATGATACGCCTGGCCGGCCATCTCCATCCACCCAACGCCCGAGGCCGATATCGGTGAGTGCAGGATCGTGTCTGGGCCGAAATCGGGAGCCGTAAGATCTGGGCCGAGTGTCTGGCGTAGAGCGGGCGAGAAGTGGGTCCGGCCCCCAGACTCCCCGGTAAGTCCAACTCGCAGACACGGGGGAGTTCCAATCTTCGCCTGCTAGATTTCACCGATGGGAGCCATCGCAATCGGGACGTACGGGACACAAATCTCTGGCGAATTTTAATCCTGGAGACGTGATGTCGAGTCAACACTGTTTACAGTGCTTACGAAAGCGCGTGGCGGACTGAAAACACGGGTTCGAATTCCGTTCACAGCGCCACCGCAATTGCCTGACGCCCGGGCGGAGAGTACTAGCGCCTCATGCTACAGGCAGCGAAACCGCTCTCCTGGGAGACCCGAGCCAAAAGCCAGATGTGCGACCGGCAGCGCACCCTCGTAGTCAACCGGCGCTCCGCGGGATTCCAATGGCGGACGAGCGGACTGCTCAGCCTTACACGAGCAACGCCAGCGGTTCCTCGATCAGCTCGGCGAGGGCGCCGAGGAATTGGGCCCCGCGGGCGCCGTCGAGGGCACGGTGGTCGCAGGATAGCGTCAGCACCATCGTTGGCTGGACGGCCGGCTGGCCGTTGACCGCAACGACCCGATCGGCGATGCGGCCGACGGCGAGGATGGCGGCCTGCGGCGGATTGACGATTCCGTTGAAGGCGTCGACGCCGTACATGCCGAGGTTGCTGATCGTGAAGCCGCCCCCCTGGATGTCGGCCGGCCGCAGCTTACCGGCCTGCGCACGGCCCACCACGTCCTCACGGCGCGCAGCGATCTCCGCCAGCCGCAGCGTGTCAGCGTGGTGGACGACGGGGACGACGAGGCCGTCATCGATCGCAACGGCCAGGCCGATGTTGATGTCGGCGTTCTGCGCGATCGTGCCGTCCTTCCACGAGGCGTTCACGCGCGGGTACTGGGACAGTGCCGCCGCGACGAGCTTGACCAGTAGATCCGTGTAGGTGATGTGGGCACCGGTCTGCTTGCGCGCCTTGTCCAGCCAGGAGACCAGGCGGCTCACGTTGACCTCGCGGACGAGATAGAAGTGGGGCGCTCTGGTCCAGCTGGTCGTCATGCGCTCGGCCATGATCCGCCAGACCGTGCCGACGCCAGGCGCCCCGACCGGGCGAACGCTCGGCGCCGCGGGAGCCGACACCGCCGGGCGCGCCGATGCCGGAACATCCGCCGTGAGGACAGCGCCGCCCGGGCCCGACCCGCGGAGCGCGTTGATGTCGAGGCCGCGCTCGGCTGCCAATCGACGCGCTTTCGGCGACGCCGCCACCAACTGCCCCGCCCTCCCGTCGCCGGCGGACGGCGCTTTCTGGCTCTCGACGTAGGCGAGGACGTCCGCCTTCTCGATGCGTCCGCTGGCCGTCTTCACCCGTGCGAGATCGACGCCGTGCTGCTCCGCGATCTTGCGGGCCAGCGGCGACGCCTTCACCGCCCCGGCCGACGCGTTGATCGCCACGGGCGGCGTCGGTACGGCGCCGGTGGCGGCCGCGTTGGCCGCCGGCATGACCGCCGGCGCTGAAGCGCCCGCCCCCGCCTCACCGGCCGCCAGGATGACCGCGATCGTCTGCCCCACCGGCACCACGTCGCCTTCGTGCGCGGTGACGTCTCGAAGCACGCCGGACGCCGGTGCCTCGATCTCGACCGTCACCTTGTCGGTTTCGATCTCGACGATCGGCTCGCCCTTTTGCACCGCCTCGCCCGGGTGCTTGAGCCAGTGGACGACCTTGCCGGTCTCCTGCGCCAGCTCGAGCGCCGGCATGATGATGTTCGTGGGCATCCTCAGTCCTCGAAGACCTCGCGGGCGACGGCCAGTGCCCGTTCGATCCCGTCGGCGTCGACGTCCAGGTGGGTGACGGCGCGAATCGTGCGCGCGCCGAGCGCGCCCATGCGGACACCGTGGGCGAGCAGGCGCTCGACGGCGGCCGGCGCCGTGAGCGCGCCAGCCAGCTCGAAGAACACGATGTTGGTCTCGATCGACGAGGGATCGAGCTTCACACCGGGCAGGCCGGCCAAGCCCTCGGCGAGGCGCCGGGCGTTGGCATGGTCCTCGGCGAGGCGCTTGACGTGGTGGCGCAGCGCGTACACGCCGGCGGCGGCGATGATGCCCGCCTGACGCATGGCGCCGCCCATCTGCTGCTTGCACCGCCACGCCTCGTCGATGAACGCGCGCGAGCCGGCCAGCGCGGCCCCGACCGGAGCGCCGAGGCCCTTCGTGAAGTCAATCCACGCCGAGTCGAAGCAGGCCGCGTAGTCCCGCGCAGAGGTGCGGCGCGCGACGACCGCGTTCATGAGGCGCGCGCCGTCCATGTGGGTGGCGAGGCCATAACGACGCGCCACCGCCGTCACGGCCTCGAGGCGAGCCCGCGACCATACCGAGCCGCCGCCGAGGTTGCTCGTCTGCTCCACCCAGACGAGCCGGGTTCGAGGAGCGTAGCGAGAGTTGGGACGCACCGCCGCTTCGACCGCGGCGGCGTCGAACTGACCGCGCGGACCGTCGATCGATCGCATGTTGACGCCGGCCAGGGCGCCGGGTCCTCCGGTCTCGAAGTTGATGGGATGAGCCGTATGGTGGGCGATGACCTCTTCCCCCGGGCGCGCGTGCACGCGCAACGCGATCTCGTTGCACATGGTGCCGGACGGCAGGAACACCGCGGCTTCCTTGCCCAGGAGCTCGGCCACCATCTCGCAGAGCAGGTTGACGGTCGGGTCCTCGAATTTCTGCTCGTCGCCCACCTCGGCCTCGCACATGAAGCGTCGCATGTCGGCGGTGGGACGCGTGACGGTGTCGCTGGCGAGATCGACGTCGATGCGCATCACGCCTTCCGGCAGAGCGCCTTCGCCGCCTCGAAGACCGACGTCTCCGTCGGCACGGTGAGGTCCTCGAGCACCGGCGAGAAGGGCACGGGCACGTCCATCGCCCCGATGCGCTTCACCGGCGCGTCGAGATGATAAAACGCGCCCTCCGCGATCACCGACGCGATCTCGGCCGTGGTGCCGTAGCGCTCGTAGCCCTCGTCCACCACGATGGCGCGCGAGGTCTTCTTGGCCGAGTCGATCAGCCGCTGCCTGTCGAGCGGCCACGTCGTCCGCGGGTCGATCACCTCGGCGCTGATCCCGACCTCTTCGAGCATCTTGGCGGCGCCGAGCGCGACCGTCACCATGCTGCTGGTGGCGACGATGGTCACGTCGGTGCCGGCGCGCTTCACCTCGGCCACGCCGAAGGGGATCGTGTATTCCTCGGCGGGTACCGGCCCCTTGACCCGGTACATCATCTTGTCCTCGAAGATGACCACGGGGCTGTCGTCGCGAATGGCCGTCTTCATCAGCCCCTTGGCCTCGTACGGACCTGATGGCAGCGCCACCTTGAGGCCCGGGACGTGGCTCACCCACGCGTGGAGCGACTGCGAGTGCTGGGCGGCCGATCGGCGGGTCGCGCCCAGAGTAGTCCGGAAGACGATGGGCACCTTGATCTTGCCGCCCGACATGTAGTGCGCCTTGGCGGCCTGGTTCACCATCTGATCCATGGTCAGCGTGATGAAGTCGCCGAACATCACGTCGACGATCGGCCGCATGCCGGTCATCGCCGCGCCGACGCCGATGCCGGCGTAGCCGGGCTCGGAGATGGGCGTGTCGATGATCCGCTGCGTGCCGAACTCCTGCACGAGCCCGACCAGCGTCTTGAACGGATGGCCCGCCTCCGCGACATCTTCCCCGATGAGGAACACGCGCGGGTCGCGCCGCATCTCTTCCGCGATCGCTTCCTTGACCGCCTCTCCGTACGTCAGCTCTCGCTCACTCATGACGGCCCCCTGGATCGGCGCGATCTCTTTATCCACGCGAGGCTGCTCCGATCGGGGCGCAGAGTCAAGAGGTCGCATGGTCTAGAATTCATTCATGACGCAGGAGCTCGGGATCGCGGACGCCATGGCGCTCGCCGTGGAGCTGCAGAAGCAAGATCGCCTCGAGGCGGCCGCCGAGCTCTACCAGCGCATCCTGGCGGTCGCTCCCGCCTATCCCGACGCCTGGCACTTCCGTGGCCTGGTCGTGTTCCGGCTCGGGCGTCCGGAGGAGGCCGAGACGCTGATCCGGCGGGCGGTCGACCTGGCGCCCGACTATCCGGACGCGCACAACAACCTCGGCAACGTGCTCCAGCATCAAAAGCGCTACGAGGAGGCCATCGGCTGCCACGAGCGAGCCATCGCGCTCCGGCCCGATTATGCCGAGGCCCACACCAACCTCGGTAACGTGCTCCAGCATCAGAAGCGCTACCAGGAGGCCGTCGGCGCTCACGAGCGGGCCATCGCGCTGCGGCCCGATTTGGCCGAGGCTTACCACAACTTGGGCCAGGCCTACGAGGCGCTGGACCAGATAGAAGAAGCGCTGACCGCCTACCGACAGGCGTCGTTGTTGAGGCCGTACAACTTCAAGTCCTACCTCCGACTGGGGGCGGCGCTCTACGTGTCGGGACGAATCGACGACGCGGCAGACGTGTACAGGAAGTGGCTCTCTTTAGACCCGGAGAGCGGTCTGGCGCGGCACCTGCTGTCAGCGTGCACGGGGGAAGAGGTGGCGGCGCGCGCGTCGGACGCGGCCGTGCGGAGCATCTTCGAGCCCTTCGCCGACAACTTCGACGAACTCTTGAAGACGCTGCAGTACCGCGCGCCGGAGTTGGTGTTCCAGGCCGCCCTCGAGGTGATGGGCGCGCCGGCGGGCCGACTCGACATCCTCGACGCCGGGTGCGGCACGGGGCTCTGCGGCGAACACTTCAAGCCGTTCGCCCAGCGGCTGGTCGGCGTCGACTTGTCGCTCGAGATGCTCAAGCGGGCGGGGATGCGGAAGCTCTACGACGAGCTGATCCTCGGGGAGTTGACCGCCTTCGTGGGCGCGGTGGCAGCAGCCTGGGACGTGGTGATCGCGGCTGACACCCTGGTCTATTTCGGAGATCTCGCACCCGTGATGGCGGCGGCGGCGCGAGGCTTGCGGCCCGGGGGCCACCTGGTCATCACCTTGGAGCGCGCGAGCGAGATGGAGGTGCCCCAGGGATTCCGCATCAATCCGCACGGCCGGTACAGTCACACCGAGGCCTACGTGCGCGAGGTGCTGACCGCCGCGCACCTGGCGCCCCGCAGCGTGACTCCGGTACACCTTCGCCTGGAGCTAAAGAAGCCGGTCGAAGGACTGCTCGTGGTGGCGGCGCGCTGAGTTTTACTAGCGCTGCATCTCCCCGATGGGCAGGAGGCCAGCTCCGGGCGGCGCGTCAACCTGGGGCCGGACGACGTAGTTCGGACGGCGGGCGGCCGCTACGGCAGCAGGTCGGCCACGGCGATGCGGCTGGACGGGAACGCGAGAAGAACGACGGCGTCGGGCGGGCGCAGCGAGGCGGCCGATCGATACCGCCAGGCGTAGGCCGCGGACGGATCCGCACCCGGATTGCGGTAGACCTCGAGGACGCGGTCGACGAGGTTCACGATCCAGTAGTCCCCGATCCCCGCCCGCGCGTAGAGGCTGCCCTTGTGCTGCCGGTCGAGCTCGAGACTCGATTCCGCGACCTCGATGGCCAGCGCCGGGTGCGCGGGGTGCGAGTCGTGATAGTCGCCGGGTCGCCCCGGGACCACGACAAGATCGGGCTCGGGTTCAGAGTCGTCGTCGAGAGATACGGGCGCCTGAATTCTGACTATCCATCCCCCGGGAAGGACCGCTCTCAGCGCGTAGTCGACACGGGTGACGGCAGAGGCGTGGTAGGCGCCCTGAGGCTCGGCGACGACGAGCTGGCCACCGATGAGCTCGATGGAATCTCCCTGAAACAGCCCCAGGTCCACGAGTTGCTCGTACTCGGCCCGCTTCCAGCGTCGGAGCGTGAGCGGTGGTTGGGTCATCGCCTACGCGAAGATCTCCGCAAGCGTCACCCTGATGTCAGGGAAGGCGAGAGGATTGATGGACGCGACACCAGTGAGGCGGCTCACGTCCCGGTAGCTACCGGCCTGAGGCGTGCGGTGAACCTCGACGCCTTCCGCGGCACAGTCGACCACCCAGTACTCGGAAATACCGGCCTCAGCGTACAGCCTCTGCTTGGTCGATCGGTCGTAGGACAGCGAGCCCTCGGCCACCTCGATGACCAGCAGCACGTCGTCCGCGTGTGCCTCGAGCTCCTTATAGGGCACGCTGCGGCGGCGAAGGATCTTGAGATCGGGCTCGGGCTCGGTATCCTCAGCGAGGACGAGGGGGTTCTTGACCGACACGATGGCGCGGCCGGCCACGCGCATGATCAGGAGCTGGGCCAGGTTATCGACGAACGCCTGGTGACGCCGGCCGATGGGCGACATCTCGACGATCTCGCCTCGGATCAGCTCGACCCGATCGGTCGGCTTCAGGATGCCAGCCTCCGCCATCTGGTAATACTCCTCGCGGATGAATCGTCGTCGCGCTCCCGCCACCTCGACCGCCATCGGTTCTCTCCGCGCCGCTCGCCGGCTCTCCCCATTCACGAGCTTATAGCCGATCCGCGCCGGCGCCGAAAAGTCCCCAGAAGGATACACGCCGGGCACCTCCCTGCTCCGTGAGCTTGGCGTTGAACCCTCCGAGCGTCGACGCGTTCTCACCATCGAGGGGCGAACGACCGAACGCGGTGCGGCCGAGATCATGATCACGCTCGAAGGCCGAACGCTCCACACGCTCTGCCTCTTCGGCGTAGCAGTCGTCTAGCGTTTCACCGTCAGCTTTTCGTAGAGCGCGCTGAGGATCTCGTCGATCCCGGCCGACGCCCACACGTCGAAGAACGGCGACCCCTGCATGGCGACGAACTCCCGCTGGCCGCGCTCCTTCGTCTGTGCCTCCGTCTCGCCGGCTCGGGCGGACTGCTGGTAGCCGCGGATGTAGTCCTTGTGGTAGATCGCCGGGTACTCGATGTACCGGTGCAGCTCCTGGAAGTCCCTGGTGTAGATGACCACGATCGGCACCGACGCCCATTCGTCGCCGTTCTTCGCGTTCAGGAACTCGAGCACGATGTCGTGGTTGCCGTCGGGGTGGGCGGCGGGATCCGGACGCCGCGTGCCCAGGATTTTCTTGCCGTCGCGGTTGAAGATGCGCAGCTCCAGCCCGCCGGCTTCGGACAGCCGCGCCAGCGCGGGCACGTCGCGCCGGCAGTCGGACGACCAGTCCTCGGAGACGACCAGAATCTTGGCGGGCCCGTTCGGCTGCGCGGCGAGCCACTTGATGGCGGCGGCCTGCTGGTCGCTGAGCCGCGCCCTGGCGTAACGCTCGCGAAGCACCGTGCTGTTGTCCCGGCGGGCCGTGCCGATCGATCCGCCGTCGACGTAATAGGACCCAAAGGCCTCGCGCGCGAGGTTCTCTGGGCTCCCGGCGTACTTCACGTACTCGTCGAACGTCCTGCCCTTGGCAAACCGCTCGGGGGTGACGACACTCTTGGCCACGCTCTCCTCCTTGGTCGCGGGCGCTTCCGTGGTAGGCGCAGAGTACCAGAGTCGCAGCCGCCCGGAGCGGTTCCCTGCTCGCTATAATTGTTGCCGTATCGAACTCGCCGCATTGACGGACACACGGAGGCAGAGCGAGATGGTCGACGGAGAGGATACCGTGGCGGTCACGCTCAGGCGCCGACGCTTCACGCTCGATGAATACCACCGGATGGGCGAGACCGGGATTCTTGGTAAAGACGATCGGGTCGAGCTCATCGAGGGCGAGATCATCGAGATGTCGCCGATCGGCAGCCGCCACGCCGGCACCGTGGCCAGGATTCATCACCTGTTCTCGATCCGTCTCTTAGATCAGGCGGTGGTGTGGAGTCAGAATCCGTTGCTGCTCGTCCAACACCAGTCCGAACCAGAGCCGGACGTGATGCTGCTCGCGCCGCGCGCCGACTTCTATTCCGGCGGCCTGCCAGAGCCGCCTGACGTGCGGCTGCTCGTCGAGGTCGCGGACAGCTCGCTCCAGTACGACCGCCGGACGAAGTTCCCGCTCTACGCGCGGTCGGGCGTGGCCGAAGCCTGGCTGGTCGATCTCGACTCCGGCCGGCTCGAGGTCCATCGCGGCGCGAGTGGCACTGGTTACCGCGACGTCCGCGTGCTTCGCGCGGACGAGATGTTCTCGCCCGTCGCCTTCCCCGATCTGACGGTCACGCTTCGCGACTTGATCGGCTGACGCGCTCAGCCGAGTTGTCGCCTTCGCAGCTCAGGGCAGGCTGAGCGCCACCAGCTCGGCCGGGATGCTCGCGCCGCCGACCGGGATGAACCGGGCGCTCCGCAAGCTCAAGGGGAAGCTGCCCTGGGAAGGCGATGTCCGCATCTGGCGGCATAGACGCCACTGACAGAGGGACGGCGCGAATCAGATCACCGGCGCCGGCGCGCGTGGCGTCGCTTCCCACTGCGCCGGGTCGTGGCCGTAGAACATCGTGGCGCCGGCCTGGTCGCGTAGCTTGCGGAGCGCCGCCAGCGAGTCGCGCATGACCGACGGGTTCCAGAGAACCTTCGGCAGCACGTCGCGGTCCATGTTCTCTCGCGTGTAGCAGGCGTCGGACGCGCAGACGATCTGGGCGTTCTTGCCCGCGCGGACCAGGAGCGACTGGTGGCCCGGCGTGTGCCCGTACGTCGGCACCAGGACGACCGATCCGTCGCCGAAGACGTCGTGCTCGCCGTCGATCATCCGGTAGTCGAGTGGATGATCGAAGTCGATGAGGCTCGGGCTGTAGTTCGGGACGAAGCTAGGGCGCCGCGCCGCTTCGAGCTCCGGACGCTGCACGAAGAACGTCGCCCGCGGGAAGAACTCGTTGCCTCCGCAGTGGTCGAAGTGCAGATGCGAGTTGGCCACGTAGCGCACGTCAGTGGGTGTCAGACCGAGCCGGGCGAGCTGCGGGATCACATCATCGCCCACCTGGGACTTGACCGTCAGGCGCTTGGTCCGCTCCGGGCCGAGGCGGGTCAACGGGTCGATTCGCGCCTGGCAATGCACGCCGGTGTCGAACAGGAGCCGTCCACGTGGATGATCCACGAGGAAGCTCGTGCCGGGCACGGTCCACGGCTGGCCCGCCGTCAGGTCGGACACCATGCTGGCCCGGTCGAGCTCGATGTAGCCGGTGCAGAGGGCGTAGACGTGGATCATGGTCACCTCACCTGAGGTCACCTCACCTGAGGAAGGATCATACGCGATGCGGTTGGTGCTATGATCCCGCGACGGCCGTCGAGAGTGCAACGATGCAACCGACACGGTTCGGAAGGATCCGCCCGCCGGACGAGGCGTGGCTGGCCAAGCAGACGCCCGAGCCGATCCTCGAGCCCGAGCTGCCGATCATCGATACCCACCATCACCTGTGGGAGCGGCGGGACCATCGCTACCTGCTGCACGAGCTCCTGGCCGATCTCCGCACGGGCCACAACGTCGTCGCCACGGTCTTCGTGGAATGCCACGCGATGTATCGCGCCAATGGACCCAGCGAGTTGCGGCCCGTGGGCGAGACAGAGTTCGTCGCCGGCATCGCGGCCATGAGCAACAGCGGCCTGTACGGGCCGACGCGCGTCGCCGCCGGCATCGTGGGCTTCGCCGATCTCACGCTGGGCGATCGCGTCGAGCCCGTGCTGCAGGCGCAGCTCCGCGCGGGCGGAGGGCGGTTCCGCGGCGTGCGCCACTCGGCGGCGTGGGACGCGAGCGAGGTGATCGGCAACAGCGCCGTGGCCACGGGACCGCAT